>Ga0180302_10000969_pt1 | contig 13421 bp, 12 predicted proteins | sample GuaBasSediGuay17_FD_121794 | JGI IMG/M metagenome (GOLD analysis project Ga0180302, IMG submission 121794) | Subseafloor sediment microbial communities from Guaymas Basin, Gulf of California, Mexico - Guay17, Core 4571-4, 12-15 cm | ecosystem: Environmental > Aquatic > Marine > Hydrothermal... | reverse complement strand
GAAGTCCATACAAAGCATATGCCATTAGCAAAAGATGTTGATCTTGATAAGCTAGCAGAAATGACAGAAGGATATGTTGGTGCTGATATAGAAGCTTTATGCAGAGAAGCCGCAATGATAGCTCTAAGGGAAAATATTGAAAGTAAGGAAGTGAAAATGAAGCATTTCAAAGAAGCAATGAAAAAGATAGGTCCTTCTGTAACAAAAGATATAGAAAAGATATACGAAGAGTTTGCAAAGCAGTGCAGGGCTGCGAGAGCAAAGCAGATGAAAGAAGAGATTAGTTATATGGGTTAGCTCAACTTCTGCTATGGCATGCAAAATTTAATAAACATCATTTATTTTTCAGTTTTAAATGCCAAGGAAGAGAGTCGAGCCCGGTGATGAAGTAGAGATTATATTAAAAGATGGAACCCGATACAAGGGCATATTAATGCCCAGACCGGCTTTATACAAAGACGATCATGTTATTCTAAAACTTCCAAATGGATATAACGTTGGAATAGGAAAGAGGAAGGTCAAAGAAATAAAACTCGTCAAAAAATATAAAGAGAAAAAAGCAAAGAAAGAAAAAATAAAGAAGAATCCTTCCTTGCCAAACGTTCTGTTGATTAGCTGCGGTGGAACAATAAGCTCGAGGGTTGATTACAGAACAGGAGGCGTTTATGCCGATTATACAGCTGAAGATTTTGTTGCAATGTGTCCTGAATTAGCTGAAATAGCCAACATAGATGCGAAGCAATTAATGCGAATCATGAGCGAAGATATGAATCATGAAGAATGGATTAAAATTGCTGAAGCTGTTTTTGATGCATTGCAGCGTTATGATGGTGTTGTTGTAACGCAGGGAACCGACACATTGCATTACACAACTGCCGCCCTTTCTTTTTTCCTTAGGGACATTGGAAAGCCAGTCATTGTTACTGGTGCTCAAAGAAGTATTGACAGGCCGAGCAGTGATGCTTTTATGAATTTGATTTGTTCTGTTATTGCTGCAAAAAGCAACCTTGCAGGAGTCTATTGCTGCATGCACGGAACAATAAACGATGATTTTTGCTATTTGCTTAGGGGAACAAAGGTTAGAAAGATGCACACGAGCAGAAGAGACGCCTTTAGACCAATCAATGATTTACCGATGGCAAAAGTTTTTCCTGACGGCAAATTAGAGTTCATCCAGAGTTGTCCAAAAAGAACAGATAACATTGGAAAACTCGAGGCTTTCTTCGAGCCAAAAGTTGCACTGGTTTATGTTTATCCCGGAATGGATCCTGAAATTATTTCGTTTTACAGAAAAAAGAAATTCAAAGGACTTGTACTCGCTGCAACTGCATTAGGGCATGTCCCGACAAGCAAAAAAGAATACAGCCTTGTTCCTGAATTGAAGAAAGCAATAGCCGACGGAATGATTGTTGTAATTGCAAGCCAGACGCTTTACGGAAGGGTTCATCCTTATGTTTATACAAATTTAAGAAAGCTTTCAATGGAACTCGGTTGTATCTTTGCAAGCGATATGCTCCCAGAAGTTGCCTATGTTAAACTCGGATGGTTGCTCGGAAAATATAGGGATAAAGAAAAAATAGAAGAACTGATGCAGCACAACCTTGCTGGAGAAATAAATGATAGGCATATTCCAGATATGTTTTTATTTTAATTTTAAATGAGGCTAATAGATTTACTTAATAAAATACGTTGGGACAAGCGCGAGAATGAAGAGGACTACGAAGTTTGGATTTACGACAGAATTGCTAAAAAAGAAAAGAGGGTCGCTTTTAAGATGATAGCAAACATCGGAAAGAGCTTTATTGAGCTTATTGATGGAACTGAAATTCCGCTGCACAGAATAAGAAAAGTTGTTAAGAGAGGTGAGGTTATTTGGGAAAAGAGAAGATAGATTATGCTGAAATTGGCTTTAAATGCGGTCTGGAAATACATCAGCAGCTCGAAGGAAAAAAACTCTTCTGCCAATGCAGTACTGCCAATGTTCAGCTAAAGCCAGATATCTTTGCTGAAAGAAAGCTAAGGGCTGTTGTTGGTGAAACAGGAATCGTTGATAAGGCGGCTGCTTTTGAGGCTGCAAAGGGAAAACTATTTTTGTATAAGGCACATAGTTCTGATTGCTGCTTGGTTGAACTGGACGAAGAACCGCCACATCCGATAAATCCTGATGCTGTAAAGATTGCTGTTACGGTAGCTAAACTTCTCAATGCAAAGCTCGTTGACGAGATTCAGGTGATGAGAAAGATAGTGATAGACGGGAGCAATGTTACAGGATTTCAGAGAACAGCACTCATTGCGCTTAACGGCCGGATTGAAACAAGCAAGGGAAAGGTTAGCATTCCTACAATTTGCCTCGAAGAAGAAGCTGCTCAGAAAATCGAAGAAAGCGAAAAAACAACCGCATACAAACTTGATAGGCTTGGAATTCCATTAATAGAAATAGCAACAGGTCCTGAAATAAAGGATCCAGAGCATGCTAAGGAAGTTGCTGAAAAGCTCGGCTTGATTCTGAGAAGTGTAAAAGGCGTTAAAAGAGGCATAGGAACTATAAGACAGGATGTAAATCTCTCGATAAAAGGCAGGGCAAGGGTTGAGATAAAGGGATTTCAGGATTTAGATAGCATTCCAAAAATCATTGAATATGAGGTTAGGAGATTGCTTTCGTTAAAAGAAAAGAACGAACCTGAAGTAAGAAAGGCAAATCCTGACGGAACTACTTCTTTCCTAAGACCAATGCCGGGCGCAGCAAGGCTTTATCCTGAAACTGACATTCCGCCTTTCAAGGTTGATTTTGAGGTTGAGCTGCCTGAATTGATAGAAGAGAAAATAAGGAGATATAAGAGATTAGGGTTGAGTGAAGATCTTGCTAAGAAGATTGCTAAGGTTAAAAGTAATTTGTTTGACGCCGCATTGAAAAGGTTTCCTGATTTGAATCCGAGATTTGTTGCTGATGTCATTTTATCTAAACCTATTGAATTGAGGAGGGAGGGTTATCCTGTTGATGAAATTAAAGATGAGGTTTATCTCAAGATTCTTGAATATGTTGCAAATGAAAAAATAGCAAAAGAGAGTGTTGAAGAAATTTTGAAGAAGGCTGCTGAAAATAAAGGAAAGGTTGAATTCAAAGAGTTCTTTGTTTTGAGCGAATCAGAACTTAAAAAGGAATTGAAGAAGATTGTTGAAGAAAATCCAGGATTGCCTTTTAAAGCGTTGATAGGAAAAGCAATGCAGAAGTTAAGAGGAAAAGCTCCTGGAAAGAAGATAGTTGAGATATTGAGGGGTTTGTGTTAGAAATTTTGTTTTTTTGCAATTTATTTTGTTTTTTAACTAATAAACACCCATCTCGATGGGAATGATTATGCTAAGCGTTTTCTTATTTTGAGGAAGACGCAAGCCCATAACATCCCTTCTTCGCAAAAATAAAATGGACTGCTGTACGGCTTGCAATTTTCATCAAACACCTCGAGAAAATTTCGATAACGCTCTATGATTCGAGAGTACTTTTCCATATATTCTTTAGCGATGGCTGGGCAGAAGGAAGTGACCGTTTCAATAAACAGAATTCCAAGATGAGTCCATATGGTCGAACCCTCGTAGTTAGGTACGACAATATTCCACGGAAGCATCTTGCTTTTTTTAATGGAATATCTCAATGGAAGAGGGGAATCCAGACCTTCGTCTCGGATCGCATCAAGAGCTGAACGAAACATCTTCTTGTTTGTGAACAGCCCGCACCAGAATGGGAATAAGTTGGAGTCTCCAGTGATTCTTTCCGGCCCGTCTAACTCTTCAATAAAAAAATTTCCGTTCCAAAAATGCTCTTTTATGATTTTTTTGTAATTGTATTCTTTTAATGGATTTGGAAGGTTCAATTCGTTAAGCAGCTTCGAAGTCATGCCCAACATGCAGTTATCGTAACAACTGCTTCTTCTCTTTGCCAAGTCCTTTATCGAAGAAAAGATTGCATCCTTTCTGACAAGGCCAGTTTCTCTATCAACGATCGCATTGAAGTAGTGTCCTATCTGTTCGGTGAGAAAGCCATTGTATTGTTCGACGAGGCTGCTGTTTTTTGAATCCCTTATTGCTTTGAGAAGAAAGGCTAAGGAGTCCGGAGCCAAACTGAAGACATTGTATGGCTTACCCTTCGGGGAGATTGTTGTGGTGATTTCACCGTGCTTTGAAAAGGCCTCGAGAGCATACACTAATGTCTTCTTTACGGCTTCGTCGAATCCAAGTTCTACGAGAGCATGAGCGCACCATCCAAAATCCCGAGTCCAAAACTGCTTAAAATTCCTCGCACCGGTCTCGAAATAAGAACCATTCCAGCGTTCCTTAACTATTGCTCTACATATCTCCGCTGCGTTGCCTGAATACTTTTTAATGTCGCGAAACCTAGACTTTAGCGAGGCGGCGAAAATTCTGATTCCCTCTTTGATGTGGATTAGTTTAAGCATTTTAAACGAGCCCGCGGGGATTCGAACCCCGGATCCCCGGCTTAGGAGGCCGGTGCCTTATCCAGACTAGGCTACGGGCTCAAAGCTTTTGCTTAAAGAAAAAGTTTTTAATCGATTTAAATTATTTTCCTTTATGCCGCGGTCGCATAACCTGGTATTGCGCCAGCCTGGAGAGCTGGTGTCCCTTCGGGGACGTGTGGGTTCGAATCCCACCCGCGGCGTGCTTATCTTACTTCTATGCCGCCTAAACGTTTAAACATGCTTAACCCAAACCTAAGCTTTTCTTTGCTATGCGCATAAAGGGTAAAGATCGGTTCGCCTTCTAAAACAGATTCACCTTCATGTTTATAAAGAAACAAGCCTGCATCTTTGTCTTTTGGTGCGCCTGCTGCCCTTACCATTTTTCTAACAGAAATGCAATCTATATTCGCTATATAGCCCGTCCTTGGTGCTCTATAAGTGTATTTAAATTGCCCTGGAACAAGATCCTCTGGTTTTATATTCGGATCGCCTCCTTGAGCTTCTATAATTTCCTTCATTTTTCTATAAGCTTCTCCAGATTTAAGGATTTCAATAACTTTTCTGCGTGCGTTTTTCACACCGACCATTTCGAGAAGCAGAGTCGCCATCCTAACTGCCTTTCGTTCTAAATCGCGCGGCCTTCTTGGATCGCGCATCAAAGTCCAGAGCACTGTTTTCGCTTCTAATACAGGCCCTATTCCGTTACCTATTGGCTCTTTACCGTCACTGAGCATCACCCTTATGTTCATACCGAGATGCTTTCCTACAAGCTTGAATTTTTTTTCTAGATGAAGTGCCTTAGTTTTTGTTTTGATTTTCGTTTCTTTTCCAAGCGGAATATCTATCAAAACATGCGTAGCTCCGACAGCAGCTTTTTTAGCAAGTATCGAAGCTAAAAGCATTCCTTCCGGATCGAGAGCTAAAGGATCTCGCAATCTAATCAATTTATCGTCTGCCGAAGCTAATTCCATTGCTCCGCCCCAAACTATGCAACCGTTTGTTTTTAGTACTACTTTTTTCATCTGTTCAAGTGTTAAAGCTACGGGTGCAAGAACCTCCATCGTATCGGCAGTTCCTGCCGGACTGGTTATGCTCCTGCTGCTTGTTTTTGGTATAGTATAACCTGCAGCAGCGATTATCGGAACAATAAGCATTGATGTTCTATTTCCAGGAACGCCGCCAGTACAATGCTTGTCAAGGATTGGATATCTATCAATTTTTAATTTTCCACCGTAATGAACTATCGCTTTTGTTAGGTTTACCGTTTCATCTAAAGTCATACCTTTTGTATAGCATGCACCGATAAAATATGTGAGTTCGACTTGACTGAGTTTATCCTCTACCAATTCTTTTATTATTTCAAATATTTCTTTTCTTTTCAATGGAATTCCGTCTAATTTTTTTCTGATTGCAAAGACACCAGAGGGCTTCGGCCTTAAATCGATATCAACAATATCGCCATCTTTCACATTCAGCTTTTTTAGAACTTCTTCAAACAAACCTATATGTCCCTTCGGAACTGCTTTTTCAGTTTGAGCGATATCTATTATTGCTGTTGTTTCACGCTTTCTGAATTTTATCTTTATACGGTCTTCTGGAAACAAATCGAGTCTTCGAGCATCCTCCTCATTAAGCACAGCTACCAGTATTCCTCCGGTCGCTATATCCATATCTTTTACAACAAGCTTCATTTTGTAACCCGCGTTTCCCTGTACATTTTTATAAAGGTTATAATCAATGCCAGAATCAAAGGTCCTGCGATGATCCCTATAAGACCCATTAATCTTAACCCTCCGAATAATCCGATAACGACAAGTAAAGGATGTATTTTTGCCTTTTTTCCAACCAGTTTTGGTTTAAAGAACGTATCTATAGATGAAACTATTATACCGCCAATCAAAATTGTGATTGCAGAAAACATATTTCCGAATAATAGCTGAAGTAGAACTGCTGGAACCCAGATTATCGTAGGGCCGATTAATGGTATGAATGCAAGTATTCCGATCACGGTCGCCCACAAAATCGGAGTTGATATGCCTGCGATTTTAAAAGCAAGCGCAGAAATGATTCCTTCTATTATTGCCACAAAGAGAAATCCCTTTATTATTGCTCTCGTAACTTCTTTTAGCTGATTAAATATTTTTTCTTCTTGTTTTGCTTCTAAAGGCGTTAATCTTCTAATCTTCGCAATAATCTCTTTTCCGTCCCTAAGCAAAAAGAACGACGTAAAGAAAATCAGGATAAGTTCGAGCAATCTTTGCGGTATACTGAAAACGAGTTCGTATCCTGTTTTTGTCAGATAATCTGCAATTTTTTTAAAGGTTTCAAAAATCACCGTTTTTACTCCAGGTCTTTTTAACAATTCACAGAAAAATCCGCTTTTGCATTCTTCAAATTCACTGGAAATAATCTGCTTAAATCTCAAGTAACCAACAGATGCTTCTTTAGCAAGCTGATAAATTAACATGGTTGCCGGAACAATGATTATTACAACAATAAGCGCTGTAACTATTGCAGCTGCTAAATTTTTATGCTTGAATTTTTTATAGAACCATCGGTATAACGGATAGAATAGATAAGATAAAACAGCGCCAGCGATTAACGATGTGAGAAACGATTTAATGATCAAAAATCCGATAACTACAAACAGGATTAAAAGTACCGCTATGAAAAGTCTTACACCTCTTTTATTGTTTCGCATAGGAGTCGGATTGAAAGAAAGTATATAAAATTTTTTAATGGGCCCGCCCGGAATCGAACCGGGGACCTTCTCCGCGTCAGGGAGACGTCATAGCCACTAGACTACGGGCCCTCGCAAAACGCGTTTCAATACGCTGAAAAGAAAAGGATTTATATATTTTTGGTTTTGGTTTTCCAGACTTTAACTTTTGCATTCGATTTAATACACATAACTTTTAATTCTTTCCATAACGTTTCTTGGAATACCAACTGTCGTATGGTCATGTATTCTACATATCAGAATAGCGCTTTCCTCCGCACACCTTTCTTTTACAAGATCACGACATAATTTCTTTATCCATTCAGGGCCAAACAACTCTGCTGCACACCAACAATAAATCATCGATAAATCATCGATTTCACCATAAAGCAATTTTTGTCGAATTATTCTTCCGTTCTTTATTTTGTTCTTTCCAAGATTTGTTCCAGTAAGATATTTTCCGGCGACGCACAAAAGAGGAACCGTTTCAGGTCTTTCAACCGAATACCGTTTTATGTACTCTTCTAATGTTTTATAGGCATTTACAAAATCAGTACAGTTTTTTCCGAGCTCTTCAAATTTACTTACCAACTGTTTCGCTCTATCAATGTCTTTTGTAGAAACCAATTCATCAAGTACTTTCTTGCTGGCTCGCATTCCAACTCTGTTCTGGTTTCTTTTTTAATTTTTTTGATTTGAGTTTGGGATTTTTTTATCAACAAGAACAATTTCAAATTTCGAAATATTTATATACCTCTTACATTTTCCTTAACGTAAGAATTCTGGGGTGTTGTTGATGGAAAAAGAACTGAAAACCGGTACTACAACCTTAGGCTTGCTATGTAAAGATGGCATCGTCCTTGCGGCTGATAAAAGAGCGACAGCAGGTCACTTCATCGCAGCAAAAAAAGTAGAAAAGATCGTTAAAATCACAGATGAAATTGCCGTTACAACAGCAGGAACGGTTTCAGATATTCAGCTGCTTGTTAAGATAATCAGAGCAGAATTAAAACTTAAAGAGATCAGAACAGGAAAAAAGCCTTTGGTAAAAGAAGCAGCAAGTTTGCTTGCTGGACTTGTTTATGAAAACATAAGGAAGTTAAGCTTGATTCCAGGAATAAGCCAGTTCATCGTTGCTGGAGTTGATGTAGATGGCTTTCATCTGTATGATGTAAGTCCAGACGGAAGCATCACAGAAATAAAAGACTTCGTCTCGACGGGCAGCGGCTCAGAGTTGGTTTATGGATTGCTCGAAGCATCGTACAAAAAAGATATGCTCGTTAAAGATGCGATAAAGCTCGCTATAAAATCAATCAACAGCGCTTTACAGCGAGATTCAGCAAGCGGAGACGGAATCGATGTTTATACAATCACAGACAAAGGCGTCAAAAAAGTACTAACAAAAGAAATCAAAATCGATCTTGAAAAAAGCTGAAGCGGTTATCTTCTGAATTGATTAGGATTAGAAAATGGCAGACATTTTAAAAGAAATATTAAAGCGCATTCCGCAAGCCGAAACGAGAATCACAACGGCATGTTTTGAAGGAGCGAATATAGTACTCTATACATCAGATAAGGACTTCTTTCTCGATAACAGAGGCGTGATTAAAGCCATAGTTGACGAATTCAAAAAAAGGATAGAGCTAAGACCTGATCCGAGCATAGTACTCGAAGCGGAAAAAGCAAAAGAAAAAATAGAAAAAATAATTCCGGAAGAAGCTGGAATAACAAATATTTTGTTTGATCCACAAAGAAGCCGCGTTATCATAGAGGTTGAAAAACCGGGCCTTGCAATAGGAAAGCAAGGCGAGATTCTAAAAGAAATAAGAGAAAAAACATTCTGGGTGCCTTTAATAAGAAGATCGCCCGCAATAAGAAGCAAGCTGATCGAAAGCATAAGGGCGGTGCTTTATCAAGAAAGCGAATACAGAAGAAAATTCTTAGACAGGGTTGGCCATAGAATCTACGATGGCTGGCTGAGAGGAAAGAAAAAAGAATGGATCAGAATAACCTTCCTCGGCGGAGCGAGACAGGTTGGCAGAAGTTGTTTGTTTCTCCAAACACCTGAAAGCAGGATTCTACTCGATTGCGGGATCAACACAGCACTACCGTCAGACAGCAAGGAAGCGTATCCATTTCTTGATGCCCCGGAATTCAATATAAAAGAACTTGATGCCATTATTGTTTCACATGCACATCTTGACCACATAGGTCTTGTGCCGTATCTTTTCAAATTCGGTTATAGAGGACCTGTTTATATGACCGCGCCAACAAGGGATACTGGAACATTGCTGCTTCTTGACTTCGTGAAGATTATGCGTTCGGAAGGAAAAGAACCGTTATTTACGTCGGAAGAGATCAAAGAAATGGTTAAGCATACGATAACGCTTGAATATGAAGAAGTTACCGATATTACACCGGATGTTAGAATTACTTTATATAATGCAGGCCATATTCTGGGAAGTTCATTAGTTCATCTCCATATTGCAAACGGTCTTCACAACATTGTTTATACGGGTGATCTTAAATTTGGCAGAACACGTTTGCTTGATCCTGCAAATACACAATTTCCCAGATGCGAAACCTTAATCCTTGAAAGCACCTATGGTGGAAAAACAAACGTCATGCCGCCGCAAAAAGAAGCCGACAGGGAACTTGCGGAAGCGATAAAAAGGACAGTAAAGCGCGGTGGCAAGATTCTAATGCCGGTCCTCGGTTCCGGTAGGGGTCAAGAAGTTATGTTGATGATCGAGGAGCTTATAAGAAAAAAAGAACTTGAACCCATTCCTGTTTATATCGACGGTATGGTCTGGGACATTACAGCAATACACACAGCATATCCTGAATACCTAAACAGCTCAATAAGGCGTTTGATATTTCATCGTGATCAGAATCCTTTCCTGTCAAGCATTTTCAAGAGGGTGGGCAGTAAAAAAGAAAGAATGAAGATTATCGAAGAGGAAGGCCCGTGCGTTATTCAAGCCACTAGCGGTATGCTTGTCGGAGGCCCGTCAGTTGAATACCTTAGACATTTATGCGACAATCCAAAAAACACATTAATTTTCACATGCTATCAGGGTGAAGGTTCGCTTGGTAGAAGAATCCAGCAAGGCGAAAGGGAGTTCGTCTTTAAAAACGGAACAAAACAGGAACTTGTTCAAATCAAAATGGAGGTTCTCAAGCTGGAAATAACCGCACATTCCGACAGACGCGAATTAATGAACTATGTTTATCGCTGCACGCCAAGACCGAAAAAGGTCATTATTCAGCACGGAGAAAATGCCAGGTGCCTTGATCTGGCTTCTTCTATCCATAAGGCATACAAAGTTGAAACCATAGCTCCGAGAAATTTAGAAGCAGTAAGAATAAGATAAAATTCTATTCTAAATGAATGCAAGCAAAAGAATACCTACCACCATCCACAATATGCTTTTCAATTTTTGAATTCCTTTTTCTCTGTGCATCGCTGGAATCAAATCGCTTGCAGCGATATAAATAAATCCGCCGGCAGCAAAAGGAATAATATATGCGGAAATATATTTAACGGTATTAATAAACAAAGAACCAACAATCACACCGAGTATAGACGTCGTTTGAACAAGAAAAGCACAAATCATTGCTTTCTTACGTTCAAAACCGCCTTTAATCAAAACACCAAATATTCCTAGTTCTTGAGGAAACTCATGAAGCAATATTAAAAAGCTTGATATCAATCCCAGCTTAAAACCTACGAGAAAAGAAGCAATAATCACTACGCCATCAATGAAATTATGGATGGCATCCCCAATTAGAATCAAATATGAATATGGATGAATAGAGCATATCCTGCACCTGTGCCAGTGTAACACTTCCTCCAACAAGAAAAAAGTCAGAAAACCTATCACAGCCATTGACGGAATAAAAGATTCTTTTAATAAGTGAAATAACCCTCCTCCGAGTAACGTACCGGCAGATAACGCAATAAGAGAACTTGCGATCGCATCAAGCTTTCTCTTCGAAACGAATAAACTAAAAAGCCCAACAAACCCAAAAGATGAATTTATTAATGTTACAATCAAAGCAGCGACGAGTATATTCATTTTTCTGTGCTATCTGTGTGCGAACCAAAAAACAATTTTGTTTTTTTGCTTGCTATCTAGCCTTGAAAATCCTATCCTTTCTAACTGGATAACAGATCCAACATTAACTTCGCTCAGTCTTTTTTCTCCAAGTCCTTTTAGCAATGTTTTATCTGGCATCAACAATTCAGCTTTAATTAGCTGTTTTTCATCGGCAGGTAACCAGTGAAAGATTGCTTCACCCTCCCGCTTGTATTTTTCATAGTCTTCAGAATCAAAAACAAATTTTTTTCCTTCTTTCCGAAAATTAAGGCAATCCATCAATCTGTATAGCTTTCCTTCCTCTATTCGCTTAACGTCTTCCTTCCACAGGTAAAATCTTTCTTCTGTCCTGAATATCCTAACCCCTCGTTTCGGAAAATCGGGATGCAGTTTTATCTTAACTTCTTTTGCCGGAGCATTTTCAATTTTAACTAAAACAGGGTCTGGAATAAAGAAATACCTGTTTGCCTTCGGCTCGATTATGTCTCTGTTAAACGCATTTAAAATTTTGTAAAATTCGTCAGCATTAACAACTTTGTCATGTTTGCTTACTCCAAAACTTTCAGCAAGCTGCAAAAACGCCTTTGCTTGATATCCTCTTCTGCGTAAAGCAATTAAAAAAGGCAATCTTATATCGCTCCATCCATCGAATTCACCATACTCGATTAGTTTTCTTGTTTTCGAAGCGCTCAATTCAAGATCCACGAAGTTGATTCTTCCTATAAACAAATTTACTGGAGGGGTTTTTTTGAAGTATTTGAAAATATACGCCTGTTTTTCCGCATTATCCTGATGATCTTTGCCTCTGATAGTGTGCGTTACTCCCATCAGCATATCGTCGATAGCTACTGCGAAGTTCATTAAAGGCCAAACCCTTGCATCCTTTTTCCTGGGATGCGGTTTTTCGCATATTCTCAAAGCAGCCCAATCCCTTATAGCAGGATTTTTATGTTTTAAATCGGTTTTAATTCTAACAACAGCTTCTCCTGGTTTGTACTCAACAAACATCTTATCCCATCTCAGCAAATGCTCTTTCTTAGAAAGCTTTCTGCAAGGACACGCCTTTCCTTTAAACAGCAAAGTTCTGAATTCATCGGCATTGCAGGTACAAACATACGCATTTCCTGATGCAATCAGCTGTTCCGCATAATCATAATAAAGTCCAAGCCTTTCCGATTGAAAATAGATTTCCATAGGAACAGAGTCAGCAGCAGAGTTTAGCCAACGAGCATCGTTGATAATCATTCTATAACTTTCAACATCAATATTTTCTGGATTTGTATCAGCAATCCTCAGAATCAATTTTCCGTCGTATTTTTTACAGTAAAGAATGTTAAGTCCGATTGTAATTGCATGTCCTATATGCAGTGGCCCGCTCGGACTTGGCTCAAAACGCATTATTACATTTCCTTTCTTGGCATTTTTCAGCTCTGGCAATCTTTTCTCTCTTTCTTTTTTCTTTACTTTCCTTTTCTTTTCAACTGATGCGGAAGGAGCAATCTCTTTGAGCTTCTTTTTTTGCTCGTCTAACGACATAGAATTAACCTCTTCAACGATTTTTTTAACCAATGCTGAAACCGATTTTATTTTTCTTTTAAGTTCTGGATCAGAAGCAATAATCTTCCCTATAACTGAACCGACATTTGCTTTACCTCGGAATTTAACAGCATTCTCCAAAGCATATAACCAAATCTCTTTTTCAATTTTCTTCATGCAGAATCCTTAGCAGGATAGACTATTTAAACGTTCCGCAAGAAATCGGTATGAAAGCGTATCTCATGACCAAACGCACAGAGATATCCTTTTTCTTTTATTTCTCTTTTAACATCATCAACTGGACATCTTTTGCTTAAACAATAAGAACCGTCATTCTTGTCGCATCCATTAATAAAACCAAATACATTAATTCGAATACAGCTTCTGCTATCGTACAATTCTCTTAATGTTTTCATAAAGCACAAACCTGGCAAGAGATTCTCTGCCAGCGATCTTTTCCTCTTCGCAATATCCCACTAACTTGTCGAGCGTCATAACTTTGGGTGGCTCAACAGTCTCTATTTAAAATTTTTGTTTGAAAGTAAGAAAATTTTGTTTACGCTGAATGTTCCTCGTCGGTTCCAGATACAAGAG
>Ga0180302_10000967_pt1 | contig 13441 bp, 7 predicted proteins | sample GuaBasSediGuay17_FD_121794 | JGI IMG/M metagenome (GOLD analysis project Ga0180302, IMG submission 121794) | Subseafloor sediment microbial communities from Guaymas Basin, Gulf of California, Mexico - Guay17, Core 4571-4, 12-15 cm | ecosystem: Environmental > Aquatic > Marine > Hydrothermal... | reverse complement strand
TGACCGCAATCCAAGTTTTAGAAGTCTTGATGATGTTGCGTTATCCGCCGCGATAGAGGAGTTGGACGAAGAGGGGGTGGCGGCGTTGGCGGAGATAGCGCGTGTGCTCCTCTCTTACCGCCGCAAGCGTCTTTAATTATTGAATTAAGACGAGCGATTACAGTGCACTGCGATTGGACTGAAGTCACTGGAATTGAAGTTTCCAGTTGCAAGGTTCAAACGAGTATCGGAAGAAAGAAGTCAAGTCTACTCTGTTCCGCTCTGTTTCTGAATCTGTTCCAGAAAGGTGAGGGAATCAATGCTCCTGTTTTTGGGTATCATGCCCGCTATCCATCCTTTGGCTCCAGACTAGTCAAGTCCAAAATCCTGTGTAAAATTTTTTCTCTGCTTGTAACGAAGCGTAGTCGTAGACGAAGCGAAGTTACAAGCTACGCCCATACACCTTGCCCTCCATACTCACATACCTCCTCCCCTCCCATTCCGTTTCCGACTCCATCGATACACAACTCACAAGCCTTATCAGCGCTATCTGGAAGCATCCTTACCGCTTGTTTGTATCCAGCATGTTCGTCGTTGCCGTCCTCTGCTTGTGACGCTCCGGCAGCCTCTGATACGCCAAAACCTCGTCCACCATCTCCACATCCTCTGTTACCCTCTCATGCTCCCTTCTTCTCCAACCATCCATCTACCTGGCAAGTCTTGTTTCTGCTTCATACCTATCAGGCGCACTTGATAACAGCGTCTTCTCTTCCTTAGGCACTTCCTTTACTTGTTTGAAAACATTGCGCGTGAGTGGACACTGCGTTTCTGCACACTGCTTTCGGATGGCACTGCCTCAACGCAGCCCTCAGTCTCCGGAGCCCTCCGCTATCTCGTCTTGTGAACCGTTGAATCGTGAGACGGCGTTTATGCGGGAATTTTCAAGCCAATATTTCTGCCCCTGCGAGTGAGGCAACCTGTGTGTCTGCTATCGTGCTTCCCTTGCCAAATCAACATTTCGCGGATACTGCATGCCAGACTCGCCGAATATGTCGGTTAGGGGGTCATTCTTGTCCCTCCGCATCTTGCCTGTAGAGAAACGTGGAGGAGTTCTTACAGCGTTTTGGTTTGGCAGAGCTACAAAAGCCTCAACTAATTCTCGGGATAAAGAGAGCGGAAATCGTGGTATCCAGCGGCAACTAAAATGTTCACAATTTCTTCCACAAGTTTCGTCGTCTTTGCACTCCGTTTCGCTTCCGTTCCCTTAATGATGCGGACTATCTGCTCCTTTTTATACCACGCGTAATTGCGCAACATCTCCCCATCTGCTAGCTTGCGAAGCACCTTTACCGATGCATCTGGATACAAAGGAGCCTGCTCCGCCAAGTAGTCGAGAATGCCAGTGGCAACAATGTTTTCAGCACCAAATATGTGAGCCGTTCGCTGGAGCAGTTTCTCAACATCTTTCAGACCGCCGGGAGAGAATGTTGCGGCGAGAGCGAAGTAAGAAAGTTCACGCTCAAACAGACGTTTATCCTCCTCCTCACATTTTTCAAAGGCGCTTACCCGTCTCTTCCAAAGTTCCTTCACGCGGTTCCAATTCCTTTTTATGTAAGACGGGTCATTGCTGCCTTCAAATTCTTGCCAGATTGCCCACGCGAAGTGTGCTCGAGCCTCACACGCAGCGTCGTTTGGGACTCCCTCTCTGTCTCTATAAAACATTTCAAGCAACTTGTCGTTCATGTGAAGTTTCCCAACCAAGAACCATAGCGCAAGGTGCTCTGCAAGACGATTGTGAGAATAGGCGCCTCCGAAGCGCAGTTTCTTGTTTCTTACGACAACATCCTCTATAGCGCGTTCATAATAAGGCAATAAGAGTTTGAACAAGGGACCCCGTGGTTTCCCGAAACACACATAGGCACCCCAAGCAGCATCCCAGTAACGCTCCTCCTCAGGGAAGATGTGTTTTATGTTCTCCTTTACCCACAACTCATCGCACCAGTAGAGTATATGAAGCCACCTGCCGAATAGAGAATGTATTGCCTGGGAAGGATGTTTTTTCTTGTCTGTTAGCAGAGTAGTAAGTATCTCTCGCACATCATCTTCAAATCGCCGTCTCTGCTTATTTTTCTCTTGCTTCTTGGCGATGTTAAACGCGTATGCCAGCAGAGCCTCTACAGCGGTGCCCTTTGCTGTGTTTATGGCATGGGTTAAAGGGTCTGTTTCTGTTTCAGTTTGTTGCTTCTCTGGAAGTTCAATTGGCTCTACATTGTCAAGGAGTTTTATTATGATACCCTTGGTCTTCAGGAGTATGCTTTCAGGAACAACTTCTTTATGTAAGGCGCTAAAAACAAATTCTGCAACCGCTCTGTGAACTGGCTGCCCCTTCTTTCGCCCCGCCACTTTTTCGCACAGTGAAAGCACAGACTCCCAATTGATGTCTTTTTCTCCGTCTCTCAAAGCGTTCTCCAGCCCATAAAGTAAGGATGAAACATAGATATCGCTGACTCCCTGTTCAATGAACCTATGCGCCGCGTTGGAATACTCCTGGGGTTCTCGCTTAACCGCTTCAAGTAGTTGTCCTGCGAGTCCTTCTTTGCTTGGTTCTCCCGGCCAGTCTTTGTCCGGTTCCCATTTCAAGAGATATTCTATAACCTTATCAACTCCCATACTGAGCAGTTCCTCAGCGGTTTTCGGACTCCGCCAGCCAACCAGTGTCTCTATTTCGAACTTCACATCCTTTAGTTCGAACCGTTCATTATATCTCTCTACAAGTTTCTCATAATACACCTTGAACCAGCCGAACAGGTGCTCCTTGACATGCATGAGTCTCCTGATTCTATGGCGCCTGTTAGAGTTCTTGTCAGAAGCGTAACTTGGGGGCGGTTCACGCACGATTGTGAGCAGGACTTTTCGTTGCCCGCTGCGAGGCAGCGCCGCAAATTGCCGTTTAAGAAGCATCACGTACTCATGAAAGAAATGGCGCTCCCAAACGATGTTTGCATCTGTTAAGTATCGTTTTACTATGTCTGGAACCTGGTCAGCGTATTCAGTAGCAAGGTGCAGGGCTATTCGGCGGAACACATACCACTCCCTGCTTTCCAGTTGGCGTACTACTTCCCGCGGCGTGCTGATTTGTCTGTCTATCAATGCTTTCGCGGCATGCTTAACTGCTGTGGTAAGGATTTCCTCAACCTCGCGATAGCCTTTACCCCATCGGTCGTCTTCTATCCTGTTGTACCACACGCAGGAATAATCTCTCGGTTTTTCTTCATTTGTACTGTCGGCAACGATTTGCAGAGCCTTGTTTAGCAAATCGCACAACAGGGAAAAAGTTTCCTGAGGTTTTGCGTCCAGAAGGCAAGTGAGGATATAATCTTTAATGATTTTGCTGTAACTCCATGGCGAAAAGAGTGCACCAACAGAGTCATCGTGAGGAATCGGTCGGAGCACAACTCTCGCAAGTTCAAGTGCGGTGTCTCCTTCACCCCCTCGAGCAAGGTATGAAATCAGTTCCGCCAACTTTTCGGGTAACAGGAGGTAGAAATAGTCCTGTTCTTTTATCCACTTAAGTTCTTTTCTTCTCACCCACTCGGCTGCTCTATCAGGAGGTAGTTCAAGCGCCGCATCTATCAAGTCCATATTCACTCTAACATTGTCGTTCAGGGGCACATCCATCAGCACCTTTGCGGCTTCTTCTTTTGCGTCGGTTCTCTTTGCCATACGCACAAGGTAGCCCGACTGGGGGCACAGTGGGAATTGTATGAAGTCGCCTGTTCTAACCGCAGCAGGCGGGTGCCTAAAGAACTTCCCTCTCCGCAACATGGGAAGCCATTTGGGATTATTTAACTCTTGGAAGAACTTGCCCCATCCTATAAGGCTACTGGGCACACTATTAAGGAGCTGCTTAACATGTTTTTTTGTTGGATTATCAACAGACAGCAGGTTGTCCACCTTCTTAAGGATAGGAATAACATAGTGTTTCTCCACATAGTCAAGAAGTTCCTTCAGGAGTCTCAAGGACGGTACCCAAAATTCGGTGAGAAACTCATTATCCACTGGTCTAGGTGTATCAAGTCCTCTTCTGTGGGCAAACTTGTGAAGTTTGTCAGCCAACTCGTTCCACAACAACTTGATATATTCGCGTTTCTCATCCTCCAACATAGACATACTGCTTACTATTACCTTGATTTCTTCTTTGTGGTTTTTCTTATTGCCAGAGCATAGTTCGGTGAGCCTTTCTTTCTTCTCCTTGGGGATATCAAGCCCATTTAATATCTTTTCAACTTCCGTTTTATGGTCACTTTGCCTCTTTTCAGACGGGCGAAGAACATCGCGTATTGCAGATTCTATTTCCCTGATGCAATGAGCGACCAAGTGAGTTGCCGTGCGGTAATTCTGATGCTCACTCATCAGTCGGCAAGCGTCCATGAAAAACGAAGCCGGTCCGTCACCCAGAAGACGTTGCAAAAGGTCAAAAATCTCTTGCTGCTCTCTGTTCAGCAGGAACCCATGTTCAAACAACATGTGCCTTGCTCCATTCATGGAAAAATATAACAATGTATCGTGTGATTGTCAAGTTATAGCCACAACATCTTGTGGTTCCACCAATGGAGCCATATTCCGACACAAGCATTCTGTGGTCTAACGCACATGATGTTACAATGACCTGAGAGTGATGTCTGGAATCGTTTCAGGGTACTCTGCGTCAAGCATGTGAAGTTGCTGCCTAATGAAGCGGCGCATGGCTCTGGCAATCCGCAGACACCACTGCTCAAAAACCTTAATATCCTCCTCCGACAAGGAGTCCACAAGAAGAAGATGCGGCAGAAGCAGTTTTGTAAGAGCGCAGGTTGCCCGCATGATTGCGTTTGTGTCTCGCACATCCGCTCGCTTCGGAACCTCAAGCAAGTCTTTGGTAACCTCCATAAACAAAGCACGAGAGCGGAGCTCGTGAAGCACCTCCGAGAAATACTCGGTATTAAGGCACCAACCGCGTGCTCTCATGTCTTGGCGCATCCGCGGAAAACGCCACCCCGGCAAGAAAGCGTGAAAACGGTCTATCAGCGCCGATTCGCGAAATACCTCCGGCAGTTCCTGCAGGAAGAATGCGCCTTCTTTTTGGCGCTCATAAGTAACATTGCCAAGCAGAATGAGTCCTGCTTCGCCTTTACCGTGGTAGTCACCCACGCGGTACTCTCCTGTTTCAAGATACCCTTTCAGCGCCCCGCGGATTTCTGATTCGTCTGGGAAACTTATCGTTTGCACCTCATCCAGCGCGACAAAATCATAAAGGGAGACAAGTCCTTCACGCCGACGGGATATGTCATAGAACATCTTCGCCCGTGATATGCTGCCGCCGCTCACCAGCCAGCCGTACTTGCTCACCCGCGAAAAGATGTAAGTCTTTCCCGTCCCCTTAGGTGCCAACTCTATCAAATTGAAGTTCTTCTGAACGAAAGGAATAAGGCGGCATAAGAACCAAATCTTCTGTTCCAGATTGGAGAAACCTGCAGGATTGTAGTCAATTGCGCCCAGCAAAACATCCACCCACTCTGGCAGCGAAAATTCTCTACGAACGCTGCAGAAGTGCTCTATATCAACCCGGTAAGGTCTGAAAGGCTTGAAGTCAACCACAACGACTCGTCCTATCTCCTTTGCCTGATTTTCAGGGGCTTCCCGCCGCCAACGCAGTTCCACCACCCCCCATGTTTCGCCGCTGAGTAATTCGGATTTGTGTTCTTTCAGAACATGTTCTTCAACACGCGCTTCGCGTTTGCGTTTCGGAAATCCCAGCGCAGGGAATTGCACAAGAGCCTCGCCTGTAGCAACATCAATCTCAACCCGTAATGTGGTGAGTATCTTTACCGATGCAGCCTCGTGAATCAGGGTGCTTTTTATCCGTTCCCAATCTCGCTTACGCGGCATATAGGTTCGCACAAACCTCTCAACCGCACTCATATCAATGCTACCGTCAGGTTGAATAAACTTGCGCACCGTCCAGTCGCGGAGGAATGACGGAAGTCCCAAGTCGGTCCAGAACTTTGAGTCTGGATTTTTCGGAACCACAGCATCTGGGAAAACTGCGCGCAGTTTTTCTCCAAGTGACTTCATAAGAGGTCTTCCTCCACCAAAGAGCGGGTCATTTGTATGCGCACATTCTTGGGTTCAACACGAAACTCTGAGGACATTAAGGTTGCTATATGTTCGCCGGACGGAAGGTCAGTAATGTTAAAACGCCAAACAAGACCATTTGAAGTTTCACCTTTGAACCTTCTACCGCTGACTTCCAGTTCCAAAGACATAAGAGGACGACTGGTTCTTATTTCTGCTATGAAGCGGTTGGATTCGTAGCGAGCCCGCTGCGCAGACGGTTCCACTTTAACTGTGGGAAGCATAGACGGAACGAAACGAACAATAGGAACGAGGGCTTCTTCTGGGGTGGCACCACCATGCGTTGGACGCGGCTCTCGTCTCGTAAAACTTTTGTGTGTCGCTACAACCGCATAGCCTCCCTCAAAAATCAAGTCATCTGTTTTGGGAACGGTTCTACCTGCTGCTATGCGCCCAAAACGCCCACCGTAGCGTTCTATCAGTTCCACATCCCCTTTGATTTTCCCACTGCAACCTGAAAAACAGGTGGCTCCGTGGTCTCCGAACAGAACCACATCGGTCTCTTTCCCAACCGCTTCATTCATACAATATGTAACAATCTCCTTTACTTTTTGCAGTTCCAAGAGTAGCGACTCCTGTGCGTTATGATGGGTGGAGTGATACACCTCATCAAGGCTGAAATAATGGTTAATTTCTATGTCAGATGGCTTGTTATATTCGGTGGTTGTGGGAAACGCAGCGCAACCAAGGTCTATGCGTATGTCTATCCCCTTTCGGCTGGTGGCAAGCCCGTATATTAGTCCAAGCCACTCTGCCCCGAGTCCATCAACAAAGACGAGTTTCGTGTCCTTCTGACAAGCGTTGCTAATGTGATTCGGCAATGACTCAAACTGTGTTCTGAGAAGTCCCTTACTGGCTATCTCGCTCGCCATTTTCTCAAGATGCTCAAAGGCTGTCACCTCGTGAGTGCCCGCCACGCGGAGCGCAACATAAAGGGAAAAGTAATCTTGAAACAAAGAAGGTGTCTGAGCCGCACACAACGCATCGTTGATGGAAAAAATATAGTGGTACAACGCAGGATAAGCAACAGCAAGATGCTCCATAACCGATGTTCTGTAAATCTCCTCAAGCGCTTTTTGGGGAGAAGGGCTCGTAAGCACATCTTTGAGAACCTCTCCTATGCTGCTAAGCAACAGCCTACTTGTCGTGTCATCAACAGCAATCAATCGTAGGATCCTCTGCTTGGGACCGACATTTCGGACACGCTCCAGGTAGTTGGAGGAAGGAGGGAAGTGAAAGTGTGTCAAGGTTTTCGCAACCTCTCTATGTTTTTCTGCGTCAGTTTCAAACATCTGTTCCCACAATAAGCGAGGAACCTCATCTGGTTCCTGCGAGCGCTCAAATGCGCCCCGCAGCAACTCGCTTTGTATCAACTGCGGTTCCATCTTCGCCAGAGTAAAAAGCCTCACTCTTGTATAAGGCTCTGCCCAGGAGAAATAGATTGTGTTGTTGTTCAACACATTACCAAATTCCCTCTGAAGGACATCTCTCGCCTCTTCCCTTTCCAATACGCCGTTTCTGGCGAAAAAAGTGCACAGGTCTCGCGCTTGCCTCTCTGTAAGTGTCTCTGGGGCGAAAGGGAGCAATCGTCTCAAGTAGTCGGTTCGTTTTCGCAGAGGTATAAAATCCACAGAACGAGTGGATTCAGCCCTGAAAGCGTCCGGTATGGCAACAAGCCTAACAAACAATCGCTCTGGAAATTCTCTTTTTAGCGCGTTCTCCCACACCATAAGATACTCGCAGAATGTATAGCACAGTTCCTGTGGGAACGGAAGGTCGAGTTCATGGAAAACAACCGTGACTTTGGGTAGGTGTTTCTCTCTTGATGGTCTTACCTGATATATTGGTAGGTCGTTTCGCCTGCTGAAACGCTTATGCCATTGTTCAAAATGCTCAGGGAGTTCATATGTCAAGCCCCCAACGCAGGCGTTCCATCCCCTCTTGGACGGCGCCTCAAGTTCGTAAAAAAGCCGTTTGTAGAACTCTTCATCTGGGACACAACGCAGCAGTTCCCCCAATGGGTGAAGCACACAATTCTCGTTCCTCGCCAATGTAGCCTTCACACGCTCAATAAGCAGGTCTATGTTTATGTTGCCAGAGGGGTCGCAAAACTCACTAACCCGGATTTCAACAACATCATTGGATGCCTGAAGCCGTTCAAGCAAGTTTTGATATGTGACCAGGTCTGACGCGCTAAATACAAGTAACGGAAAACGGCGTTTCTGTTGTGCCTGAAGGAGTTCCAGCACCTCATCTTGAGCCATCATTCTGCCAGCACCTCCCCAACAATTGCTCTTAAAACGGCAAGACGAATCTCGCGTCGCTCCTTTGTCGCAAGGTGAATAAGCACATCACGCATTTTCTCTGCTTCCATCTTATCTATCTTTGAAATCACCTCTTCTTGACGCTTTGTCACTATTTCATCAACCCACTTATCCCATTCCTCAAGCACCTGTTGGCGCGTCCACGAGTCTGGTGCTACCGGCAACCTTTTGCGCAGCCTCTTGATAAATCGGTCAAGGCTTTTCTCACCAGTTGGGCGGTTCTGCTTCTCCAAGAAATGTGATAAGGCTGATTTCATCTTCATCTCGCGCAACTCTTCCAGCATCCCCTTACCTTTATCAAGTAACAAAGTAAGTGCTTCTTTGTCTTGCTGACCGGCGGAAAGGGAAAGTCTAAACAGATGTTAATGGTTTGCGGACATGCTTTCATAGACCAGCCAACTGGGTAATTCGTTTTTGCGCAGCCAGTCTCTGATTGTTTCTGTGCCAAGTACTTCCTTCAGCGTCTGCTGCCAGCGACGACGCATCTTAACAATCTCTCTTGCATCAAGCCACTTCCGGATGTGCTCTACCGCTTCATCTCTCGTCGTTTCCGCAAGGCTTACATTATCCATCAAGTCTTCAAGGTCGGTTTCGCTCAACTCCTCACGAAAGGTCTTCTTGATGAAAGCAGCGAGTGTTCTTTTTGGATTCTTAAGTATTTCGCGCAGTGTTTGCGCGTGACTTTCCAGCCCTTCAGCAGCAGACCTATATCCTTGCGCACCTTCCACGCCATCGCGAATCCTACGCAGAATGGCGATGGCTTCTTTCTGTCGCGCGTCTGCTACATCCTCAAACATCCACAGCGGCACCCTTCTCTTGCTAATGATGTGTCTAACAAAGTTTTCGGGTTCTGTCACCTCGTCACATTTGATTCCCGATATGCTTTGCAGGCTGGCAAGCAGGTGCAATTTTTGAGCCAACTCCCTGGCAGCGTGTTTTGCGCTGTTCTCATTCCAGAAGAAGAGGTCACCTTCCAGTCTTCTGCGGAGGTCATCTGCAACCGACCGCGGTGTAAGTTTCCAACGCACAAGAACATCGTCTGTCAGACCAGAATGCGAGATAAACTCCCTGAACCCTTCCTCCAGACCGTTTGCCTTTATCTTGTCGGCTATCTCCCCTGCACAACTCGCAAAGGACGACAAATGTTCGTCTAAGAAATGGTCAATCTGTTCCTGCGAGCGGTCACCCGCGATTAGGCGAGACAAAGCATCGCAAATCTCTGCCGGCTCCCCTGATAGGGAATATTTCAAGGACCACAGAGGCAGTTCTTGTTGCGTTACCCATATTCGGAGTCGCTCAAGGGCTTTGCGTGGCGGCATTACATCAAGCCCCAGCCCAAACGCCGTATTAAGCGCCTTGCGAAACTCCCTGTATAGAGGCGTGTCCTGGGCAACCCGCCATCTGCCCTTGCCACTAAAGGTGTCCAACAGCGCCTCTTTCAGGACCATTTCAGGTTCAAGATACCTGTCGCCGTCAGTTAGGAAATAGCCCTTTAGCAGTTTTTTAAGCAGGGTAGTGATTATGTAGGCTGAACCATCGCACGGATAGAGACCAAACGGGCAGCCGCGAACCACCGCCAGCAACTCCGAAAGCGGAAGTTCTCCGCCCGTCTTCTTCACACGCTGCTCTATTTGCTCCGCAAGTTGCCTCTCCATTTCCCTCAACCATCCCACAGGCAGAGAGTCCGCTTTGTCAATAACCCGAATTAGCGGCTTAAGAGCGCCTTTGGGTCTCTTTTTGCCAAGCGCAGCCTCAATAGTGGCTGCTGGACCACTCGTGAACTTCCATATCCCGGACTTCGCCCCAATTGAGGTGTCAAGTTGCGGGTTGTGCCTGTAACGCTTTCGGAAAACCTCAAACAACAACTGTTCAATATCCGCCATCAGCACTCGCTGGGTTTTGTCCTCCATTACGACTGTAACATAAGCGCCGTCCATTTGGCTCAGAGCCGCCGTTCGGATCTTTTCCGCGTTCTTTTCGTGAACCTCTGCAGCGTCTGAGCCACGACTTCCCCTCACTATCTCAGCCCACGCCTTTGCGCGTGCCCAGTCGCCTAGCATCTTCTCATCCAAATGCCACTCAGGCACCAGAACAACCCAGCGCTCCCCAAAATACGAACTGATTTTCTTCAAGAAATTTTCCTGCTCCCTCCTTGGGGCAAGGCACAGACACACCCCAATTTCCCACGGCATCAAGTGTCTTGGCTTGAACACACCTTGCATCAGCCTTTTTGAGTGGCACGCCTCGCAACGGAAATGCGCTACATAAACATCCGACGGAAGTTTCCTCTCAACATACTCCTGAAGAAGGTCCTTGTCCATAAACTTCTCCCAGTCTTTCAATTCTTTCTCAAGTTCCTTCAACTGCTTATCCGAAACTTCTGCCCAAGGAAAATTAATATTGCCGCTTACCGGGTCTTCTGTTAACACCTGCTTTCCGAATAGATAATCAAGGCACGCATTCACTCTGACATCAGTTCCTGCAAAGCACAATTCAAGTGATTCTCTGAAGGCTGCGCGCAACTTCTTAACAGGCAGGTCCTGCACGATTCCACTTTTGTGTTGGAGAATGATAAGCAAAAGTGCCGTCTTAAGCACCGCTTTCTCAGCCCCTTCCAGGTTTTTCTCGTTCTGTTTGAACCATCCTAACGCGTCCCGAAACATTTCCTCATGCTCTGACATTTCTTCAGCGAAGTAGTCAAACAGAGCATCAGGCGTCACAAAGGCGCCTATTTCGTTGTTCTTCAAGAACTGGATAAATGGACCATCTCCCTTTTCCTGCGTTCGGGTAAGGAACGAGAACAGTGTTCTTTGAGCGGAACTGAACTCCTGTGATAGATGGGCAAGCAGCATTGCGGTTGTAGGGTGCAGCGGCAGTAATCGCCGCAACGCCTGCACACTTATCTGTGACTCAGGTCCTGCCTCACTCACAAGTGTGTTAATCACCTCGCCTGTCTTCTCATAAAGGTCGTTCTGCACCTCATCCCAAACCTTCCTGTCCACAGGAGCAAATGGTTGACACATAAGGTCAAACACAAGACTGTGCTTAAGACGGAAAGTTACGACCTCAAACCTATCCATTAGTTTCTTGAAGGTATCAGCACCCATCGCGTGTTCAAAGGTCTCTGGATGGCGGTGTGTGCAGATGACAAGGAAGACATTAAACTGCGACAGGGTTTGCACCACCTCCTGAAACAGGGCTATATTCGCGCTGGGGTTGAGCAGGAAGTCTGTGAACTCATCCCAAAGCAGGAGAACAGGATAAGGCATCACTTCGGCGTATTTGGGCAGCCAGTCTTTGAACTCTTCCACTGTGGGAGCGGGTGCGCGGCGGGCACTCTCCAGCGCCTCCGCTATCCCCGCAACTACCTGCGCATCTCGCACCTTTATCCGCTCCAGCGCCTCGTCTATGCTCAAAGCCCCAAGACCAGGCGCATAGCGCTTTATCACTTCTCTGAAACGCTCCTCCTTCATATCCGCTATGACATCGCGCACCGTCTCAAAACCGCTGTAGGGTGGCGTCTCAACACCAGCCTTATCCGCCGCTTCCTTCAACGCGCTTACCATCCCGAAAAGCAACCCGCCTTCTGTCGCCCGCGGCGCAGGTGAACGATACACCACCCTCACCTTCCTCTGGTTCCGCAGATAACCTATATGCCCCCTCAACTCAGAACGCGCCACACGCTCCCACTTCTCAAAATACTCCTCTACCTCCTCCTGTTCCTCTTCCAGCAGGTGTTTCAGCGTCAGAACCCCATATGTCTTGCCCGTTCCATACGCTCCCCACAACCACAGCCCGCCACGATGCCCCTTCTCCTTCGCCAGATTCTTCCGAACCTCTTCCACCAGCCGGCAGAACTGCTCGTGCGGCACAAAATTCTTCCACATTTCCGGATTGTTTCTGTCCACATTCTCGTTGAACACGCTTACCGTCTCTTCCTTAATGCGCAGATAGTTCCAGTATCTCCTACTGCTCATTTCAGCACCTCCTCAAGCACATCGTATGGGCTGCAGGGAGCGAGAATCACGCGGCTTCTGCTACCAAGCCCTTCGCATCTTAAGAGTTTCTCCCCGAACCGTCTTTGAAGTCCGAGCAACAGCGACACGACCCCATCACTGCTCACCCCAAAAACCGCGCCTGGCGTCTCCGCATAAACCTCCTCATCCCGCCTCAACAACTCAACCACGCCAAATTCCCTCCCCAACAACTCCCCACAACGATAAACGCAATACAGCAACGCCTCCTTTTCTGGCGCCTTCCGCACCCGCCTCTCAACACCTCCCTTGCTCACAATCCCGTATCCAAACTCCTCCCCTAATGGCGACTCCTTCAGCATATTGACCAACGCGTTTACGGCGTTGCTTACGGTTCTCTCCTTATAGCCGCGCGGCGAAAGCAACCTCACCAACTCCGCCTTGCTGTATGACCTATCCCAATCGGTGCGGCTGAGGAAAAGGCGCACAATGCGTGAATTCCGCGCCAAATTCACCCATATCACCTGCCACACCAACCTCCTCCGCCTACCCCAAACCCCGCTCAACAACCCGCACAACCTCGTCTTCTGCTTCCTGCCGTCTATCAACTCCGCATCACGCAACCAAGCCACACAACCAAGATACTGCATCGGTCCACATATCACCTCCAGCGCTTCCAAACCACTCTCAAAGAACACCTTCAACCATATCTCGCGAAGCCCAAACCTGTGGTACTTAGCCAATCCGTGGTTCATTTCTCCGCCAGCCTTACCGCCAACTCAAGAACATCCACAGGCTGCTTATCTTCTGGAAGTTCAATGCTGTCCAGATTACGGGTGTATTCAACATAGAGCCAGTCAGAGCCGAGACTTGCCGCTATACTCCGCGTCTGGTTCATAAAGTCTTCCCTGGTCATTCCAAATATGAGGAAGGGCGATTCAGGGATGCGTTCTTCTGGCGGTTCGCGTTCAGTCATCTTCTTCAGTTCAG
>Ga0180302_10000966_pt1 | contig 13444 bp, 11 predicted proteins | sample GuaBasSediGuay17_FD_121794 | JGI IMG/M metagenome (GOLD analysis project Ga0180302, IMG submission 121794) | Subseafloor sediment microbial communities from Guaymas Basin, Gulf of California, Mexico - Guay17, Core 4571-4, 12-15 cm | ecosystem: Environmental > Aquatic > Marine > Hydrothermal... | reverse complement strand
CGATTTATTTGAACGTTAGTTTTTCTAAGAATTCTAAAATTGTTAATGGTAGTTGGAGGAATAAGCAGAGTTTTAAGGATAAATTTAGAGAAAGTGATCCTTAATTTTGGGGGATCCTTTGAGTTCAAAGTCTTTTAAATACTTGATAGCAGTTTATGATATAGGTAAGACTAACAAGAAGTTCACGATATTCACCGATAATTTGAACCCAATATTTAGTACGAGTACTAAAATAGGAGAAATGAATGTTAGAGGAGTACTATGTGATAATGTCGAAGCTATAGTTAGGTGGATGCAAGAAGTTATTAATGAGGTTCCCCATAGGAAAATTAAATCCATAGCCATTACAACCTTCGGCGCTACGGGCGTCTTACTCGATGAAAAGGGAGACTTAGCCTTTCCAGTAGTGTCATACAACCACGAGATAGATCCTGTTATTAAGAGTAAATTCTATGAAACCTTTGGTAGTCCAGAAGAGCTTTACCTCAGAACCGGAACACCACCATATGGTCAGCTCTTGAATTTCGGTATACAGTTGTTCTGGCACAAACAAGTTCGCCCGGAGATTTATGAGAACGTTAAAACCATACTTTTCTTGCCTCAATACCTGTCCTACGTAATGACCGGGGTTAAGTCTATTGAGGTAACCTCTGTAGGTTGTCACACGTATTTATATGATATAATCGAGCGCGGGTGGAGTCTCGTTGCCGAAGAACTGGAAGTTCCACAACGTGCTCCTAAGGAGTTTACTGAAGTCTGGAGGTCCATAGGTAAAACCAAGTGGATAGAAGAAGCCGTAGTCACAACTGGAATCCATGACTCAAATGCTTCTCTCTTACCATTCTTAATCACAGGAGATCTAGGGAACTTCATCTTAGCCTCTACAGGGACATGGTGCGTCTTCATGTGTCCAGGACTACCATTTAAACCCTTACGTGATGATGTATATAGAGATGTTCTCTACTATGTTGATGCATTTAACAGACCGGTAAGGTCTTCTAGATTCAAAGGAGGGCATGAGTTTGACTACTACATGAGCCTATTAAGAAAGAGGTTTAACTTAGGAACTGGTGTTATAGATATGGACGTTGATGAAGAGGTCCTTAAAACATTGCTTAAGGACAGGGAAGTATTCATAATCCCAACCTTAACTCCTGGTTCAGGTCAATTCCCTAAGTCGAAGGGAAGAATAATAGGCGAAAATGCCTTCTATAAGAACTTTAAGCTAGCCTATCACGCCTTAAATCTCTCGATAGCTGTTCAGACATACTTTGCCATTGAAGCAATACTCAGAAGGAGATCTTTCGAAGGTCTGAAAGTCATCGTGGCGGGTGGCTTCGCTAAGAATACCCTATATCTCCGGTTATTAACTGCACTTCTGAGAGGAGCGGAGATTTTCAAAACCCGTTATCCTGACCTAACGAGCTTAGGTGCAGCTTTAACCGCTAAGGCGGCTTATGAGGGAATTTCGTTAGACCAGATAGACATAGAGACAGTGAGATCAATGACAGCTGAAGAGCCAGTAGAACCTCTTGAGATTAGCGAAGAGTTGTTCATGAGTTATGTCAGTGAATTCGAGCAGTATTGTCTTACTGAGAAATGAAGTTAAAGGCTAGGTAAGAGTCCCAAGAGAGAACCTAAGCTAAACACACTCTCTGTTAGCTATGACTCCTTTTTATTCTACTATGATGACCACTAATAGTTCATCCTTAAGTTCCCACATGCTTAAGGGGACAGTTAGTTGGAATATTAGATAACTCTACAACCATTTATCAAGAGAAGTTTTTCGATCTTGAGAAGCCCTAAGGTCTTCGATAACCCCACTGATTAGGAGTTCCCAATTTAACTCTCCCTTAGCCCATCTCACGAAATTGTCAGTTTTCTTGGATAGGAGTTTCAAAAAAGATTGCCAAGTCCATCCTTTCTTAACTAATATGCGCTTCCACTTACACTCAGTCCATAAATATGATGGAAGCCTATTTCCGAACCATACTAGGAACTTATCGGTATGCCAGTGCTCACCAGCATACTTATTCATTGAGCTTCTAATAAGCTTCTTGAGAGCTAAAGGTTCAGGTGGTACACAAATTTCCACTAATACCCCCACAGAGATATAGTTAAAGATGCTATTATGGTTTATGATTAAAGTAACATAATCGTAGCTTGTGTAATGGGGAGAGAACTCATGGTATGAACTATTATATTTTTAACGCAAAACGTATATGCGTCCTCTCCTCATATGAAGAGGGCGACCTCCTTGCCGACTCTCGAGAGTAACATGAGACAAGAGTTGTTAAAGAGGATTCATGAGCAAGAGGAAGCTATTAAAAAGAGAATGGCAAAAGTAAGGTACAAGATAGCTATCATAAGCGGAAAGGGAGGCGTGGGCAAGTCATTCATTTCAGCGAACTTATCCGTGGCACTAGCAACCATGAACCGTAATGTTGGCGTGTTAGATGTGGATTTCCATGGACCGTCCATACCTAAGCTATTAGGGCTACAAGGCAGGAGTATGATAGGCACTTCGTCAGGATTACTTCCCGTGATTGGTCCAGCAGGAGTTAAAGTAGCCTCCATAGACTTCATGCTTCCGAGTGAGGAGACCCCAGTTATTTGGAGAGGTCCATTAAAAGCTAATGTCCTCAGAGAGCTGTTATCGATGATCGACTGGGGTGACTTAGATTATCTAATCGTCGATTTACCGCCAGGAACAGGAGATGAGCCACTCAGTGTGGCTCAGCTAATAAGAAGTCTAAATGGAGCCATTGTGGTGACTATACCATCTGATTTATCTCGCGTGGTAGTTAAAAAGGCTATATCTTTCGCCAAACAGCTGAACATTAAGCTCTTAGGTATAGTGGAGAATATGAGTTATTTCGTCTGTCCCAAATGTGGTTCAGTCTATAAGATATTCGGTGAGAGAGCTGGTGAGAGTATAGCTAAAGAAATGAAGATAAATCTTCTCGGTAAAGTTCCTCTAGACCCCCGTGTATCAGAGTGTATGGACAAAGGAGAACCCATTACTTCATGCTGTCCTGAGTCCGAGGCTACTAAAGTTATCCTAAAGGTCGCCAGGACTATAATTGAGATGATGGAACTTTGAACTTCCAGGTATTCCTTAATATCAACCCTCCCTATTCCATTGACTCATTTAGAGTCAAAGCACATCATTCAAACTTTCTCAAGAACTGCATTCTAGTAAGGCTTACGCGAATCGAAAAAGGTAAACGAGACTATATTGAGAATCACTACTGATTAACGAACACAGTTTCCATTTGAAGTTATTAAGGAATAGTCTGATACATGTAAGCAGGGAACAAAACTTGAAGATGAGTAGAGAGAAAAGGAGAGCGTTGTCTAGGAAAGAAGCTTTCTTCGGTCTTCACTTTGATTTACATCCTACTGAGAAGGATACTGAATTAGGGGCTGACCTCATAGAGGAGATGGTAGAAAAACTACTGTGTGAAGTGAAGCCAGATTATGTTCAATACGATTGCAAGGGTCATCCTGGCTACACTGGATACCCAACTAAGATTGGTTGGTCATCCCCTGGAATCAAAAAGGATTCGCTGATGATATGGAGGAAGATAACGCGACGTCATGGGGTAGCTCTCTTCATCCATTACTCCGGCTTGTGGGACGAAGCTGCCGTCAAACACCATCCGGAATGGGCTCGTGTAGATGCTTGTGGAAGGCGCGATGATAAAATCGCAAGCTTTTTCGGACCCTATGCAGATGAGCTAGTAATACCACAACTCAAGGAAGTAATAGACCTATACGACGTAGATGGAGCTTGGATAGACGGAGATTCATGGGCTGCGAAGTTAGATTGGTGTGAAGAAGCTAGGAAAGAGTTTAAAAAGTTAACTGGAGTTAAAGAGATTCCTGAAAAGCTTAGTGATCCCTACTGGGAGGAGTGGATGGAATTCCAGAGAAGGAAGTACTTGGAGTACGTTAAGAGGTACGTAAATGCAGTGCATAAATACAAGCCGGAATTCGAGATAGCTGTAAATTGGCTTTACACGACCTTTGCTCCACTCCCCATAGAGGTCCCAGTTGACTTCCTCTCAGGTGATGTCACTCCTGAGTCAACTGTAGATGCGCTGAGATTTGAGGCTAGATATCTTTCATCTACTGGGATGCCATGGGACTTGATGACATGGGGCTTCACTAGAGGAAAGGGTAGACAACGTGTATTCAAGCCAGTTGTCCAGCTTATGCAAGAAGCAGCAATAGTCATCTCTCAGGGCGGAGGCTTCTCTATATACTATCAGCCCACAAGGTCTGGGTGGATAGACTGCTGGATGATAAGAACCATGGCTGAAGTCGCTCGATTCTGCCGTGCACGTCAAGAGGTCTCGCAGGGTACTAAGACGGTACCTCAAGTAGCGCTACTACTCTCATCTACTGAGTACTTTATTAAACTAAACAGGGCCGGAAGGCTCTTCGGACCACTAGGTGGAGTATATGATTCCATTCAAGGACTACTACATGCATTACTAGAGCTTCATTACTCGGTTGATATATTAGCTGAGCATCATATACGCGAAAGAGTTAAAGAATATCCACTAATCATAGTTCCAGAATGGGAGGTTCTGGATGAAGGAACCATAAAGCTACTTGTAAACTATGTGAAAGAAGGGGGAAGTCTCCTATTAATTGGAGCTCGGACGGCCTCTATCTTCAGAGATTATCTTGGAGTAGAGTTCATAGGAGACTCTGTGGAGGAAGTGGCATACATTCGTTCACATGATGTATTGGGATGGTTAGGGGGTCTATGGCAAGATGTAAAGCCCATTTCAGCTAAATGTATTGAAGTACGATTTCCATCGATTGATACTCGGAAGGGTGCCAAATGTGCTGCCACAATAAACGAGCTTGGAAAAGGCTTGATAGGAGCAGTGTACGGGCCTTTGGGCAGCACATACTACCACTTGCATGTACCTGCACTTAGGAATTTCCTAGGTAATATCGTAAAACGTCTCTTCAAACCAATAGTAGAGATATCAGGACCTCCCTGTGTAGACGTGATTCTCCGTTGTAAAGAAAAGAAGCTATTGATTCATTTAGTGAACGTATCAGGCAAGCAAACTTCGCCAAATTATGCAGTAGTGGACTTCATACCACCCGTGAACTCCTTGACTTTATCGATAGAGTTGCCCGAAAAGCCAAAGAGTATCTACTTGATTCCAGACAAAAAGATACTGCCAAGTGAGTGGAGGAATGGGAAGTTGTTAGTGACGATTCAGCAACTAGATATCCATGCAGTCGTTGTCGTAGAGCCTTAACTATTAAAACTCACGCAAAAGATTTCATTGTTGTCCTCTTGCTTCATATCGAAAGAAAGAACATGATATACTCTTTTTGACATAGCTCCTGTGACCGTACTAATGTCTAGGAGTTCTGAGCCTGAATTATATTAACCAGCTCAATTCATCAAAAAGTATTATTCCAAGAAGATGCACCATGAGTATAGATACCCCCTCATCTAATGTTAATCTTCCATCATCCACAATAGCTTTCTTAGTGATCCAAAGAGTAGAAGCAATAGCTAAGAACTGATACAAGATATATCCATCGAGGTATACTGGCGCTACCATAGCGAGTAGGGGGAATATTAACATTATACTTTGAACTATTCCAGATATTAAGTTTGATACACCTAACTCAATCTGCCCTCTACGTGCACCAATTATGGCTAAGCAATGTTCAGGGACACTGCCTGCAAATGCTATCAGTGTAGCTGCTATAACCACATGGAACTCTAGTACGTGAACCATGTATTCGGATGCATTAGATATCAGCTCAGCGCTAACGATTATCCCTATCAATCCTAAGAGTAAGTGTGATATCCAAGCTTTGCCTCTTCTATCGGTCTTAGCAGTACTCTCTGTCTTTCTAGTCTTTCTGGACATGAAATACAGATAACTCATGTAGGCTAACAATAAGAAAAGGGAGACTTCAAAGGGAAGGTATGGTTTTCCGTGGAATAAATTCAAAATTAAACCAGTTCCTAGAATTATTATACTGAAAGCTATTGTTATCCTCATGACCTCAACATCATGTTCTAGAGCCTCTCTCGGAACTTTAACACTTCCTCCCTTATAGGTTAACATTATGACGAGTATACCCAGTAGCAATCCATTGAATGCTGAAGCTAGCATGACGGTAAAAATAGCTACCTCTCTTAAGTGTGGAGATAACACCATGAATATTGCGAGTATAGCTTCCGGGAAATTTGAAGCCAAGCTAGATACTATTCCAATCATATACTCAGAGAGACCTGTGTACTCACTAAGACCTTTAAATCCCTCCACGGCAGGTTCGCTAGATAGGAAGACTAGAAGCAAACCCAATAAGAGTGTGAATAGAAGAAAGGAAGGCTCCTCTGGCTCAATAGTCATTGACGTGATCCCTACAATGATCAATGTGAGGATTATAAAGAGTCTCCTCCTCATTCATCTGACATAATAAATAAAAATTGTATAAAATCGTTTCACTGCTACTTAGTATGTTGACTGTTTACTGTCTGACACTTAATATAACATACTAAATATAACATACTAAAGTTGAACGAGGCTTTAGCGTACTCTTAACTAATGAATCACTTAGCTCTCATACACTCCTTGAAGCGCCTTATCTTCATCTTAATGAACTCGTCAGAAGCTTTAGCACCGTACTTCTCAATAAGTTTCATGGCAAAATCTTTGAACTCGTCTAGAGTGACTGCTCTTCTTCCTTTTATTTCTGAATAATAAGCAGCGTCTATGATGGCCATGATCTCAGCGCCCACTTCTTCATTTAAAAGTGACTTTTCCTCATCAAGTATACACTTACACATATTCGCTATCTCTAAAACTACTGAGTTCCTGTGAGGAGCCTCTAGTACTCTCTTCCTTCCAACATAATCTGTAATATCTATTAGCGTCTTACCTTGAGCTCCTTTAATTTTCAAAATTCCCTTAGAGCCAAATATCACTGCGGATTCAAGCTCAGCTCCGCTCCAGGATGCCTCTATCAGAGCAGTACTCCATGATCCATCTTCATTGTCCTCGAATCTCACCAACACGTGAGCATCGTCCTCTACTTCAATAGTCCTGTACTTTCCGGCGATATATCTGTTTTTAATTCTCAAAGAGATCCCAACGAATTTCTCAGCCTTAACTACTTTTGGCTCCTTATTAAATCCAATTAAGTACCAAGCAACCCCTATAGCGTGGGAACCTAAATCTAACAATGAACCTCCTCCGCCTATTACTGGACTCCAGAACCACTCTCTCCACTCAGGTCCATCGTGAGAACATGGAATCACAGCATACTCAACTTCACCTAGCTCTCCTAACTCTATTAACTTACGAGCCTTGTAACAGCCTCCGGCGAAGATATAATTTTCATTTAACTGAAACAGTCTATCTGTTTCTTTAACAGCTTCGACTATATCTAAAGCCTCGATGTAGGTTCTAGCCATTGGCTTCTCTACCATTACGTGGGCTCCAGCTCTTAACGAGTCAATTACTATGGGTTTATGGTACCTATGCGGTGTACATACATCCACTAGGTCAAGATCCTCCTTATCTAACATCTCGCGATAATCTCTGTAGACTTTAATCTCCTTCACAATCTCTATTAGTCGCTCTGCTACATCATCACGTCCCTCCCCTTTAAACTTATCAGCCTCTTTTGTGAACAACTCTTTAATCCTTACTAATGCTCTCTTCAAGGCTACTTCAGAAGGGTCAGCTAGAGCCACTAGTCGGGTTTCTGGTAATGTTGCATAAGCGGGCAAGTGTCCGTGAATGAACATGTCTCCAACTCCTATAGCTCCAACTTTTATCTCTTTCATACAATGCCGATGGTTCAAAGAAGATATAAATACGTTGTCTCTTCAGACTATGGAGTCTAAGCTACTGCATCTTAATATTTCGTGCGAGTCAACTTAGTATATATGAGACGTTATTTGAGTAGTACTCTGCTCCCTTCCTTAGCTGACCTGTATATCGCGTATATCAACTCTTGAGCCTTTAGTCCATCGTACCCATCGGGCTTAGGTTCTTCATCTGAAATTATGCAGTTCACAAAGTGTTTAAGTTCTTCAAGGTACATGTCCCTATAGGGAAACAACTTACTCGTATATTCACCTCTGTCCTTAAAGTATACCGTGACTTCAGACCTCCATCTAAAGTAGGGAAAGCGTATATAGGCCCTCACAGATCCCTTGGATCCTTTAACTATCAATCCTTCATCCCAATCATCAGCTACTGGCCCGGCTAGCTGAAAGTACCCTATGGCTCCACTCTCATACTCTATAATACTAGTGCTAGCGTAACTTCCGTCATCATAGGCTTTGAAGCGTGAGGAAACAGCTTTAATGTCGCCACCAATCCATCTTAGCAAGTCAGCATGATGAATCCCATGATTAAGCAAGACATTTAGATGCTCATCTCCTGTGGGAGTATATGAGCTCACTGGCAAGGGCTTCTTAGGTCTTACAAATTCGCTTACAAAGCCTTTGACGTAATCTCCGTGGACTATAGTATCGTAATACCAAGAGTTCACTAGGAATATATCTCCCAAGGACCCTCTATCGATCTCCCTCTTAACCCATCTTAATGAAGGGTCAAATCTCTTCATGAATCCTATCATTAACTTAACGCCATTCCTCCTACAAGCCTCTATCATGGCCTTACACTCTTCTATCGTGATTGCCATGGGTTTCTCGACAAAAACGTGCTTCCCTGCATTAGCAGAGTCTATAGTGACCTTAGCATGAGCTGCATGCCACGTTGTATTTACAATAGCATCAATGTTCTCTTTTTCAAACATCTCCTGATAATCCGTATACCACTTATCTACACCATACTTCTTAGCTACTTCCCTCGCTACATCTTCATAGATATCGCATACAGCGACTAGCTCCACATTATCGAGTCTTTTAATTGAAGGTATGTGGACGAGCTGAGCTATCCCTCCACACCCTATCAGAGCTAACTTAACTCTCCTCATAGAGCTCAATATCGCTATGGACTGATAGGGCATTTAACCTTTATCCGATACATTATATACTCAGATCCTTTAAGAACCCTTTAGAGCTCCTATTAACTCTAATTACTACCTGACTCAAGGAATCTGGAAACATTTGAAGAAGACAAATTTCTCAAGGTATAGATTGAAGGTAGTAGGGGTAGTAAATGTGGAGAATGGAGTAATACATAGATAAAGTAAATCTCTTTCTAATGAGTGGTCAAAATATAGGTAGTATAGAAGAGATAGAAAGGGTCCTATATAAGAGGAACTAGTTGAGAAGACATTGCATAATTCTAAAGAGAAGAGGGAGAGAATGGGAGATAAGTTACTTTAATGTATTTTCAAGGGCCTACAAACAGCATACGTATCTTGAAGAAAGGAGAAATTTCTTAGAGCCGATAAGGTCGAAGTGTGTGGTATTATCAATGAAAAATTTAGAAGAAAGCTCATCATGCTGATCCTTATTTTCCTAACATTGCTCACCCATCATTCCACTAATAGGCTCACTTTTCGCTATCCCTATACTCTACGATCTAGAGAGGGAAAGGAGGAGGGCTGGAGTGAAGACAGGTGGTAAATATTCAGGAGTTTCAATAAAGTAGTAGTTTACAAAAAGAGAAAGAGAACGGAATATTGCTCTTTCCTGAAACTCCTTTAGTGACCTCAAACCTCTTCTAAGAAGGTAAGAGTATACTTTCTTAGGTATTTTTCAATAGGGAATTATCAAGACAAAGGATGACATACCATATTGGAAGGGTCATTGAGACTTTTTAGAAATCAACACAGTTTAAAGGTTAAAAGTTCAAATCATTGGATAGCCACTTAAGTTATAGAACAGTCTATAACTTAAATCCAAAGGGGATGAAAACAGGTGCTGATTGTGAGAAAGCCAAAGCTATCGTATAGGGAGAACTTTTTGAGAGCCGCTACTTTTAACTACCCCGAATACATACCTTGCAGAATAGGAGCATCGTGGCCAGTGTGGAATACTCATCGGGAGAAGCTTAAAGAACTAGTTCAAAAGTATCCACTACTCTTTCCGGGCTTACAGCTTGACACAATTACCTACGATAGAGAAGTCGGAGTTGTGCGTTATAGCGAAACTAGAGTAGATCCCTTTGGATGTGTCTGGCACTTTTCGATGAAAGGCTTACAGGGCATAGTAGTTAAACATCCTCTAGACGATTGGAACAAGCTAAAAAATTATCAACTTCCCGATCCAGAAGAAGGCTTACCAGTTGAGGGAAGTGCTAATCTGATACCTTGGGAGAAGGTGTACGAGTCTATGGACAAAGCCAAGGAAAGAGGAGACCTCATAGTCGCTAGCATGCCTCATGGCTTCTTCTTCCAGAGGCTTTATTATCTGAGGGGTTTCACGAACTTAATGATAGATTTCATCAAGAGACCTCCGCAGCTTTACGAGCTAGTTGATATGCTAGTAGAATACAATTTAGAGCTCGTTAAAAGACTCCTAAGGTTCGGTGAAGTAGATCTAGTCTCCTTTGGAGATGACCTTGGTTGTCAAGATAGAATGCCAATAAGTCCTGAAACTTTCAGAGAGTTCATATTCCCAGCATATAAGCGCATATTCACTTTCGCTCGCTCGGGAGGAGCTCAGGTTAGGTTACACTCAGATGGATGTGTAGTAGAAGTTCTAGACCAACTGGTAGAAACTGGCCTCACAATATTGAACGTTCAAGATGTAGTCAACGGTCTAGAGAATATAGCTAGAAAATGCAAGGGTAGGGTATGTATTGACCTAGACGTAGATAGGCAGAAGTTGATGCCCTATGGCACTCCTCAAGAAGTGAAGAATCACATTAGAAGAGCTGTGAAGATTTTGGGGTCAAAAGAGGGAGGGTTAATGTTCGTGGCGGGTCTCTATCCACCAGTGCCATTAGAAAACATAAAGGCCTTGTGTGAGGTTTTTGAAGAAGTTATGTGGCTTAATGAATATTAGGAATATTTAAAATCACTCATATTAATCTAAAGTAACTTAGTTAATATTAAAAGCTAGGTATTCAACTTCCAGCTCCAAGTTCTATTATCTCATAAGCTTATTTTCCAAATATTTACTTAAGATTATGAGGTGGTAGCATGAGCTACGTGGTTGGGATAGATGGCGGAGGCACTAAAACCTTAGCTGTAGTGGCTAAGGTGGACGGAGAAATAGTAGGAGTGGGTACAGCAGGCCCATCCAATGTCAGTACATTAGGCATAGCTAAGGCTAGATCTGCTGTTGAGAGCGCATTCTTCAATGCTCTAAGGTCTTGTGGAGTCTTCAGGAGGGACGTAGCGGCTGTATGCCTTGGTCTAGCTGGTCTAGATAGTCCTAGAGTTCTCAGACGAGTCAGAGGAACAGTTAGGTACTGGAGACTAGTTCGAAACGTAAGAGTAGAGCAGGACTCCACGATAGCTCTAGCGACAGCTACAAGACTTGAAGCCCCAGGAATAGTTGTTATAGCTGGCACTGGATCTGTGGTCATGGGTACTGATGGTAAGGGCAGAATAGTCAAGGTGGGAGGATGGGGTTATATCTTGAACGATGAAGGAAGTGCCTTCTATATAGGTCTTGAAGCTCTCAGAGCTATTAGTAAATCCTTTGATGGAAGGTTACCGAGAACTAGACTTTTTAGATATATAACTAGCGAACTTGGAGTTAGAGACTTTTACGGCTTACTAGAGAAGATTTATACCATGGAGTTCTCCCCCATGATTATAGGGGGGTTAGCTCCTCTAGTAAGCAGAGCAGCTAATGAAGGCGATAGAGTAGCCATAACTATACTGAGAGGAGCAGCTACAGAGCTAGCGTCTATGGTAATAACAGCTTTAAGAAGATTGAGACTTAGAGAAGCTCCGGTCTACTACACAGGTGGAGTATTCACTGCAGGTGAAGTTTTCTTAAGATTCTTCAGAAGTGCTATACAGAGAGCGTATCCAAGTGTTACTGTAGAAGAGCTTAAATACCAACCAGCAATCGGAGCCTTATACTTGGCTTTAAGACAAGCAGGCATTGAAATAACGGAGGAAGTAATGAAAAAAGTTGAAGAGTCAGCAACTAAGTTTAAGCTTAAAGTTCAGTAGGTGTATTAAATGCTTCGGCTCTTCGACTCCCACGCTCACTTAGATGAAATACCGGATTTAGAGCAATCAATAGAGAAGGCTAGAGAGGCATGTGTAGTTGGCATATTAGCTGTGGGTTCAGACCCTGAGTCAAATGAAAGGACGCTTGAAATAGCAAGAAAGTATGAGGACTACATCCATGTAGCTTTAGGTCTACATCCGTGGGACCTGGATGTCAATGTCGCTAAGGAAGGTCTTCAGTATTTACGTGAGAAAGTTGAAGAGTGCATAGCCATAGGAGAAGTAGGATTGGACTATCGAATAAGGCTAGATAAACAGCTCCAAGTCAGAGTTTTTTCAGAGGTTCTTAAAATAGCTAGAGAACATGGAAAGCCTGTTATAATCCATGCAAGAGATGCATGGGAGGATGCCTTTAAGTTAGTTGTTAAAGCTGACATTGAGATAGCAGTATTCCACTGGTACTCAGGGCCTCTACATATTCTCGAGAATATACTGGAGGCTGGGTACTACATATCAGCAACGCCAGCTGCTACTTATCAAGAAAAGCATAGAAGAGCTCTAAGAATTGCTCCTATTGAGAGGATACTCTTAGAAAGTGATTCTCCAGTGGTGTATAGAGGCTTGGAGTCTAGGCCTGCTGACGTTGTCCTATCAGCAAGAGGAGTGGCTGATGTCAAAGGATTAAGCGTAGAAGAAGTAGCTGAGAGAACTCTTCATAACGTCGTTAAAGTATTTGGCATAAAGCTATGAGTTTATGACCACGAATGCTCTTTATTTACTAATGTTTCTCTGTTACATCCTTAACGTAGCTTATAGGATATTTTCAGAACCGGGGGGAGCTAGCATCTCAGTTGAAGCGTATTGAGTTCCCCCCAGTTGGGTTCATTTAACTACTACTTTGGTACCCCTCATCATTACTAAAGAGGTTGCTAGAGCTCCAATTTAAAGCTTTTTCCTCTGTCTTAGTCTACCTTAGCCTAAATGTCTAAATATTTGTGAAGAGGTGGTGAATTGGTGAGACCTTGAAGTGGGAGGAGTTGACTTCAAAAGATCTAGCTAACATAGATAAGGAGCGTACAGTAGTTGTGCTACCGATTGGTAGTATTGAAGTACATGGCCCCCACTTACCGCTCGGGACTGACACGATGATCATATACTATGTGGCCTTAAAGGCAGCTGAAAAAGAAGGAGCGATAGTCCTTCCTCCTCTTTACTACGCTTATGTGCCTGAGAATAGGCATTTCCCAGGAACTATCTCTCTTAATTCTGATACTTTTCTAAGGCTTGTAGAGGAAATACTAGTTGAAGTGGCTAGACATGGTTTCAAGAAAATATT
>Ga0180302_10000965_pt1 | contig 13453 bp, 10 predicted proteins | sample GuaBasSediGuay17_FD_121794 | JGI IMG/M metagenome (GOLD analysis project Ga0180302, IMG submission 121794) | Subseafloor sediment microbial communities from Guaymas Basin, Gulf of California, Mexico - Guay17, Core 4571-4, 12-15 cm | ecosystem: Environmental > Aquatic > Marine > Hydrothermal... | reverse complement strand
TAAGACGTGGATTGAAGAGGAGAAGTCTGAAGACGTCCACTACGACATAACGAGAATAGACGATGTCTATGGAACATCGATAAGTGAGGAAGAGCTTGAAGCGATAGTTGTAAGTGAAGAGACCCTCTACAGGGCTCTCGAGATAAATAGGATTAGAGTCGAGAAGGGGTTAAGGCCTCTCGTGATAGTGGTGGTCCCAATGGTCTTGGCCTATGACGGCAAGCCCATATCGTCAAGCAGGATAAGGAGAGGAGAAATCAATGAAGAGGGCGAGCCCATAACACGCCATTCATAGTAAGCCTAGTATCTCTCTAGCTTTGTCTACGTTCATGGACCTCTTGCGTTGATGCTCCTTTATAAAGGATGTGACAACTTCAACTGCGAACTCCTTGTCCTCACCGCATAATATCTCGCCATTCTTACACTTCAAGTATATGTCTAGGAGCTTGTCGTCGTCTTCTATGAAGAAGAACTTGTAGAGCTCATATATCGGGCACTTCTCCGGTTCACCGCCGAGTCGCCTCTGCTCTTTAGCAGTTGCTCTACCACCTGTGAAGGCGTTCCTTAACTTGTACTCTATGCTCTCGATGTCCTCAGTCAATGTGAAGTAGCTCATGGGGTTTCTCTTACTCATCTTGGGGCTCCCATCGAGTCCCCTTATTATCTTGTGGTAAGTCGCTGAGGGGGGTATAAAGCCAAATTTCTCTCTGAACTTATGAGCTAAGTCGCGACAGAGCCTTATGTGAGGATCCTGATCCACACCCACGGGAACTACTGTAGGCTTTGGACCTCCAAACTCCTTGAGCTGTGGTAGTAGTATATCTCCAGCTTGAATAAGGGCTGACATGTATAGACCCATGTGCCTCACGCCGTATATAGCCTCGATCGTCGCTAGGGTCACGCCTCTAGCAAAGATAAAGGCTAAGTCCTTAACTAAGTTCTCCTTAGACTGCCTGTAAATGTACGCCCTCGATGGATCTAAGCCGAGGGCCAAGGCGTCTATGAGGTTATCGAGAGCTATTCTCTCGCTCTCCTCAAAGGGTATGCCGTTGTCCTCGTAGGCCTCTATATCCGCTATGCAGTAGAAGGCCGTGGCTCCTAACTTTTGAAAGAACACTATCTCTCTCAACGTCAATATAGTGCCTACATGTAGAGGCCCCGTGGGCTTTATACCGCTCATAACAGCAAAACTCTGCTTCTTAACCACTGCCTCGACTATCCTCTCAAAGTCCCGATGCCCAAATATTATCCCCCTACGGATGAAGGAAGGCCTCTCGGGGATTAAGTCCACAAGCCTATCTATTCTCTGAATACCAAACTCCTCGAAGAGCTTCTCGTAGCTCTCTATGGATGTGGAGCCCCAGGGATCGATGACACCGATGTCCCTGTTCTTCAACCTTAACCACCAGCCTGCTTACACTTCTGGAGCGAAAAGTAAAAACTTCCTTATAGCACTTGTCTCTTTCAAAGCGCTTCGCGGTGCCAACTCATGAAGACCACGAGCTTAGAACTCTCTGAGGGAGAAGTTAAAGTCTTAAGGTGCCTGAAGGAAGCTGGGAAGAGCCTAGATGTCGAGGAGATCTCGCGCCTCACGGGTCTAACCTTAAGCTCAGTCATGTCCTACGTGGAGAGCTTACACCTAAAGGGGATGGTGTCGCTCAAGGTCGTCGAGGAGGATTACGTAGAACTTACGGATGAAGGTAAGAGGTATGCCTTTGAGGGATTGCCTGAAAGGAGGCTTTTAAACGCCTTAAGGGTTACGGGCAGGAGGGCTTTGAGAGACGTAAAGAGCATAGAGGGTCTAAGGGAGGAAGAAGTTGCACTAGCTTTAGGATGGCTTAGGAGGAAGAATTGGGGTAGGATAGTGGAGGTTAACGGTGAGAGGTTTATAGAGGTATTTGAAGCGCCTAAGTCTGAGCTAGAGGAATACCTTGAGCGTATGGCGAGAACACCTAGGGCTGAGATGAAAACCATACCTAAAGCGGTTCTTGAGGAGATGAAGGCTAGAAGGCTTGTAAACATAGTCTCAATTAAGAGGAGGAGCGTCTCCATAACAGACTTAGGGTTATCCGCTCTAGAGGAGGCGGCTGGGTTAAAGGTCATCAGCGTACTGACGTCTGACATCATCAAGAGTGGGAAGTGGAGAACGGCGTATTTACGTCCCTACAACGTCACAGCTGAGCCTCCAAAAGTGTACCCGGGCAGAAGGCACTTCTACAGCGTGTTCTTAGAGAAAGTTAAGAGGATACTTGTGGAGATGGGCTTCATTGAGGCTGAAGGGCCCTACGTCGAGCTGGAGTTTTGGAACTTCGATGTCCTCTTCCAGGCACAGGATCACCCTGCACGAGAAATACATGACTGTTTCCTGCTACTTAACCCCAGCAGAGGTGAGCTTCCCAGTAGCGACATAGTCGAGAGAGTTAAGGAGGTACACGAGCGCGTCTGGGGCTACAAGTGGAGTAGAGATCAAGCCTCGAGGCTCATATTGAGAAGCCACACGACAGCTGTCTCAGCAAGATTTTTGGCGAAGAGGCCTAAGCCGCCAGTCAAGATGTTCTGCGTGTCAAAGGTGTTTAGGCCGGATGTCATAGACGCAACTCACTTCATAGAGTTCACTCAAGTGGAGGGGATATACGGAGAGCCCGGCGTAAACCTACGGACGTTACTCGGGATACTTCAAGACTTCGCCCAGAGGCTTGGATTTAAAGAGGTTAGGTTTAGGCCCAGCTACTTCCCCTTTACAGAGCCCAGTGTTGAGGGCTCCGTGTATCATCCACAGCTAGGCTGGATAGAGTGTCTTGGTGCAGGTATGTTTAGGCCCGAGGTTCTCAAGAGCCTTGGGATAGACTATCCAGTAGCTGCATGGGGAATAGGAATAGATAGGCTAGCCATGGTGCTCCTAGGGATCTCGGACATCAGAAACTTGTGTTCACGAGACTTGAAGTTCCTCAGAGAAAGAGTTGAGGTGATATAATGCCGACTGTTAACATTAAGCTAAGCGACTTACTAAAGCTCTCAGGATGCTATGTAAGCGCCGCAGAGCTAGCTGAGGTTCTCGAGCAGGTGAAGGTGGAGGTTAAGAGTGTCAGCGGTGACGACGTGGTTGTAGAGATAACATCTGATAGGCCTGACATGTTCTCAGTGGAGGGCATAGCAAGGCAGCTAAGAGCATTCATGAAGCTTCAAAGCGGAGGGTTCGGTTACACGACAGTGAGGTCTCCCCCCGAGTTTAAGGTCTTAGTCGACTCCTCAGTCAAGAAGGTCAGACCCTACGTAATGTGTGGAGCAGTAGTAGGCTGTAACCTCGGGGATGAAGGTTTTAGGCAGCTCATTCAGCTTCAGGAGGTGCTTCACAAGACTCATGGAAGAAATAGGAGGAAGTTTGCCATAGGGATACACAACTTAGATGTAGTGAAACCTCCCATAAACTACGTTGCTAAGCCCTTCAGAGACTTCTCGTTTAAACCCCTAGACTCAGAGGAGGAGATGACGGGCGAAGAAATACTTGAACGTACTAGCAAGGGTGTAGAATACGGCTGGATAATAAAGGGGTCAGGGCTAGCACCACTACTCATAGATGACAAGGGCGATGTGCTCTCAATGCCTCCCATAATAAATGCCGACCTCACAAAAGTAGGCCCAGATACCACTAATATACTGATAGACGTGACTGGGACCAACCTTAAGGCTGTTGAGGAGGCTCTTGTGATATTAGCTACGTCGTTAGCTGAGAGAGGAGGTAAAATCGTACAATTCGTGGTGATTGATGGCGATGATTCAAGGCTTGTACCAAACTTAACTCCTCAACGCATGCGTGTAAGGCTTAAAAGCCTCATAGAGGTTACCGGGCTAGACGTCTCTATGGATGATGCGATAAAATGCCTTAGGAAGGCCGGGCTCGACGCCTATGAGGTCAATGACGAGTTGGAAGTCATAATACCACCTTATAGAGTTGATATCATAGAGGAGGTGGATGTGGCTGAGGAGCTTGCCATAGGCTATGGTTACGCGAACATAAAGCCGCTCATACCACCAGTGACGACAAGAGGTGGAGAACTTGAGATGACCGTTTTCTCCAAGCTTTGCAGAGACTTGATGGTGGGCTTTGGCTACCAAGAAGTCATAAGCTACATGTTCACAAGTGATAAGCAGCTAGACATCGCGCTCGCCCCTAAAGGTAGGGTCAAGGTGTTAAAGCCCGTATCTAGTGACTACACATGCCTGAGGACTAGCTTGATACCTCCACTGCTCAGCTTCTTATCTGAGAATACCCACGTGGAGTACCCTCAAAGGATATTCGAAGTGGGGGACATAGCTCTCTTAGACGAGAAGCCTGAAGTGAAAAGTGTATTCGAGAGAAGAATGGCAGCGCTATACGCTGACCACCGAGTTAGCTATGAAGACATACAGGCAGTACTCTACTCATTCCTCCGAGTATTAGGCGTTAACTTCACGGCCAAGCCCGGACTTGTTGAACTCATGATTAAGGGCAGGTGCGGCATCATAGAGGTAAATGGAGTACAGGTAGGATATCTAGGAGAGGTAAGGCCGGATGTATTGCTAAGCTTTGGGCTTCAGATACCAGTTGCTGCATTTGAGGTAAGCTTGACAAAGCTTCTTGAAGCTAAGGGGAGGAAGCATTAATCGGTGAGGAGGCAGATAATATGATTAGCCGCTGGGCTTCACAAAAACCGCAGCGACGGGGTGAGGTGACCATGATGAGGCCTAAGCGCCTCTGACGTGTGAACCTCCACCTTACCCACCTGCGGTACAAGCCCAGCGGCTTAAGTTAACCTTTATAGGCTATAGCTATAGGATATTTCGAGGTCGCGCCGGCGTTAGCTACCGCGCATCGAGAGTCCCCATGGAGGGGGCATTAAGGCCCGGACAGTGATATCGGGTGGGTCAATGCGCGGAGACAGCCGGCGCGACTTAAATCTACTGAGGTAGTCACTCATGGAGCTCGACGAGAGAGTTAAAGTTGCCATGAGGAATGCTGTTGAGACAGTAACGTTATCAGAGCTCTTTGAGCTTCTCAAGAGGGATGAGGTGAAGGGCTACATAGGTGTTGAGCCCTCAGGTCTATTTCACGTGGGCTGGATCATCTGGGCTAAAAAGCTCAGAGACCTTATGGATGCAGGAGTCAAGATGAAGGTTCTCGAGGCTACGTGGCACGCTTGGGTTAACGACAAGCTCGGCGGCAACTTGGAGACTATACATAGCTGCGCTAAGTACATAGAGCACGTGCTTAAGGCGTTGGGCATAGATAGAGGAGATGTGGAGTACGTGAAGGCTGAGGACTTAGTTAACAGCTCGGAGTACTGGAAGCTTGTCTTAACGATAGCTAAGAGCTTATCTCTAGCTAGGGTTAGGAGAGCTATCACGATAATGGGGAGGAAGGAGAGCGAGAGCATACTTGACTTCTCCAAGCTTATATACCCCTGCATGCAAGTCGCGGACATATTCTACATGGACTTGGACGTGTGCCTTGGCGGTACCGACCAGCGAAAAGCCCACATGCTGGCTAGGGAGATAGCCGAGAAGAAGGGGTGGAAGAAGCCTGTTGCCATACATACACCGCTACTAATAGGCTTAAGGCCTCCAGCTGAGGTGAAGAGCCTCGACGAAGTCGACTTAAAGATGAGTAAGTCAAAGCCTGAGACTTGCATATTTGTCCACGACACGCCTGAGGAGATAGCGAAGAAGATTAATGCAGCCTACTGCCCCATTAGAGTAGTGGAGCTCAACCCCATAATAGAGATATGCAAACACATATTGTTTGCAAACCCCGACTTTAAGCTCTACGTCAGAAGAGAGGAAAAGTATGGAGGAGACGTCTACATAGAGTCATTTAGTGAGCTCGTAAAGCTGTACAGCAAGGGGGGGCTTCACCCTCAAGACTTGAAGCGAGCTGTTTCAGAATCCTTATCGAACATGCTGAGTCCTGTGAGGAGGTACTTCGAGTCCAATGCTGAGGCTAAGAGGCTGCTCGAGACCATGAAGAGGGCTTCGATAACTAGATAAGGGTCTCCTCGACTTATCATAGTGTCCTAATGCATAGATCTGAAGGAGGAATAGCTACTAGAAGGTGGTTAAAATGGGAGGAGTGGCCATTACAGCTAAGTACGTTATCTACGCGTCAATAGAGGTCGACGGCATAGTTGATAAGTCAGATGTCATAGGAGCTGTCTTCGGTCAGACGGAGGGGCTTCTCGGAGACAGACTTGACCTAAGGGAGCTTCAGAAAGCCGGTAGGATAGGGAGGGTTCAAGTGGTTCTAGAGGAGAAAGGCAATAAGTCGAGGGGGCACATAGAGATCCCCTCAAATCTGGATAAAGTCGAGACCGCACTCGTAGCTGCAGCCATAGAGACCGTCGATAAGGTGGGGCCCTATGACGCGAAGATAACGGTGCTTAAGATAGAGGATGTCAGGGAGGAGAAGAGGAAGAGGATAGTTGAGAGAGCGAAGGAGTTACTAGCTAAGTGGAGAGAAGCTCTTCCAGACACTAGAGAGATGACTGAGGAGATACTGAAGGCTGTCAGGGAGGCCCAGTTGATCTCCTATGGCCCTGAGAAGCTGCCTGCTGGACCAGATGTGGACAAGAGCGACACTATAATCATTGTTGAGGGGAGGGCTGATGTCGTGAACCTCTTAAGGCATGACTACCGCAACGTCATAGCTATAGAGGGTGCATCAGTCCCCAAGACCATAGTCAACTTGTGCAAGGAGAAGACTACCATAGCCTTCGTGGATGGAGATAGAGGTGGAGAGCTCGTGTTAAGACAGCTCATTCAGGTTGCCGACATAGACTATGTCGCTCGAGCACCTCCAGGCAAGGAAGTCGAAGAGCTGACTGGGAAGGAGATAGCCAAGTGCTTGAGAGATAAGGTTCCGCTCAGCGAGTACTTAACAACTCTCGAGCGAGGACAGCAAGTACAGCCGTCTCACCACGAGGTAGTGCAAAAGGTGGTCAAGGTCCCAGCTGAAGTGGCATCAGAGGCCACAAAGCTTCAAGGCAGTCTCGAGGCCCTGGTCTACGATGAGAATTGGAGGCTCCTCAAAAGAATGCCCGTAAGAAGCTTAACTGAGTACCTACAAAACACCGAGGACCCAGCGAAGTACGTGATCTTCGATGGCATTGTAACTCAGAGGCTCGTAGAAGTGGCTGAGGCTAAGGGAGTTAGGATGCTCATAGGCGGTAGAGTCGGTGACGTAACGCATAGACCCACAAGCTTAGAAATCCTGACTTTTGATAACTTAAGTAGCTCCACATAACTTGTGCGAGGCTACTCTATGAGAGGTGATGTGGAGGTTAAACTTCAAGCCCTCGTGAAGGAGATAGAGAAGGCAGCTAAGAGGCTCCTCGAAAAGAGGCCTGAAGAAGTCCTATTGATACATCACGACGACGCTGATGGCGTCACGGCTGGCGCTCTACTCAAGTATGCCTTATCCGACGTCTGCAAAGTGAGAACTGTGTGCTTAGAGAAGACGTATCCTCAAGCCATCGAGGTCATCCAAGAGATAGGTGATGGACCCATAATATACGCCGACCTCGGAAGCCCCCACTTAAGCCTCATATCGAAAGTGAACAAGGGTAGAAGGGAAATACTTGTGTTAGACCACCACGATATGGAGCCCCTTGAGGACCCAACCATAACCGTCTTAAACCCAGAGGTCTACGGCGTAGATGGCGGTGTATATGCTTGTGGCGCTAGCTTAGCGTACTTCTTCTCTAAGTCCATAAAGCCCAGCACCCCGAGTCTAGCACACCTAGCCGTTATAGGTTCAGTTGAGATACCGGGAGAGCCTAAAGGGCTAAACATGGAGGTTCTTAATGAGGCCATTAAGGCGGGAGTGGCAACTTACGATAAAGCTAGGGGTAAGAGAAGCGTTACGTGGGATGGTAGGAGCGTAAGTCCTGAATCCATATCTACCAAGCTTAATATACTAGCCTCCGTGGGATACTATGGTGAAGGACCTCAAAAAGCTGTGGATGCTTGCATCAAGAGCTCTTGGATCGGCGTTGAAGGCTACCTAAAGCAGCTAGAGCAGGAAAGGAAGAAGGCTTACTCCTCCGTTATGGCTAAGCTCCACCAAGAAGGATTTCGGAAGGCCAAGCACGTACAGTGGTTCCACGTTGAAGACGCCTTTTACAACATGGGAGTCAAGGTCATAGGAACATTCTGCAGCTACCTCATGCACCAACGGCTTGTAGATGAGGATAAGGTGCTCGTGGGCTTCATGAACATGAGGCCGGACATACCTGGCATAGGCAAGCTCAAGGGAGACTTAGTTAAGGTCTCAGCTAGAGCTCCTCGTAGAGTTGTGAGTATGATAGAGCTGGGAGCCATGGAGCCTCTCTCGAAGTTACTACCCAAGGCGGCGGAGAAGGTTGGAGGGTTTGGTGATGGTCATGCAGCTGCCGCTAGCGGTGTCATCCCTAAGGGGAGGGAGAGGGACTTCATAAGCTTCATGGACGAGTACGCGAAAAAGGAGAGGGTTAAGGAGGAGAGGCGTGGAGCTACGCTCATGGACTTCTTATCTCCTAAGAAAGTCAAACAGTGACGCCTGCTTAACCCCTGTAAGTAGTTGCTCCTCAGACACGCCAAAGTACTTTAAGATTCTTAAGGCTAATGCGGCTATCTGCTTTCTAGCGTAGTATTCCTTGTCAATCTCATCCATAGAGGCGAAAATGTAGGGCTTAACCCTACCTGATATCTTCTCTGAAGCTCCTTTAACGACTACGAAGCCTATCTTGTCACCCACTTCAAGCCTGTGGCCAGCAGCTAAGAGCTGCCTTGCTGCTTGAACATGGGCTGCCTCAACTTCGTATTCGTCAAGAGACTTAGAGAGGGTCTTCCATATGACCAGGTCCTTTATGTCGACCTTTCCGCTTCTAACCTTATTTATCACGTCCTTGACGTAGTTTATAGCTGCTTGAACATTCTTCTTAACCAATATTAGCTCTAAGACCTTTGACTGCACCTCTTGAGCTAGAGAGCACCAGTCACCTCTAACCGCTTCAAACCCTACAACGTCTATTCTGCCATCTATAGTCAAGCCAGCGTACTTCTTGGCTGCCTCCGTGAAGAAGCAAACCTTGTATATCTTCTCCAGCTTTATCTCGAGACCCAACTCCTTCTCTACCCTCTCTATGAAGGCCCTTACCTTGCTCTCATCGTACTTAACGAATATGCTATCCGTGTCGCCGTAAATGACGTTTAAGCCCATCTCCTTGGCCATCTTTATGGTCTTCATTATGGTCTGTCTACCGTAAGCCGCTGTTGCTTCAGCACATGGCTTTAAGTAGAACCTAGCACCAGTCCAACCTAGGTAACCATACATGGCGTTAGTCATAGTCTTAACGGCTCTCTGCCTGTTGTCTAAGAGGATGTAGTAGGGATCCTTAGGGTCAAGCTTCTTCATCTCGTCCCTTATGGCCTTTCTAAGCTCTAATAACTTCTCTAGAGCCTTTCTGTAGAGGCTTGGAGGGTGAGTTCTAAACCTATGCCCCACCTCTGGAGCCACGTAACACTCATCAGGGTTGCAGGACTCTTCAGGAGGCACGTAGGTGTCAAAGCCTATGTTATACTTTATCATGAGGTGAGGGTACATGGCTGAGAAGTCCAGTACAGCTATGTTCTCGTGAAGCCCCTCCTTTGGCTTTAGGACTAGACCTCCTCTATATGGCTCATACTTACGCTCAACTCTATTGGGGACTAGTTCTCCCTCTCTGTAGGCGACCCTCATTAAGTACCACTCAACTCTGAAGCCAACAGAGGCTGCTAAGACTTGGTCGAGGGGCACGCCAGTCAGCCTAGAGAGCTGTATTGCGAAGGGTAGAACCTCCATCGTTATTCCATATGCCGAAACTGCATCTTCCTCTGCATACCTCTTCAATAAGTCCCTCTTAGAGGGGTCATCCCAGTAGCTCGCTATGTCTATGTAATCTATGAGTATCCTCTTGTCCTTAGGCATGACGCCTAAGTAGTCCGCTACGTTCTCAAGGGTCTTTATCTTCACGTCCATGAGGTCCTCAGCGTAGTCGTAGAGGTCAATGTTGGCCCTACCCACTATAGATATATGGCCGTAGACGCTCTGATGAGGCTCTGTGAGCTCTCGACTCACCTTAAGCTTCACGCCATGAAGCTTAGCTCTAGCCTGTATGTAAGGCCAGTCGAAGTGGTTACTGTTATAGCCCGAGATTATGTCGGGGTCGAACTTCTGGATGTACTCCACGAACTCCTTGAGCAGAGAGGAGTCGTCGTGGTCATTTGCAGTCATGACCTTGCTCTCTCCGTTGGCCACGAGCGATATTATGATAATGGGGTCTCTCTGAGCAACAGGAGATCCAGCTTTATTGTAACACTCTATGTCGAACGACAATACCTTTAGGGGTGGAGGCTCATCCTTAAGTATGGGTTGAGGTCTGCTAAGAGCTCTATACACAGCATCTAGCTCAAAGCCTGGAGGAACCTTCTCCTCTTCAACCTCAACTTCATGCCAATCGCAGGGGTTAACCCCGTTATCTATCAGGTATCTCATGTAGAACCTTATGTCAGCTTCTAAGACGTCCTCAACCCAGCTTAACCTTCCAATCTTCTCTCTATAGGAGGGGACTGATTGAGGTATTAAACATGTAACCTTAATGGCCTTGACAGGCTTGCCGAAGTACTTCTTGTCCACTAAGTCTATGGATATTATGGGCTCAGCGGGATCCTCGAGCAACTTTATGTCCTTAACGGCCTTGGACAAATCGACGCCCATCTTGGGTAGGACGTAGAAGTAGGGTCTAAAGCTGTAGTCCTTGACGAGCACCTTCTTTCCATCTTCAGTTAAGCCCCACATATTGACTACTGGCGTCTTTGACTCTACATCGTAGTTTATGTCTAAGAGCCAGAACACCAGTTTCTGGGGCATAAGGCGCGCTCCCACTAGAATTTTGGCGACGCTACACATTAAACTTAATGCTCATCTTCTCTCAGCCTCTTAACCATTAAGTAGGCGTCTTCGCCCCACGGGTAGTACCCCTTAATCACACTAGTCCTTTGGAAGCCAAGGGATTCGTAGAAGAATATTGCTCTAGTATTGCTGACAGCGACTTCAAGCACTACTTGATCCACACCTTGAGACTTGAGCTTCTCCAAGACCGCCTTCATGAGGCTAGACCCTATACGCCTTCTACGCCACTCAGGCCTTACAGCCAGCGAAAGTATGTGGCCTACTCCACTACATCTCTTAGTTGCAACCACGTATCCAACAATGAGGCCTCCGACGGAGGCCACGTAAAACAGATCTCCATGGAGTAGGAGGAACATGTAAAATAGATCTGGTGGGTAAGGCCTATCAAAACTCAAGTTCTCGACTTCCACAACCCCGCCAAGGTCCGACGGCCTAGCTCTCCTGATGACAACCTTCAACAGCATCCTACCTCCTAGGCTGGCTCAGCCACGTAGATGTTGTCCTTACATGACAGAATTCTGACTGAAAGCCTTGAGCCCACGGGCACGTCATGGGCATTAACAATTGTGATAACTCTATCTAAAGCCACTCCCAGCTTCTCGCCTTTAAGCCAGCCGCAACCTACAACTTGAACCTTAACCTTGTCGCCCCTCCTAAACCTCAATGGCAGCTTGAAGTCTCTCTCTATTCCAAAGTCCTTAGGAGAAAGCACGAGCTTAATATTGAAGGTGGCTTCTAGCCTCCTCAATTCCCTATAGAACTTAAACCAAGTCATCGGCTTAACCCCTCTCGGCTTCCTGCCATACTTATGAACGTTGAACTTCTGAATTCCTAGTGGAGGCCATCGCTTGCCAGCTCCTATGCTCAACGCGTACTCCACGATCTTCGGTATCTCCAAGTCATTGTATCCTGGAACCCACACAGGAGCTATGAGAAGGTCTATCTTGCTTTGAGCTATGGCCTTAGCCATTTCGAGCACGTGGTTTAGGTTATAATTAGGAGAGCCAGCAAGCCTCTTCGCAAGTTCAGGATCCAATGCGTCTATCGAGAGGTTTATCCTAGATAAGCCAGCAGCTTCTAGGTCACTTATCAGCTTATGGCTTAACAGTGTGCCATGTGTCTGTAACGATATGACGCTTACCCTGGGTATCTCTGATAACCTGTGTACGAGCTCTGGAAGGTTCCTATAGGTTAGTGGATCTCCAACTGTATCTATGTGAGCTTCTAGAGACTTGCACTTCTTTAAGCTCGCTAAGTGCTTAAACCACTTGATCAGGTGGTCGACATCAACTAGGTACTCCACCTGTCTAAGCCTCGACCTGGGGCCAGCATCAGTGGAGCAAAATATGCAAGAGAGGGGACAAGACGATGAGGGTCTTACTTGAATTAAGTTTGTACCTCTATCTATGAGGCCGAAGGCTATGCAACCTATGAGGGGCCAATCCTCAGGTACCTCAACTACTAACCTCTGGGTCGCCATCTTTCACCATCGTTTAGAGGAGCTACACTATTATAGCTTGCCTCGACAATCTACGTCTCGTGAGTAGAAGGAAGAAGCCTGTTAAGGTGGGAGATAGAGTAGAAGTGGTGTACGACGAGAGTAGGTGGAAGCTCCTACAGGAACTTCGGTGTAAAGCCATAATGATCATGGAGAGACTTGAGAGAGCCTCCTTAATCTCCATAGTTCACGGTAGTGTAGCTCGAGGCGACGTCACACCTACGAGCGACGTGGACGTAGTAATACCTTACGTTGTACCCTCGTATAGAGTTGAGCTAGCCTTAGACGAACTTGCTGAAAAACCCCTGAAGAGGTTCATAACGCAGGCGACACCAGCTCACGCTGTAAAAGCTCATATATACCTCGACGATTTGACCGTCGTGACCTTTCCGTTAACCCCGTTTACTAGGCATGAGAGGGAGTTCTACAAGTTTGGCGGTGAGCTTACGCTACAGGAGCTTAAGGCTGGGGAGAGAGTTTGTGGTGTTGATAAGAGACTTAAGCTAATTGAGCCTACTGCTAGGGGGCACTGCGAAGAGCCCATCATCGGCAGAGAGCTCTACGTGGCTGATAAACTGGGGGTTAGCGTAGACATCGTCCAAGAGAGGATTAAGGTCTTGACCAGAAGAGATGAGGTCGGTAGGACTGGCGTATACCTCAAGTATGAGCTTAAACCCGATGAGGAGTTTGAAGAAGTTCTTATAAGGTTGGCGTCTCGCGACCCAGCCATAAGGAGGGTTTTAGTCTCACGAGGTGTTCTTTAGCTCTTTGACCTTACCAGCTATCTTCACGGCTTTTCTAACGACGTCAACAGCGTTTTCGCCTAGGATCCTTATCATGGGCTCCTTGCCCACGTCACCGAGGTCGTAGATCACATCGGGAGGCTCCTTTAAGCCTCTCAAAGCTTCTCTAGCACCCCACTTCATGCTTTGTCCCTCAACAGCCTTGATGTTAGGAGGCTCCTTCCTCCTATCGAAGGAGGATGCTCTGAG
>Ga0180302_10000964_pt1 | contig 13456 bp, 13 predicted proteins | sample GuaBasSediGuay17_FD_121794 | JGI IMG/M metagenome (GOLD analysis project Ga0180302, IMG submission 121794) | Subseafloor sediment microbial communities from Guaymas Basin, Gulf of California, Mexico - Guay17, Core 4571-4, 12-15 cm | ecosystem: Environmental > Aquatic > Marine > Hydrothermal... | reverse complement strand
CTCCATTAAGAACTACAAAAAGCTAGAGGCCAACAATCCACCCGGCTACATTTCCTGCGATCTCGTTAGGACCATTCAACTAGCTGTCAAAATGATTTTTGATGGTTTTAGAGTTTGTATATGGATACATGGTGAGGAGGATCTCGCAGTAATGCCACTGGGCCTAGTACTTCCCGAAAATTCGTTAATACTCTATGGACAACCTAGAGAAGGTGTAGTCGCTTTAGTGATCGATAAGGAGAAAAAAATTCTAATAGCCAATTTAATGAGAAGGATGGAGAAGGTTTTAGAGTGTAAGGAAATTGATGAACTTTTGGAGGTGGGGAAGGATGGAAATGTACATTGAGAGCGAGAGATACAACCCCTTACTGAAAAGAAAAGAAATATACTGTAAGCTAAGCTTCGATGGTAAGACTCCATCAAGAAATGAAGTTAGAGAGAAGATATCGGGCTTGATGAATGTTGAACCCGAAAGGGTCATAATAGACTATATTAAAACCGAGTTTGGCCGCACGGAAGCAAGATGCTACATAAAAATTTACGATACCATAGACGACCTCAACGCAATCGAGGACGAGCATATAATCTCCCGAAATTTCCCGAAAGAGGAGGGTGAATGATGGCGAAGGGCAGTGATTCGATATACAAATACTACGAAATAAAGGGAGAAAAAGTAATTAGAAAAAGGAGAACCTGTCCAAGGTGCGGAGAGGGTGTTTTTCTCGCTGAACATCCAGACAGGAGAACCTGCGGCAAGTGTGGTTATACGGAATTCAAAAGGAGATGATCTCACTCGGCATAGAGGGTACCGCATGGAGCCTAAGTGTAGCAGTAGTAGATGAGAAAGACGTAATAAAGATAGTAAACAGGCCATATATCCCAAAAGAGGGGGGAATACACCCAAGAGAAGCTTCTCAACACCATTCTGAAGTGCTACCGCAAGTTATATCCGAACTTTTCAGATACGTTAATCCGAGCGAAATAGATTTAGTTGCATTCTCCCAGGGTCCAGGGATGGGCCCATGCCTTAGAGTCGTAGCAACGGCAGCCAGATTACTCTCCTTAAAGCTTAAGGTTCCATTAATCGGTGTAAACCATTGTTTAGCCCACGTAGAAGTTGGGAGGTGGAAAACTGGATCAAAAAACCCTGTTTCGCTTTATGTAAGTGGTGGAAACAGTCAAGTGATTGCTAGGAAGGGAAAAAGATACAGAGTTTTCGGAGAGACGTTGGATATTGGCATAGGAAATGCACTTGACAAACTTGCCAGGTACATGGGTTACAAACACCCAGGCGGTCCAAAAATCGAGGAGCTGGCAAAGAGGGGTAAGAAATACTACTCACTCCCTTACGTCGTAAAAGGAATGGATTTCTCATTTAGCGGAATGGTCACAGCAGCTCAAAAATTGTTTGATTCCGGTGCCTCTCCAGAGGATATAGCATTCAGTTTTCAAGAGACGGCTTTTGCGATGTTGACAGAGGTTACTGAGAGAGCGCTGGCGTACTTAAACCTAGAAGAGGTTTTGCTCGTGGGTGGGGTTGGAGCAAACGAGAGACTGCAAAAAATGCTCAAAAAGATGTGCGAAGAAAGGGGTGCAAGTTTTCACATGCCACCAAAGGAGCTTATGGGCGATAATGGCGCAATGATTGCTTACACAGGCCTACTCATGTACAAGCATGGATATGTAACTCCAATAGAGGAGTCCTTTGTCAGGCCAGATTTCAGAATAGAGGATGTTGAAGTTACTTGGTAGATTCGACTTCTTTCTTGAGCATTTTCTGTCTTTCTTTAGCTGAATAACCAGTTAACTCTTCGAGAAACCTATTGTAGGTTTTCAAAGTCATTAAAGCTGTATCGTTATCAACTTTTTTAGTTTTAGATTTCACAAAGAGCCTCTTATTATGGATTTTCATTCTGAGTTCTTCTATTCCTCCAAAATTTCTAACGATATAGAACTCCCCTTCCCTAGAGAAGTTTCCAAAGTGTTTTTTAATCAGATACTCGAGTCTTTCGGTGTTTGGCTTGAAACCCCTCTTAAACTTGTACTCCCTCATACCTGCTACAATTTTTTATTTTCTTTTTTTAATTTTCCTTTACGTTCTCCAGATTGCCAAGCTTAAAAATAATACTCAATCTTCGTTGAATATAAAGTCAAACTAACTGTAAATGGGGGAAAGTAAATTAGAAGTAAGTCGTTCATTTTGTCCGAAATTGCTTTCTGTAAATTCATTAAAGAAATTTCTTTTTCAAGCAACACACTTATAACCTATAAAATTTGATTTGCACCATGGAATACTACAATGAAAAGAGGTTCCAAAACTGGATTAAGAAAATCGCTGAGAGCGTGGTTGATGAATCTGATGCTTCTACATTCGCGGTTTTCGATCAAATGCTGGAAGATATCGTAATTGCGTGTCTAAATATTGTTAGAGCTGTAAAAGATAGAGAAATTAAGAAAACCGATGCTGTTGGTGAAGTTTCTAAAATTATGTCCCTCCTCAACAAGAATTACAAGTTCGATTCGGCTCTAAAAGATGAAGTGTTCCAATTTACCCTCGAGAGTATCAGAGCCGTTCTCTTGTCCTTTCAGTATTACCTTGAAGGTAAGTTCAGCAAGAAAGATTTCAGATCTCTTTTGGCGAATGCAGTGTCAAAGGAAAAGGATGGAGACTACGAATCGGCACTGGATGCGATTGCGAGAATGGGTGCCAAGATCATTAAAGGTGAGAGGCTCCCAGAGCTAGATATTCCAGAAGATGGGGTTGTTTTAAGCTGGCTTGATGGAATTGATGCTATCAACGCTGTTCTTGAACTCAATAGGATAGATGCTCCTGCGGAGTGAGGTCGTTGAAGCTGCCAAAGATGGTCTTGGATACAAACTTTACAAAGCTCTCTTGCTAAACTACGGGAAGAGGGGAGAGAAGGCATATTTTTATCTCTCTGAGAGGAGAGTAAAAAAATATAAGGACTTTTTTATTGTTGTAGGGAAAAATGAGTATATAGTTGAGGATTTCTTCTGTACATGTCCAGATTTTCAGATAAATCTCAAAGGAAAAATGCCATGTTCACATATAATTGCAGTAGAGGTTGCAAAATTGTTGAAACTCTATGATGAAGTCGATGCTTTTTATGTTGACTTCCTGAAGAACTTTGATTGGACAAGGTAGTTTTACGGAAAAATTACTTATCATGGTTATATAATTTACAATTGATGTTTAGAAGAGTTCATTGTTACACAGAAGAGTTTAAAGAAGTAGATGATTTTGTTGCTAACGAGATTCTAGTTAAAATATTCGGAAATGGTGAGTTGCTGGCCAGCTTGTATTGCTCCCCTTCAAGTCTGAGGGAACTTGGGGCAGGATATGTTGTATGTGAAGGATATGGTAGAGAGGTAAGCAAAGTTGAGGTTAGTGGAAAAAACATCTTCGTTAGTTATATTCCAAGATTTACATCGAAAATGCCGGATTTTAGAGTTGAAATTGGAGATGTGTTCGAGTTAATGTCGAAACTATCCACTTCCGAGGTCTGGAAGATAACCGGTGGCACTCATAGTGCGGCCATTAAAAGTGGAGACGATGTTTACATTTACGAGGACGTTAGCAGAAGCTGCGCGGTTGATAAGGTGGTGGGAAGAACGATTTTAGATAAAAGGTTTGGAGAGATTCTAGCCGTAACCTGTAGACTTTCCGAAGTTATAGTTCACAAAGCGGTTAATGCGAAGATTCCGATCATCGTGAGCAAGTCCACGGTAACCTCTGCTGGTATGGATTTAGCGCAAGAAAATGGAGTTACATTAATCGGTTTAGCAAGAGCTGGACATGCCAAAATTTACACCCATCCGTGGAGAATAAAACTTAAATGACTCTTAGCGAAAAGTTTCCAATTGTATGAAATTTGATGTGATAATCGTCGGAGCCGGCCCAAGCGGAATGTTTGCAGCTTATAAATTATCAAAAAGCCTAAATGTTGCGATATTTGAGATGGGAAGAGATATAACGAGAAGAAAATGTCCAAGTAATCTTTCAGAGAACTTTTGCACTAAATGCAACCCGTGCAATATCACATGCGGTGTAGGTGGGGCCGGGGGACTTTCAGATGGTAAACTAAATTACGTAAACCCAAATTTTTCTTCAAGTTTTACCGTTGGTGGCGATTTTGAGTTTTTGAACCCAAAGTATTTGATTGAGAAGATGCATGAAGTTGATGAAATTTTTCTGAGACACGGTGCCCCGGATAAGCTTTACGGGGGCGATGAGAATAGAATTTTTGAATTTCTAAAAAAAGCTAACTCCGTTGGAATAGAGTTCGTGCCTTTAAGACAGAGGCACGTTGGAAGTGACGTGCTCCCCAAAGTTGTGAAAAGTATGGAAAACGAACTTAAGAAAAGGGGAGTTAAGATTTACACGAGAAGAACTGTAATTGATATTGATCCGGAAAATAAGAAGATAAGAACGGACAAGGGAGATGAATACAACTACGATATCTTAATTCTCGCTGTTGGTAGAAGTGGTTCAAGTTGGCTTGAGAATTGGGTGAAAAAATACGGATTACTCGTCTCCGATAATGCAAAGGCCATCGACATTGGAGTAAGAGTTGAAGTCCCGGCTTCAATAATGGAGGACATCACTTCAACGATCTACGATCCCAAGTTGAGAGTTGTAACCAACAGGCATGACGACTACATGAGGACGTTTTGTACCTGCCCACGGGGGTGGGTAATTAGAGAGGACTACGGAGATTTTTGTTTGGTAAACGGGCACAGCAAAGCAAAGGAGAAATCAAACAACACGAATTTCGCTCTTCTTGGACACTATGAATTCACAGAACCGTTTGAAGAACCAAATGAGTGGGGAAGAGATCTTGCCAGGATTACCACTAAGTTGGGTGGAGGGAATCCAATCATCCAGAGACTGAAGGACCTAAGATTGGGTAGAAGGAGCACCGAGGGTAGAATTAAGAACAATAGACTCGTTCAACCTACCCTAAAAACGGCAATTCCGGGAGACATCAGCCTGGCCTATCCCGGAAGGGTGATTGACGACATTCTCGATGCCCTTGAAAGACTTGATAGATTCATAAATGGCGTAGCTGATGACTCTACTCTCCTCTATGCTCCAGAAGTAAAGTTCTACTCGTTAAAATTGAAGGTTGATGAATGCATGAGGACGAATATTCCCTACATCTACGCAGTCGGCGACGGTGCCGGGATAAGTAGGGGAATTGTTGGAGCTGCAGTAACTGGATTGATTGCGGCAGAGGGAATTTTAAAAAACGCTAAAGGTTGAGTTGAAATGGAGTTTTTCGATATTAGAAAGATCCAAACTAGAACATTATCAATTCAAATTGAGAATGGAGCAATTGAGAAGCCCCGATACGAGTGTTCTTCAATAAAAAGTTTTAGAGTTCTAAAAAACGGATTTTGGGGGCTATTTCAGGGAAACGTTGGAGAAAAAGAGGGATTAGAGATGGCCAAAAGGAATGCTATATTTAGATCGGACTCAGACGTGATTGAACTAAGGTCCGAGGGGAGCTACGTAATGAAAGTTAAGGAAAATCCACTAGACGTGCCAATAGAGGAAAAAGCTTCGCTGATCAGGGATCTAGAGGATGTAATAAAGGATGTTTGCGTTAGTACAAAGGTCACGTACTTCGATAACGTTAGAGAGTTTCACTACAAAGACTCGTTTGGCAGCGATGTCAACTACACAGTTTACAGGGTTGGCATCTCCGTAATTGGAGTTGGTAAAGGGAGAACCCTCCAATTCTATTCCCAACGATTGATGAGAGCTGGAGGTTTTGAGGTTTTAAGAGATGCCACAAAAGTCGCAGAAGAAGTTAAAAAGATTCTGCCAAAGCTAGTTGATGCAAAATCTCCCCCATCTGGAAAGATCAACGTTATCATGGACCAAAGACTTGCAGGAGTCTTCGTTCACGAGGCTTTTGGACATGCAGTCGAGGCCGATCACGTAATTCAGGGATCCAGCGTTCTTTCGGATAGAATTGGAGAGGCCGTCGCCAGCAAGGAGGTAACTATCGTGGATGACCCATCTATCCACCAATTCGGTTTCTGTCCATTCGATGATGAAGGAGTAAAAACGCGTGAAAGAGTAATTGTGGACCAAGGGATCTTAAAAAGCTTCCTTCACACTAGAGAGACCGCAAAAAAACTTAAAGGAGAACCGGGAAATGCAAGAGCCCAAGGTGGAGAATTTCCAATAGTTAGGATGAGCAATACCTACCTCAAGCCAAGAGACTACAAATTTGATGAGCTGCTGGAAGCTTGTAAATCGGGGGTTTACTTAATTGGTTCTAGAGGCGGCGAAACCAATCCAGCCACCGGATTTTTCCACTTCAACGCACAGTTTGGATATAAGATCTCCAACGGAGAAATTTCCGAGATGATTAGGGACGTTTCTCTCTCTGGAAATACTCTCGATGTCCTTAGGGAAATAAAAATTGGCGAGGACCTAAAATTTGATCCCGGATTCTGTGGTAAATCTTCCCAGCACGTCCCAGTTTCAGATGGGGCACCACATGTTCTATGTAGAGCAATTGTCGGTGGAGCCTAAGGGGGGATAAAGTGGATTGGGAAATTTACAAAATAGAAAATAGGGAACTATCCGCCGAAATTGAATCGGGGAGAATAAAACTGATTAAGTCTTTAGTAACGGAAGGTTTTGCAGCAAGAGTGATTTTAAATGGCCGTGTAGGGTTTGCTTCCTCAACGAGTGAAAAAGAGGCTCTCGAACTTGCACAAAAAATTGCAAGAATATCTGAAGATAAATTGGAGGACTTCCCAGTTGAGAAACCAACCAAAGTTGATGGGATTTACTTTAAAGAAGTTGAAGAGGTGAACAGCGATTTTATCAAAGATCAGTTTGAGATCCTAATTTCTTCGATCGAGAGATCTAAGGTCGCCTCGGCAATTTTAAGCTACGAGGTCACATCAGTAAGTATAAAAAATTCCTATGGACTGGATTGCCATGAGAGGTCGACCTATTCATCCATGCTACTTGAAGTCGTTCACAATGGAGGAAGCGCCTATCAAATTTGCGAGGGCAGAAGTTCCAAGTTAAACATAGAGGAAACCGCAAAAAAAGCAGAAAGATTGGCTATCATCTCTTCAAAGTCCAAGAAAATTGAATCCGGACTTTACGATGTCGTTCTTATGCCCCTTGCAGTACACCAACTCTTCTTCTATTCGCTTTATCCATCTTTTTCCGCAGAAAACGTTTCAAAGGGTAGATCGCAACTGGCAAAGGGGAAGAAGATCGGTGAACTCACCTTGGTTGATGATCCAACTCTTCCAAATGGTCTGATGAGCTGCTCGTTTGATGATGAAGGTGTTGCTAGTAAGAGGACAATCCTCCTCGATAGAGGGATTGTAAAATCATTCTATTCAGATTGGAAATACGGAAAAATCCTTGGGGAAATTACGGGGAACGGATTCAGAGAGGAGTGCTCGATGCCCCCTTCACCCTCCCCAAGCAACGTTTTATTTGACGTTAGAACCAAATCGGACCTTGATGGTGCACTAGTTATTCACTCGCTTATAGGCGCCCACACATCGAACCCGATTAGCGGGGAATTTAGCTTAGAGTGCCTCAATGCTGAATTTAATGGCGATGGCATAAAAGGTGCGATGATCTACGGTAACATATTCGGTTTGGTTAAGAATCTAGAAGGTAGTGTGGGAGAAGTGGAGCAGGTTGAGAACACGGTTACCGCTGGATTGAGGTTTAGAAGGGTCAGAGTAGTATCTTAACTATAAATATTACTAGTATTAAAAATACTACCAACAAAATAAATGAAATTGCCACGTTCCTTGCAAGGATCATTAGCCTACTCTTTTCTTCTTTTCTTACGACTTTGAATTCTAAACTCTTAGTCGATGGTTCGTAATCCCTCCCCCCACTATACCTTATTTCAAACTTATGTTTTCCAAGACCGAATGCTCTGAACTTAAATAGGAACTTCCCATAGCCATCAGTTCTAGCTACTCCAATCTTTCTTCCGTCAACAAAAAAGTGGAGGTCGCCAACTAGTGGTTTCCAAGATCTTTCGGTCCCATCGTAAAACTGCAAGCCCCCTTCAACTCCCGTCTCTTCCCCCTCCGCGGGATTCGCATCGATGAAGTGAGCGTATATTCTTGTTCTCATTAATATATTGTCTATCTATGATACTATATACTTTTGCAAAATATTTTGATTTATAAATAAGAAAAGGATATACGCAGCAAGGTATAGTTAGGTACTATGAAGATCGGAATCATCTCAAGATGGAACGCAACTTGTGGGATTTCCATGCATGCAGAATTAATTGTAAACGAGTTTATCAAACTCAACCACGATGTTAAAGTATTCGCTCCAAAAATTCAAACCGCAAACAAATGGTGGCATCATAAAATAATAAGAGAGAATGAAGAGGACTTCGTAATAAGATGCTACGACGAGTTGGATCCGAACACGTTCTCCGGTGGATACTTCAATGAAGAGGTCATCAAAGACGATTTTGACTTAATCATAGTCGAATCGTATGCAAGCATTCCCTACAGAGAAGTGGAGAAGGCAATAGAGAAAATAAACTGCCCAAAAATAGCAATAATACACGAGGGGAGGAGGGAAGACATAAAGTACAAAAATTTAAGGAGCTTCGATGCGCTTGTCGTTTTTGATGAGAGGTACGTTAGAGAACTACTTTGGGACCTCAAAGACATTACTAGAATAATACCTTTTCCTTGCTATCCGGTCAATGAGGGAAAGAGGGAATTTGGAGAGGATATTATAACCTTCTTTAGCTTCGGAAGGCAGCCAGAGGAGGAATATCTCCCGTACATACTCGCATTAGATTCATTATCCAAGAGATATAACTTCGTTTATCGAATAGTAAGATCCGACGGCGAATTACATTTCAAGAGGGGTTGGATAAAGCAGGAAAGAAGGAGACTGACGAATGAAGAGGTTTACAATATGCTACACAATTCGGATGTGCATCTAATTCCAAAGGGATACACGAATTCTGTTGTCATGTCCACAACTCTGAACCTATGTTTGGGCTCACTGGTTCCAACCGTCGTTCCAGCAACGAGGCACTTCGAGATGTTTGGTGAAAAAGATTCGCCCGTTGTGAAATTCAAGGATCCAAAAGATTTGGAAAAGAAGCTAGAGAGAATTATTAGGGATGAAACGTACAGGGAAGAATTAAAAACTTTGGCAAAGGAATACGTTGAAAACAATAGATGTGACAAAATAGCTAAGAAATTTATTGAACTCTATAAAGAATTGCAATTTCGAAATTTCTGAATTGCAACCACCCCTTCATTTCTCATGGAGAATTCGATCAAGTATGCGAGATGCAATTTGGATAAAAAAATGGTCAAGAGATTCTAAATTCATGATCGGAGTGGAGAATTACGGCAATTTTACTTCCAGATCTCCATAAACCTCTCTTTGATTTAATTCTACTTTTCTCCTAAATGCTAGGTGAAGAAGTGAGACGTAGTAGTCGAGAATTTTGCCAACACTTTTCCCCCTTACCAATGAATAGAAAGAGATCGATTTCTTACTTCTTAGAATTCTGAGCACTTCCCTTTCAACCTTGGAAATTATATCCTCCAAATTTTCTTCCTTAAATATAACAAGCGTCTTTTTTACGATGTCCCTCTCAACCACCTTCCTCTTTTTCCTTCTCCTTTCAACTTCTTCCGCTTTTCTTAACTCTCTTATTAAATCTACCAGAGTGGTAATCTTTCTAATTCTTCTCCTCTGAGACTTGAGAACTTCTAAAATTCCATCATCGAATTCTACATCATCTATCAAAAACGAGGGGGTTTCGTCTTCCTCCCCCTCATCGGTAGTTTCAACGCTCTCTAAAGTTATGGTTTCTGCCTTCATTCTTATCAGGATTGCTGCGTAGAGCAAAACCCTGCCAGAAATTCTAAGATCTAGGTTTTTTGCATCTTCCAATTTTTTCAGGAACCTATCAGTTACATCTATTACATCTATATTCCAAGGATCAATTTCCCCCCTTCTTGCCATTTCCAAGAGGATCTCTATGGGATCCTCTAGACTCTCAGCTTTATTCCAGTAACTTGAGATGAGTGATCCCTCCCAAGAGTTACACCAACGACGGCATCAGCGCATTCCAACATGGGTTTTCTGAGGGACACCACGATAAACTGGGCCTCCGAAGATCTCTTCTTAATCATCTTGGCCACTTTTCCCACGTTAACACCATCCAAAAACATGTCAACTTCATCAAAAGCATAGAATGGGGCTGGTTTGTACATTTGGATTGCAAATATTAGAGCGAGTGCAACTAAACTCTTCTCTCCACCGCTCATAGATTCAAGTTTCAAGTAGGACTTGCTCTTTGGCTTGAATTTTATGTGTAATCCGCTATTAAATGGATCGTCGGAATCCAAGTATAATTCTCCTTCACCATCCGTCAATTCTCTGATTATCCCTGAAAAATTCTTACAAACAGCATTAAACACCTCGAAAAATACTTCTCTCTTCCTCTTCTCATATCTCCTAATTCTTTCGATGATGTCTTCTCTCTCCCTCTCCAAAACTATTTTCTTCTCCAGCAAATCATCTCTTCTCCTCTTAACTTCCTCAAACTCGGTTATAGCTTTTAAATTAACGTCTCCAAATTCGGATAGCTCATCGTTCAACTCTTCTAACCTTCTCCTAACGTAATCAATCGGCGGGAGGTCTTTCTGTTCAACTGAGACTTCTCCAAAGCTGAGTAAGGATTGAGACAGGGTTTCTTTCTTCTCCTCCAAATTTTCTATCTTCTCCTGAATTTTATCCATCTGAAATTCTATACCTCTCTTCTCATCCTCGCATCTCCTCAATTCAGCTAGAATTTCATCCCTCTTTCTTCTAAGCTCTTTTAGTTCTTTACCCAAGTGTCTTTCCTCTTCCTTTAGTTTCCCAAGTTCTAATTGGATCTTGGATATTTCAATATCGCACTCGTTAACGGAATTTGCCAACTCCGATTTCCGAGATTCCAGTTCTTTCAGTATGTTTTCCTTTTCATTCAACTCCTTGAGAATTCTTTCTCTAATGTTCTCAAGATTCTCCAGTTTTTTATCAATTGTAAGAAGAATCTCCCTATTTCTTGAATACTCATCGTTCTTTTCTTCGATTTCACTCATTATTCTGGGTATTTCGCTCTTTCCAATCTTTTTCTCAATTTCCGATATCTCAGACAGGTAGGAATTAATTTCAGATTCGATTCTATTTATTTTCTCAGTCAAGAGCGCCAAAACTTTCTTCTTCTCTCCCCCTTCGATTTCTCTTTGTTTAATTCTGGCTTCATTTTCCTTAATTCTCCTTTGAACGTTTGATATTCTCTCCCTCGTTAAGTCAATGCTTTTCATTATCTCATCTACCATGTGTTTAATTTTCTCCAAATCTGCTTCCTTTTCTCGCTTAATTTCCGTAGTCTCGTTTAGTTCTCCTATGAGTTCCTCCCTCCTCCTCTTAAGCCCCAGTAGTTTCTCCTCCAATTCACTCTCTTTTTGAATTAATTCCTTAGAGAGTAGAATTCCTCCCCTCTCCTTACTTCCACCTGAAATTAAACCGGATTTCTCGACAAGATCTCCATCTAGGGTAACCATCCTTAAATCTCTATGCATGAGTCTTCTAGCAGTATCTATAGTGTCAACGACAACTGTATCTCTCAATATAAATCGGAAAACCGGAGAAAATTTTCTATCGCACTGGATTAAGTTTACAGCATAGTCTATTACGCCTCTCTCCCTTAATATGGATTTATCTAGATTGAGTTTGAACCTTTTTATTTTTCTTAATGGAATAAAAGTTGCTCTACCCCCTCTTCTCTCTTTCAAGTACTTAATAGCTGTTACAGCATCATCCTCAGTTTCAACAACTAGAAATTGCAAAGAACTTCCTGCAGCTGCCTCTATTGCGTCAAGAAATCTCTCCTCAACATCACCAAGCTCTGCAACTGTACCAAAAATTCCCGAAATTTCTTTTCTCCTTTTAGCATTTAAAAGGAATTCAACGGGTTTAGAATACGTCTTTATTGTTGCTAATTTACCCCTTACTTTAGCCAGTTCTAACTCAGCATTTCTAATTTCTGAATCTAACTCCGAAAGTTCAGATCTTATTGAAAACAATTTGTTGTCCAGTTCTCTTATTTTTCTCCTTATTTTGTCGGTTTCAGACTCCATCTTTGAGACTTCGTTTACCTTCTCGTTTATTTCTCTCTCCAAATCTGCTCTGGCTTTCTCGAGCGAATCGTTCTCCGCCAGTATCTCATCTATTTCTATCTCTATCCTTCTCAGTACTTCAATTATCTTATCTCTCTCCCTAAGTAGGTTAGATTTTTCTTCTCTTAGCTCCTCGACTTTTTCTTTCTTCTCAACCAATTGACTCTTTACTTCTTGATATTCCCTGTCAACCTCTTGGAGCCTTAATTTAAGAGATTCAACTTCTCTCGAAAGACTTTCGACGATTTCTGCCACATTCATTCTTTTAAGTACATTTTCTTTGATCTCATCGTTGATTGATTCGAGTTCATCGTTTATTTTCGACAAACCACTTCTAATCTTTAGAATTTCGCTTTCAATTCTCTTAATTTCATCCAAATAGAACTCTCTAGACTTCCTCAGTGACTCAAGATTAGAAGAATATTCAAGAATCTTACTTTGAAGCTCGGAAATTTTTTCATCTCCAAGTTCGTTTATTTTCTGAACTATTTTTTCAAGTTCCCCATTGTAGAATTCAATTTTTTTATTCAATGAGGGTATTTTTTGAGTCAGTTCGTCCTTTTGTCTATCAAATTTAGCGAGTTCTCTCTTAACTTTTTTTAGTGAATTTAGAATTGAAAAGTACTCGTGAAGCGTCAAATAATTCTCAAACTCCTCTTTCTCTTTTAGAAGATTCTTGTATTTCAAAGCCTCCTCTCTATCCTTTTCAAGCTTGGAAAGTCTTGAAGCGATCTCTGAAATTACAAGTTCCAATTTCTCGATGTTCTCTCTAACTGTTTCCAGCTCTTCCAGGGCTCTCTCTTTCTTCTCATCGAACTCCGAGATCCCGGCCACATCATCGATTATTTTTCTTCTCTGAAATGGGGACATTTCGATAATCCTAGTTACATCTCCCTGCATTACCATGTTGTAAGCGTAGTTCAGGATGCCATAGTGGGAGAGGAACTTGTGGATATCAGATAGGTTCTTCGATTTACCATTGAGGTAGTAGTAGCTATAGTATCCTTTATCGGTGATTTTTACCTTTCTAGTTATTTCGTACCTTTTACCATTATCTGAGAAAACTACGGAAACTTCAGCGTCTTTTTTACCGTTGTGAATCAAGTCTGTAAGTCTTTCAGCTCTCAATTGCTTGCTAGAAGTTGAAAGGCCTAAACAGAATAGTATCGAATCTATCACGTTAGATTTCCCACTTCCGTTAGGGCCAGCTATAACT
>Ga0180302_10000963_pt1 | contig 13457 bp, 10 predicted proteins | sample GuaBasSediGuay17_FD_121794 | JGI IMG/M metagenome (GOLD analysis project Ga0180302, IMG submission 121794) | Subseafloor sediment microbial communities from Guaymas Basin, Gulf of California, Mexico - Guay17, Core 4571-4, 12-15 cm | ecosystem: Environmental > Aquatic > Marine > Hydrothermal... | reverse complement strand
CTTAAGGACAGCTAAAGGTCTAAACGTCGAAGTCCGCTACATGCCGCCCTCCGACTACATGGGAAAGGAAGCTATCATACAGGCCATCATAGACACCATTAAGCAGATACTTGAAGCCTAAACAGCCAACCAAGCCACAATGGAGTAATCATTTAAAACCCCCTCTCTATAACACAGCCCGGAGCCGGGTGGTGTAGCGGCCAAGCATCACGGGCTTTGGCCCCGTGGACAGGGGTTCGACTCCCCTCCCGGCTATATTATTACGATGTTAATGAAAAACCTGTATGATAGCTTCTGGTTTAAAGAGATAAGGCTTATCCAATCGGTTAATTTGATTTGCGTTAGCCATAACAAATTCTTTACTTCTTCGAGGCTTAGCTGCCTAGCGTTAAAGCTTTCCTCTTCAACAAAGAGATTATGCGGCTTCTAGCTTCAAACCCTTTTCATTTTCCTTTATCAGCTTTAACATAGCCCTCTCAGCCTCCATGAACTTAAACCCCCTCCTCTATAAAGCTCAGGCTTAATCAACATTGCCCTCCTTAGAGGCGTGTAGAAGCGGAAAAGCTGGGGGCCTCAAGTTTAAGCGAAGCCACCGAGTACACCCTAGATAGGTTTACGACGAGTTTCTCGGGAAATCTATTCCTAACCGACACAAGCTTCAAACTCCTGTCTTCAATGTATAGGCTCGCCAACGTGCTTGGACGGTTCCTGTTGTCTAGCTCATAGCCGGTGGGCCTATGCACTATGAAGGATCCATCAGCCTCCACGAGAAGGCTGTTGACCAACCTTGCTATGGAACTGATTAGCAACCTTTTAAATACAGGCCGTTAAGGATAGGTGGGAGAACTTTGAACTTAAAGGAGGAGCTATTAACGCTGCTGGAAAAGGATCGAGAACTACGCTACGCCGTAGCAGGCCTAATAGGGTTAACCAGTATACTAGAACGCCTCGAAAAACACGATGCACAGCTAACTAAGCTATACGAGGAGATTGTTAAGCTACGTGAAGACTTCAATAGGCATGAAGCCGAGAACGCGAAGCGCTTCCAAGCTATAGAGGAACACCTTAAACACCACGACCAAGAACTAACAAGGCTTAGAGAGGACATGGCCAAGGGCTTCGAGCTAGTAAATAGGCACATCTCAGCTCTAGGAGCTAAGTGGGGGTTATTAACCGAGGAGGCCTTTAGGGAAGGCTTAAAGGGGCTCATTGAGAAGGAGCTAAGGTTAAAGGTTGAAAGGTGGACAGCATATGACAACCAAGGCTTAGTCTACGGCTACCCATGCTCAGTCGAGGTGGACGTAGCCATACACGACGAGGGAGCCACCTTAATAGAGGTCAAAGCACATGTAGGGGCACCCGACATACAGGCTTTTAAACGAAAAGCGGAGCTCTACGAGAAAACCACAGGTAAGAAACCTTATCGATTATTTGTAGTGACACCCTACGCCGATGAAAAAGCGCTACAAGCAGCCAAACACTTAAACATAGAGGTCTACACCAAGGTGTAACGGACGCGGCGATGAGAGTACTACACGTTGCTAGGAGGAGGATTGGTTCTAGAAAACATTTCTAAGCGTTAACTCCTACTCTGCCTTACGAGAGGTCCTACCAGAATGGTATGAGGATTTAAAGAGATGGATCCTGGGTGCCATGGAGGCCAATAGGCTCCTTGGCCTCAAACCAAAGTAAGCTTGTAGAAGGGCTATTAATGTTATGCACATACTCGTAGAATCATCTCACGTCCAAGGCATCGGCTGGATGGCCTACCATGCTTCGACGTTAATAAAGAAGTTAATGGAGATGTTTCCCAGGTCTATTTATATGGCAGCATGGTCCATAACTGGTTAAGAGCTAGTGAATCCCTCCTCCACATTCTTGGCTTGGTTAAAAGCCCTCTTAACCTGCCATAACCCTACGATGTAGTGCACGCCCATAATCTACCTTCAACTTTAGCCATGAAAGCCCCCTAAGATATAGAGAATCCTAACGTTACGCGGTATCTACAGCGAACAACTTCAAACACTTCACCGACAGAGCCTCCCACAAAGCCGTTAGAGAGCTTGAAAGCATGTCCCTATCCACGGTATTTATCTTCTCTATTTTCGCGAAAGAACTACTACGCAGCGAAAAACTAGCTGTATAGGTAGCTCTATTTTCGTCACTTCACAAGTAAGAGTCTATATAAGCGTCGCCTTAAATGTTTACTCGATAATATACTTCTTCAGTTCACTTAACTTTCTCATATTGGACAGGTGGTACTTCCAACAGGTTAATTACGAGGAGGTGGGCCTTAAAAGCTTAGCAATACCCTCACTTTGCTTAGGACTATTCATTTTAACTAAAGAAGACACTGTAGCCGTATTACTCTACGCAGCTCTTTATGGCCTTTATAGACGAGGATGGAGAAGCGCGTCGACACCGTTCCTATTAAGCATGATTATCCCCTTAATCTATTACCTTTCAACGGGTTTCTCGCCAATAGGAATTTACTACGCCAGAGCAGGAGATCCTCCTCTTACATGGAATACCTACTCATTCTAAAGACGACGTATGGCGCTTTTCTCCTAGCCCTCCACTTTCATTAATGGGATTGGCAATCGACCATGAACCCGAGAGGCTTTCATTCTATGCACTTTACACTTTCATCCACGTTAATATTGGCATCCTTTAGCATGCTATCATCTACTCTAGGTTTTCACGATATAGTAGCCGAGTCCTCCTTTATACTATTCTCAGTAATTACCTCACTCGCTGCTTTAGGTCTTCAATGCTCAGAGGATAAGATCAAACTCCCATACATACACTCCTTAATGCCAGTTGTCATCTTTAGCCTACAAATCTAGGAAGTATTACTGGACTAAAAAATTTAGTTATTAGAAAAAAGTTAACTCCTTAGGTTCTTAACAAACTTGTAAAGCATGGTATAGTAAAAATCATAAGTTGGTGGTAACAAGCAAGAAGGATAAGTTCTCATTTAAAAGCTGATCAACGATGGTTTTTAGGTAAGATTTAATGGGTAGGACATATTTTTTATGCTAGTTATGTTGACCGTGCTGACTTTTACGCCTAAGCTTTGGGGCACTCTTGCACCTGACCTCTCTTCTCACTTTTATGACGAGTTCTGCTATCTATCTAGCTACGTCAACCTAGTGGTCATGGTTGAGGGGGTTGAGGTGAGGGTAGATGCAGAGAAACTTCCCTTTAAGGTGATAAGCGTACCGGGTTCAAGATTACCTAAAATTAGGGGGCTGTCAAGGCTCGCATGTTTTCCCATATTAACGCGCTTGTTGGACTTCGAAGTGATTTATCTTAGAACCTTCAGCCCTCATGAACTTCTTTCAAGTCTAGTGTCTTCAAGACCTATAGTATTAAGAGTAATAGGCACATGGATTTTTGAACCTCCGACTATGAGAAACAAGGTCTATCTTAGACTTTATAGGAAGGTTCTTGAAAAAGCTAAATTTATAGTCCCTTATAGTTATAGTCAACTAGAGGGCTTGCTACGATACCACTTTAACATCGACCCCTCGAAAGTAGTAGTAATCCCGAACGCATTAAACCTCACTAGGCTTAGGAAATATGCGGCTTTCAGATCTATGATCAGAGCAAAATTAGGGGCTGCCACCGACGAAGTCATCGTCATGTTTGTTGGAGCGATAACCTACCGTAAAGGCGTGCATATACTATTTGATGCATGGAGAAGGCTAAGCCAGGATACCAAAGCAAGACTCGTTTTAATAGGCAGAATTGATAAAAATTACTTATCCCGCTTAAAGATACCCAGAAAAGTTCAGATAGTGGGGCCCATTCCTAATGAGAGAATCGGAGAATACCTAAGCGCCGCCGATGTTTTCGTGCTCCCTAGCATAGGTGGTGAAGGGGTTTCACGAGCTACCCTAGAGGCCCTTGCGCTAGGCCTACCATTAATTGTCACGGACGTAGGGGGAATGCGTGAATTAAGTGGCGCCGCCTTGCTAATTAAGCCTGGAGACCCTAACCAGCTCGCTCAGGCATTAAGTCAACTACTCAGGAGCGAAGAACTTCGAAAAGAGCTTTCAAGGAAGGCCAAGGCCTTCGTTGAGAGGTTTTCATGGGAAGAGGTAATACCTAAACTCGTAACGTTATTCAAGGAAGCTGTAAAGTGATAATCCTCATGTACCATGCTTATTGCTGATCTATTGAAAGGCCCTCATCCTTTACCTTCTAAAGAGATGAACGTGAGCGCATCCATATTCTTTTACCACATCCTTCATTGTTTTCGTACATAGATCCCCTGTTGACCAGTAAAACTTAATATTCTTTTTCTTTGAAAGATACTCAATGGTCTTATACCAAAGCTTAAAGCCTAATATCATAATAGAAGGAGGCTTTGAGATGGGTTTACCGGCTGTAATTACCTTGAGCGTAAAGCCGTGATCGCTCAAGCGGTCAATCAGACGTTGCATTGCAGCATCGTTATATGGTTTTGGAATGTGAACTTCCATTGAAATATACCTTAATGAGTCCGGTATTTTTTCCCGTGTCAAGATATCATACTCAGCTCCTTCAAGATCCATTCTAAGCAACACGTTTTCGCTTATTATTCTTTCATCGACTAACTTCTTTAAAGTGATGGTAGGAACTCTCTCTACTTTGATATAATCATGCTTAGAATTTGGATGAAGGCTCGCTAGGTTCTTTAATCTAGGAATATAGATATTTGCGTATCCTTCTTGAGTAGAGACTGCTAAGTTTAAAGTGTCGACTTGGATATTGAATGTCTTAGTGATGATGTCGACGTTTTTCTTTAAAAACGTGAAGGTTTCAGAGACTGGCTCTATCGCTACTATGCGTCTCGCCCCGCTTGCTGCCTCAATTAAGGGGAAGAAGCCTATATTGCTACCAATATCTAACACTTCCGGTTTGAAACGTTTTATTATGCTTGATATGGTAATAACGTTAAACGGTTCTCTTAAGGCGCCGTAAATGAAGAGGTCTCTTGATAACCCCTCATCGTCTGGGTTAATTAAAAATGGAGCCTTGACATTAAGCCCTAAAGTTTTTAAGTCCATTGCTATTAAGAGTCCATCTCGATTTCTCTCCTTAGCATGGTACCATGCCCTTTCCTTTATCTTCCTTATCTTCCTTAGAATGTAGTATAGTTCGAGGAGAGCCCCTGTCTTTAAACCATGCTCCTTAAGCATCATCGCGCTCTTCTCAAGCAAGAATGCCACCTATACCTCCTCTTTGGATCAGCCTTTAAGCTTTTAAAGTAAACTTATCAATATGCAAGGCTGCTTACAATACTCCGCACTCTTCAAGGAGCGATGTAAGCCGTCTCTTGAAAACTCTGCTATCATGCTCCATTACCTCATTAATTAACGCCTTTCTGATGTCCATCGGTTCGTTTAAAGCAGTCTTAATCTTCTCTGAAAGTTCATCGAACGATGAAAAGTGGTACTCCTTAGGCACATACTCAGCCTGCCCTCCAAGAGCTGGAACGATGGGTATGCATCCTGCTGCCATCGCCTCCCTCACGGCCTTTGCGCCAGCCTCAACCCTACAGTGGATAAACACCTTTGCCCGCCGAAGTAAGGCGGAGCGCACGCTTACAGGAGCATTTGTGATTATCTTAACCTTTTCCTGTAAATTTAATTCACGTACCAATTTTAATAATTTCTGATAATAAGCCTTGTCGTGAATAGCGAGTAACATGATTAGCCTCACTCCCGCTTTCATACACGCTAAAATGGCTTCCTCGTATCTTTTAGATGGTACGGTACGCCCCATGACGATGGCTACGTCCCTTTTCTTTTCTCCTCTCCAGATGTACTTTGACACATCAACAGGGGTGTATAATATCTGAGGGTCCTTGCCGATAGCTTCTTTAAGCTGCTTAGCCACGAACCTACTACACGCTATGAAGATCCCGTTTACTCTTGACCATATGTTTTTGGCGCTCTTCCTGAAATAACTCCAATAAGTTTTCCTCGCTATGGTTAAATATTGTTCATCCTTATTATTAATGAGCCACGGCGGAGTTAATGGTAATGCAGTAACATAGTAAACAACAGGTTTATAGTGAATGATGGCGTGAAGGGGTATAGCAAATGGATGTGAATCGGCTGATGTGTTGAAATATAGATCGACTTTAACGTTCGGCGTTGATACGGGGTAAAGAAGATAGTGAAACAGCTTGGCTAGTCGAGGTAATCTAGGGTATTTGAACAGATAGAAACCCTCAAAAGGTACCTCCACATCAAACGCTTCTAAATATTTCTTTAGTCTAGGTACTTTTTTACATAGTAAAAATGTCTTAAAACCTGCATCGCGTAAGGCCTCAGCCACCATTAATGCTGTATACTCACCTCCTCCCATTGTTCGTCCAAGACCTAGAGATATTTGAAGAGCTTGACGTTTCAAGATGCCAGTTTTCATTAACTCTCACCTACTTTACTTTTTTGATCAAAAAGCTTCTTGTTGCCAGATAGTTTATATTTTACTTTAATGTCCTGTATCATAGTTCTAAAAAGAATTTACTTCCCCACTCGCAACAGTTTTAAAGGAACTACTTTTTAGCAGTGCACCCAACCTACGACGTAGGCAATGAAAGGGTGGTAGCTCAGAAAGTAATCCTGTATCTTAAAAGATTTAACTCCTAGAAGAGATAAACCTTGGAGTGGTAATGAAAGTTTGTTTAATTACTTGGGCTTTCACAAATACTGTGGGTTGGGGTGAAGGGATTGATGCTTATGAATTAGCATGCGGACTAGCAAGACTTGGCCATCTTATAGAGGTATATGCCCAAAGGATACATGTTGAAGGCCATTTACCTAAACGCCTTCTTGTAAAGAAACTCCCATGGGGTGGTCAAAAATACTCCGGCAAGGCTATGGGCTACCTATCCATTAACCTGCTATTAAAAAGAATCTCGCCTCTAAAGAAATTTGATGTGATTCATCAATTACAATTAGAGACGAGCACAGTCCCCTTTGTAACCAACACTCCTCTAATACTATCAGGATATCTATCCATCCATAAAGCCTTAGAGGTGATGGATGATCAGGTAGTAAACGTTTTAATGAGAAAAGGATTGTTTCTCTTAAAAGAATCGGTGGCAAGGAAAGTCGTGCGTGAAGCTAGTGTTATTGATGACTTGCTCAATAGAGCGTGGTGGCATTACAAGAAGAAGTTTCTAAGTGAAAGTCTCTTCCTTAAAAAGGCTAAGATGATCATTGCCAGACATACATTATTAAAAGACTGGTTAATAAACATTGCCGGATTAAATTATAAAATGATTAAAGTTGTTCCTGGATGTGTAAATACTGAAATGTTTAAACCATGGTTCAACAGAGAGCGGCAAAACAAACCCTTGACTGTATTATACGTTGGAGGGTTAAGGATAACTAAGGGCCTCGATATATTAATACGCTCAATGTCTTTTATCGTGAGGGAGCTTGATGACGTTAAACTGTTAATTGCTGGTGAAGGGCCTATGAAGTCGTATCTACTTAAGCTAGTAAACGACCTAAAGTTGCGAGCTAATGTCAGCTTTTTAGGTCATGTACCAAGGCATACTTTACCATCCCTTTATAACAAGGCGGATGTCTTCTGTCTTCCATCTTTCTATGAATCATTTGGTTTTGTCGTTTTAGAGGCTATGTCGTGCGGATTGCCTGTGGTAGCCTCAAACGTAGGAGGAATACGTGATATCGTGAGGAACGGAGTTGACGGCTTTCTGGTCACGCCAGGAGATATTGACGAGCTAAGTGAAGCCCTAATAAGACTTTTATTGAACGCAGAGCTAAGGAGAAGGATGGGGTCATCAGCTAGGGGTAGAGTAGTAAGTGACTTCTCGCCCGAAGTAGTTGCAAGAAAGACTGTTGAAGTTTATGAGGAGGCGAGGGGGGAGTATGGGCATTAAGAGGGTAGCTCTATTTGGCCCTTATTGGGGTAGGAGCGATGGTTGGTCAAGGGTTGTTGAAAAACTAACTTACACCTTAGCTCAATATGTGAATGAAGTTCTACTGTTTTTAGCTGAAGATTCACCGAGGAGAAAAGTGGTTAAGGATAACATATATGTCCGCTACCTATTGCCTAAGATTACTGAAAGCTATAACCTTTCGTATCTATTGCTCCAACCATGGAAGAAGAGGTTAAACCTCATTAAAGAATTTCTCACCTCTGAGGCAGACTTAGTTCAAGTCTACGATGTATGGCCTTATTCGCTCGATGCCTCTATAGTAACCTCGCTTACCAAAATACCGCTGTTTATTGGCGCTCACGGAACTGCGGCGCTAAAGCCCTTGATAAGGGGGCTAACAAGATCGCTCTTAAAGAACAGTTGCTGTAGAGCTAATGGAGTACTTTGTATATCAAGGTACACACTTAACATATTAAGAAAAACTTTGAGACTAAGGAACCTTATTCTTCAACCTCTCGACGGAGTAGACTACGAACATTTTTCTAAACCTAGAGATATAAAAGCACTTAGAGAACGATGGAATGGCCGAATACTGCTAAGCGTCTGCGCTATCCAGGAGAGAAAAGGTTTAGACATATCGATGATGGCTTTTAAGTACGTCAAGAAGAAGTTTAAAGATGTAAAGTACATAGTAATCGGTAGAGGCGACTGCTCGAAGTACGTAGAATTGATGAGAGAACAGAACATAACCGACGTCTACTTCCTAAGTAAGGTTAGCGATGAGGAGCTTGCAAAATATTACCAACTATGCGATATTTATATATTAACTCCCAAAAGGGTGGGCTGGAACGTTGAAGGCTTTGGTTTAACTTACTTAGAAGCGAACGCCGCGGGCAAACCAGTTATAGGTAGTATAAGTGGAGGGGTACCTGATGTTATACGACACGGAGAGACGGGACTCTTGGTACCTGAAAGAGACGTGAAGGCCACAGCTAGAGCCCTAACGACTCTTCTTGAAGAAGAGAACTACGCGCGTGAACTGGGAACCAGAGGTAAGTATTGGGCTAAACACTTTGACTGGCGAAATATCAGTCAGCAAGTAATTGAGGTGTGGGAAAAGTGCCTTTAATGGTGCATTGACATTATGACCTAATAGATGTCCCTTAATGAAGTGGTGACGAGAATCCCCTTTACGTAGGGGCATTTTCCTTAACAGGAAAATCTACGAGGTGTTGAGTGTTAAAAGACCGCGGTGATACAAAAACGGTAAAGATCAGAAGGGAATTAAAGCCCCCTGAAGAGACTAGCTCTATGGTAGATAAAGTTTGGTTTTTCCATGGTTACACCTAGCTAAGCGCGCCTTGATGGGCGCCAGCCAGCTAATTAACAAGTTTAAAGTATGGTTAAACGCTATCTTAGTTGTTAGGAGGTACGTGAAGAACTGGTGGTTCTTAATTATGTTAGCCATACTCAATAGGCAAGGAATATTCGTAGCAAAAAATGGAACGAGGACCGAGAGCGTTGAAGCTAAGGCCGTCCTAAAGGCATTAGTCATATACGACGATGAATTAAGAAGGCACAGAAAGTGCTTACCATTATCATTTGGTGGCCACCTCTTTGAGCTACCTGTGCTTGGAGGGTTTGGAAGGATTAAGTACGACCCTTCGAAGCTGCCTTATGCCCCCTTCCATCGACCGGAGGTGTTAATTAAGGAATATGATGTTGACGTGAAAGGCAAAGTGGTTTTAGATGTTGGTGCATACCACGGGGATAGCGTACTTCTATGGTTATGGAAGGGGGCTCAACAGGTCATAGCAGTCGAGCCAGTGCCCGAACACTTTGAGGCTTTGAGGGAATCGACTAGAGGTTTCCCAGTGATCGCAATAAAAGCCGCTGTTGGGATGCCTATTCCTAAGCTTCCATCGAGGTATGTGGGCTTAAGCGGTTATGGAATAAAGCATGCCCAAGAGGCTCAAGGATGGCTCGAGGTACCCATCTTAGAGTTAACTTCCTTAGTTAAACAGTACAAGCCTATGGTAGTTAAGATTGATTGCGAAGGTTGTGAGCACGCAATCCTTGAAGACATAGCAAAGTTACCCAGCTTAGGCGTTAAGACTGTCATTGTGGAGCTTCACGATATACCTGATGGGAGCAGGAAAGAGGAAGCATTAAGCTACCTTAAAGAAAGATTGAGGGGGACGCTGAGGATTACCCAATGTTCAAAGGGCGCGGTAACAGCGATATGGGAGAACCTCTAAGCTTAAGACGTACATGACCTTAAACCTGCAATAGAGACGGTGAGCCTTAACCTGATAATGACGGTTGCTAAGAGCTGATAAAGCCCCTCGATATTAAGTGGCGCCTTAACTAGGCCCGTAATGGCAGCTAACCGAAGGCCACAACCGTACGAGCCGAGATGGAGGCTGGCGCGGCTGTTAACTCATCCAAAGCTTCGCTAGGAATTATTGAAATGTCATAACGCATTTGTCGAAATATTAAGCTGCCTAAAGCTTCACAAACTACTATGTCCGAGGACGTTTTATGAGTTTCGTTCGGCCACTACTTCGCCTTGCAGTAAAAATGAGCCAAGGTCTCCTTTAGTAATTGGTCATGTAAAACTTTAGCATGATCCATAAACTGGTGAAAAGCACGTGAGATTTGAAGGCGAGCTGTGAAGGTAGGTGGCGACCATCGCTAACTCCTCCACGAAGGAGTTAGTATTAGTTACCTAGCTTGTTACATTAACTGGAACAAGCTGGACGTGGAGCAACTAAATTAGAAGCCGTAACGCTTTCAACAAATCGTTTTAATATAGCATTATTTGTGAGTAGGAAGGGGGTACAGCGAAGGGCCCTTGAGCTCAGGAGGCAGGGTATAGTTATCACGAGATTGCCAAGAAGCTTCGCTTCGGCTTATATAAAGTCTACGAGTTGCCGGTCCCTATCGAAAACCCTAGGTCAAGGCTTAAGTAGGCTGTCGGGCCGGCCCGTAGGGTTGATGAACTTGAGAGCAAGCTTCAAGTGCTCTCGGCTAACCTCAATAAGCCTGCCGCTAAGCTAGCTGAGGTTGAGGATAGGTTTTACTAAGCTGTCTTCAACTGTAAATTGGCTCGTGAGCAATATATTATTCATCAAGTTTAACAATGTTCAAGATCCGCTCGGTGAGCAGGCCTACTACTTTAACGTGAAGAGGCATCTTTAATCTGCACGGCTTGCCCAACCTACACCCAAAGTAAATAAATTCCACTTAGCTATACATCGCTCAACTTCAAACGTTCCCCTCCTAAGGCTTCGGCCGCTAACGCTGTATATTTCTCCTTCGCTTTTCTCAGACCAAGACGTTTAGAGGGCTTGATGTTACAAGGCACTACGCTTAAAACCTCACTCACTCCTCCTCTTCTCTATCTCCTCTAAGTAATCTCTCAACTTCTTAAGTTGATTAACGGTCTCATGGTTTGGGCTCAGTATGTAATCTATTAAGGTTCGCCATATCATAGCGCTAAAGGAGCCCACCTCACCCCTCACAACACTTTCAATAGGAACCACTTTATAGCGATGCACCCAGCCTACGATGCAGGCGATGATAGGGTAGGTGGTTAGAAAAACTGCTGCGAACATCCATAGCTCTGGCAGTAAGGTGTGTAGCATAGCGACCTTTTCAACAAGCAGCCTATAGAATATTAAGATGAAATTTATGAAGCTTAAAGTAAACGCCAAATACATGCTATGCCCATTTCTAAAATCAATCCATCGCCTTATCATGAAGGCCCTTAAACCCTTAAACTTCAAGGTCTTACACCTCATGGCTGATACAGTTAATCATCCGCTTTAATATAAAGGCACCGTCTAAAAAACATCGCTATGTTTAGCTTCTTAGACTATCACGGACAAGGAGGGGAGAAATGATAAATGAAACAACTAAATGATTTCCCTTGCCTCTTATATATCAATATCTAGGTCATCAATTAATCGGTTAAACCTTGAAGACCATTATATGATTGTTTCGGTTATCACCCAGCGTTTTCGTGGCTTATGTCTCGCCACGTCGTTGACGAATTCTAGTTGACGAATTCTACCTGAATTAATAAACCCTTAGAATGTACCGTATTTAAATCATAGAAAAATCCCTTATCATCACTCAGATGCTTAACCTAGAGGATTAACTATAGGTTTATTCTAAGACAAGACTTTATCCTCTCTGGGTATTAAGGAAAGTATACGTGACCGCATATATTGATGAGTGTACTAACCTCTATTGATATTTAATTGAACATAACGTCCTCTAAAATTCCCCATGATAAAAGAAGAAACTTAGAAACCATGGTGAAGCCGTTGCCTTAAGAATCACTATCCTTACTCTCAGCTCGCTAAAGTAGGGCGATTAGTGTCCAAGCTAAATACGTTCAAGTCTATGAGCCTATAGCCGCATTGAAACTCTCTTTGAAGTTCTCAGGCAGCGCTACGTACACTGCTCCATCCAGGCGTCGGTTAACGGAGGCTAGGTGGGTTTGCCCATCAGAGAGCTCATTATTCAGGATTCAGGGTAAGACAGGCTACATATGCACCGATCTAGAGGAGCTAAAAGAAGTGATAGCTAGATTGATGAGGAGCAACCAAGTATTTGACTCTGATGACTGCAGGAGGAGAGCTCAAGAGTTTGATTGGATGAGTGTAGTTAAAAGATACGTGGAGCTTTATAGAGGAGTTTTGAACGGTGACGCTTGGTAAATAGGACTATCTAAACAAGGTAAATGTAAGGTCAAACGGTTAAAACACTACTATCATTATTTAGAGTTTTTCTGCTTTTTCTCCGCTACCGGTTAACTAATAAGTTCTTTTGCTTTTTCCAGCAATTAAGCCTTAAGTCGATGCTTAAACCTCCTTCCCGCTATGTAGCCGTGGGAAACCTAACATCGTTTAATTCGTGAGACTTTTTAGGCTGAAGGACCTCTAGGCTAAGCGTGATCCTCGAAGAGGTCCTCTCAAAGCTAATTGACTATGCCTTGAAGGCTGGAGCCTCTTATGCCGATGCCAGGGCAAGGAGAGTGGAGGGAACGAGAGTAGAGGTAGTGGATGGTGGTTTAAGGGGGGTTCGCTGCGGGCTAGAGGAAGGTGTTAACGTTAGAGTTTTGGTTGAAGGTACGTGGGGCTTTGCTTCCTCCTCTTTTGTCAGCCCTGAGGAAAGCCTAAGGTTGGTTAAAAAGGCTATCAGTGCAGCTAAGGCTCTGGCTGGAAGAGTGAAGCAACGAGCGGAGGTTTACCCTCAGTCTACGTTGAGGAGTAAGGGGAGGGTTAAGGTGAAAGTTCCTCTAAACTCCGTGGACTTGGAAGAGAAGGTTGAATTGGCCTTTAAACTGAATGAGGAGTCTTTGAGCTTAGATGAGAAGGTGAAGAGCGCCACCACTGTATATAGTGATGCTGTGGAGGCGAGGGCTGTTTACACTTCTCATGGCAGATACGTAGAGGTGGAGACTAGCTACCTATACTTATCATCTCTTGCCTACGCCTTTGAGGCTGGGTTGAGGCAGAGAGGCTTTAAGGTTCATGGCGGT
>Ga0180302_10000962_pt1 | contig 13458 bp, 19 predicted proteins | sample GuaBasSediGuay17_FD_121794 | JGI IMG/M metagenome (GOLD analysis project Ga0180302, IMG submission 121794) | Subseafloor sediment microbial communities from Guaymas Basin, Gulf of California, Mexico - Guay17, Core 4571-4, 12-15 cm | ecosystem: Environmental > Aquatic > Marine > Hydrothermal... | reverse complement strand
TACCCACCATCTCTGAATCACCTCATTAAGGAAGTCATCGATATTCTCCGGCCACTTCCCCACTTTAACGACACCAAAGTACCTATCAGCTATAGACTCAGCGGGCTCTAGAACTATCTTACCATTAACCATGCTTATTCTTAGAGATTGTCCTGCATTTATCCCCAAGGCATCCCTTATAACCTTAGGTATGAGCACTCTTCCCTTCTCGTCAACTCTAACGAGATCCTTCATTTTCCCACATATTTTTATCTCCTACCTATTATTTATTCCCACTCTCTTTAAACGAATTAACAGAATTTCATAGAATAGGCATGCTCATAATGGTAATCTAAAAAGCAAGCGTATCACCTTTCATTTACGAGAAATCTTAACTCCTTTTTCACTCAAGTGCTAGCAGAACCTCCTTTTCAGTTAGTTTTGATGCATAGAGTAAGGCTGCTTTAATATCCTCAAGAGTAAGTTCTGGATATTCCTTAATTATTTCACTTGGCTTTAGTCCATTTGCTACTAGCTCAACAATCAACGCTACTGGAATCCTGGTCCCCTTTATGACAGGTTTACCCCCAAGCTTTCTAACATTAATTTCTATCCTCTCCATAAAATCTTCAGCCATCCTAACCCCTTGTAATTGTATGCTAATCTAGGAATATAAACGCTCTGAATATTTGACAAGGGAAAATCTTTCTTTACCCCTCCATTTCAGTCATTATTCTTTGCTCCAGTTATGTTTAAATACCCTTTTCATAGTAATACAGATAGAGGGCTAATACATGAATTTACGCTCCCATTCATTTACATTAGTGCTAATACTTATTGCTATAGTTATAATTAGCGGAGTAGCCTTAAAAGTCGTGCTAGAAAGATTCCTCTCAACACAGCACAACACTCCGCCCGGAGAAATAGACGTTCCATTGACAGAGCAAGACGAATCACTCCTCTTCAAGTTAGTTGTACCTCGATCAATTAGGGAAGTCACGATTAGGAGAGGGTCTTGTGTTCAGTTAACTATAACTGTAGTTAGTCTAGTTAGCAATAGGACAATTAAGGTGAGACTGATAGCGTATCGTGAGGAAATATTTCCTCATGCCCTCTTCTTAATAAGAATTGCAGAGAGGATTAAGAAAGCAGGTAAAGAACTGCCAGAGTCTCTAGCTAAAGCCTTAAAGGAGCTACTGCCTAAAGGAATAGAAGTTAAGTTTAGTAAAGAAGAAGTACTTGTACCACCCAAAGACGAAGTAAAGGTAACTGTCACTATCTACGCAACGCAAGATGCTAAAAGGGGAACTTATAAGATATACGTTGAAGGGATAGCCAAGGCTGATTTAGGATATGCAGGACAACCGATACCAATTAAAGTAATAGTTGAATAGCTAATATCCTTAATACTCTAAATTTCTAGCAAACAGCAGGCTACTAAGTAATACTTGGAATATTCGCCTTTATTCTAATCTCGTTAAACTCATCGACAGTTAACTCTGCAATTCTAGCCGCTTTGTAAATATCGCCCGTCTCAATATACACTATCAACGCGAGCTTTATCCTAGGTGGTTGCTTATTTATAAAATCCCAATTAGCCATACTCTTCCTAATCTTTCTAGCTTCTTCGTCCTCCTCTTCCCATTTCTTAATGAGTTCTTTAGGAGGTCTTATCTCATTAACCATTCTCTCACACGTTCAGTTGCTGATCTAACCTTATTCTTCCTAAAACTATGGTGAGTATCAAGTTCATACTCTTTTACTATAGATAAGAAATCCTCTTCAGAATCGACATTTATAAGACCCCTGTATATAGATTGTTCAATGACGTCAAGCGCTATCCACACTTTTACATGTGAGTATCTTGGATGATATTGAACTACCCTATGTATCCCTACATTTTCACTCAATAGCACAGCATCACTATTATAAGTCATTATTAAACACAACAAGTCTGGTCTCTCAAGTGAAGGTATTCTTGAATTAGACGACACTTGACTCCTCAAAATTATAAATTCCCTCTCATCCGCATTAGACCATGGGTAAAGCCTCAAAACACCCTTTGTAAATAACTCTGAGACATACTCAATAGCGCTCTCAGACCTTATTTGTCGTAAAACTTCCTCATGAATTAATAACACGTTAAATAGTTTTTCAAGAATTTCTCTTTTCCTAAACCTCGACCAATCTATTAGAAAGCAAGTATCGATCACTCCTATCATTAGACTACCACCGGGATGTTCGCCTTTATCCTAATCTCATTGAATTCATCAACAGTTAACCCTGCAATCTGAGCCGCTACATACCTATCTCCCCGCTCGATAAAATACAGTAGAGCAGCCCTTATCCTCGGCGGTTGTTTATTTATGAAATCCCAATTAGCCATCCTACGCCTAATCTCCCTAGCCTCCTCATCCTCCCTCTTCCACTTCTCAATGAGCTCCTTAGGGGGTGTTATCTTGACCATCAATATTTAACTTAGAACACAAACTTATAAACAACCCTATCTTATGATAGAGACGCTTCTCCTAATCTTATTAGTGGACCTGAGCTATGTCTCCATAACCTTACCAAAACTCACAACGGAAATTCCGCGCATCTATTGCTCTCCCCACTTTATTTTCGTCCTCTCCTTTCCTTGATTAAAACCATACTAAACAGAGAGACTATGACTGCATAAGAGTCCCTAAAACACTACGAGAGGAAAATGAAGTACCTCGTAATTCTAAGCGATTTATAGAATTACGAATCTGAGGGAAGATAAAACCTATAAGGAAGTACTTCCCGTCATAATACTGGATGATGAGTGAACTCCCCGTCAGACTTATAAAGAAGTTTCTGGTCGCTGATATCTTTCCATGAAGAGCACTCCTATTTAAACTGCCCATGTATAGAACTAGCTTATACAGGGAGAAGACTAGGAAGATGATCGACGTTTACTTGCATACCTTGACGGAGGACATAGAGGAGCACTACTCATCCTACATGAATAACCTGGAAGGAGGTTCAAGGAGATTATCGACGAGCTGATAGAGATAGTGCTAAGGAGTAATCTAGATCTTCTTCAGGATACTCTCCGTAAACTAGGCTCACATCCTCGACGCTTATCTTGTAATCTTCCACTATCTTCTCAGGCTCCATTCCCGCAACTAGGAGCTCCAATATTAGGTCTACGGTTATCCTAGTACCACGTATTGCAGGTTTGCCAGCCATAACCTGCGGGTTAATAGTGATTCTCTCAAGCAACTCCTCTGAGCGAAATTCACCTACTCTTGATAACATACCAAGTTAGATAACTATATTCTTTATCGTCTAGGGAACACTTCATTAGAAAGTCTAGTTTTCTTAGATCGATTTGTAACTATACTGTGAAGCTTGGAACTCCATTAAACTTGATGTCTAAAGGGATAAATATGGACGGAGAACTCACTACTATGAATAGCTAAATTTAATTTTAAGAGTAAGTATATAGGGTGAGTCCCGTGAAGGGAGGGAGAGCAATATACGCTAGACTGCCTACATTAGTGCTATGTTTTCTATTGTGTAGCTTAATAACAGAAGTGAATTTGACACATGCTAAGAAGACAACGTTCTATGAAGACTTCTCCGACATCAGTGACTGGAAGAGGTATGGTGGTTGGTGGGGCAGTAAAGGGTTAATAGAGCTCTCCAAGGACGTATACGTAAGCTCTCCCTCCTCACTACACATAAAGAGTAGTATATCAGAGGCTACATACATCTTTAGGAAAGTTCCTGAGATAGACTTCAAGAAACCATATACTGTCATAGTATGGGTATACATTAAGGAATACTCTGACGGAATAAAGGTGTATTCAGATCCTAATGTTGCAATCTCTGTTTTTAATAATACGTTAGTAATATTAGAGGAACTCCCGAAGACGCTTAGGAAAATTTCTCCGTTAGAATACAGAACGTGGTACGAGATAACGGCTAAGGTAGATCCTGTAAGCAAAGTTGCCACAGTTACCGTAGGGAACGTCACCGTTACGAGTTCTATACCGGAGGAAGGCATCCCAACATCAAATCCATATGCAAGTTGGGACGTGAATATAGGTGATGTAAGTCACCGTAGTGGTAAAGGAGATGTCTACATAGATGATTTAAGGATAATTCAAGAAGTGCCCGTAGAAGAAGGCGTTCTCGAAGTACTGGTCAAGGACTTAGATACAGGAGAGCCTATTCCAAATGCTACTGTCACTGTAAATGGTTTAACGGGAAAAACTAACTCTACTGGGGGACTTACGGTCTCACTAAAAGCTGGAACTTATACTGTGAGTATTAGTGCTTTAGGTTATTACTCAGCATCGGAGAGGGTAACTGTAAGAGCTGGAGAGAAGACGATATTTGAGTTACGCTTACGTCCATTATTTGACTTTAAACTGTCAGTTGAGCCATCTAGCGTTAAAATGAAGCAAGGAGAGACTAAAGAGGTTACTATTAAGGTAGAGCTAGTTAGGGGAATAGCTAGACTAGTAGAGCTCTACGTTACAGGACTACCAGAGAAGGCTAGTTATACTATATCACCACAAAAAGTCATACCGCCTGCTCAGGTTAAGCTTACAATTAAAGCTGGAGCTGCTAAGGGTAAGTTTAAAGTAACGATAAAAGGTGTGAGTTACGGTAAGGTTAGAACGACAACTCTCGATTTAACTATTGAAGAGAAGCGCTGTATAATAGCTACAGTTACTTATAACTCTGAACTGAGTGAAGTCGTAGATTTCCTTAGAGAGTTTAGAGACAATATCGTGTTATCGACATACGCTGGGAGGAGATTCTACGCAGCATTTGACCCATTCTACTACTCTTGGAGTCCAAGCGTAGCGCAAGCAATTCATGAGAATCCATGGCTAAAGCCAGCGTTCCGAGTATTACTATACCCATTGATACTATCGTTAAGAGTAGCAGCACTCATAGCTCAACCATTAGTACCAATAAATGCTGAAGTAGCAGTCTTCTTAGCTGGGACAGTAACTTCAGTGTTCATAGGATTAATTTACCTATCTCCCTTAGTGTATTTACTGTTTCATAGGAGGAAGGTAGTTGTACGAACTCGAATGTTAGTGCTCATCATCGCAATTACATTACTTATTTCATTGATGGCCGAAATCCTTGAACTAGACTTACTATTAACGATCACAACGTCCATGTACGTTTTACTACTTATAGGCTTAGGCGCTATAGTCCCTATAAGGTTTTCAGGAGCTATGAAAGAGTCGAGAGATTAAACTATACACTAATATCTTTTTTACCATTCAACACTACTTCTTGCTCACGATTCATTACAAATAGTAAGAGTAGCACAGCAAGGCTGAATACTATGAAAGCCCAAATTTATCTTTCAAGTGAGTAATTCTTCTTGACTAAGCTTTATTTATTAAAAGTGTACCTTATACTTCTTAAAGTAGATGTTATATTGGACGACATAGACATTGGATGTTTTCCTTGCCTTACTAATACGTAATTACCTTGACCCCAAGCTTTTCAGCTACTTTCTTAGCTCTTTCGTCTATAAAGCACGTAATGATAACGAGTTGTGGTTTCACGCCAGTCTTCTTTTCGTATAGGATACCTATTCTGTAAAGTTCTGAAACATCGCCTTTAGAAGTACTCGACTTTACTTCAACTAAGTAATGTACTTTATCTTTAATGATCAAATCTGCCTCAACTACGCTTGGGTGTCCATAGACAAGCCCCTCTTCATCGTAGTGCTCCCACTTCTCTATTCTCGCTACCTTGAAGTAGTTCTGTAAGAACTCTCTCAATGACTCTCTAAATACTTCTTCAGCAGTAAGACCCCATCTAGCGCCTAGGGCAGAGATTCTATCACCGAGTCTCTTAATTTCCTTGGTAAGTCCTAGTACTTGTTCCTGTAAACTCTCTATGGCTTTAGTGTGTTTCTCTACCTGTTCCTGTAGACTTATTATGACCTTGCTATGCTCTTCAACTTGTTCTTGTAAATTCTTAATTGCTTCTGTGTTCTTATCGATTCTTTCAAGTATTTCACGGATGCCAAGAAAGCTCATGACGATATACCTGAACTCAATATCTTCCTCTAAAAGTTTAATGAACTCGTCTCTGAGCTTTCTACTCAAAGTAGATCCCTATAAGAGAAGGGTAAGGTAAGATATAAACGTGGTGTCCAGAGAACGCTGGGGCTAAGGAGTCATGAAGCAATTGTAGAACAGGCTCAGAATGAACCAGAACTCCTACTAAACTTAGTGGTAGAACCCATGCTTAGACCTATACAAGTAGTGAAAATATTTTTTACGATAGTGTATTATTTGAGAGAACTCTGATTAAGGAATTAAAAGTCTTGAACAAAGGATTATAAAGGGTCTAATATTCAAGACATTTACGTCTCCTCTTAATTAATACTCTCCACGGAATGAATCTGGGCACTCTTCTCTTATATTCCTCGTACTCGCGACCATACGCCTCACATAGCTCTTTCTCTTCGAAGTGAATTACTAAGTTAAGCCAAAAAAGTAGGAGAATTGATGCGATTAGAGGGAATCCGAACAGTAAGCCAAGACCTAGTGATATAAGCCATACCCCTAAGTATATGGGGTGACGTGTATAAGCGTAAGGCCCATATGTGACCAATGGACCGCGCTTAGCAGGGGTTACTTTTCTCTGATTCATGAACCACAGAATTGTATAGGCTGTTGATCTGAGAATACTCCTGAGAGGGAACACTTTGGAGACCCACATGAAAATAGTCGCTCCTAACGTGAAGATCAAGATACCAAACGTAGCTAGCCATGGGTTCAAGTATAAGTCCATAGGTAGTCCGAGTGTAATCCAGGCTATATAAGCTAAAAGGTAGGTAGTGAGGATAAGACTGAGAACACCGACAATTACTAAGGCTTCAGCGAGTTTCACTTTAGTCTCTGATGCCATGATCCCTAGAGAAGATTTTTATGGAATTGTCTAATAATCTCTCTCATTCTTTATATCTTAATGTAACGCTCTTATTTCTCTGTTGTATGGCTTGTGTAGAAAAATGTGAAAGTAACGGTGAAGGTTAAAGGATCATGTGACAGAGAACCAAGAGCGAATGTAAAGATGAGTATGTAAGCTCAATTCTCCATACTAATGCATTCACTCTATAAATACAGGTCAATTCCTTCATAGAATTCGTTTCCAATTGCTAAGGAAGTATGGACTATTGATATAGCTGATGAGAATGATTGTCAGTATGTTACTGACTAGGATTTAGTGTTATTCTATGTTTCTTTCTACTGATTAAATAATTTGTAATTAATGGCTGTCTCAGAGAGCTGTCTCAATATTCGTATAAGTACGGAGAATGGTTTATTCATGTAAGTTGAGTTGTTTTATATAACTGTAGCGAACCAATACTTGTGAGACTATGAAGTCTATCTTAATTAAGGGTATAATCGCTAAACGCTTGATAGAGGAAGCTAGGAAATACGGAATGAGTTTGGAGGAGTATCTATTTGAGTTGCTAACCCAGGGTCTAGATCCTAAGGACAAGGCTAGGGAATATGTAATGGTAGCTCAAGAATTATTAGAAGAGGCTAGGGAGGAACTTGAGAAAGACAACATTAGACAGGCAGCTGAGAAAGTTTGGGGCGCTACAGCCCTAGTCATCAAGGCACATGCTTTCTGGAAGGAAGGTAAGAGGTTGGTAAGCCACAGTGAGCTATGGGCGTATAAGTCTATTTTAGCTAGTGAATTAGGTGAATGGGTTAGAGTGGTGTTCCAACAAGCGAGTGCGATGCATACCTGCTTTTACGAGGGTTGGTGTGATAAGGGGGATGTTGAAGCGGCGGTTAAGGCTGTAAAGAGACTTGTAGAAACAATAACAGAGAAAATATTATGTTGAATCTTAAATTCATCTTATGACTTCAGAGTAGACAAACTTGTTCAAACAAACTTAAAGTAGTTTAACAGAAATTGTGAAATACATCTAACACGCTTAAGGTAAATAAAAAGATTACAGGGTATATTCTAATTCTCGCTTTTATCAAGTATTGATTTATTGAACTTGCTGATTAATACCATGACATGATAGTGAGGGCTAAAGTCAAACTACGCAGTGATGTCTCAGAATTCATTGGAGTAGCATTAGTTGATACAGGGGCTACACATACTGTAATAGACTACTTACTAGCTGAGCACTTAAAATTAGAGCCTTTTGGAGAAAGAGAGATAGTAACTTTAGGGACTAAAGTTCAGTGTCAGCTTGTAAATGTAAAGAACATGGTTATAGAGGAAGTGAAGATAAGTCCCAGAAGGCTCCTTGTTTGTAACTTTCCTAAAGATGTTAAGGAGAAGCTCAAAAGTATAAGGTGTTCAGATAAGATAATCATTGGAACTCCAGAAGTTGAGAGTGCTGGTTATATACCTAATACAGTCAAGTTAGAGAAGGTGGGTTTCATAGCTATTTAAACACGTAGAGATGTTAAGAAGTAACTCAGAAGTATTGCAGAGAGTTATAAACTAAAATTTACCGAAATGATAAACACCTCTCTTCATTCTCAAGGGAACTTTGTCCATTCCTAAATGTATTGAATTGCACGCGAGCACTATTATATCTTTGACAACGTGTATATTCACTGTGAGATTATGATCGAGAAATTAAAAGATGAAATAGCCCAAATGTGGGCTTTTTGATACTCACGAACATACTTACCTTTACAGTGTGATAGCCGGAAAAGACCCTACAATATTCGAAGTCCTTGAAGGGAGTTATGTTTCGTGGATTATTAAGATGCCGAGGAAGGGTGACTATGCTGAATTATCAAGGAGACTAAGAAGAGTGCGAGGTAGTGCATTCTTGAGGAGCTGTGTTAAGGCGATAAGAGATTTACATGGTGTTGACATAAGTGATCTCTCTGAACTAAGCCTTAAAGAGATGTCTGAGAAGATAAGGGAGGCTTACTCAAATAGGTATTGGCAAAGAGAGGCACTAAGGAAAGCGAGAATTGAGAAGTGCATACTTGATCCTTTTGGAACATATGGATAGAAGAATACGATAGAGAACTGTTCGTACTCGCCTTAAGGATAAACATGTTCCTGTTCGGGTACCATAGAGAAGCAAGGGATCATAACGGGAATTCTCCCTATACGCTAACTGAAAACTCAATTACGACATAGAGAGCTTTGATGACTGCTTAAGTTTCATAGATAAAGTCTTGAAGTTAGCAAAGGGACATAATTATGTATGTCTCAAGTCAGCGTTAGCATACGATAGAACTTTACGATTTGATGAAGTGAGCGAAGAGGAGGCAAAGACCATATTTGGAAAGAGTGAAAGTGAGATTAGCGCAGCGGAGAGGAAGAAGTTCGGAGACTTCATAATACACTACATAATATCAAAGGCTGATGAGCTCTCCCTTCCCATTCAAGTTCACACTTTACCCCCTATACATTGAGTATATAGGGGTTAGGGCTAAAGTGTACTCAGTGAGTCGAGGAACATCTGGATGCAGACTGGAACACAAAGTAGACTCCAAAGCCTTTTATGAAGTTAGTCTACAGTCTTAAGTAAGATGGTGGTCTATCTTGCGAGTTCCAGAACTTACAAAGGATTTTCACGACGACCTAAAACGAGGAGTGGGAAGTATCAGTTGCAAAAGTATCTATTTCCTAGGAGGCGAGAATATCAAAGAAAGGGACTGCATCAACATTAATAGGGAAGTACTTAATGAAGTGAAAGAGCCAAGGATTATCGTGATCCCATGGACAACCGAAAACCTCGAAAAAGAGCGGAGGTATAGAGAAATAATCTACGAGTACTTCATGGACTTAGGCGCTGAAAGCATCGTGTTCCTAGAGAGACATCACTCACCTGAAGAAATTGAAAGTAGGATGATGCAAGCCAACGTCTTATACTTACCTGGAGGAGATCCGAGAGTTCTACACGAGGAGATAAGTAGAAGGGGTTACTTGAGACGAATGATTAAGGAATTCACAGGGGTAATTGTGGGGAACTCAGCAGGGGCTATGATTTTAGGCAGAGAAGCTCTACTTATGGAAAACCGTTACTTTAAGGTAATTAAAGGTTTACATCTTGTAGAGTTCTGTGTTCATCCACACTATACAGTTGATATGGAGAAGTACATCCTTGCTTTCTCAAGAAATAGGGTAGTCTTTGCGATACCGAGCAGAAATGCAATAATTTACAGACCTCTGAACAATTTTGAGATCATCGGAGAGGTCTCGCTCTTTATAGAGGGTAAGAAACTTGGAACGTTTTATGGACTGAGACTTTGACACTAATGACTTAATCCTTGCAGGCGTACAGGCACTATTATACCTCTCATTAAATACTATGAGGGCTCTACTAGGCGTACGTTCTTGGAGATCATGGGCGTAGTTCAGCACAAGATGTAAACTATATTCAAACAGTTTCGCTATTTAGAAATCCTAGAAAGATAAATTTTCTGTAGTTCAATAAAATTATGAAGTATAGTAACTATGTAGAGAGTAATCATTAATGCTAGGAATAAAACGCTAACATCAATTAAAGTTCTAAGTTTCTTTGAGAGGTAGTGAAGTAAGATAGTTAAAAAGCAAATTGTTGAAATAATTAGAAAATAAATGAGAATTACGAAGTCTACGCGCTCAGCGCTGAAGATAAGTCTTAAGAAATCGTTACATTCGAAAGCGAGTCGATATAAAGAAACGTAATAACTTCCGAATATATCAATAGTGCAAAGAACTATTGTGATAATTAACATCAACATCACTGTTCTGTGACCAGTGAATAGCCCACGCTTTGACATATTTACCTGCATAATGCTAGGGTTGAATATATTTGTTCTGCTAAAGCTTCTAGAGAATTACGTTGTGAAGTACTTACAACTGTTCACACTTAACTCCTTTAAACTTAAACTCATTTATTTGAAGCCTGGATAGCACGACGGGTTGGTTGTAGCGTCTCATCCGTTAGTCTACAGCTCGGAAGGCTTGAACAGATATAGCCCATTAAAAGGATTAGAAGACCTGGTAGTCGAAGGGTATTCTTTGAAGCTGAAAAGGATATAGGAAGAGGGCTAAGAGAGTTCTTGAGAAAAGCTTTAAGAGATGAAGTCTTGATAATGTTAAACGCTCTGTCAGAAAGCGAAGTTCTACTTGTAGAAGCCTTAAATAAAGTTCAAAGTACTAAAACTAAGGAGAGAATAAGGAAGCTGTTAGAGAGAGTAAAATGTATGAAGAGTTTTTACAAGACAGCAGAGAAGTTACTAGAACTCCTACTTAAACTTCCCACAATAGATCAAGCGCTTTTAATGTTCGTTAAACTGTTAGGTGGCTCTCATGGAAGATAAGGTAGTTGAACTTAGAGGAGTTACTAAGGTAAGATATATGGTACTAAGGTATATGGTACGGGCAGAGCACGTGTCACAGCCCTTAACAACGTAAGTCTTGATGTTTGGAGAGGGGAGTTCTTAGTAGTTTTAGGACCGAGTGGCTCAGGTAAAAGTACACTCTTAAGCATTATCGGAGGCATTGAACGCCCAACAAGTGGAAGAGTTGTAGTAAATGGTGTTGACTTAACACGACTTAGTGATGGAGAATCAACAAAGTTTAGGCGGAAAACTATAGGATTTGTCTTTCAATTCTTTAATCTAATTCCTACTCTAACGGCTAAAGAAAATGTCATGCTCGCTCTTGAGTTACGAGGCCTAAAAGGTAAAGAGGCTGAGAAAGAGACATTAAAATTACTATCTCAAGTGGGCTTAGAAGAGAGAGCAGATCACTTCCCCTTTGAACTCTCAGGTGGTGAACAACAGAGAGTCGCTATAGCTAGAGCTCTTGCTAAAAACTCTCCCATACTCCTATGCGATGAACCCACTGGAGAGACCAACGTCAATGATACTATTAAAGAATTTAGAGAAAGACTGACCATAGCGAGCACAGTCTTCTCCAAGGTAATGCTCTTAATAGACTTAACTATAGCACTTGCAATCGTATTTAACACTGTAACTATCAACGTCCTCGAGAGGACGAGAGAGCTCGCTACTATGAGGGTACTCGGTATGAAGACAACGACGCTTGGGTTGTTCCTTACTGTGGAGAACTTAACTATGAGCATACTCGGACTCTGCTCGGCCTATCCCTCGGATACGTTGCTACCTATTATTTCGTACAAGTACTTACGAGACAGATAACCGAAGAGGTGATAATGCTAGAGCTATACGTAAATCCACTTAGCTATTTAGAGGTGTCCATAGAAGTTATTGTAACGACATTAATCTCTCAAGTTCCAGTAATGCGTTATATATCGCGTATTAACTTGGGAGAAGCTATGAGAGTACTTAATGAATTTAGTCTTATTAAGTTCTTAGGAACGTAGACTACATTAGATTTTAACACTCTGTGATTTGTCGACTTTAGTTGAGCTCAGGCGTCGACTTTCCTAATAATATTATAATGATATATTAACACCTCTGGACTATTGATGATATGCAGTGAGTAGGCGTTGACTCACTTGTGATTTAGGCATTGAATGTTCACTATGTTTCTCGGTAATGTTGACGTGGAGGGCTGCCTGAAGTACTGCCTGAGGAACTCTGATAAAATTTCAAATATGAGGAGGAGCTTTGAAGAGCAGGAGTTATTGTATGAGGAACGGGAGTACGTGATAGAGGGTAGCGAACTTGAATCGGCTTGTGAAGTCTAAGGACTTCACGGAATAGTCTATCGTCGAGTAAATAACAAGGTCTTAGTTAGGATCCCTCAACTGAGGAGTACAATCGCCTCCTTCATACTAGATAAAGAGTTCGAGTTAAACGCATTAATAAAGAGTAAATTCGGAGAAACTTTGACATTGGACGACGCCGTGAAAGTCGCAGTAAGTAAGTGTTGACGCAGTAAGTAAACACCTCAGTCGTGAAGAGTTATGCCTTGCCTTACTTGAACTTTAACGTGTTTCTCTTAATCTAACTTGGCAAATCCCCCGTATTTACGGGGTTTTTGAGTTAGTAGATAACCGTCGTACAACTATCAACGACCTTCCACTCGAGATAGAAGGTAGAGCAGAGTTCAGGGGTGTGAGAAAAATTACTTGAAGGTAGAAATCATTTTCTTGACGTCTTTGTGGGATATTTCCCATACTTCTTACCTACTTCTATGAAAGACTTGAAGTTCTCAAGTGGAGCATATGCATACACTGAATCCGTAGTAGATAATATGAACCCTCCGCCGTTAGCCGCCAGTGAAATGACCTCCTTAGTCTCTTTGACTATGTCCTTAACGGTCTTATACCTAATAGTCTCTATGCTAACGTTTCCCTTCAAGCATATAGAGTCGCCTACAGCCTTCTTAACCTCGCCTATGTCAACGTCGCCGAAGGGAGGGGGAACTAGAGTTGAAACTATGTCAACACCACACTCTTTTAAATCGTGTAGTATTTCCCTACACTTCCCATTATCGTAATAATGATAATGGAGCCTGTGTTTGTGTGCGACCTTAACTTGTTCCTTAACT
>Ga0180302_10000961_pt1 | contig 13463 bp, 21 predicted proteins | sample GuaBasSediGuay17_FD_121794 | JGI IMG/M metagenome (GOLD analysis project Ga0180302, IMG submission 121794) | Subseafloor sediment microbial communities from Guaymas Basin, Gulf of California, Mexico - Guay17, Core 4571-4, 12-15 cm | ecosystem: Environmental > Aquatic > Marine > Hydrothermal... | reverse complement strand
CATTGCTAGCGAAGGAATCAAGTTAACTTCTTTAGAGTAGTGAACTGAACTCGAGGAGAAAAGTTTATTAACGATGTTTTGAGATTCTCTCTAGCAACAATGGGGGTTTAAAATTGACAACTAGGACTACATCGAAGCAGCCAAGGAAGCAGAGGAAGGCGTATTACAACAGACCATTACATCAAAGGATCAAGGAAATGACAGCGCCGTTAGCTGAATCTCTGAGGAAAGAGCATGGAATAAAGAGACTCCCTGTTAGGAGAGGCGACATAGTACTGATAGTACGTGGAAGCTTTGCAGGTCAAGAAGGGAAAGTAGTTAGAGTTAGTCTAAAGAAAAGGAGGATATATGTCGAAGGAGTCACGTTAACTAAAGCTGATGGAACCGAAGTATACTGTCCAATACATCCGTCAAAAGTAGTAATCACGAAACTAGACCTATCAGATGAGTGGAGGAAAAGGATAATAGAGAGGAAGAGGGTGGTGACTTGAAGAAAAGAGGAAGCTTAAGACATCTAAGAAGGAGTTTAGCGCCGAGTTTCTGGCCTATTCTGAGAAAGGAGTACGCATGGGTTGTAAAGCCAAGTCCTGGTCCTCATCCATCCAACAGATGCATTCCTCTAGGCATAATCTTGAGAGATATTCTAAGATATGCCAGAACTATGAGAGAGGCGCGCAGAATTCTTGGAGAGGGAAAGGTTAAGGTCGATGGTAGAATAGTGCGTGATTACAAGTTTCCAGTCGGTCTCATGGATGTGATCGAATTAGCCTCTGGAGAAATATTTAGGATGGTACCCCATCCGCAAAAGTTTATGGTATTGCATCCAATAGGCAAGGAAGAGTCTAACTTCAAGTTGTTAAGAATAGAGGGCAAGACCGTGGTCAAAGGCGGACATGTTGAACTCCACTTTCACGACGGACGCAATTACCTAATCAGAGTAACTGACCCTAGAAACCCTGTTGAAGACGTTTATAAAACGTACGACGTAGTGAAAATGTCTATACCTGAGCAAGAGATTCTCGATCATGTAAAGTTAGAGGAAGGAACGCTAGTCATAGTAATCGATGGCAGAAATGTGGGGAGAGTAGGGACGTTAGTCAAAGTAAACCAAATATTCAAGAGGTCCAGAGCCATCGTAATGCTGAGATCTCCTAGTGACAAAGAATTCAGAACTATCTTAAGCTACGTATTCCCGTTGGGAGTGGAGAAACCTTTAATAAGCCTACCAGAGGAGTGTCTTAAGTATGAGTGAAGAAATAGAGAAATATGTACTAATTAAGGACCACCCAATGAGAGCCGTTAAGATAGGGAAGGTAGTAGTCAACATGGCTGTTGGCGAATCAGGTGAGAGACTTCAAAAAGCAGCTACAATACTTGAACAACTAACCGGGCAGAAGCCATCATTTAGAAGAGCAAAGAGAACGATAAAGGAGTTTGGAATAAAGAAAAGAGAGCCTATAGCAGTAATGGTCACTTTAAGAGGCGAGAAAGCAATTGATTTCTTAAAGCGAGCACTAACTACTGTCAATTATACGTTAAAGAAGTCAAGCTTTGACGATTATGGGAACGTGTCCTTTGGAGTTAGAGAACACATACACTTACCAGGGGTGAAATACGACCCCAAACTCGGAATATATGGTTTCGACGTAATAATAGCTTTTGAAAGACCAGGATATCGTGTAGCTAAAAGGCGGAGGAAGAGGTCTAAAATAGGTAAAAATCACAGAGTAACACGAGAAGAGGCTATGGAATTCATGACGAAGTTGTTCGGAGTGAAGTTGGTATGAGGTGCCTAACATGGCGAAGATAAAGTCGCCTAAGCCTAGGAAGTTCGGAAAAGGAGCATATAGATGTAGAATATGTGGAACTCACGAAGCACTTATCAGGAAGTATAACCTTTACATCTGTAGAAGGTGTTTTAGAGAAGTAGCTGAGAAAATAGGCTTTAAGAAGTACATGTGAAGAAAAGTTTATGAGAGCGAATTACGATTTTGATGGGGTGTTAACATGGTAGTCATAGATCCATTAGCCAATGCGCTATCGACAATATGGAATAACGAAATGAGGGGTAAAAAGGAATGTATAACTTATCCGGCTTCGAAGTTCATAGCTGAGGTACTTAGAGTTATGCAAAAAGCTGGTTATATTGGAGAATTCGAGTACATTGATGACGGTAGGGCTGGGAAGTTCAGGATACAACTGCTAGGACGAATTAACAAATGTGGAGTGATAAAGCCACGTTTCTCTGTGAAAAAAGACGAGTTCGAAGAGTGGGAGAAGAGATACTTGCCCGCAAGAGAAATAGGAATCCTAATAGTTTCAACGCCTAAAGGCATCATGACGCATAGAGAAGCTAAAGAGATGGGAATAGGGGGAGTGTTAGTAGCTTACGTGTATTAGGTGGCACCATGAGCGAAGCAGAGGAAATAAAGGTAAAGCCGAAACTACATAAAGACCTTAAACGGAGCTTAGAGCTTAGGAAAGCTCTGAAGAATAAGAAGCCAGAATTCATAAGAATGGATAGCTGGGCTAAACCTTCAATTGAAAAATCTTCATGGAGAAGACCTAAGGGTTTAGACAACAAAATAAGGTTGCAACGCAAGGGGTTCCCAAAGATAGTGAAAGTAGGCTATAGAGGTCCTAAAGCCGTAAGAGGTTTACACCCGTCCGGCTTTAAGGAAGTTATAGTTCACAACGTTCAAGAATTAGAGAAAGTAGATCCTCAACGCGAAGCTATAAGGATAGCTTCAACTGTCGGTAAAAGGAAAAGGGAAGAAATATTAGAGCGAGCTAAAGAACTGAAGATAAAAGTCCTTAACTGAGGGACGTTCGCATGAAAGTCTCTCTTGCTAGAAGATTAGCAGCTGAGATATTAGGTGTAGGAGAATCCAGGATCTGGATAGACCCAGAAAACCTGGACAGAGTAGCTACTGTGATCTCCAGAAACGAAGTCAGAAAGCTAATCAAGGACGGGATCATAACCGTTAGACCTCCATCAACTCCATCTAGAGGAAGAATTAGGACCAAACGAAGACAGAAAAAGAAGGGGAGGAGAAGAGGCCCTGGAAGTAGGAAGGGAACTAGGGTTAATGAAAAGGAAGTTTGGGTTGCTAGAATAAGAGCGCTTAGGAAATACTTAAGATATTTGAGAAAGAGAAAGCTCATTGACAAGAGAACCTATAGGAGGCTTTACTTAATGACTAAGGGAGGTGCCTTTAGAAGCGTGCGTCACCTAAAGACTTACCTAATAGAGCATAAGTTAATGAGGAGATACTAATGGCTAGAGGAGGGAGGCACAAGGTACAGCTTAAGAGGAGAAGGAAAGGGTTAACTAATTATTATAAAAGGATAAAGTTGTTGAAATCGAGAAAACCTAGACTCGTTGTTCGTAAGACTATAAAACACATAATAGCCCAACTAGTGATAGCTAAGCCGCAGGGAGACATCACCTTAGTATCTGCGCACAGTAAAGAGCTCGTGAATAAGTTTGGATGGTTAGGGAACACTAACAACACTCCAGCGGGTTACCTAGTAGGGTTGATCATAGGGCACAAATCACAGGCAATAGGAGTTAAAGAAGCTGTGTTAGACATAGGGTTGTTCAGAGCCATTAGAGGAGCTATAGTCTTCGCCGTAGCAAAAGGCGCAATAGATGCTGGTCTTCACGTACCGTGTAGTGAAGAAGTCATTCCAGACGAATCGAGGATACGCGGGGAACACATAGCAAACTATGCAAAAATGCTACTTTCTACAAACCCTGAAAAATATCAACGACAATTCTCACTTTATATTAAAAGAGGATTACCTCCTGAGAAGATTCCTGAGCACTTCGAGCAAGTTAAGAAAACGATAGTTGACCATTATCACAAGAAACTTGAGCGAATAACTAAGCCATCTTCCTAATCAACTCATTAATAGCCTTCCCTCTATAGCCGAGTTCTCCACCGTCCTTGTAATGTTTCTTAATAGTTCCTTTAAACCCGCCTGATGGTGGACTTAATCTGAAGACTGGTTTAAGTTTGGGCAAGTCCTTTAAATCAGCCTTGCCCTCTATAATGGCTCTTGCGAAGTCTTCAATGTTGGAGAAGCCATATTTAGCCACATAGTCATCAGTCAACCTATCTCCTCCCTCCAACCTTCCCCTCCTTCTCAATAGTAAAGCTAAAGTCTCCTGATCTACCTCTCCCCAAGTTACGTAATCCTGTACCCTCCTTAACATTCCTATGTAGGAGGGCCTGTCGTCTATTATGACTGCATGGAACTTTTTGTGCAACCTTAGTAACTTAAGCGCAGTCTTAACGTCAGGTGGAACATCGACACGTCCTCTTATCCTTACTACAGCTATTTTCGTCATGGCTCACCACTGGTCGGGTGTCTTTATAGCATACGTCTTTCTCAAAGCGTCATATGTCGCCTTAACGAAGTTTATAGCCGTTCTAGTCTCTCCTTTAGTCCTAGTCCAAACGTCCCTTATACCAGCTAACCTAAGTACGACCTTTGCTGACTCTCCTGCAACGAGTCCTACACCCTTAGGAGCTGGTAATAGCACTACTTTAACACTACCACTCTTCCCATACACTTTAAAGGGAACGCTGTGCGGTTCACCGCACAAACACTCCCAACTTCCACAACCTCTTCTCACTGGAACGACGTTTAACTTAGCGTCCACTATGGCCTTTTCAATAGCCTGCCTTACTTGTTTAGCTTTACCCACTCCAACACCAATGTATCCATTATAATTTCCGACGGCTACTACTGCTTGGAATTGGCTAACTTCTCCTGCGTCTGTTTGTCTCTGTACTATGTTTATCTTAATGACTTTTTGTTCCAAATTCGGTAAAAGAGCATCGACTATTTCGACTTCTCTTATAGGCAAATTCATTTCGAATATCTGGTTTATCGAAGTGATTCTACCCTCTTTTACTAGCCTTCCGACAAGAGTTTTAGGAGTCCACTCCTCCATTTCCAAACACCCTAATTCCCTTCAGCAACCACCTTTCCTAAATTCAGAGGTTCAAATAAATTTTACTGAAAGAAAATTTTAAGCTCATTAATAAAGTTATTCTAACGATGTGAGTGGAAAAAGGAACGGTCTCTCAACCCTTTATCGCTCGTGTTTATCTCGAACTCGCTAGAGAGGACTTAACTTAATCTCAAGGAGAAAATGATATTAATTACCGAGAGAAGCTTAAATAGATTCGCTTAAAAGAAAGATTAGGTGGCGATCCTTGGTCGTGAGAAGGAAAAAGAAGTCTAGGAGTTTGAGAGGTTGGCGCACTCATGGTTGGGGGAGAACAGGTCAACACAGGAGAAGTGGTGGTAGAGGTGGAAGAGGACATGCGGGCTATCACAAGCATTACTGGACATGGGTAGTTAAGTACGCGCCAAATTGGTTTGGAAAGCACGGATTTACTAGACACCCCAGCATAGTACCTGAGCCTAGATGTATCAACGTAAGGGATGTGGACGAGAACATCGATACGTGGGTTAGGGAAGGCAAAGCTCACCTCAAAGGCGATGTATACGAAGTTGACCTAACTAAACTAGGATTTACAAAGCTCTTAGGTAATGGGAGAATATCGAAGAAAGTTCTAGTGAGAGTAGTTGACGCTACTGAAAAAGCCATTGAAAAAGTCAGACAGGCTGGCGGTGAGGTATCTTTAATTAAGGGAGGTGAGTAACATGGTGTCCTACGAATCCTTCGAACCCATCCTTAGAGTATTGCCTGAAGTTCCCAGGCCGTTAGGAAGGCTACCCTTCAGAACTAGATTGCTCTGGACTGGAATTGTACTGGTAATATACCTGGTAATGTCCCAAATACCGCTTTATGGTATACCGTGGAGAGCTGAGTACTACCAACGTCTCTTCTTCTTACAAATAGTCTTAGCTTCAAGGAGAGGAACGCTAATGGAGCTCGGGATAGGCCCAATAGTAACGAGTGGATTGATATGGCAAATACTAGTTGGAAGCAGAGTAATAAAGATAGACTTAACGTCACCTAGAGGTAGATCTTTGTTTACAGGTCTTCAAAAGTTATTTGCCATAATCTTCACGTTTGTAGAGGCATTAGCTTATATACTTGGAGGAATGTATGGAGCGCTATCAACTCCAACAGCAATAATAGTGTTCGCTCAACTAGTAAGTGCTACGCTGTTACTAATGTTAATGGACGAGATGTTACAGAAAGGTTGGGGGATAGGCAGTGGCATAAGCCTCTTCATAGCTGCTGGTGTAGCTCAGCAGATATTTTGGCAATTATTCTCACCACTAGGACCTTTAATGGACGGTTTCTACGTTGGAGTCATACCATCATTTGTTTACGCTATTGTTAACGCGACGAACACTGGTAATTGGGATGTACTCAATAAGATAGTGCTAAGACCGTATGGCCTCCCTGACATAACAGGGCTTATAGCAACAATATTGCTCTTTGCTTTCTTACTTTACCTAGAGAACATGAGGATAGAAGTCCCAGTAGCCGCTAGTAGGTACGGAGGAATTAGGACAAAGATACCGTTTAAATTCCTCTACGTATCAAACGTCCCTGTAATATTAGTCTCAGCCCTCTTTGCCGACATCCACATATTTTCAAGGTTAGCATGGTCGCGCCTAAACCCCAATAACCAAAACCAGTGGTTTAACTTCATAGCTAAGTATAACATTACGAGGGGTAGAGAGTTAGAACCATTACCTGGCTGTTTAGTCTATTACCTCTCTCCACCATCAGGTCTCTTAACAGTTATGGAAGATCCCCTTAGGTTTATCATCTACGCCGCTCTCTTTGTGTTGTTATCTGTGCTGTTTTCAATAGCATGGGTTGAAACCTCTGGAATGGACCCAAGGAGTCAAGCCCAACAATTAGTAGAAGCACAACTCTTAATACCTGGCTTTAGGAGGTCTACTAGAGTCATAGCATCACTACTCGAAAGGTACATCCCCATTTTAACGATAATAAGCGGACTTGTAGTTGGATTAATAGCCGTTTTAAGCAATCTCTTCGGTGTCCTAGGGACAGGAATAGGACTCCTGTTAATGATAGACATAGTACTACAGTATCAAGGACTGATAATGCAAGAGAGAATTTTAGAGATGTACCCAATGCTTAGAAGGATAGTAGGGAAATAGTGAGCTCTTGACAACAGTGCAAAGGTTTTTAACTTGCTGAGATACTATATCTTGAGATACATCATAGTGATTATGGTGTTTGACAATGCCGAGGAAGATTACTGCAAGAGTTATTGAGAGGAAGAAGTTAATACTAAACCTACTTAGAGAGCACGGAGAGCTCCCAACTTCAGAGCTAGTTAAACAAACTGATTTAACTCACTCACAAATATTCTATGTTCTCAGAATGCTACTTAAAGAGGGTTTAGTTGAAGAGGTAAAAAGGGGGAAGGTTGCTTACTGGAGACCTTCAAAACCCGCTAAAGAGGAGTAATGCTTATTACGCAGCGCCATAACTCCTGAAGAGGGGGCTCGCTATGGGAGGTAGACAGAGGACATCAATATTCTTTGGAACAGAGTTCGCGGATAAAGCTCAAGAAGAAGCAGCGAGGGGTAAAGGATCAAAAAAGTCAGGGAAATCCAAAGGAAAAAGAAAGTGAAAATCAAGTATGTTATTTTCCCACACCTTGAATTGAGAACATGAAACTATCATTTGAATTCTCTGTGCCGAGATCGAGATCAAGACTCAGCATAGCAATACCCTCTTCCCTACTCGAAGACTGTAGCACTCTCAGGGAGAAGACAGTAAAGCTGGGTCTCATAGGGAGAGCCTGCTCAATATTCAGAGTTGAGGAGATCTTAGTGTTCAAGGACTTCAGAAGAGAAACACCTGACGACTCTAGACTAATCAAGCGAATTCTCGAGTACTTAGAAACTCCTCAATATTTAAGAAAGAGATTATTTAAGAAAGATCCTGACCTTAGATTCGTAGGACTATTACCTCCTTTGCGCACTCCACATCATCCATTAACAGATGATATCGACGAGATACCGAGCCTAACTATGAGAAATGGGGTCATAGTTGAGAGGACAGGAAACCGCTACCTGATCGACGTTGGATTAAAGAACCTACTGGAAGTATCTAACTCGACTATCAAACACAAGGTAGGGGAAAGAGTAAGCGTACTCGTAGACAAGTTAACTGGTAGACACAGGCTAATCAACCCTAACAATGTCAATGTCTACTGGGGTTTCAAAGTTAGAGTTTTAAAACACGGCCTTAGAGACGTTAAAAAAAGCCATAAAGATGACTTGATCATATCGACTTCCAAGAGAGGACGACTGATATCCAACTCGACCGTGTTCTCGAGATTAAAGGCAAGACTTCATAGAACAAAGCGCGTCGTGATACTCTTCGGATCGCCGAAAGCTGGGTTATTTGAAATATCCAGGTGTCAAGGAGTGAATCTAGAAGAACTTAGCGACTTCATAATTAACTTCATACCACATCAGGGGACATTCACTGTCAGAACGGAAGAAGCTATATTCTCAACTCTCTCGATAATAAACCTGTTGATTCAGTTACATTCTTAAAATCAATAAAGCTATGCAATACACACTGCCCTATCAACTAATCACGAGAGGTCGAAAAGCTTTATTAAGAACGTATAAAGAATAGACGGTAGTCAGGTGTTTAAGATGGTTAAGGACTCAAAGCCACGAAGAGGGTCAATGGCGTATTACCCCAGAGCCAGAGCTAGGAGTATAGTAGCTAGGGTTAGGAGATGGCCTAAAGTAAACGAGGTTAAACCATTAGGCTTTGCAGGATATAAAGTCGGCATGCTTCACGTTTTCATCGTAGAAGACAACCCTAACAGTCCTTTCTATGGAAGGGAAGTGTTTAAACCAGTTACGCTACTAGAATGCACTCCACTAATAATAGTCGGCGTAAGAGCTTACACGAAAACTCCTTACGGACTTAAAACTCTTAGCGAAGTGTGGTCAAAGGAATTGCCTAAGTATATTGACAGAGTTGTCCCCGTTCCCAAGAACTTCAGGGACGTTGAAAGCTTTGTAAAACAAGTCAAGGATGAAGCTACTGAAATTAGATTAATAGCTTGTACTCAACCGTGGAGAACTGGAATAGGGAAGAAGAAGCCAGAGGTCTTTGAAGTTGCCATAGGAGGAGATCCTGAAAAAGCCTTAGAGTACTCAATTGAGAGGCTGGGGAGTGAATTAAAAGTCGATGAGGTTTTCAAAGAAGGCGAATACGTCGATGTAATAGCTGTAACTAAGGGAAAGGGACTTCAAGGAGTGGTTAAGCGCTTCGGTGTCAAAATACTGCCAAGATGGCACAAACACAGAAAGGGTTACAGGAAAATAGGCTCTATAGGTCCTACAAAGCCAGCAGTCATGTTTACAACTCCGAGAGCTGGACAAATGGGCTTTCATCAAAGAACGGAATATAACAAGCGAATACTGAAAATTGGAACGGACCCAAGTGAAGTGAACCCTAAGGGAGGATTTAAGCACTATGGCATAATAAGGAACCAGTACGTGATGGTCGAAGGCTCTGTTCCCGGAGCTATAAAAAGGTTAGTAAAGCTAAGATCGCCAATAAGACTTAACGTCTCTGTTACAAATCTAAAACCTCAAATAACTTACATTAGCACGTCGTGAGGGGAGTAGCTATGTCAAGCGCTGAAGTCTTTAAACTCGAGACTAAGAGCTTAACCGTAAACGTATACGATCTAGAGGGCAAACCAGTGAAAGAAATAGAGTTGCCAAAAACCTTCAAGGTCCCTGTGAGAGTAGACATCATTAGGAGAGCGTTTCACTCCATACAAACAGCTAGAATACAGCCTCAAGGGAGAGACCCCATGGCTGGGAAGAGGACGACTGCTGAGAGTTGGGGTGTAGGCTACGGCGTAGCTAGAGTCCCTAGAGTGAAGGGAACGTCGAGAGCAGCTCTAGTTCCTCAAGCAGTTGGAGGTAGGAGAGCACATCCACCCACTACGATGAAGAGAGTTCACGAAAGAATAAACAAGAAGGAAAAGAGGTTAGCTTTGCTTTCAGCGTTATCTGCGACAGCTATCTCATACTTCGTCAAGAAAAGAGGGCACGTAGTAGAAACTCTTCCTCAAGTACCCCTCATTGTAGTCAATGACCTCGAAGAGTTAAAGAAGACCTCTCAAGTGAAGGACGTATTAATAAAATTAGGAGTGTGGCCTGACATCTTAAGAGCAAAGTCGGGTAAGAGGATAAGAGCGGGGAAGGGGAAGATGAGGGGACGTAGGTATAAGAAGCCCAAGAGCGCCTTAATAGTAGTTAAAGAGGACAGAGGAATACTCAAAGCAGCGCGAAACCTCCCGGGAGTAGATGTAACCCTAGCTAGGAATTTGAACGTAGAACTGTTGGCCCCTGGCGGCGATCCCGGAAGATTAACAATATACACTGAGTCAGCGCTAAAAGAAATTGAAGAGTTGTGGGGGATGCGTTATGGATCCTTATAAGGTAATAATCAGGCCTATAGTGACCGAGAAAGCTATAGACAAAGTAGAAAAGGAAAACACACTCATCTTCATAGTCCACATTAACGCGACGAAACACATGATAAAGAGAGCCGTAGAAGAAATATTTGACGTTAAGGTAGTTAAAGTGAACACATTAATCACCCCTCGAGGAGAGAAAAAAGCTTATGTTAAACTGGCTAAAGAGTATAGTGCTGTAGACATCGCATCGAGAATAGGAGTACTGTAAGGTGTTATGAATGGGGAAGAGACTAATAGTCCAAAGGAGAGGACGTGGAGGATCGGTCTTCAAGTCTCCTAGTTGGAAGAGAATAGGGAGAGTAGCTTACAGACCATATGACCCTGAGGAATTTCAAAAAAGAGTAATAATAGGCAAAGTAGTTGAACTACTCCATGATCCAGGCAGAGGAGTACCCGTAGCTAGAGTGAAGTTCGAAGACGGAGTAGAAATGCTCATGATAGCTCCTGAAGGACTTGCAGTTGGCCAAAAAGTATACTACGGAGCTAAAGTGCCGCCAAACTTAGGCTACGTCCTATCACTAGGTAATGTACCTGAGGGAACACACGTGTGTAACGTTGAGCTAAGACCAGGCGACGGCGGTAAAATTGCTAGGGCTAGCGGTACTTACGCCATAGTATTGTCACACTTAGGTAATAAAACGTTAATTCAGCTACCCAGTAGGAAAGTCAAAGAAGTAGATAGTAACGCTAGAGCTACCATAGGTATCGTTGCAGGTGGTGGTAGAATAGAGAAGCCACTACTGAAGGCTGGAAAAGCTTATCACATGTCTCGCTCTAAAGCTTGGAAATACCCGACAGTTAGAGGCAAAGCCATGAGCCCGTATGCCCATCCAGCTGGTGGAGGTTCACATCCAAAAGGACTAACGCCGGCATCTAGAACTGCGCCACCAGGGAGGAAAGTCGGACATATAGCTCCTAGGAGGACTGGAAGGAGGAAAGGGAAGTAGAAAAACTTTTATCTTATTCTCACAATAAAGTGGTAGGATCACCATGCCAGAGTTTAGGTATAGAGGCTACACCCTTGAAGAACTACTCAGGATGCCCAGAGACGAATTCATAAAGCTACTTCCCTCAAGACAGAGAAGAAGCTTGCTTAGAGGACCAACTGAAGCGCAAAGGAAATTACTCAAGAAAATAGAGAAGGCAAAAAGAGCGCTAGCTGAAGGACGCAAACAACCGATCATAAAAACGCACGTCAGAGACATGGTAATACTACCTGAGATGGTAGGCCTAACAATACACGTCTACAACGGCAAAGAGTTCATTCCAGTAACCATAACTCCAGAAATGATAGGACGCTACTTAGGAGAGTTCTCAATAACCTGTAAAAGGGTAGTACACGGAGCTCCAGGACTAAGAGCTACGAGATCGTCAATGTATGTCCCATTGAAATGATTTGTAAAGAATATCTTGGACATAATATAAAATAGTGATTACATAACCTAGTTATAATATACAAAAAGTATTAACATTCACACGTTTCTCTAAATATTAGGCTATTAAAATATGTTTTTATGCACTGATAATTTCTATATTAAGATAATCCTTTTCATAGTTCTATGAGAATTATGCTTTATATTAAAAAACAAGTCATACTCAAAGAAGCCTTTGAGTCATTAAGAGATGATTTCAACTTAGATATGAGGAATAAGTTGTTAATTGTTCATAGTACTTTAGCTAAGAATTCTATATTCATTAAATAAGCATTCTTAGGCTCTTTACCTTGAGTTATTAATAATGCATCCTTAAGGATTCTAAATAGGGGTCCTAGTCTATAGATAGTGGGTCTATTTCCTTTAGATGGGTGTAGTATTTCCAAGAAGCCTTCTTTTCTAAGTACTCTTAACCTAGCTGAGTTTTTGAAAACGGTTTTAATGAGGGGATCTCTAATACTCAAAACTTCAGGGAGATTATCAATATATCTAAAACGTGAGTTATTCTCTAGGAACCAGCTATAAGCCTTCATCATCTTATCGCATCCATATACAAGTAATGTTGCAGCAGTCAACATACATAAGCTGAAACTCAGTCTCTTTACTCTTTCATTCATCATAGGCACTTCAAATAGTCTCAAGTTGAATGTTTTGCGTAAGGATCTGGAGAGAATTTTTATAATTCTCTTATCCTCTTCCTTTGCACACACTAGGAGACCTTGTTTATCGCCTCTGATGCTAGTATAACCATCACCATTAAGGTAAGTGGCAATACCATCTATCTCTAGATTAAAACTAAGATCTCTTATTCGCCTTATTATGTACTTAGCTAATGAACCTTTGTAAATAAGCATAAAACAAGCCTTAGTTTGCCTAACTGAAATAGAGCTGTATTCACAAATTTTCAGGTTATTTACAACATTCCGCTTAAAACGTTCTATATCTTTTTTAAATATTTCCATTAGTCCTTTCTTTACTATAGCTATAGCATGACATTCAACTGAATACTCGGTCTTCTTAGATAAGAGATTAATACATTTATGAAAATCAAGTAGATAACAGATGTTAGAATTAGTAAAAGTTAACTGATTACTCTCGAACGGATTTCTTCCATCAGCGTAAACGTAACCGGCTATTCTTCTTAAGGCTCTTTCAGGAGTTAGTACGTTGGGCGGATACTTTTTGTAGTACTCAATCACTTTTTTCATATTTGCTCTCATTTAATCACCAATACTTAGGAAGAGAGTTTGCGTTTTAGTAGGAATGTAACTATAAAGCTTGTTGGAGTGTAGACTCTTTTGTATTTTTTGCTCTTAAGGAAGGTCACGTTATTTTTCTATGGTGTTGGCATTTTCACTCTCGATAAATATTCAACGGCTATGGCTAAGATTATTGCGCCGATTATAAGTTTTCTTCCTCTGTAACTCTCTATTCCAGAAGCCCACAGGAATACTCCTATTGCTGCTAAAACTATATACGCCACTCTCATTATGTTGAGAGTAGTGTTGAAGAGCTTGATTAATGTATCTATAAT
>Ga0180302_10000959_pt1 | contig 13468 bp, 15 predicted proteins | sample GuaBasSediGuay17_FD_121794 | JGI IMG/M metagenome (GOLD analysis project Ga0180302, IMG submission 121794) | Subseafloor sediment microbial communities from Guaymas Basin, Gulf of California, Mexico - Guay17, Core 4571-4, 12-15 cm | ecosystem: Environmental > Aquatic > Marine > Hydrothermal... | reverse complement strand
GTCTGTAGCTGAATTCACATTAACAATGATATTGAACTGTCTTAGAGCAATACCTCAACATATTAAAGCATGAAAGAGGGATACTGGGATTACAGAATTAAAAAACCCTACTTTACGAGAGACTTAAGAGGCAAAACTGTAGGTCTAATAGGATTTGGTTACGTGGCTCGTGAATTGGTAAAACTGCTAAAGCCATTTAATGTCAAGATATTAGTATATGACCCTTATGTTAGCAAAGATATTATGGAAGCATATGAGGTTGAAAAAGTATCTCTTGACACATTATTAAGGGAATCAGACATAGTATCTATACATGCAGCTTTGACTAAGGAGACTACAGGCATGATAGGAGAGCAGCAACTCAAAATGATGAAACCTACCGCATATCTAATAAATACAGCTAGAGGAGCTATCATTGATGAAAGTGCACTGATAAAAGCACTAAGAGAGGGTTGGATTGCAGGAGTTGTGCTTGATGTATTCAAACAAGAACCTCTGCCTAAAGAACATGAACTGCTTAAGTTTGATAATGCTATCCTCACACCTCATATAGCTGGCCCCTCTGATGAAAGAAGAGCTACTTTGTTTAGAGTAATAGTTGAGGAGTTTAAGAGATTCTTTGAAGGAGAGCAGTTACGCTATAAAATTTTACTAAGAAGACTTAGAGTGATGGCCTAAATGGTTTAACAGGTGTTTTAACCAACTTCAGAGTTAATAGGGACTTCGATTTGATGTAGTGTGATGACTATAAAAATAGGTTGTAGAGGACAAGCTAGTGTAGTAGGGGGATTATTCACAATAGCCATTACAATGCTACTATTAATGGCAGTTATATACGTCCAAGGTAAATACCTTTTATTATTTAAAGAGAGTTTTAGTAAAATGCAAAACAGATTAAATAATCAAGAAAGGTTAGTGCTTTACGTGAATTACACTAGACAACTCAATCCCTCTGCATCCTCTAGTACAAGCATATCAGTTATCGAGGGTAAGTTAGTATCTGGAAATGTGAGATCTCTTAATAGGGAGTCTGACAATGACTTTTTAGTTATAGAAACTGCTGCTCCTGAAGGAGAAGGCTCATCTACTGAGGAAGTTGAGCTGGTTAAAAATGGAGAATTCAATGAGGGATTCAGATACTGGATTAGATGGGCTACTTCTGGTAGGTGGAGGGTTGTAAGAATAGGGAGTGACTATGTAGCTGAACATAGTGCTTTTGTCTGGTTCTTTCCTGTAACAGCTACCCTAACTCAATACATTACCATAACAGAGGATTTTGACAAAGTTACTCTAAAGTTCGATTATTACATGTATGTTTCAAGAATTGGGACATATGTAATTAAAGTGTATGTAAATAGAGCTCTAGTCTATAGTCGCGTAGGGACAGCTACAACTGGTTGGGTTCACGTCTCTCCAATAGATGTGACTAAGTACATTGTTAAAGGGAGAAACATTTTGAGGTTCTATGTTAGATACTCGAGATATTGGAGAGGGTACATTTTTAGATTAGACAGCGTATCCCTAAAGGGTATTAAAACAATCCCTCCACCAACTGGTAAGACTCCAATAACAGACGTTAGGTTCTCTATCTCAGGTCCAAGGAATTTAGTGAACTCTACATTCACGTTAAGAGTGAAAGTCTCAGGACCTTGTGATGTATCTCTTTATGCCTTTGATTTTAATGACAGAGTTTGGAGATTATTGAATAGTGTTTATTCTGAAACTGATGTCTGGTTTTATCTAAACGCTAGCCTTAACAAGAGCATATTCTTCAATAGAGGAGTCATATTGAGGTTGTATGGAATCAGCCATAGAGTAAGTAACTTTACACTGTATGTTGACTATTTAGGTATAACATTCTACGAATTCACACCGAATAATGTTTCACTTTATGTAGTAAACAATGGGTCTACATCAGTTTATGTGATCTCAGTATGGTTAATCAACAGCACTTATCACCATAGGATCTCTGTCGAACGTTTCTTAGACGCTGGTATGAAACTCGAAATACCTCTCTCGCAAGCTGTCTCTCTATCTCCTAGTTGTAAGTATACAGTCAGAGTATGGACTAAGGTGAGAGCTTATGAAATTGAATTTAAAGTTCCTTAAGTCGAGAAGGGGGATAAGTCCCATAATAGCTGTGCTACTCTTACTAGCTATAACTTCTATTGCATCTGCACTGCTCTACTTCTATGTGCTCTCAATAATTGGAGAGTTTAAATACTCAGTAGTTGAGATACTAGCGCCCTATGAGAGCATAATGATAGATGATGTATGGTATAGCAACGATGAGTTACATGTATATGTAAGAAACTTAGGCACAGATGATGTAACTATAAGTACTGTATACATAGAACAAGATGGTGCAATAATTCATGTTTTTAAAGGTATCAACGTTATAATCAGTAGTAATGACGTAATAGAGTTGAATTTGAGGGTCTCGCTTGAGGATGGTAGTTATTTAGTTAAGGTTGCTACAGAGAAAGGTTCTACAGCAGAAAGGAGGTTGATAGTTTGGTCAGGCGAATAGGTCAAGCTAATGTAGTTGGAGCCTTACTACTGCTCGCAGTAGTCGTTAGTATGTGGTGTTTAGTTTGGATATGGGTTTATCCAGCGCTAGAAATGTTTAAAGAATACTATCCTGAACCGAGACTAAGAGAATTAAGCCATGAGCTACTAATCATAGAGGATGTGTGGATAAGGGATGGTGAATGTGTAATATACGTCTATAATGCAGGAGAGATAGAGGCTACTTTGTCAGCTATATACGTAAATCATATCCAAGTATGGAAAGGCAGTATAGAGCTTAAAGTGGGGGAGGGGATTAGTTTAACTGTAGAGTTACCATCTGAAGAGAGAATAAGAACACTCAAAGTAGTGACAATAAGAGGTGGTGAGTATTATTGGAGAGGATGACATACACATTGATGTGTCTCTCGAAATGCTGACTCAATATATAATAAATTTAGCAAAAAGAGACTATCTTAATGGAAAAGGCAGAGTTTTCATTGAAGAATTAAGAAGGCTTGGCTTTCAGGATGAACAGATAGAGAGGGCTCTTGAGAGAGTTAAGAAGAGGTATAAGGTGAGAGTGTTAGATAACATAATACTAATTTCATTCAGTAAGTCATGAAACTAATAAGGTAAAATAATGTTGAAGAACAGTGAACACCAAAGTAAAGAATATATCTTGCCTTAGTTACTTTCATAGAGGGGCTTTATGACTAAAATATTAATACTATGTATACTATTAGTAGTCGCTTTACTGAACATCACGGTCATAGCTAAGCCAATATCCGTAGTCAGTTTTAAACAAACTCCCCTCTCTGGTGCAGTTGTAAGAGTAACTAAACTTGATGGTACCAGCTATATCGCATCACTAGATTATGAAGGCAAACTAGTGGTAAAGGAAGTGCCATTAGGAGTAGTGATTCTTGAGCTAATAGAATGGAAAGGAGTCCCAATAAACGTCACCTATGTAGTAACCCCACACAACTCAACCATAACTTGCACTAAAATAGGGGCTCTCTTAGTTTACGTAAAGGGATCAAGAGGTCAAGGATTAGGAAGCGCTAGTGTGGTAATAACTTGGAATGGGAAAGTTATAGAGCAAGGATTTACATCTTCTGATGGCTCATATAGTACTGAACTACCAGAAGGCAAATACGTATTAAAGGCTTCTTATGGTGGTAAAGAAGCTATAATAGAAATTAAAGTTGTCGGTAATGAACTAGTGAAGGTTGATGTAACGCTTGATGTATTCCTCACAATATTCGGTTTAACATTAGGACTGTATGAATTCATCGGAGCATCATTAGCTGTAATACTCCTAATCATAGCACTATTCGTAGTGATGTATGAGCTACGTCAATTTATGATTAAGAGAAGGCTCAGGCGATTGATAAAGTAACGATTTGTAAGAACTCATAAATTCTCTTGTTGTATCTGTGTTTCTCTAAAACAGTAAGTATTCGTCAGCCTACTATTACGTGCTACTAAAAGTTACAAATTATTTATCTTTTAGTTAATCTAAATTTTCCTATAAAAAAGTAATGAAAATAATTCTTAGGTAATTACTAACAGCGATGTTGCTGAGTGGTTTGAGAGCGACATTAGACAAGAATGAAAAGGTTCTTCTGCAAACTAAACTAGTGAAGGGGCCCTTTGTATTGAGATCATTAATGTTTCTATCAGGTCTTATTCCTCTTTTAATTATATCACTATCTATAGTAAACATGTCCCACCAGAGCCATCTGTGATATCTTACCTATTCTTTGCATGTTAGTTTGGATTAATACTTATCGCAATCCTCGTTACACTTGTATACCCACTATTAGCTCATAAGACAGTACACTATGTGACAACTGATAGGAGGATTATTATTAGAAAGGAATTATTGGCATAGACTGTGACATCTTAAACCTTGAACAAAATACAACAAGTGATGGTAAATCGAGGTTTTGGGACAAAATCTATAACGCAGGGACATTGGTAATAAGCGTTACAGGGGTCAGACCAGTAATCTTGCTAGCTGTGCCAGATCTACTAAAAGTGGAAAGGGTATTAAGATAAGCTCTTAGGAGATTTAAGTCTGATTAAACGTTATCTCTACAACACATTCTGTTTATTTTATTTACAAAAAGCTTAAAACAGCTTATTCTTATATACTCAGCACTGTTTATTTTATGGGGTGAAGCATGAGGCCTGTGTCTGAATCTCTTGAGAATTTTTACAAAATTGAGGTCACTCCTAACTCTGTTGAGGTAATGTACTTAGGCTATTCAGGAATTCTCTTAAGGACTGTGAAGCATGTGCTAGCTTTTGATGTTGATGAACTGATATCTAAAAAGGATGTTAAGAATATCAAAAAGTTAGATGTATTACTCTTCACACATGGGCATTATGATCACTTTGAGAAAAAGGTAACAGTAGAACTTTACAAAAAGACTGAAGCCAAGGTAGTCTGTGAAGAAGCAGTGTATAACAAATTAAAGAAATCAATACCTGAAACTCACTTAATTAAAGTCACTCCAGGTTCTGTAATTAATGTTAATGAGGTATCTGTAGAAGCCATAAAAGGAAGGCATGTAGGACCTATAATACTATACTTAATTGAAGTTGATGGAATAAAAATATTCCATGGAGGAGACTCAGACTACGTACCTCTTTATCCCAGAAGAGCTAATATTGCCATAGTTCCCACTGGTACGCCCTCCCCAACAGCCTCACCAGATGCAGCATACAGAATGGTTGTAGACTTAAGACCAAACATAGCCATACCAGTTCATGGGAAAGAATCACAGCATATGGAATTTGAAGAAAAAGTTAAGAAGTACTATCCTGAAACTAAAGTAGTCATTCTTGAACTGCTCAAACCAACGTTTATAAGCTTAGGTGAAGGCGAATGATTGTAGGGATAATATCAGATACACATGATAATTTGAAAAACATTGATAAGGCAGTAAGGGTACTGAATGAAAATGAAGTAGACCTTGTACTACATTGTGGAGACTACATAGCTCCATTTGTAATCAAAAGGTTAGGAAAGCTGAACTCTAAGCTGATAGGAGTCTTTGGGAATAACGATGGAGATAAGAAGCTTCTACTATCAATAGCCAACGACTTGGGCTTCAAAATTCACAATCAACCTTATGAAATGAAATTGAGTGGAAGAAAAGTCTTATTGATGCATGGGTTAGGCAATATGGAGATGACTAAGACTATAGTAAGGGCTATCGCACGTACCAATAAATATGATGTGATAGTATATGGACACACACATCAAAGTGAAGTACTTAATCTCGAAAAGACCTTGATAGTAAATCCTGGTGAAGTATTTGGCATGCTTTATGGGAAGTCAACATTAGCCTTGCTTGATTTAGAGAAACTAGAAGCAAAAATAATAGAACTATAGCCCAGAGAACCACGGTGAGTTTGTGAGGCTTAAAGAAGAATTTGAAAGGTACAAGGTATTCATATTCGACATAGATGGAGTTATCTGGATAGGAGGGAAGCCTTTACCTCAAGCTTCTAAAACGTTAAGAACATTAATTAAATATGGAAAAAGAGTTATATTACTAACCAATAACTCCACAAGATCCAGAGAAGAGTATTACTCTAAATTGAAGAAGTTGTGTAATGAGCTCTCCATAAATGATATAATAACTAGCGGTTACGCTACTGCTACTTTCCTTAGAAGTGAATTCGGTAAACTTAGGCTATACGTAATTGGTGAAATGGGATTAGCTAGAGAACTAGTGCTTCAAGGACATGTCTTACTATCAGAAGATGCCAAACAAAGCTTCATTGATGCTGTTGTAGTTGGTTTAGACAGACAACTTCATTACTCTAGGTTAAGTAAAGGGTTGAGAGCAATACTTAATGGCTCGCTTTTCATAGCGACAAATGAAGATCCAACTGTACCAGCAGAAAATGGAGTAGAACCAGGAGCTGGTGCTATAATAGCTGCATTATCAGTAGCAGCAAGAAGAAGACCAGATTATGTCATAGGAAAGCCCAATAAGTACATCTTTGAAATAGCGCTCAAAGGAGTCGCTGTGCCAAGAGATGAAGTCCTGGTTATAGGAGATCGAATAGATACCGATATTGTAGGCGCAAAGTCTATTGGAGCAGCATCAGCTCTTACACTGACAGGAGTTACTAGTGAGCACGAACTTAAAATGTCAGATATTAAACCGGATTATGTGCTAAAATCTTTAAATGATCTGTTTAAGTTTTAACTATGAGTAGTGCGATTACTTATTCAAGTTTGTTTCTCTTAAGGGGTAAATTGGAAGAGGGAGCTCTTATATGGGAAGACGCCTGAACATAGGGAATTTTGAATATCTAATAGCCGTTTATGATATAGGTAAGACAAATAAGAAATTCAAACTCTTTACTGATGACCTTAAACCTGTATTCAGTACCAGTACTCGAATAGAAGAGATTAAAGTTAAAGGAATAATATGCGACGATGTTGAAAGTATAATCAAGTGGATGCAGGCTGTTATTGAGAAAATCCCTAAGGATCAAGTTAAGTCTATAGCGATTACTACTTTTGGTGCTACTGGTGTCTTATTGGATGAAAAAGGTGAGCTAGCACTTCCTGTAGTGTCTTACAATCAGGAAATAAGTCCTGAGATTAAGAACAATTTCTATAAAACCTTCGGAACTCCTGAAGAGCTATACCTTAAAACCGGAACACCACCATATGGACAACTTCTCAATTTTGGTGTACAATTGTTCTGGCATAAAGAAGTTCGTCCAGAGGTCTATGAACGTACTAAAAGCATACTCTTCCTGCCACAATACTTATCCTACATAATGTCTGGTGTTAAATCCATAGAAGTCACATCTGTTGGTTGTCATACATACTTATACGATATAACTAAGCAGGAATGGAGTCATGTCGCTGAGTATTTAGAGGTTCCAGAACGTGCTCCGGAGGGTTTCACTAGCGTTTGGGAACCTATAGGTAAGTCTAAATGGTTCAAAGATGCGTTAATCACTACAGGAATTCATGACTCAAATGCTTCTCTATTGCCATTTTTAGTAACAGGAGGAATTGAAAACTTTATCCTGGCATCTACAGGAACCTGGTGCGTATTCATGTGTCCAGGACTTCCATTCAAACCTTCGCCTGATGACGTATACAGAGATGTTCTTTACTATATTGATGCATTTGGCAGACCAGTAAGGTCGTCTAGATTTAAAGGAGGTTATGAGTTTGACTACTACATGGATCTGCTGAGAAAGAAATTCAACCTAGGAAACGGAATCATAGATATGGATGTTGATGAAAGAATTCTTAAAACCCTACTTAGAAATAAGGAAGTCTTTATAGTTCCTACATTAGCTCTTGGCTCAGGTCAGTTCCCTAAGTCAAGAGGGAGGGTAATAGGCGAGAAGACTTTTTACAAGGACTTTAAGCTCGCCTATCATGTTTTAAATCTCTCAATAGCAGTTCAGACCTATTTTGCAATTAAAGTCATATTCAAGAGCAAATCATTCAAAGGTCTAAAGGTAATTGTAGCTGGTGGTTTCGCTAAAAATACTTTATACCTTCGTCTACTGACTGCAATTTTAAGAGATGCAAAGATCTTTAAGACTCAATACCCTGACTTAACTAGTTTAGGTACAGCTTTAACGGCTAAGGCTGCCTATGAAGGAATCTTATTAAATCAAATAGATAAAGAAATTGTAAAGAGAATGACAGCTGAAGAAGCGGTAAAACCTCTCGAGATTAGTGAGGAACTAATTGAGAGCTATATTGACGAATTCGAAAAACACTGTCTTGCTGAACCCTTTAAGTAGACTAACTTAATGGCTTTCTTATCATCACTTACTAATACATGCTTTTTACTTGTACTTAGTTTAAGGAAGGAGATCCTATTTTCAAACGAATCATTATTACTTTAACATAAAGCGTATATGTCTCTTCTATTTATATAAAGAGGGCGAGTCCTTTGTCCGCTCCTGAGAGTGATTTCAGATCAAAATTAATAAAGAGAATTCGTGAGCAAGAAGAAGCTATTAAGAGAAAAATGGCTAAGGTGAAATATAAGATAGCTATTATAAGTGGTAAAGGAGGTGTAGGTAAGTCCTTCATTTCTGCAAACTTATCAGTAGCATTAGCAACGATGAATCGTGATGTTGGTATACTAGATGTAGATTTCCATGGACCCTCTATACCCAAGTTACTGGGGCTACGAAATAGAAAAATGATAAGCACGCCTACAGGATTAATTCCAGTAATAGGACCAGCAGGGGTTAGGGTTGTCTCTATAGACTTTATGCTTCCTAGCGAGGAGACTCCAGTCATTTGGAGAGGTCCCTTGAAAGCTAATGTTCTCAGAGAATTGTTGTCTATGATAGACTGGAGTGACTTGGATTACTTGATCATTGATTTGCCTCCGGGTACAGGAGATGAGCCTCTTAGTGTAGCTCAGTTGATAAGGGATTTAACAGGTCTCATTGTAGTTACAATACCCTCTGACCTATCTCGTATAGTAGTTGAAAGAGCTGTCTCATTTGCTAAAGAGTTGAATATCAAGGTTCTGGGTGTGATAGAGAACATGAGCTATTTTGTTTGTCCTAAATGTGGTTCAACCTATAGGATCTTTGGTAAGGGTGCTGGTATGAAAATTGCTGAAGAAATGGGAATTAGGTTCCTTGGCGAAATACCATTAGACCCTCGTGTATCAGAATGTACAGACGAAGAGACACCAATCATCATACGTTATCCTAATACCGAGGTAGCTAAAGCAATTCTACAAATTGCGAGGACCCTATTAGAGGAGGTAGAAGGGAAAACTGACTAGTCACATTACTTTTTAAACTAGTTTATGTCTCATTTCTTTCTCAGTTTCAGAAAGTTTGATAGAAGTGTATTTTAAAAGATGAATATGTTAACTGTTTTTCTTAAGGAGCTTATTCTAATGAAATCTTTCTCCCTTCCTTTGCTGATGTATGTATTGCATATATTAATTCTTGGGCTTTTAATCCATCATATCCATCTGGTTTAGGCTCTCTGTCTGAAATTATACAACTAACGAAGTGTTTGAGCTCTTCGAGATACATATCTCTATAAGGGAAGAGTTTGCTTACATATTCATTCCTATCTTTAAAATAGATTGTAACCTCAGATCTCCATTTGAAGTAGGGAAAACGAATATAAGCTCTTGCAGACCCCTTAGTCCCCTTAACAATTAATCCTTCATCCCAATCATCAACTATAGTACCAGCTAACTGGAAGTAACCAATAGCTCCACTTTTATACTCTATAATGCTAGTACTAACGTAACGTCCATCGTTATACTCTTTGAACGAAGAAGTCACAGACCTAATATCTCCACCAATCCACCTCAGTAAGTCAGCATGATGTATTCCATGATTAAGTAAAATGTCAAGATGCCTTTCCCCTGTAGGAGTATAAGGTTTTATAAGAAGACGTTTGCTTGGTTTTATGAACTCACTTATGAATCCCTTGACATAGCTTCCGTGGACTATTGTATCATAATACCAAGAGTTGATTAAGAATATATCTCCGAAAGACCCCTTGTTAATTTCCTCCTTTACCCACTTTAGTGAAGGGTCAAATCTTTTCATGAATCCTATCATCAGCTTAACATTATTTCTTTTACAGACATCAATCATTCTTTTACACTCCTCTATAGTGACAGCCATAGGTTTTTCAACAAATACATGTTTTCCTGCATTAGCAGAGTCTATAGTTACTTTCGCATGCGCTGCATGCCATGTTGTGTTGATAACTGCATCGATGTCTTCTTTTTCAAACATTTCATTATAATCAGTATACCACTTTTCTATACCATATTTCTTAGCAACTTTCTTAGCCACATCTTCATAAAGGTCACAAACAGCAACCAATTCAACGTTCTTGAGCCTCTTTATTGATGGAAGATGGACAAGTTGAGCTATTCCTCCACATCCTATTAGAGCTATTTTAACCTTTTTCATGTGGCCCACGGTAATTTATGATGAGATAAGACATTTAACTTTTTCATGACGTTATTGAAAGTGAGTAGTGCTAAATTAATCTAAATACAGACATCCTAACTAAAGGATCGTTTGCTCTATAGAATTCTCTTGCTCTGTAGTCACTAGAGGTTCCTTTTAAACTTCTAAATACTCTAACCACACTAAGGGTATCTGAGTTCATCGACTTTGCCAGTCTTAAGAGTTCAGCTAATAGTCTAGTTCCAATTCTCTTTCTCCAATGCGATTTAATGACGTGAATCCCGTAATCTATATTGAAGTTATGTATGTTTAAGTATGCTACAGCTACTGGTTTATCATTTAAGAACCCTAGAACTACAATATGGTCGTATGTTCTTGGAGGAATAAAAAAGCCCCAACTTTGTTTTTGTACATTTCTGAATATGCTAAGCTCATTTTCATTCCATTCATAGTAAACCTTCAACTTAACTTCTCTATTCGGCCTTAGGATGTTTGCATTAGTGCTCCAAAAATATAATATTGATCTAGCATTAACTGTATTCAAGTCGATCAACGAATCTTCAGGGATAATAAGAATTCTTGTTAGATTACCGTACTTACTTAACCTTTTGATAATTTCAATAACCCCATTACAATTTCGTATGATAGCCAAAATAGCTTCTTTAGTTCTTCTCCTAATAATCCACCTAATACGTATGATGTATATATCCTCTTCTTCCCTAAGCAGCTCAACATCACTTACTGGTTTTGCCCAACAGATTTTTAGCTTTCCTAGCTCAATGTACCACTTAATAAAATCTTCAAAAGACATCAGACCAAATATCACGGTAATTATCTTCTAATTACAAAGCTTTAAAGATTTCCTAGAAGTTTTCAATAGTTTATTAACCTATGGCCTTTGAAATGTACAAATAGACTTTTTATAAAAATAAATTAAGTCAAGAATTTTAAATAATTAGGGAAAGCTATTATGAGAAAAATAATTATGGAAAAGATAGAGGAGGTATTCTATGAAAGAGATTGGTTGGGGAGGCATTGTATAGTTTTGAAAGGAGAGGGAATGGCACTGGAAGTAAGCTCCTTTGACCCGTTTTCTAGAACTTACCCTCAGCATACTCATTTAAGAGAAAGAGAACAAATAAAAGGAAAATTTCTCGGAGCTGATAGAGTTGAAATATGTAACACTATTGGAGAACGATACAGGAGAAGAACCATAACACTGTTACTCATTCTCCTAGGATTATTTTGCTTTGTTCCGTTACTTGGCACAATTTTAATTCTTCCTGTACTCTATGACCTAGAAAGGGAAAGGAAGAAAATTCATGTAAAAGTCGACAGCAGGTATCTAGGAGCTTTTAAGAAAATAGTGGTGTATAGAGGAGGAAGAAAGCTAGAATACCACTCATTTTTAGAGCTTCTTCAGTGACTCGAAAAACATTGAGGAAGACATTTGTGTAATCCTTAATATTAAAGTAATAGGAAGAATTAAAAGTGATGCTAACTATGAAGATACCAAGACTGTCATATAGAGAAAATTTCCTAAGAGCGGTTACATTCAACTTTCCAGAGTATATACCATGCAGAATAGCAATATCTTGGCCAGTGTGGAATATCTATCGTGATAAACTAAAGAAATTAGTTCAAGAGTATCCACTACTGTTTCCAGGCTTGCAACCTGGTACAATTACTTACGATGAGAAGCCTAGCATCATACGATGTACTGAAATCAAAACGGATCCCTTTGGTTGTACTTGGCGCTTTTCAATAAAGGGTTTACAGGGGATAGTGGTTAGACATCCTCTTGATGACTGGAGTAAGCTTAAAGATTATCAGCTACCTGATCCAGAAGAAGGACTGCCAGTTGAAGGGAGTGCTAATCTGATACCTTGGGAAAGAGTATATGAATCAATGGACAAAGCTAGGGAAAGAGGAGACCTCGTAGTCGCTGGAATGCCTCACGGTTTTTTCTTTCAAAGACTCTACTACTTAAGAGGGTTTGTTAATCTTATGATAGACTTCATTAAAAAACCTCCACAGCTCTATGAATTAATCGATATGTTAACTGAATACAATTTAGAGTTAGTAAAAAGGCTTTTAAAATTTAATAAAGTAGATGTAGTCTCCTTTGGAGATGACCTCGGTTGTCAGAATGGAATGCCAATAAGTCCTAAAATCTTTAAAGAGTTTATCTTCCCTACCTATAAACGTATATTCAGCTTTGTCCGTTCAAAAGGAGTACATGTCAGGTTGCATTCAGATGGATGCGTAGTAGAAGTTCTGGATCAGTTAGTAAGGACAGGTCTCACGATATTGAACATTCAAGACTTAGTTAATGGATTAGATAACATAGCCAGGGAATGTAAGGGTAAAGTATGCGTTGATTTAGATATAGATAGGCAGAGGATAATACCATATGGTACTGCTAAAGAGGTTAAGGAGCACATTAGAAGGTCTACAAACGTCCTAGCTTCTAGGAAAGGTGGGTTGATGTTCATAGTTGGCATATATCCACCAACACCTATAGAGAATATCAAAGCTTTATGTGAAGCCTTTGAAGAAGTAATGTGGTTTAATAAGTCTTAGTAGTATTAAGAACTCTTTCCTCTTAGTTCAAGTAATAAGACATTTAGCAACACATCTATGCAAATTAAGTTCTTTAAAATCTTATTCTCTGTTTAATTAAATGTCAATATTCTTATGGGGATTGATGTATTATAAGCTTATTTTTTAAAAGTTTATAAGGTAATGAGGTGGTAATGTGAGTTACGTAGCTGGGATAGACGGAGGCGGTACTAAAACTTTAGCTATAATAGCTAGAACAAGTGGTGAAATTCTAGGAGTTGGAACGGCAGGACCCTCTAATGTGAGTACATTAGGTATTGTTAAGGCTAGAACAGCAGTAGAAAGAGCTTTTCTAAACGCCTTAAGGTCTTGTAGAATACCTAGGAGAGAGATATCGGCTATATGTCTAGGATTAGCTGGTTTAGAC
>Ga0180302_10000958_pt1 | contig 13473 bp, 8 predicted proteins | sample GuaBasSediGuay17_FD_121794 | JGI IMG/M metagenome (GOLD analysis project Ga0180302, IMG submission 121794) | Subseafloor sediment microbial communities from Guaymas Basin, Gulf of California, Mexico - Guay17, Core 4571-4, 12-15 cm | ecosystem: Environmental > Aquatic > Marine > Hydrothermal... | reverse complement strand
CTTAGAGGGAGAGCTTATAATAACGATGTTCATATTGTTATAATTTCCATATTTTCAGCATTATTTTATATGTTTAATCCATGGGCTATCCAAAGAATGCATCAACAAGCTTTTCTACTTGGTTATTCTCTAACCCCTTTAGTATTTTTATTCTGCTATAAATTAACAATCGAGGGATTTAAGCTAAGATACATAGTTATTACTTCTATTCTGCTAACGCTCTCCGCAACTACACCTCACTACTTTATTTTTAATTCAATTATAATTATTGGATGGCTAATTTTTAGTAGCCTTTTAAGTATTGAAGTAAGACTAAAAAAATTCAGAAAAATAATTATATGCGCTGTATGTATCTATATCCTATCAACTTTACTTAGTTTCTATTGGTTATTACCGATAATACTCTCTGAAGCATCTCCACACTATGCACTCAGTAAGGAGATAGTTGACAAACTAAGTAAAAATAGTAATATTCTAAATGTATCAATGCTAGTTAGCACATGGTTTGTTAGGACACCTTACAGACCATTAGATGTTACACAACTAACCCTATGGGCGCTTTGCGGGATAGTTCTTGTTGTGTCTGCTTTTTCAGCAATTATTATAAATAGAAAGAATAAAATAGTATTATTTTTTGCAGTATTTGCATTGATGGTTACTATTTTAGCCATGGGCTCAAAAGGTATATCCAACTTCTATTATTGGCTTGTATTAGACGCTCCCCTAGGTTGGATATTTAGAGGGCCGAATAAATGGGTTGGTTTGCTGGCATTTTCGTATAGTGTTTTAATAGCATTCTTTATAGAGCATATATCCAAGATGATTAAAAATAGAAAAGTCCAGTATTTAGTCGTAGTATTCTTATTTACAAGTTTTATTATATATACTTATCCAAATGCAGACGGGTTCTTTAATAGAGTTTATCAACCAGCTAAAGTTCCACAGGACATATTCTCTGCATATGATTATCTAGAGCAAGAAAAAGTCAAAAAAGCTGTCTATCTATCTTTTGCACATCCGTTTAAAATAAGATTGTTTGAATGGGGCAAAGTTGCAGTATTGGATACGATTTCCTCACCGGTTCCGGCATTCTCTACGTTTTCGCCCTACTCAAATTTCTACTTTTTGTTTGCATACGATAAATTGCTCCTAAAAAACTCAACAGATAATTTTGGTAGATATTTAGCAACGGTTGGTGCAGACTACTTGGTGTACCACAACACCACAGTAAACCACTGGTACTATCCAATATTCCCGGGAGCTAAACGCAATGCCGATAGGGAAAAAATTGAAGATGGCAAAATTATCAATAGTTTAAATAATCAAAAGGATTTAAAGTTTGTTAAAGAATATGGTTGTGTATATATTTTTTGTTCTAAGTATCCAACTTATCAAGTAAGAATTGGTTCTAAAAATATTTTAATTGACGGGGGTTTAGACGTTCTAGAGTCACTATATGACATTCATATCTTCAATCCCAACGAATTTAGCGTAATCGTAATCGATCAAAAATATCAACATCCTGTATATTACGATGTCATTGTTTCATCCATATGCAATGTAGAACCTCTTTTAGTTGGTGCACTAATATTAATGTGCCCTGAAGAAGTAAAAATAATACAACTGGCACGCTATACAAGCTATCATTCCCTCAAAAGTAAGGAATGGTCCCGTGGATATGCCAATGATCCAGCATATGGCGAGTGGCACAGAGGACCCTTAAATTCGTTAAAAATTAATAACTGGCAATTTGACTATGGAATAGGCTATATTTACACCAATACAAAAACATCATTATCAGTTCCATTTAAAATCGATAAATCAAATAAATATAGAATATTCATTCGCTATTTAAAAAATCAGGAAGGAGGCACTATAAAAATATATATTGACAATAGAAGATCGATAATAATTGAGACAAAAGATCAAGTAAATAAATTTGTCTGGAAAGATCTTGGAACTTTTCAACTTAAAGCGGGGGATCACAAAATTATTCTCAATAATGTTGAGGGCTTTAATGCAATTAATATATTCATTTTAATTCCAGAAGAAGAATACTACAAAATAAAGAAAAAAATAGAAGAAATGTTACAAAATAAAACAATCATTTATATCTTTGAAGCCGAATCAGATCTTTATAAGTCAAATGCCAAAACGACCAAAAACATAAATGCGAGCAACGGTAAATTATTAATATTTAATAAAAATGGCAAAGTTTGGCAGGATGTGGAAATTATAAAAAATGGAACCTACAGAATTGCTTTAAAAGGGAAGGGAGAGTTCAATGTAAAACTTGGGAACAAATCCTTTATCCTTAAATCTAGCTTCCCGAATTTCACGTATTCTCCGCTGTTTAACCTTAGTACGGGAAACTACAGACTAGAAATAACCCCTCTTAATGTTAGCAACCTCGTTAAAAATCCCTCGTTCGAAAAGGTATTTGCAGGATTACCGGAGAGCTGGAGTGGTGACATTGAAGACTTTAGGATAGGCTTTGACAGAGGTTATAGAGGAAAGTACAGCTTAAAAGTTTCAACTTCAACTGCAAAACAAAACACTTGGAGCTTGATAAGAAGCGAGCCCATAAATGTAGAACCGGGGAAAAAGTACTTAGTTGTCACCCACATGAAATACTATAATACTAAAGCCTCACACATAAAAATCGAAGCTTACCATCCTGAGGGGGGAATATGGAGACAGTTAACTTCGCTCATTCCAAAAGGACAAACAGGAACGTCGGACTGGAAAGAATACAGTGATATAATAGAAGTGCCAAAAAATGCCACAAAAATAAGGGTTGTTTTAAACGCTGGCTGGGTTCTTAATAAGAATAAAGGTCAGGCGATAACTTGGTTTGATGATATAGCGATAATACAGCTTGACAAAACTCCAGAGCTCGATGTTGTGTGGCTGTATTCAACAGAAACAAATCAAACAATAGAACAGCTCTTTGAAGCGAAAGAAAAACCTGCAAGAATAATCTCATACGAGAAGATTAATCCAACTCTCTGGAAAGTTAAAATCAATGCAACAAAACCATTCATGCTATCTTTTGCTGAAGCCTACGATCCACTATGGGAAGCTAGGGTGTACAAAGACGGTAAATTTGTGAAAAAGGTTAGATCGATCCCCCTATACTCAGTTATAAACGGCTTTTGGATTAACGACACTGGAGAACTTGAAATAGTAATTCGCTACAAGCCACAGGATTGGTTTGAATTAGGATTGAAAATATCTGGATTAACATTTGTTGGCTGTATCTGCTACTTATTCTACGACTGGAGAAGAGAAAGGGGAGATGGATGGGCTAAAAAATTAGAAGATAAGATTAAGAAAGTTCTTAAGAAGATTTAACCATTCATGGGATTCAGTTTTATTTCTCAAGATTATCTTAAGCACAGATTAAAACTCGAAGCGAAAAGCCCTATGAATTGATGCTAAATAAGATTATGAATATCGACGAAATAAAAATGAATAAAAATGAAAATAGTTCAATCTTGCAAAAATACGGAGTTAAGAGGGCATCCATATTTGGCTCAGCAGTTAGAGATGAAATGAGGGAAGACAGCGAACTCGAAGATATCCTTGGTAGAAAAGTCGACTTAGTAGAGTTTGACAGAATTGTTCGCGGAAGCTTACGATCCACTATGGGAAGCGAGGGTTTGCAAAGATGGTAAATTGTAGAGAAAGTCAGATCTATCCCACTCTACTCATAAACGGATTCTTTTGGATAAACAGACTGGAGAGCTTGAAATAGGTAATAGTCAAAACTAAAATTCAAGGAAAATAATATGGATGTTGTGAGAATCTTAAAATTATTGAGAGAGCATAAAGACGAGCTTAGAAAGTTTGGTGTTAAAAAAATAGGCGTTTTCGGATCTTACGCAGGAGGAGAAGAGACTGCTAAAAGCGACATAGTCATCTATGTAGAATTCTATATAGATGAGCTTACATTTGAAAAGTACTTGGAATTAGCTGGATAAACGAAACAGGAAATCTAACGGTAATCATCAGATACACATAGCGGTACGGCTGGGGAGGGAATAACTTGAGTTCGAAAACGCGAATTAAAGTGATTTATCCGATCTTGGCATTTGTGATAACACTTCCTCTTTTACTTGGTAAATTTTTGTTTTTGCTTGACTGCATTCCAAAGATAAACTGCTATAATGCTTTGCGGCTATTCTACGGATTTACTGCACCAGTGTATGGAGGCGGCTTACCGATTACTCTACTTTCAGCTATAATCCCAGCAGAAATCTATCAAAAATTTTTGCTCTTTCTCATACTCTTCTTAAGCGGGTACTTAATGCACAGCTTAGCTAGCAAATTTACACCATCAAAAACAGCCCAATTTTACGCCGGTTTGTTATACATGCTCAACCCCTATACTTATATCAGAATAGTCGTTGGACACTGGCTGATACTGTTTGCATACGCTATTCTACCATTGGCAGTTAAATATTTTATAGAATTACTGGATAAAAAGGATTTAAGAAGCATAATAAAAGCCGTTCTGATAACCACTCTTGTAGCATTCAACTCTCATACTCTTTTTATAGCGTTTTTAACCTTCTCAATTCTTTTCTTGTTCAGACTTTACAGAGATAAGTCAATCAGCCTGATAAAGCCCGTTACACTATCTTTCATTCTCTTTTTAGCATTAAACACATACTGGCTAATTCCGCTAATTACAGCCCAGAGAGAAACTATACTAACTCACATCTCAACGGAAGACCTTGCAGTCTTCGCTCCACGCATAGAATCCTTCTCAGCCCTATTTACTTTAGCAAGCATGCATGGATTCTGGCGACCTGCATATGTCTACGCTAAAGACTTTCTGCCATTCTGGCAAATACTGTTCGTCTTCATTCTATTCTTAGCGGTTCATGGATTTGTATCCTACTACAAACACGAAAGGCTTGGAATTTACGTTAAAGCATTTGCAGTAATCTGGCTCGTAGGCTTAATCTTAGCGGCTGGAATTAGAAGTCCGTTTGCCGATTTCTTCAGGTTTCTCTTTGACCACATTCCTCTAATGAAAGGAATGAGAGACACACACAAGTTCGTGACAATGCTAAGTCTTTCATATTCCTGCTTGGGAGCATTGGGCTTAGCAGAAATAGAGAAAAGTTTGGAAAATAAAAAACTAATAAAGAGGGCTGCAATTTCTGCAATTCTTATTCCATTGATATACTCTTTTACATTCTTCAACGGATTTGCTGGACAGATTAAAGCAACAGATTTCCCAAAGGACTGGTATGAAGCTAACGAATTTCTAAACAACGATAAAGATGACTTTAGGGTTCTATTTTTCCCATGGCATCTTTATATGGACTTCCACTGGGTTCCAAATAAGGACAAGCGTATAGCGAATCCCGCCCCTCACTTTTTTGATAAAGAGGTTATATCTGCGAAGAATATAGAAGTTGGCTTAATCTACACACAGGTTTACACCCCATATCAGCTTTACATCGATCATCTTTTGAGGAAAAAGAATGAAATAACGAATTTTGGTGAGCTCGCTAGCGTTCTTGGAGTGAAGTACATTCTACTAACAAAGGAGGTAGACTACAAAAACTACTTCTTCCTGTTCAATCAGAGCGATTTAGAACTCGTTCTAGAAACAGAAAACTTCTACGTGTTCGAGAATAAGCAGTTTAAAGGCTTGATTTTCTCGGTTGATGGAGTAGGGTATGTCAAGGATTGGGACGAGCTGATCAACGTGAGCAAGACGGAAGATATAACCAAGAGACTGTATCTGATTGGCAGTGGTAAAGAGGAAGGAAATTCTACCTACAAGAAGCTCGAATACGAAAAAGTCAGTCCTGTGAAATACGTTATTAAAGACGAACCCCTGAAATACAACGTCTTCACAGAGGAATACTCTAAAGACTGGAAACTAAATGGCGAAGAACCTATGAAAGCTTATGGGGTTGTTAATGCCTATGTTATATCTGAGAAGTCGAGCCCAAAGGAAATAGTTTACGAGAGATTCTACAAGATCTGCTTACCATCTTACATCATTTCACTTGTAACGTTCGTAGGTTGCATCGGTTATCTGTTCTACGACTGGAAAGTCCCATCAAGGTTCATGGCAAAGACAAGACGAAAGTAGTTTATGTTTCTGTTAGGAATATATTATTTGAAAAGAGGTTTAAGGAGAGGACAAGGAAGTTCTGGAACAGGTTTCCTTTTAGGAGTTCTTTTGACTGTTCAAAGCTGGATAGAGACTTTATGGCTTTCTATTACTGGGGGTGTTAATTTGACAGCACCAGATAAAAAACAAAATAATTATAAAACTATATTTGGAACTAATTACGAACATAATAGGTGATTGAAGTGTTTAGACTGAAGTTTGGAGCCGTGGTTATTTTCATCTTTTTGTTTGTGACCAACGTTCAGGCAGCCGTTGTCTACGTTCCTGATAGCTATGCAAAAATTCAATGGGCAGTCGATAACACCACAACTGGGGATGTAGTTATTGTAAGGAACGGAACGTATCAAGAGGTTGTAACTATAAACAAACGCCTAAATCTTGTTGGAGAAGGTAAACTCCTCGTTAAAGGTAGAATTATCCTGAATGCCAGTGGGATTAGGATAAAGGGATTCCAAATTGAAGGCCTATATCCTGATCCATGTTTAGACGTTCTTTCGGACTGTAATGTAATCTTGGATAACGATTTGACGAGTGGGCTAGTTAACGAATATAGAATCTGGCTTAACGATGGAATTCGCACTACTTCGGATAACAACATTATCGCGGGCAATAGTATCCATACCTGTAGCTCTGGAATTAAGCTAACTGGTTCAAATAATATTATTGTTAATAATAATATTTTTAATTGTTTATATTGACGTAAAACTCGGAAAGCAGTTGACGGAATCGTCGGGTAACAAAATTCTGAATAATAATTTCGACAAATGCTTTATAGGAGGAATTTATCTTATATTTTCAGACAAAAACTTGATCAAAAACAATGTGTTGTCGGAGAACTACTACGGAGTTCTGCTTGAATATTCTTCGAGCAACTACATCTCAAACAACGTTGTAAATCTTGGCGAGTGGCCTGCAATCGAACTGTACCACTCTAATAGTAATACGATCGCGAACAACGAGATATCAAGTGGAAAGTCCGTAGGAATCTATCTACTCTATTCGAACTATAACAACGTAATAAACAACAATGCCTTGAAAAACGATGAAGGAATTCTTCTATCTCACTCAGACTACAACATCCTTAGGAACAACGCCGTCTTGGGTAACAAAGTTCACGGCATTCGTTTGGTTTCTTCGAATCACAACTTTATATTGAGCAGTAAAGCAGCTAACAATAAGTTCGGAGTAACACTGGCCTATTCAAGCTACAACATTCTGAGAAACAACAAAATGTCGAAAAACGAGTACAATTTTGGAATTGCTTATACGGATGAACTTTCCCACTATATTCAAGATATAGATAGCAGTAACTTGGTCAATGGAAGACCGATCTATTACTTAGTAAATCAATCAAATAAGCAAATACCGAGCAACGCTGGGTTTGTTGGTGTCGTAAATTGTAGAAATATAGTCGTAAAAGGCTTAACATTGTCGAACAACTGGGAGGGTGTGCTATTTGCATATACGAATAATTCTCTAATCGGTGACCTCAGTCTTTTTAACAACGTACGTGGTGTTTTTCTGTTTAGTCACTTTAACTCTATAAAAAATAACAAAATACTATTGAATAGCCAAGGTGTGTATTTATCTAAATCATTTTTCAATACTATAATAAAAAAATAAAATTTTAATAATACCTTTGGTATGAAGTTTTACCGCTCCAACTCCAACCTGGTTAAGCTTAACAGCATATCGAACAACGACGATGGCATCGTTGCTAGTTTTTCAAGCAACAACTCCATCTTTCTGAATAACTTCATAAACAATACTGAGAACGCTTGCTATGGATCGATAAATATCTGGAATTCAACAAAAGAAATAACATACTATTACGGCTGTTCAACTCACAGAGGTTACCTAGGCAATTACTGGAGCGATTATAACGGCACGGACAGCAATTTGGATGGAATAGGGGATGCACCGTACACAGTAGAAGAAAATAACGTTGATTATTGTCCGCTTGTGCAGAGGTTTGAGAATTATCTAATTCAAAAATCTTTGCAATAATTTCTGTGGAGATTGTCTGGGGGGAGAGTATGAGCAGTTCGAAGATGAAAATAGCGGCATTGATTATACTTGTAGTATGTACAGTGGGAAATGCACTGGCGAAGGATGTGGATGTGTCGTTGAGCGTTAGCGATTATGCAGTGATCCTTCATTTCAAAGATCTCGCTGATGACAAACCATTTAATGTAACCTATGGAGATACCTTCAAAATCGAAACCGAATGCGTTGGCGTAGATAACGTAACCCTTAAAATATACCGTATTGCAGGTGATGCTCTTGTAAAAACCTATACTGTGGCTAATAGCCAAACAATCACCGTAGACACAGAAGCTGTTGATATGAAGCCGGCACTCTACTACTTCGAGGTAGAAGCATACGTCAATGATACGTATATCGGCAGTAACAACACAAAAGCTGGGTATCCGGCAAACTTCTCGGTTGACCCAAGTAGTTACGAGAGGCCGATCGTAGAGATTGAGGTAAAGAATCCCTCCAATAAAGTCGTTGTTGGTGACAAAATAAAGTTTACATCAAGGATCTGGGGCAGAAATACTGGGTGCTGGTACCTCATCGGGCCTTACAATAGCATGATATGGGGATATATCAACGGGAGCGACAACTATGCCGAAAGAGACGTATGCATATACACGTACGCAATGTTCAACAACTCCACGCTGAACCCCCAACTTGGAGGCTACGAAATAAAGGTTGAGAGTGGTGAGAGTGCACGCAGCTTTACGATTTCAATAGAGAAACCTGCGATAACAGCAAATGTCAACAAGTCCGAGGTTGTTCCGGGAGACAGCATTGAAGTAAGCGGAGTAACGAACCTCGTCCAGTCGGGTAGCGAATTTGATTGCAATGGCAGTAACACTGTTTGTATATTTATCTTCAATACAACGGATTACGGCAAGGACGACTTAAAGTACAATGCAAGCCTGAAGGCGTTTACGCTTCGCGGAGTTCCCATAGCTTATATAAATGGAACAAACGTTACACGTTTACCAAACACAAGTTTAAAGCTTCAGGACATTAAAAGCACGGTTATTCTTAGTAGTGGTAAATTCAGTGGGAGGATAGATATTCCAAGGGATGCTGATGCTGGTGGCTGGGAGGCGATAGTCACGGTCATGGCCGTAACAAACGATACACTTCTCTGGAGCACAATTCTCAATGAACCTGGAACAAGAGATGTCAATGATAAGCTTATAGGAGAGGATATAGTTTACTTCAGTGTACGTGAAAACGTACCCCCAGTACCGTCTTTTGTGTACTCTCCAAAGAATCCTACGGTAAATCAGACGGTAATTTTCAACATTTCATCTTCTTACGATCCAGACGGACAAATAGTTTCTTTTCAGCTTAACTTCGGAGATGGGTGTGTGGTTAATGGAACTTGGCCAGCGGGAGCGATCGAACACACCTATTCAAAAGCAGGAAACTACACCGTGAATCTAACGGTAACGGATAACAGTGGTGTTTCAAATTCTACAAGTAAAATTATCTCGGTAAGGGAACGTAGAGTGTTGTACGTCGATGATGATCTAAGCCTTCCAGCAAACTTTACGACAATCCAACAAGCAATAGACAGTGCAGGTTACGGGGACACGATAATTGTTTACAATGGCACTTATTATGAAAATATTACAATAAACAAAAGACTTAGGCTGATTGGCATTGATAGGCCTGTTATATACACAACTTTATTCAAAGTTGTTGCAGATGGATGTTTTATTAGGGGATTTACGATAAAGAACGAGACATTTAGTTTAGCTAAGTTAACTCAGACGGCAATCGTGGGTAAGGGCGAACTTGCTCTAGTAATTAATGTTACTAAACCATTCTTAGAAGCATCGCTTGAGAAAAACAGTTTGGCGAGAGGGGAAAGTGTAAGGATATATGGAAACACAAGTGTATCCAAGGTTTTTATTTACACAAATGAATCCTATATCTTCTACAACGTAACAAAATTACCATCAACCAGCCCATTCTCAACGAATGGAAGCTACTTCATCAATGTTACAAATAGTACGTTTGAAGGCTCGCTTGTTGTAAACAGGAGTGCACCTTTTGGAAAGTACAAGCTTTACGTATTTGCACCTTCCAACGAATCTAGGATCGATCCAGCAGAAGACCCTCGTTGTGTATTTACAATTGAAATATCTCCAAAAGCTGTATTTGAAGTTGTGTCAACGAACAATACGATTGAAGATAATGTAATTATCGGCAACGCGGTAATTTCCTCTAACAACCTCCTAACAAAAAATACGTTTTGTGGTGTGACCTATGTTGGCGGAAACAATACTCTCTACCTCAACGACTTCTTAGCATGCGTTCAGCCGAGCGGTATCAATGTCTGGAACTCAACCCAGCCAATGACTTATATCTACAACGGCACTGAGCACACGAACCACTTGGGCAACTACTGGAGCAATTATAACGGCACAGACAGCAACTTGGATGGTATAGGGGATACACCCTTTGTCATCGATTCAAAAGATCAGGATAACTATCCACTAATACAGCCCTTTGAAAACTACATGCCGGACTTAACCGTTGAAAGTTTGATTGTACGCATGATTGCTGGCAATACTTACAGCATTGGTGTGAAGATAGCAAATACTGGTAGTTCAACGGCAACAAACTTCAACGTTTTGCTAACAGCCAACGGAAATTTGATAGGCAAGCAATCGATTATGCGTCTTGCAGTAGGTAGAAGTATAACGCTAACTTTCTTATGGACACCGTCTGCCGGCATCTATAGGCTGTTGGCTGTGGTTGATCCGGAAAATGCTGTTACGGAATCGAATGAGGCAAACAACAAAAAGTCTGTTAGTGTAAGTGTTTCTGCAGCAACGCATCCGGTAGTAGGAGGTGGTGGTGGGGGTTACGTTGTTCCGCCAACTGAAGCAAAACCCGTGGCAACCTATATGACTGTAAAGTACTTCCCCGCTCGACAGCCCGTAACAATTGTGCTGCCATCCGATAAAGCCGATAAAACGGGTGTGTTGAAGCTTACAGCCAGAACTGCGTTTAGCGAAAGCTTACACGTTACAGTTGCAAGGGTAAAACTTCCAGCAACGATTGCGGTTCCAGCGTATGACGTTTATTCGTTCTTTGAGATACTGTTTTACAAAGCCTCTGGCGATATCGTAGAACCTTCGGGCGAGGTAGAATTTAAGGTCTCCAAGGACTGGATGAGTAATAAGGGCTATGACGTGCAGCAGGTTGTACTTATGAAGTATGAAAATACCTGGATTGAACTTGAGACGGAATGCATTGGAGAAGATGATGTTAACTATTACTTCAGGGCTAAGATCGACTCGTTCAGCGTCTTTGCGATTGCTGCAAAACCTAAACCTGCACCAACTAAATCCACAACAGTTGTGCCGACGCCAACAGCAACAGCTTTGCCAACGGCTACGGTTGTTAAGTCACCAACGGTAATACCAACAATAACACCAACAACACCGGTAAAATGGACAGTCCACCTTGAAGTAATACTTTTGGTTACTTGCTTGATCGCCGCGATAGCAGTATTAACATACCTGTTGAGAAAATTTTTATTTGTAAATTTCTATACAAAGATATATAAATAAAGTAAGAAAAGCTAGGATAAGCTATGTAGGCTAGGGGAAAAACATATCAATTCATCATAATTATTTTTTTTATTATCATTATTCTAAGCTCCAATTTAGAAAAAGTTTTATACTAGCACACTTTCCCAACTGAAAATGAGAAAAGCTTTCAGCGGGATTGTTACCTTGGCAATAATCTTGCTGCTCATCTTTTCCCAACCAGCTTCGAGTCTCTTACTCGATTTAATTACCCCTAGGGATTGCATCCAGGGTAAGGAGGTTACCATAACCGCCAAGGTAATCATCCAGAGCAAGGAATGGTCGAACATAAAAAGTGTAACACTTAAAGTAACAAAAGACGGTAAAAGCGACTCGGTTCAAATACCCGTGAACATAACTCCCGGAGCTGTTGTTTTATCCAGTAAAGCGCTTACAAACACGAGCAGTGAGATAGTTAGAGTTGTTGTCAATCCGGCAACCAACGCCGTATTTGGATATGGATACGGGTATTCCTACATCTCCCCAGTTGGTTATGGTTATTTGGGCTGGAGGTACGGTTACGGATACGGCTACGGGTACGGGTATGGGGGCTACGGATATAACGCAATGAACGCTCCGCAGGCGATGATCGCATACGATATAACTTGGAAGGCACTCTCCGTAGGAAACTACAAGCTAAAGCTGGTTGTAAGTGTAGAAAGCGATGGCGAAATTAAGACATTTGAGAGCGAGGAGAAGGAGATAAAAGTAAAACCCATACCGGCAGGAGAACGGATAGAGTTTACAACTCCACCCGAACTCATCTGGATTAGAGTTGGAGAGAGAGTGTGCAGTGTTGTGATAGCCAGTGTAACTAAAGATAAGCCCGTGTTGTTCAGGATGGAGGATTCTGCGTTCAGACAAGTCAACCTATCCTTCGCTAGGAAAGTTAGCAACGTTATAGTTAACATATCGAGGGTTGACCTGGCAAGGGCTGGAATTACTTCACCCACCGGAACCGTTTATCAGTGCATAAGAATAGACGCAAACGTTCCGGAGGGTGCAATAAGTAAGGCTCTCATAAGATTTGGAGTTGAAAAGTCCTGGCTCTCAGCAAACGGAATTGATAAGAGCTGGATCAAACTCCAAAGATTCCACGGGGGAACTTGGCATGTACTCTCAACTACAATCGTTGGAGAAGAAGCGGGAAGAATTATCTATGAAGCGGAAACACCCGGTTTTTCGGTTTTTGCAATAACTGCAATAGCTCCTCCGGCCCCGGTGAGAGCTGTTGGTGGAGGTGGGGGAGGATACCTTGTTGCTCCAACACCAACTCCGACCGCAACGGCATTACCGACACCAACCCCAGCAATGCCAGCTGTAACCCCGACCGCCTTACCAGCGGTAACTCCAACCCCAACACCAACTCCGACACCAACTCCAACACCAGCACCTACTCCAGCGCCTGTAGGAGTGCCAACGCTGATAATAGCGATAGTCGCAATTGCCATCGTAGCTGCGGTTATAGTAATATATGTTGTAAGAAGAAGATAGTTATTATTAATATTTTTAATTAACAATTTAAAATTTTTTTCTGCTAATATGAATTTGCTTAGATTTAGAGTAGAAAGCTTAAAATTATAAATTGAGCGATAAGAAAGCTAAAGAAAAAATAGAAAAATTTAAATTTTTAAAATTCTTCGCTTTGTTAAGCAAGGGGGTAGGTGTATGAAGCGAAAACTGTTGCTT
>Ga0180302_10000957_pt1 | contig 13479 bp, 13 predicted proteins | sample GuaBasSediGuay17_FD_121794 | JGI IMG/M metagenome (GOLD analysis project Ga0180302, IMG submission 121794) | Subseafloor sediment microbial communities from Guaymas Basin, Gulf of California, Mexico - Guay17, Core 4571-4, 12-15 cm | ecosystem: Environmental > Aquatic > Marine > Hydrothermal... | reverse complement strand
TATCATTCTGACACCGTAAAAAGGTGTGGTCTTGTGTATATAAGGACTATGGATAGTACTGATAATAGGCTATATTATCATGAGATCTCTAACTTCCACTCCTCCTTGAGCGGTAGCGAATTTCCATACCTTCTTCTCCCTCCTCATTATCATGGTGTTCATCAGTTGCTCAAGGTCAGTACCTTAGAAGACAACTTAACTCTCAAGAGCCAAATTCCGTAATCTAGGTGAGGATCTATTTGAGAGGGAGTTTTAATATTATTAGGTGGGCTCATATTTACTCATCTAGCGAGTGATGATTACTAGATCACAACACTATGCATTTTTCCCGAGTCCTTTGCATTTTCATAGAATATAACACTTAATCCCCCCGATCCTGAATAATGGATAGAATATAGGACATAAGAGTCAAACTCCGAGTCTATAAACCTATGTACCATAGCCACCTATCACATAGCTAGAACAGCAACTGCCTTAAGCTTGTTCATATTCACATAATTACATGAGAAAGATAAAAATACTATTTCCATAACTCCAAGTCGAGCATCAAATATGATCCTAAATACTCCCTATTTACGTAGATCTTATCTATACAGATCCAGCGAAAGAAAAAAGAGGAAGGATAGTATAGTATCTAAGGTGTTCCTTTTGGAATACATGTTTAAATCTAGGAGAAGGCCGGTTTCGGGAGGTAGTGAGAGGAATATAATTGAAATCCTCATGCAAATCCTACTCCATGCCTACTTTAAAACTGAACATGAGGTAGCTAAGGCACTTCCCGCGATTATGGCTTTTAGGTCTATAAACACCCTTAGGAGGTGGTTTAAGAATTCCCCTATCTACAGTGAAGTTAGGAATTGGACTCCCGATCTCCTAGCTGAGAAGCTTATTAAATCCGGTTTCGTCAGAGAAGCCCGTTTCTCGAAGAGAAAGAATTTAATAGTTTTTGAGGTTAAAGGTTGTCGTTATGCTCCATATATACACCCCTACATAGGTAGAGAGCACCTCTGCCCCTATGTCGTAATGGCTCTGCTTGTATTAGATAGGATGTATGATGAGGTTAAGCTAGCTGAGAAACTTCCAGAAAAGACAGACAATGGAATAAGGGCTGAGTTCGAAATCGGAGCAGTTAGGAGACTGATTTAAGCTGGAAACCTGTGTACCCTAAAGTAGTTTCCATTATAGCATGTATATTCTGAAAGCGACAAGTCTCTATACCTCTCCACAACCCCTCAAGTAGTCCTCTTTTGATCATGAGATGAGAATATCAGTCCACATATTGCTTCCAATATTCTATTCATTTTATTAAATCGACGTGCTCTGTGAAGATAGTTTTAACAGGAGAACTCTCATTACGTTAAAGATTATCATATCTTTTTTTCAATTTCCCTTGAGTAGGTGGGATCAGTATTTTTCCCTACTTCTGATGTCTTAGCATTAACTCCTCAAAGTATATATAACTATGGAACAAATTACGGAGTACGACGTAAGAGAGTTCCTCGCCTTAGTAGGGAGAACGTCAAGAGGTACAACATAAGTAGATAAAGATGTTCATGATTCTTGATTTTAATACTTGTAGGTTTAAGAAGACTTTACAATCTTTATTTCAGCATACTCATTTCTGATATTCACTTTAGCTACTTTATAGCCTCTCCTTAAGACCATTTTTTCTAAGACTTTAATTGGTATCTCACTTACCTTTACTCTAATGATAACTCTATTCTCGTGTAGTTCTCTTAGTACTCTATTTAGCCTAGTCACGGGGTGTCCTGTACATCCCGGGCGTCTTACACTTAAGTCTATTATATTCAATGCATCACCTCTAGAGTCTTCTATAGAGTTTCTCTAAAAGTTTCTCGAGTTCTAAGGCCTGTCTTTCTTCTAAAGTCTCTTCTTTTGGAAGCCAGTCTGGGCGCTCTTTATTCTCGTAGTATTTTCTAATAGCTCTCTTAAGGGCTCCTACAGCTAGTATACTACAGTGGTACTTTATCGAAGGAAGACCTCCTAACTCATCTGAAATTCTCTTCCAACCTATCTTCCAAGCCTCCTTTAAGGGCATTCTTTTTACCAGTTCTGTAAGTATACTAGCCGAGGCTATATTGGCAGCACATCCATAACTTTCGAAACTAGCGGCCATTATTACATCCTCTTCATTCACTTTCCCTACTTTTAAGTATATTCTGATAACATCTCCACATGCAGGACTTCCTGCTTCCGCAACAACACTATAATCCTCAATTTTACCTAAATTCTTTGGATTTCTGAAGATTTCTAAAACCTTTGGAGTGTAGGGGAGAGGAATCTTACTCATGTTCATCACCCTTGAGTGGACTAATCCTTCTTAGTCTCTCTACAGCTTCCGATAGATTTTCAAGAGTATAGCTTATATCTTCTTCGCTATGATATCTTGATATTTTGAACAATATACTTCCATGAGCTTCTTCATACTTCCTACCTATAGCTAGGAGGATGTGACTTGGTTCCAAAATCCTACTCGTACAAGCACTTGCACTAGAGACATATACTCCTCGTAGGCTTAGCTCAATAGTCAAAGCCTCCCCCTCTATGTAAAGAAAGCTTAGATTAACATTATCCGGAGCTCTTTTATCTCCTCTAGGACCGTTTACTAGGACATAGGGTATCTCTTCTAGAGCACCCTTCATTAACTTATCTCTAAGTTCTCTCATCTTACTTACATTTGATTCGAAATTATTAAATGCTAATTCAACTGCTTTCCTAAATCCCATTATAGCAGGGATGTTCTCAGAACCAGGCCAGAATCTCTCAACACTTATTTGTCCTTTAATGATAGGCTCTATGTCTATTCCACTTCTAATGAAGAGGACTCCAACGCCCTTAGGTCCATGAATTTTGCTACTACTTAGCGTGACTAGATCCACTCCCAGATCTTTTACATTGAACTTTATTCTACCATAAGCCTCAGCAGCATCCATATGAAAGATTATATCAGGGTTATAATCTCTAGCTATCTTAACTAGCTCTTTTATATTTTGTATAGTCCCTATTTCATGGTTTACTGCCTGAATACTCACTAAAAAGACATCCTTACTCATATAGGCTTCAAATACCTCGGAATCTATGAACCCTTCCTCATCTACTGGTACTATTAGCACTTCATGTCCGAGGAGCTTAGAGGCGTGTTCAGCAGCAAAGGTAACACTTAGGTGTTCTATGGCGGAGATTAGTATTTTTCTTTTATCTTTCCTAAATTTAAGAGCAGTACCTAGAATAGCTAAATTATTTGCCTCCGTACCACTATGAGTGAAAGTTATTTCTTCAGGAGAAGCACCTATAGTCCTCGCTATGAATTCCTTTGCCTGAAGAAGTTCATCATATGCTTCCCAGCCAGGCTTGTGTGTTATAGCTGGATTGCCATAACCATATTTATTGAAGTAAGGGAGCATAGCTTCTACTACTTCCCTAGGTACAAAGGGGGAGTTCTCTAGGTCAAAATATACTTCACGTAGAGGAGTGCCATGGGCTTTGAGAAGGGCTTTTATAGACATTACTTTTCACCTAGAAGTCTCTTTACACTATCTACTAGGGCATCCACCTCGCTCTTAGTATTGTATATATAGAAGCTCACTCTCACACTACCGTTATCCAATCCCAAATATTTGTATAGGGGTTGAGCACAATGAAATCCAGCCCTTACAGCAATATTATCTGTTGCTAACCATGAAGCTACGACAAATGGATCGTAGCTACTTAGGTTAAACGATAATAATCCGCTCTTCTTATGCATGTCTAGCGGACCTAAGATACTCACTTTATCTTCTAGCTCAGAGAATCTCTTTAGAGTATATCGTAAGAGATCTCTCTCATGTCTATGGACTTCATTCATACCTATTCTTTCCAAATACTTCACTGCTGCGCACAATCCTATACCACCAGCGATATTAGGTGTACCTGCCTCAAATTTCCAGGGAAGATCATTATATTCTATACTAAGTTTAAGAGTAGAGAGTTCTAGTAAGACGGACTTAACCATATCTCCACCATAAAGTACTGGTGGTAAGTCTTCAAGAATATCTTCTCTCCCCCATAGAACTCCTATTCCTGTAGGACCTAGCATTTTATGGCCACTGAAGGCGAGAAAATCTATCTCTAACTCCCTCACATCCACAGGCATGTGAGGGACAGATTGAGCTCCATCTACTACTAGAAGAGCACCTACCTCGTGAGCTACTTTAGCTACACTCTTAACGTCATTTATTACTCCCAGTACATTCGATATGTGAGGAAGAGCTATTACACGTGTTCTTTCACTTATGCAATTTTCAAAATCACTTCCTGTAAGTCTCCAACGAGAGGAGAATTTAATTACTTTAACTTTAGTCTTTGTATATTCAGCGACTTTAAACCATGGGAGTAAATTACTGTGATGATCCATTATCGTAACTATAATTTCATCACCTTCGTCAATAAATTTCTTCGATAAAGATAAAGCTAGAATATTAAGTGCCTCAGTAGTATTCCTTGTAAAAATTACCTCTTCCCAACTTCGGGCTTTAATGAATTTGGCTACCTCTTCATGAGCTTCTTCATATAGCTCAGTGGCTTCTTCACTTAGATCATATATTCCTCTATGGATGTTAGCATTAAATTTTGAATAAAACTCACTGATAGCCTCAATTACTTGAATAGGTTTTTGAGTTGTAGCAGCATTATCTAAGTATATCACTTTAGTGTTCTTCAGTAGTGGAAAGTCTTCTCTAATGTGTTCGATGTTTATCACTATCTCACTCCCTATAATTGAGAAGTACGTTGTCCATGTCCATATTCAACTCCCTTAAGATCTCCGGAGCATGAGCATGAAGTGTTTTGCATACTGTACAGATAGATACCTTATCAAACTCCCCACTAGCTATAGCTTTAGCCACTCTTTTGCTCTGTTCCACTATGACCGGTACTTTGGACAATTTATCTAAGTATTTGACTTTCCTCCTCCCTGTAAGGTAGTAATTTAGGAGTGGCTGACTTACTCCAAGGAGCCTAGCTGTTTCAAGTTGAGTGAGATTATATTCCTCAATAAGTTCTCTGGCGACAAGAAATCTTATCACAGGAAGTATCTTTTTAGTCAATATTTCACAAAAGGGAGTCAGCATTTCATCACCCACCTAGATATTCCTTTAGATAACTAATATATTTAAATGCATCATCTGGATAGATAAGAACATAAGTACCTGGACTTAGATCTTTAGATCTTCTGATAAAGGCAGAAGTAACCGCACCAGAGCTTAGGCCTATTAATAACCCTTCATGTCTTGCAATATAAGCACACCCTTCAATAGCCTCTCTGAAGGATACCTCCTCTACTCCGTCTACTTCCACTTCAAAAAACCACTTAGGGCCTGTCTCTAACCTCTTTATACCCGGAATACTACAATCACCACTAGGAATAATTCCGTATATTTTAACAGAGCTACCATACTTAGATTTGAAGTACTTAGAGAGAGCAGCTATATGTCCTGAAGTTCCTACTCCAGCAAATATTCCCCTAGGTGGAGCTCTATTAACAGCTCTCAATTGTTCATCTAACTCCTTTGCAGTATGGTTAAAATGTACTTCGAAGTTATCGTCATTATCAAATTGATTCAAATTCACAGCACCTTCTCTCTTAGCTAGCTCAGAAACATAGTTGATCATTCTACGATCTATAGTGCTATAATTTGTAACAATAACTTCTGCACCTAGAAGCTTTAGTAGAGTAAGTGTTGAATCTAATGTAGGTGCAGGTAGGTAAGCTCTAAACTTTAATCCCAATATATTTGCTAGACAAGCCATAGCTATTCCAACATTACCTGAAGTAGCTTCATAAAGTCTTCCCCTCAGAATCCCTCTTTCCCTCGCCTTAGTGATCATATTCCACACAGTTCTATCTTTAATACTATGACTAAAAGGGTTGAAGAATTCGAGCTTAGCCCACACCTCTACCTCTTTACTGGAAAGAGAGTTAAGCCTTACTAAAGGAGTCGGCCATAGTCCAGTGGCCAGATCTAGTGTACTATGGAATACTTTAAGACATTCATTTGTCATATGTATCTATAACAGTGTTATAGATACTACTATATTAGCTTTTCCTATAACCTTGTTATAGATACATCCAAACATTCACGAATAAGGTGGTAGAGACAAATAATAACTGACGATTAAATTAAAAAATAAAAAATTAGCCCTCAACGTCTTCTATTGTAGCTCCTTCAAACTCCTCTTTACTCCTTCCTCTCCAGAGCTTAAATGCTACTGCAGCTGCAGCTACTCCCCCTATTAGTGCTCCCTCGGTTGTTGTTATAGGTATTCCTAGAAATGGCAGTTCAAAGAGCATGCCCAGAGTTACTCTGAGCTCATCGTTCTTCTCCAAAGCAAAGTTTCTTTCTACAGACTCCAGTCTCTTATAGGCCACCCTAATATCATAGATACCCTTCGGAAGTTGGTCTATTACAATTGTACCCTGCTCATTAGTCTCACACTTATATACTACTTCATCTCCAGGCGATCTAAGTATCTCTACAGTAGCATGGGGTATTGGACTATTTAGAACACTTACTGCGCTTACTGCTAGCATATATACCTCACATTTAACCTCATTAACCTCATCCTCCGAGAGCTCCGAGAGGTAGCAACTAAAGACCTCAGTCCCTCTAAAGACAACTTTAACTATGTGTATCCCTGGCATGTACGGTTTTATGGTAACCATACCTTCATTATCGGTGACATATGTCTTCGTAGTTCCATTCAGCATTACGCGAGCATTAGCTATAGGTTTGCCATTAGCATCTACTACACACAACTTAAACTCCTTCCATTTGATCTTAATCTTGTAGACACCAGTATCCATTAGACTTCCACTCTTAACTTGAATGTACATTTCATCCCACTTTATACTAAGGCTTCTAGCTTCTTGACCACCCCATATTATACGACTATTCAAATATCCACTCATAGATGCTCCTCCTGGCGTTACTACATCTTCAATAATACCATAGAATGGTGTTTGAACTACAAGGTAAGCATACTCTGAACCACTTACATCGTCCTCTGTTATAGTGATAGTCAATCCATTTTCACTCCATACACCTACCTCTCTAATAGCGAGGGGAACATATATCATACTTATAGGTTGATTCATAGAATTTATCACTGTGAACTCTTTACCAAATACAACGAATGCCCTAACCCACAACCTGAACTCTATTGGAGGTACTAGGTAGGACACTCCCTCTATCTTTATATTCTCACTTCTATCGTACACCCTATCAACAGGAGCTCCCTCTATTAATACCTCTCCCTGAGTCTTTCCACTTGGTGCTAGTCCATAGAGTACTACAGCATAACCTATTAATCTAGCAGAAGAGTCTCCGTATGAGAGAGTCTTAGTGCTCTTGGGAGGTATAGTCGTATTGAGAAACTCCCTCTGGAGTACTAGATAGGAACATGGAAGCACATAGTCGTCAGATATATCAAATACTATGGTATAGGTACCAGTGCTCAAATCTCCACCAAGCTTTACTCTAACATGATGTGGATCGAAGTTTATAGCATCAGTTGGTAAAGATACTTGAACTGTTGGATCGAATAGATCTCTACCACTAGGATCTATTACACCGATTATTCCTACTGGTAGGTAATTATCCACAGATACCTTGAACTCTACATCATCTACTGTAAATGGCTCAGGTGGATTTTCAATAGTCACTTCTATCTTATTATCGACTATCGGAAGCTTGTACTCCTTCACATAGACGTGGCTTATAGTTGCAGTAAATCTGACAGTATCCTCAGCCTGATTTATCAACTTAATAGTCCTCCCTGTTGAGATTACTGCCTCTATTCCATTGGGAGACTCTATTTTCTTATCAAAACTTATAGGTACTATATTTTCTGGGAATTCGCCATCTGATGCTATCTCTAAGTACATGAGTTTATATCCCTTGGGAGAAGGCATTGGAGTAAACTCCTTGATCTCACCACTCCCTAAGGAGATCTCTTGAACCTCTTCTCTAGTCAATATCACAGCCACTCTAACATAGTAGGTGAACTCTGGACTACATTGTACAATAGGCTGTGTGTATAGGAAAGCCATTAGTAGTAGTACTGCAACTATACCAATCTTATACACCTTATTCATAGGCAGCTACCGTATCCTTCAGAGCTAAAAATATAGAAAACGGACATGTACACTCACAGTTGATATTACTTAGATCAGCTCTAGATCATCTCTCCCATATAGAACCAATCTATTAATCTCTTTTATAATGTATATTTAGCATAAGTTACGTAGAGTATAGATGGAAATATTATAGATCTCCCTAGATCTATACTCATCTTCGTGAGGTAACGAAGAGCTAAATACTAATAAGGTATTTTAAGTCATAGTATACCATGTCTACCCTCCCTAGGACAGATATACACGTACATAGCAACTACTCGCCCTGTGGAGTTGATGTGAGCATAGAGAAGGATGTAGAGGTAGCTGTAGAGAGAGGAATAGAGCTTATTGCTATAACGGATCATGGAACAATACCAAAACCACAATGGATAGAGAACTATTTCAGGGATATATCGACATTGAACCCACCTATAATACTACTCACCGGAATAGAAATAGATGTAGACGTAGATGGAGAACTCGTAGTAGAGAGGAGTATAAGAAAGAGGTTCCACATAACAATAGCTGCGCTCCATAGATGGCCAGGATTAGTAGGAGAAAGACTCTATAGGTGGTGGAGTGATACTCTAAGGAAAGTAATCAACTCAGCAGAGGTTCTAGTAATAGCCCATCCTACGGATATAGCATGGTATAAAATATATCCTCCAGAAGAGTACTGCCTGGAAGTAGTGGATGAACTCAAAAGTAACGGGGTAGTAGTGGAAGTTAATTACCATCACAGAGATCCTTCGGATAATTTCTTAAGACTATGTATAGAAAGAGGTGTTAAGATAACACCGACATCAGATGCTCATCGACTAGACGAGATAGGTAGATTAAACTGGCATAAATTCAAGATAGAATCGCTAGGCTTTAGACTAAGTGATGTTAATTGGCTGAGTATAGAGGACATATTAGATCTAGCCAACATATAATATTATAAGAAATTCTAGAGTACGCTGAACAATACACTTCCAGAATTACAACCTCATTCTCGTATTCGATCAAGGTATTACTGAAGACCCTAAAGTAGAAGGATCACTTAAGATACTAGCCGAGTATATAAGAGTAGCCTATTTGAGATTTGTAGAGATCAGGGAGTTGAAATAATCCTAGTACTAATGCTAGTCTCAGATATACCCAGTATAAATGTATCCCCAGAGGCAGGTAGACTAGTAGGACATAGAATAAGTACTCCACGAGGTACGATACTCTATAATCTACTGAGTGTATAGTCAATATATCCTCATGTATAAACAGACTGCATAATAACATACACTCTAGAGTGGTGAGGTTCTAAGATACGGAAAGATTGGTCTCATTACAAACACTCGTAAACTGTAATATAATATGCTACAGAAGACTCAAAACAATTAAATTAGAATATGACTAATAAAGGATATGCCAGTTTACAAGTACATAGAGCTCATAGGAACATCTAGAGAAAGTTGGGAAGATGCAGTTAAAACAGTAGTGAGAGAAGCAGCCAAAACCGTTAGAAACATAGTAAGAGTAGAAGTTGAGGATCTAACTGCTGAGGTAAAGAATAGTGAAATTACAGAGTACAGAGCTAAAGTAAGAGTATTATTCCTAGTAGAAAGATCCTAATGATCATAGTTCACCAAAACTATAGATTAATTAAAATCAACAGAAATACATCAGTATGAAAACGGGTACATGAACCCACTACAATTCACCAACTAGTAAGTCAGATAGAGTGATCGGGATCCAGAAAGAATTTACAATACTTCAGTCATGGGCATAAGGAGAACATGGAATACTACTCCAAGACTAAGTATGTCTACACCATTTCAATTTCCACCTTAACATCTAAGGGAACTCTAATCCTCATGAGCTCCCTAATAGCCCTCTCATCAGCATCCATATAGATGACACGTTTATGAATCCTCATCTCCCAGTGGTCAAAGGTATGAGATCCCTCACCAGAGGGCGCTTTCCTAACAGTTACCACAATACGCTCAGTGGGCATAGGAATAGGACCTCTTATCCTGACGCCAGTACGTTCACTGATACGTTTAATCTCTTCACATACATAGTTTATACTCTCTACAGAATTACTAAACAGTCTTATCCTCACTGCTCTGGGCATTGTGTTACCTCACTAGAGTATCAAAATGAGGTATTTAAATTTTCCATAGAACGCTAAACTAAACAGGATCCTATAATAATCTTTACTCCCTTACAAGGACAGGTCTACGGGTTCAGCTTACATATTCATTGATAAACTTATATAAGCTTTGGAGTCCGTTGAGCTCGATCCTCCTCTTGAGTTCACCACACTTAGAACTTCTTGTTTCATTGTATGTTTAAAGTAGAGTTAAATGTTCTTTATTTAGTTTAAGCAGTTGATAAAGTGTTTGTTTAATAGACATCCTAACCTTATAATGTGACTTATTACACCTTCGTCTATATTTAACGCTGTATCTCTTTTAGCAACCATTAAGACTATGATGTATTAGGCTATTAGTTTATGTTAATGATAACTTATCTCTTGAAGTATGAGAAGTATTGTTTGATTTTTGGAATAATTATGTAGCGCTTAATTACTTTTACATATTGAGCTTTTCCATAATATTTATATACCGTTCATCTAACGTAGTGAAGGTAGGAACTTTAATGAAATCATCAATAGAAGTTGACAACTTAAAGAAGAGCTACGATAAAACTCGCTTTAGGGACAGAGTAGCGATGTTATTTGGTGCTAAAAGGACTAGGGAGAAAGTAGTTGCACTAGATGGAGTATCCTTTAAAGTTAGAAAGGGTGAAGTTTTCGGAGTCTTAGGTCCTAATGGAGCCGGAAAGACTACGATAGTGAAAATTTTGACTACTGTGCTAATCCCGGATTCAGGAGAAGCTAAAGTGCTAGGTTACGATGTTATAAAAGAAAGTCTTGAAGTTAGGAAGAGAATAGGCGTACTTCCAGAAGATTCCCGAAGAGGATTTGGATGGCGCCTAACAGCATTTGAAAATTTACTATTTTATGCATATGCATATTTGTTACCCAATCCTAAGGAGAGGGTTAAAGAGGTACTTAAGTTAGTCGAGTTAGAAGAAGAGCACTGGGATAAGTGGTATCAGAGACTCTCTCAAGGAATGAAGCAAAAATTAGCACTTGCTAGGGCTTTATTACCCAATCCTTCAGTAGTATTTCTTGATGAACCAACTAAGGGTCTAGACATAATGTTCGTAGCTAAGTTTAGGGAAATGGTTAGAAATAAATTTGGAGATGAGGATAGAACAATATTTCTTAGCACTCACGACTTAAGGTTAGTTGAGGGAACATGTGATAGAGTAGCTATAATAAACAAGGGAAAAATAGTAGCCATAAAGCCAGTTAGTGAATTGAAGAACTTAGTACCCAATAGTATTAGAAATTCTTACGTTCTTGAGGTTGACTCTAAATCTACTGATAGACTAAATGATCTAGTGCTTAAATTGAAAGAACTCGATATTGAGTGGTATCAAGTTGATAATCATAAACTTGAATTTCTCGTCAAAGATGGTAGTCTAGAGGTGGCTAATGAAGTCCTAAAGATGGCGATTAATAATGGTATATTAGTACACTCTTTTCACAAGAAAGAGATAGATATTGAAGAAGTTATAATGAGGATTCTAAGAGGTGGGAAAAATGCAAGCTAAGAGACTCTTGGGATTCCTTTACATAGATTTTAAAGCGTGGCTAGCCTATAAGTACGAGTTATTCTTCTGGCTCTTAAATACAGTAGTTGGAGCATTTACTTATGCGTTCTTGGGGACTTATGTTACTCTTTACGAAAAAGAACTCATGGTCAAATATGGGTCTTTTCTCTCGTTCCTAATAGTGGGTATGGCATACAACTACATAATCTACACCTCTTTAATGGCTCCACGAATGGCTATAAATCCTTGGAACCTAATGTGGAGACTCTTAATACCAGCAAAGCTCTACGAAATAATCATAGGCTCAGTACTCTTTAGATACTTAATAGGAATCTTCCAGTTCTTGACCTATTTCGCTGTAGCTACTCTATTTGGAGCTAAATTCAATATAGACCCCATTTCAACTCTTACAGCAATAATCTTAGGAGTTGCCGTGATGTGGGGTCTAGGGATGATAAGTGCTGGCATTCAAGTCATAACTAAAAGATGGGATCCTGTGACTTGGTTCTTCACAATGCTTAGTGGATTATTTTCCGGTGTTTGGTTCCCATATCAACTTCTTCCTGAGCCTCTACAATACGTATCACTAATCCTCCCACAAACATACATCCTAGAAATGCTAAGAGGAGCTATGCTAAGAGCCAAGTCTTTGACATTAATGATGGATCAGTTAATACCATTAGTCCTATCCGCTATCATCACTATTAGTATTGGGTACTTCATCTACATGAAGTCGATAGAGTACGCAAAAGAACGTGGAACTGTGGGAGAATATTAGATAGTAAGGACTAAGTGAGATTACCAGTAGAAGTGATACCTTGTTAAGGACTATATTATCATTAAAGAATCCATCGATAAAGAGGCGATCTGGAAAAATATTAAAAACTTACAAATAGATTACCTTGCTCCACCCCCTCCTCCTCCAAATCCTCCACCAGCTCCAAATCCTCCCGTAACCCCTCCCTTACTAGGAGGACTAGCAACAGTTATAATAGGTCTGAATGTTGTGGGCATCACAGTCAGTATACTCGCTTCAGGTAAATGTACATTCAGCTCCTTCATCGCCTCGACCACTTTATCCCCGACACCCAGAGCCGTCCCATACACTAACCACTCACCCCACATCGATAAATCCTGAGGAGCATACCGCCTTATCAAGGCTAGGTCTGAGAGAAGTCTCCTAAAGGCATCCCATTCGAGTTTCTCTTTATACTCTACACCCTTCCATCTTCCAAAGAGAGTTGAGGGAGCGAAAATAGCTACTATCGATTGAACTAAGAGTACTCCAGATCCTATCACAGCCTTCATTATCATGAGCCCTGCACCCGGTATAAGGTCTGCAAGCATTATAGAGACTACGAGGAGAATTATCGATACGATCATGAAAACAGCTACCCTACTCCTACCGCTGATCATAAATTTCAACGCCACCCTCCTATCTGGACTGGATACTAGGTACCTAAGTTCACGAGATAATTCAGAAATTCTAATTCTATCATCTTTAAGCTCTTCTATCCTTTCCTTCATGTACCTAGTATCGACAGTATCATTAACCGAGAACCTAGATAGAAATCTCAGAACACGGCGTTCATACCTATCATCAACATTCTTATCTACAATCTTAATCAAGAGATCACCATCTCTAG
>Ga0180302_10000956_pt1 | contig 13484 bp, 14 predicted proteins | sample GuaBasSediGuay17_FD_121794 | JGI IMG/M metagenome (GOLD analysis project Ga0180302, IMG submission 121794) | Subseafloor sediment microbial communities from Guaymas Basin, Gulf of California, Mexico - Guay17, Core 4571-4, 12-15 cm | ecosystem: Environmental > Aquatic > Marine > Hydrothermal... | reverse complement strand
GTATAAGCGTATTAAGAGCGAAGTTTACGAGTGTAATATTGAATTTTACAATAACTTTGCTTTGAGCTTGCTAAAAGGTAAGGTGACAGTATGAAATACGTAAAGAGATAATACACAAAAATGCTAGCGCTTGATGGACAATTTGAAATAAAAACTGTGCATATATTTCGTGTCACGATAAAACAATTAATTACATCATAATTAGTCCTCCACCATTTTAGAGCCTAAGTCTCCGAGATAATAAGCACCTCCTCACGTCCTAAGATCTTAGCTGCATAGAGTAATACTGCTTTCACATCCTCGACACTTATCTTATAATCTTCTGCTATCTCCTCAGGTTTCATTCCCGCAGCTAGGAGTTCCAGAATTAGGTCTACGGTTATCCTAGTACCACGTATTACAGGTTTACCAACCATAATTCGTGGGTTGATAATAATTCTATCAAGTAACTCCTCCAAGCGAAACTCACCTACTCTTGATAATATACCAAGTTAGATAACTATATTCTTTATCATTGTAAGTGAAGAAAGTGAAATTAATTTCTGGTTGCTGAGGAAAATTCAGCAACGTTCACACTATAAAACAAGGTATGTCAAAGACTTAGTGGGTATTCGTTGGATAAGCGGCACTCGACAATCCAACGAAGTCCAGAAACAATTTAGAAAACTGGTATAGGCTAGTAAGACTAAAGACTGAAAGAATAAAGGAGCTACCCCTACCACCTGAAGGCTCTAGAGAGTTCGCCATTAAATTCCTCGAGTGGTTGAGGGCAAGGAAGAGCTACTCCCCCAACAAAAAGATTAAGTCAAGAAAGCTCTTAAGTTGACAGCATCACCCCTAAGTAGGGTTGTCTTTATTTAAAAGCTTAGATAATGTTTGTATGTAAGGAGTTGATTGAATGAAATTAGGTAGGATTGTAGGAAGAATTGGACATATATATCCCATTAGGAGAAGAATAGGTCATATATATCCTTTAAAAAAGTTAGGTGGGATAAGTGGCTATAAGGATAAGGTTAAGGATAAGATGTTTAAGGACAAATGAGGAAGTTATTACGTCAGCGCTTGTGAACTCAGGATTTGAAGCTGAAACACCACAGTTGTTAATACCACGTAGACTTGCTTTAGAATTGGGCTTATGGCCTCCACCAGAAGATGCTTATCTTGTCGAAGTAGGTACTGCAGGGGGTCCCGTTAGAAATTACCTAATACCAAGAGTTGCTGAAGTAACTGTCGAAACTAATGATAGAAGAGTAGGACCTGTGGTGTGTGATATAATGATATCTAACTTAGAATATGAAGTATTAATTAGTGATAGACTTGGTGGTGAGTTAGGTATAGTAATACTAGATCTTAGAGGTAAATGGAGATTTTCTGATGAAGATGTGATTAGAGAAACTGAAGCACCCCAATATTGGTTTTAGAAGCATCATTAACTTTTAACTCTTCAGCAAGGTTTTCAAGGTCAATTTTATTAAGTGCAGATCCCTTACTTCTTAAACGCTTTTTCATATAAGAGCCATAAGCCTCTTACTATTTCAGTCAGTCCTATTCTATCTCAATATGTTATAGCATTCTACCCTTAGAATTCTTAAGGGATCAGAGTCAGTGACCAGAAACCACCTCATCTATCGGTCGGGGAGTTCACTCATCATCTAATATTATGACGGGGAGTACTTCCTTATAGGTTTTATCTTTCCTTAGATTCGTAATTTTAATTGCTTAGAATTATGAGGTACTTCATTTTCTCTTATAGTGCTCTAGGGACTCTTATGTAGTCATATTCTCTCTGTTTAGTATGGCTTTAATCAATATAGGGTGTGAGTTTAATATGAAGGTCAATGATAATATCTCTTTCTAAGAGCCAAGTTTTAAGAAATGTTAATGAGTTAAGATAGTATTCAAGGGTGAAGTTTTCCTTTTAGGACAATTCATTTATAAGATGCTACCTGGTCTAATATACAGATGACTAAGTTTCAGTTGAAATATGGTAGATGGATTCTAAAAGAAAAGAGGGAAAGAAGAGAGCCCTATATTAGAATAGGTAGGTGGATACTCCTTCTAGGTGACGTTAATGGTGGTACACGTAAGGCTGAGAGTGAAGTCAAAGAGAAGCAGTAAGGAGCTCGTAGTATTGGTTAATGGTGGAGCTCATAGTCCAGAACCTGTATTAGTAGTTGATGAGAATATAGCAAGAGAACTTGGGTATCTTACTGGAGAGGAGGTAGAAGCGTCAGTAGCTGATGCAAGGCGTAAAGTGTATTTAGTGAAGAACGCATTAGAGCTAGTATTATTAGGAGAGGAGGGAGATGAGCTTTCAAGAATTAGAGCTCATTTAGTAATACACCCTGGGTTGGAGGAACCTCTAATAACAGATACTACAATAGATGCACTCGGAATTTCTGTTGTGAGTTTTGGTAGGGGATTATGGAGACATAGCTCAGATCCACTTAATAAGATTAGGAGAAGTGCCTCTATCACAAGATAGGGTTGTTTATAAGTTTATGTTCTAAGTTAAATATTGATGGATAAGGTAATACCCCCTAAGGAACTCATTGAGAAGTGGAAGAGGGAGGATGAGGAGGCTAGAGAAATTAGGCGGAGAATGGCTAATTGGGATTTCATAAATAAACAACCGCCAAGGATAAGGGCTGCTCTACTGTATTTTATCGAGCGGGGAGATAGATACGTAGCGGCTCAAATTGCAGGGTTAACTGTTGATGAATTCAATGAAATTAGGATAAAGGCGAACATCCCGGTGGTAGTTTAATGATAGGAGTGATTGATACTTGCTTTCTAATAGACTGGTCGAGGTTTAGGAGAAGAGAAATCCTTGAAAAACTATTTAACGTGTTATTAATTCATGAAGAGGTTTTACGACAAATAAGGTCTGAGAGTGCTATTGGGTATGTCTCAGAGTTATTTACAAAGGGTGTTTTGAGGCTTTATCCGTGGTCTAACATGGATGAGAAAGAATTCATAATTTTGAGGAGTCAAGTGTCGTCTAATTCAAGGATACCTTCACTTGAGAGACCAGACTTGTTGTGTTTAATAATAGCTTATAATAGTGATGCTGTGTTGTTAAGTGAGAATGTAGGGATACATAGAGTAGTCCAATATCATCCAAGATACTCACATGTAGAAGTGTGGATAGCGCTTGATGTCATTGAACAATCTGTATACAAGGGTCTTATAAAAGTCGATTCTGAAGAGGATTTCTTGTCTATAGTAAAAGAATATGAGCTTGATACTCACCATAGTTTTAGGAAGAATAAGGTTAGATCAGCGATTGAACGTGTGAGAGAATGGTTAATGAGATAAGACCTCCTAAAGAACTCATTAAGAAATGGGAAGAGGAGGATGAAGAAGCTAGAAAGACTAGGAAGAGTATGGCTAATTGGAATTTTATAAATAAACAACCACCTAGGATAAAGCTCGCGTTGATAGTGTACATTGAGACAGGCGATATTTACAAAGCAGCTAGAATTGCGGAGTTAACTGTCGATGAGTTTAACGAGATTAGAATAAAAGCGAATATTCCAAGTATTACTTAGTAGCCTGCTGTTTGTTAAAAATTTAGAGTATTAAAGATATCAGCTAGAGGACTATTCAACTATTACTTTAATTGGTATCGATTGTCCTGCATATCCTAAATCAGTCTTGGCTAATCCTTCAATGTATATCTTATAAGTTTCCCCCTTTAGCATCTTGGGGAGACTCATTACTTAAGTATAGTTAATGGTAAGGTAGTTCTAGAGCCTGCTGAGTCTATAGCTGATAAGTACTTTGGTGTCGTCAAAGTGGGAAAGTAGCCGGAGAATATCGATGACTTCCTTAACGAGGTGATTCAGAAATAGTGGATAGGAAGTATGTAGACGTTAATGTGCTCATTTACCGGCTTAGAGCTCATCCAGAGTATAAAATGAGAGTTCTACTATCCTAGGCTAGTAATGTTTATATTAACTTGTGAATTTTCTAATTGGGTGATGTAATTTTCGGGGAGCTGATATTTGATGAGGCCCTTATTAGCTGACACTTACTAGTGAAGAATACTCCTATATCCTTTACTGATGATGTTGTGGAAATTAGATATCACAATTAGAATGCTATTGAGGTATTGATGAAAAGAGTGGGGAGAGAGTTGAAAAATAGTAAACATTATCAAATATTGGACAAGAATGTATAAGTGCTTCCCAAGCCAAGGTTATTCACTAAATAGCATTTACCTATATCTTGAACAGAGCATTACTGTTTCTTGAATATGTTGAGGCTATTGGAGAAAATGCAGGTGACATAACTATTGATGAAATTCAAGATTATCCTATACAAGAAGAAGGACTACAACTATTGCGATCATTACTTTATAGTTGAAAGTTAGATAAAGTGAAATTTCATTTATAAATATAAAAGATGAGCGTACTGCAATCGTATTAAAATATATAAAAACTAAGAGAAACTTTGTATAGATAGAGGTGAAATTTTGAAACATATAATTGTAGCCCCTTGGGGTAATCCTTACATATGGTCACCTATCACATACAAAATCAGAGTAAATGAAAAGGAAATAACAGTTTCACATGCCAGAACAAAGCCTAGCATGTTTAAATGAAGTTTTAAACCTGATATGATATTGCTACTAATACCAGAAAACATTATCATGTCTTGGAATTAGATACGAAGAAGATTTCAGAAAGCAGAGTGGTTTACTACCTTCTGAAAAATTAAAAAGTTCATATGACATATACCAAGCGACAAACAATTATAGAGGGGTCATTCATAATTTAAAGAAAGCCATAAAGGAATTATACTCCGATTGGATTAAAAAGAATAACCGCTATCATCAAAATATCAAGCAAGAGTAAAATCAATGGTCTAAGATTAATACTTGACACTACTCACAGCATAAACTACATGCCTGTCGCTGCTTAGAGAGCTACTATAGTTGCGACACGTATGATATCAACAATGCTAAACACTCCAGTTAAATTTCTACAGTATAACAGCGAAGCCATCATAGGAAGACCTTCAGAAAACACAGTCCTTAACATTCATCTCGTAAGACGTAAATATGTAACTCCCAACAAGGCAGCCCAACGAATAGTATACAGCTATCCAGTCCGTGATGCTGGTCATGCTAGACTATTTCACAGAAGTAGGGAACTTCCAATTGAATTTCATAAGAAATTGAGAGAAAAAGAGAATATGTTTAGAAAATTAACCTCGTCACATAGTGACATTCGTGTAAAGGCATTAGTTGCGTCCATACACTTTAGTATGCCTCACTTTAGTGTACTAGTATCAATACTATTGAAGCTATTAAAATAGGAAATTTGTTAGTAAGGCAAGATCCAAAGCATTCTTACTACCATCGATAAAGCAGCTGCTAATGCTACAGTAATGCTTTCTCCTAGGAAAATGCCTGCAGCGATTGTTATCATATATTCCTTCCAAAACTCCTTTCCAATCCTCCATTTAATAATCTTTCCAAGAACGCTTCCCATTAGAATTGTGATAGACATGGGAAAGGCCGTCGTTATACCCACTACTACAGAGATCAACGAGAATGGTATACGTGTTAGCGATGCTATTATTTCAGCTACGGTTCCTATAACTAGTGAACCAAGAATAAGAGTTGGTGCTGATCCCGTAGCTACTTCTCCAGTAATCCACATAGCTTTAGGAATTATGTAGGTGGCTGGCACGACTAACGAAAATCCAGGATATATTCCTGAAGGTATAGGAGCGATCTTCCAAAAGACTTCTAGGTAAAGGAAGCTTAAAATCCACGCTATTGGAGTAGTTATAAGTATTGCTTTTATGTAACTTGAATAGCTAGTTTTAGTTAGCTCAGCTATCTTTAGCCAACTGGCCCAGTGGCCCCCTCCACCTGTAACGTAAATAGGAGCGAACCATATTGTGGGATTGCCTGGTGAAGTTAACGTGTACACCGTCTCTGCTACATAAGGTATAGTAAAAGCTATACCAGAAACTCCTATACCTCTTGTCATTATAAGGCTAGCTATGAAATCGAACAAGATAAGGCCTATGAATATGAGTGGTGAGCATCCCGTTAGCCATGTATTCATTATTACTATTATTGCAGAGGTCACAATAATTCCCAGTATTAGTATTTTATAGGAAAATAGTGCGCCACTCGTTTTTTCTGCACCCTTTAAACTAGCTAGTGCACTGACTACTATCTTAGGATGCATTAATATGGGGACAAGACCTGCTGCTATGCCCAATCCTATTTGGGGGAATACCCAGAACCTTAACACAGATCGTTGAAAAGCTAATGCGCAATTCATACCAGGTCTCCAGTCAGGGAAGAGACCGATCTTAAAGAGTATGTGGTTTCCTATAAAATATGCTGCAAAGGATCCCACAAATATGTTCACAGCTATTTTTAGAGGTAGTATCATCCCTATAGCAAGCATTATAGCGTCAGTGCCTATTCCTAAGGATGCTCCAGGAATGAATAGTTCTATAGATTTATTCAAGTCTATCCAGGGGACTGGAATTGTCTTTATTTGAAATACATACGGTATAAAATAGACTATGAATGAGTAGGCTGCAGCTATTATTGAGGTTACAGATAAAACCCTTATCTTATTTTCTTGCCTCTTAGTCATAGTTATACAAATATCAGCAGCTACTTGTTGAACAGGGAATGGTAGTCTTTCTGCTATGGCAGATATCTGATAGCATAATATGCCAAATAGGCAGTGTAAGACCCTGTAGAATAAGAATAACCCGAGTGTATTAACTATTATCGGCAGTGACCAATCCAAGTGAAAGAAAGTCCTTAGCCTTATTACTGGAGAAGTTGGAGGTGGCGCGAACCAGTTAGGTATTAACTGTGGTAATGGAACTCCACCGATTTTGAAGAACCATGTACCTGGATATAAAGATCTAAAGTAAAAGCCCATGAATATTTGAACGGATATTGCTTCGACAGCTATTAGGCTAGCTCCCCATATTATTGTTACTTCTTGTTGAGTTAATGGTTTACCAAATATTCTAGCTAACTCAGTGAAGAAAAGAGCTGCTACGAACCCAGCTACAGGAAAGCTGAAGGTTCCCAAAAGGTTAGTACCAGTCATGAGATAGGTGAAAATTGCTGCTGGCATCAAAATTGTTGCAGAGTACATTATTCCAAGAAAGGCTCTCCATGTTAAACCACTTTTAAACTCAATCTCTTTCATATAGATTACCTCTTAGCGCGATCTATATACTCCTTCCTCTCCATAGGTTTAAGACCACGCCATATAAGACACTGCTTTCTAATAGAATCTATCATCTTTTCATTAACCCTTATCCAATCTTCCATTTTACCAGACATCCTTTCAATTACGACCATGGTCTGCCACTTATTATCCTTCTGTATCATATATATCTCTGTTTTCTGTTTTATCCCAAGTGGGAATGGAGCTACGTGCATAATTGAAGACAAAACTCTTGCCGGTGCTCCCTCAACTTCTCTCTCCTCAATAGTGCACTCCTCAACGGCGAAGGGTGCTCCAGGTATTGGTTCAGTATAGGAGAGTAAGTATTCCTTGATGAACTCCAATACTCCCTTTGCCTCCTCGCCGACAAATACGAAGGGTAATGGTATGTACCATATGTTTCCGAGAGGTCTTGTCTCTATTCTCCATTTTCTCCTAAGAGATGGAGTGACCATTTTGGCTGCTATACGAAGTGGATATATGCTTGACAAAATTACAGAAAGCATTAATAGTCCTAACACGTTCAAAACCGATGAAGCTGCATAGTTAGGATAGAACCACTCGGGTAGGGCTCTGATTGCATAGGCTAATCTAAGGCACGTTATACCTAGAGTATACCCTATTATAGCGCCTATTATGGCGTATGCTACGACTTGAGCTAAAAGCAAGAACATCACGTGGAGTGGGGACATACCTATGGAACTGAAGATGTAAATGTCTCTATGCTTTCTAGTTATCACTCCTAGCATAAGGTTTAGCATCGTTAACATAACTATAGCTATAGGTATGGGCAGTATTCTGTACCCTACGACTTCAAAGCCTGCAGTCGATGAATACAGTTCAATTGGCTTCTTTTCACCAATGCTCTCTGCGACGTAGAAGTAGAGTTGGGATTCTGTTGCTAGGTTAATTGCAATTTCCTTAGCTTTCTTTAGGTTAAATGGAACTATGACTACGGTGTAAGGTAGCCCATTTCTCTCTACTAACCATCCGTAAGGTACAAATATGATCTCAGACGGAGACATAAACACGAGTTCAGCCTCACCCTTAGTGATATCAAATGGCGTACTTCTTTTCTGATCTAAGTCTAATCGCCATGTAACCTCATCGCTTAGTATGCCTATAACTTTAAGTCTGACTCCTTCTACAAACAAGGTATCGCCTACGTCCACATTCAAGACCTTAGCTAGTTTCTCAGTAAGAATGCACCCGTCTTCGTAGTCACTCATAAACCACATTCCCTTAACTAAGGGCCATTTCATTAATTTGCCCTCTAGTGAAGTTATGCCGTAGTAGGCTCTTATTCTAAATGTATTCCCTGTAGGACCTATGATAAGTCCTCCACTACCCTCATCGGGTCTCAGAGGATACTTCCATGCTCTCGGGAATATATAAGCTTCACTAGCGTACTTACATCTTAGGTACTCTATGTATTCGAATGACAAGGGTCGCCAGAAGACCTCTCTTACGTATACTCCTGAATATAACGCTATGCCTTTGTAGGAGAACGGCTTGATCACCCTAAGTCCTAATATAGACGTGAACATAACCATAGCTAGCGTTAGAAGAACGATTGATGAAAGAGTTAGCGCAGTCTCTATCTTCCTCTCCCTCATGTAGGATATACCTACATTTAGGGCTGATATAGTGAAACTCAGCCTGCTAATTTCAGTGAAGTGCTTGCCCATGAAGAGCTTCTTTAGCTTCTTTACGGCTTCTAAGGTCTGACCAGTGACTATTGCTAATAGTGGCGTTATCATGGCAGCTATCCCAAGTCCCAGTAAGGCGACATATATATTAGTCGCTATGGTAAATCCTGGATGAAACAATATCATCAGCGTTATTATTATTACAAATAAAGAGCATACCGCTAATAGCTTCTTTCGGACTTCCTCAAAGCTAAAGAATAACTTTTCGCCTATGAAGGCAAACAATATGGCTAATATGAAGTAAATACAAGCAGTGTTTATTACGTCTTTAAGATTTGGGATTAAGAGACGATAGACCTGCTTCTCAAGGTATATACATCGTATAATGTTGCTATAGTATTTCTCATAATCTAGGTTTCTTAAAGCATCTTCAGCTTTTCTAAGAGCCTCTCCAGCCTGTTTGTGATAACCCTCTGCTCCAGTAAAGACCCTTTTATTAGAGCAGATCCTAATTCTGTACTCGTTTAAGTAATACAGGTCTTTTGCAAAGAGTAATAACGCATTACTCAAGCTCAGTGTCTTTTCTCTCTTTACTAGATACCCTAGTCCCTCTTCCATGTTCTCAGGACTTGCGTTATGCAGTAGTATGAGTGGCTCTTCTAACTTTGGTTCATGAAAAACTATTAGCTCAGTGGATATATTCTCATCAGTAAACGCTATTAGTACGTCGTCTTCTACAGCATATCCGAAGTGATCTGGCTCATAATGTGTTGTTACATCGTTTACTCTTACAATGTACTTAGGACTAAGTAATACCCACTGCATTAATCCCGTAGCAAAGCTCTTGCCCAATGACGGCGTCATAGCACGAAGACCAGCTAGCTGTATAACGCCACACTTGAATACTACTACATAGAAGGGAGCGCCCCAACTTCCGTATTGGCCGACTTGAGGGTGAATCTTGAACGTCGGTGGAAAAGCTTGCGTGCCGTACTTCCCTTCATCCGGAGCATAAATTATTTGTCCATTGGTCTGATTCACTAAGTAAGCCACTACCTTATAGACTATTCTATCAGACAGTCCTCTAACTATGAATTTACCATTCTCGTCCGTAGCTTCGAACCACGTGTGCTTGTAATACATGTCCGGATTTGTAGTGCTTATCTGAACTATTGTGTTTGGTACTGGCTTGTAATATCCAGTCTTTTCGTCGAATTCTACAACTTGTCCAACTAGTCTACCGAGTCTATAACCGCCAGCGAGCCATCCACTTCTATCTAGTATCTCTTGCTTTTCTATTCCCATTTCTTCAAGATCCATGTTTGCGAGGTCATATATGGTGCAGAAGATGAACTCCATTTGAGGTCGTAAGTTATTTAGATTTCCTATTCTAGCATAGGTGTCTAAGGGAGTTCCTCTATGAGAGAAGTAGGCGTAAGCGGTTCTGTAAGTGATACACCTTGATCCAGGAACCCCCCTTCCAGCGTGGGCCTGCGCTGCTGTAAATACATCTCCATCAAGGCAGAAGGGCGTGGGCTCATACATGTCCCACTTCATTGTGAAGTGATCAAATGAAAATTTACCCTCTATAATCCATGTTTTACCGTAGACTTTCCTCCAAGCTTCTATCATTTTATCTTTAAGTGAGAACCCTCCAGAAGTGCCAGTGAAGAATAGGGGAGTTAGTTTATTATCTGTAAAGGCGCCTCTACCAATGATACCCATTCGATAAATTCTGTAAAAGTGACTAGTGTAGAAGGCTCCTATCATGTTCGTTTCCGCGCTTAGGTCAATGCCTATTTCAAGAAATATGCCCCTACCTATAGCTTTTTCAGGGAGCACCCAAGGAAATGGATTTTCCCACATCAGCTTATCAACAAAGTACCTAGCACCTGCAAGTCCCTCTCCCCAGCCTGAAAAGGCTATAAACATTACGGATCTCCTAGTATTCACCTGTGAAAGAAACTTAGCTAGCTCTAGTAGTACTGCTACTCCGAGTGCATCTGTTGCACCCTCAGCTAATGTGGGGACGACTGACCAAGTATCATAGTGTGCGAATATAAGTATCCATTGATCCTTTAGGTCGGCACCTAGCTTGAAACCTATTACGTTAGGTACCTCTTTAACCTCCCATTTAACGTTAAGCCATAATCGTCCTCTTACATCTTTCTTACTTTTAAGGAGCTTAAGGAGCTTTATCGCGTACTTCCTCTCAATATAAGCCCTTGGAAATCTTAGTGGAGCGTACTTCAAGTACTTTAACTCTGCTTCATAGGTGTTAGTATCTGTAGGCTCAATGAATATCACAGCCTTGGCCCCAAGTGAAAAGATTCGTTTCCAATTATCAAGGCTATTGAATTCCATAAGTACTATGGAATCCTCTATTCTCTTTCCAATGCACTCCTTATAAGTACCTGTTCCAACGTAAAATATCAAACCTGAAGTATTTTGCGTAGAACAAGGATTTACTGAATTGGGCCACAGAGGATGTATGGGAAATGATGCTAATAGTTCCCCAGTTGGAGAATATACCTCAAGGTGGGAGATCGAAGCTATAGGTACAGTTATGTTATATAATTGAAATGTTACGTTCTCTAGTCCCACCTCAATGAAGTATCTTCTTATGTACTCAGCAGCCTTATAGAATCCAGGGTACCCTGTAATCCTAGGAGAACAGTTCTTTGTAAGGAAGTATACGTGATCCCTAATTTTAGTGAGGTTTATAAATCCCTTTTTAATAATATCAACATAGGATAGTGAATGACTACTAGGGTCACTGTAAGTTATGTAAGCTTTGTTACCTATTAAGGCTAGAGTTACTAGCAATATGATAATAATGGCTTTGTCCTTTATTAAGCACATATTAACACCTCTTATTAGTGTTTAATTTTTTAAAAAAATATTAATACTATTTATTTCACCATGGTGGAGGAACGTTTGCTGGGCCCACTATGAACACATCTATGAACCACTCGAAGACGTTTATTATTGCATAGGTTGCTATATATCCAATGACGAACTTTATCATCTTTCTGTGAAGAGTAGCCCCTCCGATTTTCCAAACTATATACTTCCACAACCATGCGAAGAAGAATGATAAGAACTCCCATGGAATTATCCAGAATCCAGCTATGGGAGCCATGAACCCTATTGGATTTATCGGCCACCATATGAACCTTGACCTAAGATACATTAGTACTATTGCAAGCACCGCTCCAAGCGTATACACATCTACTCCACCAGCATAGGCTCCTTTTTCTGGATACTCTCCAGCATATATGTCCCTAGAGAGACCTGCACCTTCATTGCCCTTAGGATAGCCATAAGTTCCACCCCATGCATTGTAAGCCCACATGATTCGTACGAAGTAAGCCCATAGTACGCCTATGATTATCGAGATTATTCCTGCTATGGCTATGTATTTTAGTGATGCTTTTACCTCTGTTCCAACCTTATAGCAGTCGTTTATCCTTGGCGGGAATCCACTATGTGTGGCTAGTGAAGCACTACCGTATTGTTGATCAAAGAATAGAATTGTCATCTGAGCAGCTGAAGTATTGTACTCCTTCGTAGGTATATAGTAATAGTAAAGTGATAACCATTTAATGCTTCCACCAACTCTTAAAGGTCGTCCTCCCCACCAGAATTCTCCCTTTATTCTACCTAGTGCTTGGAACCATATTATAAACAATATGCCGAAGGCTATTGTCAGAACTGGAGTAGCCCCTGTGATCAGCATTGTGACAATCCATACTATTGCTGAAATGAAGAACCCAGGTACCGATATTTTGTAGGAGATGACTGGGTCGTCTATAGCTCCTGGTCTCTTTAAGAGGACTGCGATTATGTTCTTTATATGGTCTCTCCCTAACCAGAAGCACCATAAAGCTATCCCTATCCACATTCCCCAACCTAACGTCATGTTAGGAGGATAGAACCACCACCCGTTGCTCAGGAAGAATGGCCACCATCCACTTCCACTAATGTCTGGATATACACCAGCAGCTATTCCAATCATTGGCTTTAGCCAATCAAATATTATTATGGAGGCTATTATTCCCTGAAGAACGTCTAATGGCAAGAGGTAAGCTCCTACCATGAAGGCTGGAGAGAACGCTAGAAGCACCAGTCCCTTAGTTTGAGGAAGCAATGATAAGTGAGGAGCTTTGTACCAATCTGCATAGTGTATTGTAAAGTCTGGAACTCTAGGTATTAGTCCTCCACTAAGAGATCTCAGTGGATCCCATATGTATATGAGGAATGATACAATAACACCATACCAAAGCCACTTCTCCTTAAATATCCTCGCTCCTTTCTCGTCTACAACACCCATATTTATTAGCTCGTACACAGGGATTGCATGTGGGTAGGGTAGTTTTTCAACCTCTATCCATTGTCTTCTCCATATCGACATTAAGAAGAAGCATAAGAAAAGTGCAGACATTAGGTGTATTGACCAAAAGGCAAACGGCGTAGCCCATGCAGACCAGTTAGGAGTTCCTCCGTGGTACATTTTCTCTGCCTCTTCCAGTGGTAGTTTTAACCAATCTGGCACTAAATGTGCTAAATCCTTATAGAATATGGGTATGAGGAATGGAGTTGAAGGTCCTCT
>Ga0180302_10000955_pt1 | contig 13489 bp, 21 predicted proteins | sample GuaBasSediGuay17_FD_121794 | JGI IMG/M metagenome (GOLD analysis project Ga0180302, IMG submission 121794) | Subseafloor sediment microbial communities from Guaymas Basin, Gulf of California, Mexico - Guay17, Core 4571-4, 12-15 cm | ecosystem: Environmental > Aquatic > Marine > Hydrothermal... | reverse complement strand
CTCTTAACAGTTTGTTAACATTAAGCTTGAGGGCGTGAAGTACTCTGTAGGCGAATTCCCTCTTCTTATCGTCTGGAAGCATGCTAAAGCGCTGGACAAATGATAGGTCAGCCTTCGGCTTCTTCGGCTTCTTCTGTTTCTCCGACATGTTCTTCTCCTTCCTCCTCCACTTTTTCTTCTTGTGAAGGTTTGATCTCGACCTCACTTCTAGCAACTACTTCCTCGGGATATTCTTCAGGATATTCTTCGTATTCCTCTAGTCTAGGAAATTCTGCTTCTTCGGGAGCGGCTTCTTCGGTCGGAGTTATTGCGGATTTCGCTTTCTCTATTACTTCACCTAAGCGTTTGGCTCCGTGGTCTATGGCTTCTTTGGCTATGTCACCCCAAGTCTTAGCTACGTATGGGTGCATGAACCAAGGGGCTTTTCCCTCAAACTCTATTGGCGGAATGCTTGCGCCTTCACCGCCGACAGTACCAGAAAACGCTTCCCTCAGCTCCCTAGCTATTTGACCGAACATCCTTACTGGCTCCATGTACTCCCTAAGGCCCTCTACATAGGCACGCATGAAGTCGGCAGGAGAAAGCGGTCTTTCTGATCTTTCTGGCGGTGGTCTTTCCTTTTTCCTCTGAATGACTGGTATTACAGGTGCTGGCTCGTAATGCCTCCAAACCATCTTATCGTATTGATATGTGTCCGGATCTTTCCTCATAAGTCGATAAAGTTTTCCTGGCACGAACAGCTCCTGATAGTCCTCTTTACGCTTCTTGTCGGTTGGCTCGGTAATTGTAACCCAACCATTTTCAAAGACTTGTAGCTCATACATCCAATCCTTTTTGATTTTGCTTTTTATCCAATCTAAGATGCCCATTTTTAATCAAGCAATAAATATGAATAGACAGATATATTACTTCCGTTTCCTAAATTTTCTCGGAAGGTAGTTCTTCTTTATCCACTCAGCAAGCAAAGCTCCGCCGTATGCAAAGAGTAAGTTAAGCGGATCCTCAACTATTTTATCTAGCTTTTTCCTGAATTCCTCCATGGGCTGTGATTCTTCCTCATACTCGCGTATTTCACCAATCAGATGCTTTACTGCTGAAAGGCATTCTCTGAAGTGAGGACATGGTGGGATAACATGACCGCAATTAGGACATATAACTGGATTAACACACCTACAGCCTTTACGAAACTGTAAATCGAGATTCTTTTCATTCATGCCAACCATCTCAGAAAACTCCATTTCTTGGTGCAGGAAAACCATCATATTCGCCTAAAACATACTTTTTCAAACCAAATTGTTTTATTCGTCTAGCAGATGTGGCCACAGCAAGCCATGAAGGGCGTTCAATTCCGAAGCCAGAAGCCATTACCCTATATCCGAAATCTATGTCTTCAGCCTCAAACTTATAGCCAAGTCTACCCCCCTTCGTTTCGTCAAATCCTCCAACTGCCTCGAAAACTTCTCTCCTCACAAGAATCCCCCTACCGCTAGATCTCCATATAGGACGAATTATTGATTGAAGGTAGAAAAGCAATCTAATCAGTGGAGAGCCTTCATACAATACATTCGCTGTGTGAATAAGCCCGTATTCCTTGTAACGTTCAGCGTAGTCTATCAATTCTTCCAAGAAGGATAATTTATAAATACAGTCGGCATCCGTGAAGAAAAAGTAATCCCCTTGAGCGATTTCAGCACCCATATTCCGTGCTAGCCCTATTCCGCGCTCTGGAACGTCCACGATTTTTGCGCCGAAACTGCTTGCTATTTCTCTGGTTTTGTCCCAGCTAGAGTAGTCAGCAATTATGATCTCAAAGTTCCTATATGTCTGATTTGACAGGCTTGTGAGGCAGTTTGGTAGCCATTTTTCCTCCATAAAGGTGGGAATTATGATGGACACTAAGGGACCGTCTTCAATTTTATAGGGAGGGGGAGTTGAAAGGGATTTCAGGGCTTCCTCGGCTAGGTCGTAGGGCTTCTTGATTAACGTAACGATTGATAGCGAGAGGGCTAGAGCTCGGGCCAGCATTCCGTGGTTTCTTCCTCCTCCACCTCCTCAATTTTAGCTTCGGAAACCCTTTTTAATAGAGATGAGAGAGCTTCGAAGAACTCCTTCGTTTGTTGGCTAGTAACTAGCTTAGTGGCCTCGTCAAAGAAGGTTGTTGCTTTTTCTATGAGTTCTTGGTTCTTCAGCATTTTATCGACTTTTTCAACTATTTTCTTAAATGTCTGAGCAGTAGCGCTTTCCTCCATTATCGAAAGAATTTCCTTCTTGAGAGTCCTTGTCGTGAGCTTGGTTCCGATAACCATGCCTACTGCAAGCATGCAACCATTTATGATTGCTGAGAGTATCATCAGCAATAGTTGATCCAAAACAGACCTACCTAAGCGGCTTAGCTTGAATTCTCATTATTGCCCTTCTTGCTAAGCGTGGAGAAAGCATCGTGGGAGTTACCTGAAATGCTTCCTTAAGCGAGTCCAAAAGTGCCGTAACGAATTCGGAGAATTCGGCCCATCGATCAATAACCATGTTCAAAGCTTCAATTGCCCACTTCAAAACCTCTTCATTAGGAGCCCTCCGAATCCAATCAATTGTTGATGGTAAATCGACCCATTCGGGAATTGTAGGAACTGTAGGCAACCTATTAAGCAATGCTTGTCGTAGCCGCTCCTTAGCATCCTCATAGGGTTTTCTTCCTACAGATTCACCTATTGGATATGCTATTAGTCCGCCGACAAGGCCGCCCATCGCCAATAATGCGACCCAACTCAAACATCTCACCGATAAGAATTAGGTTTAAAAGCTTTTAAACGTTTATTCTTTAGGGAACGGATATGGCAATTATCGCTGGAAGGGAAATACTGCCTCTAGCGGAACGCGTCTTCGATCCAGATGTCTTAGATGATTACAGGGAGATAACCATCAGTTTAGCAGAGGTTGTAGGATATCCAAAGATGGTCATTACAAATATTGATTACCCAAGCTCAGTTGCGGCAGGTCAGACCTTTAACATAACGGTTTACTACACAAATGAAGGAGAGGCGGGAACGGCTTGGATAAGAGTTGTTGACTTGGATACTGGTGAGGAGGTTGTTCCGAGGCAAACTTTCAGTATAGATGCAGGGAAGAGCGGGGGCATATCGATAAGTTTCACGATGCCAGATAGAAATGTGAGGTTGAGGATTGAGCTAGGTCATGTCGAGTAGGTATGTGTTAGACTCCTCTTCAGACATAAGTGCAAACTCGATTCCAAGCTCAAATCCGTTTGTTACGGATGTTTCTAAAGAAATAACTATTCAGAGAAAAGCAGTAACCCCGCCCATCCAGGACGAGTTTTTCCAAGTTCTAGCAACAGTAATTGCAGCATTCTCCCTACTGTTTCTTTAGGGAGAGGCCATGAGTAAAATTTACTTTAAACCAAGCTCAATTACTTGGGGCGACGAGCACACGGTAGGCGATATTTTAGAAGCTACTGTCATGGTTGCGGACTTGCACAATTGTACGGGCGCTTATTTTTCAATCTCCTTTGATCCCGATATCTTCGAGTTTCTAGAAGTAGTTAGGGGGGATTTCCTCTCTACTGGCTTGTTCCTAGAAGGGTGGATTGAAGACGGTACGCTCAACCAAGTAGCCTGCATCACATTAGATAGTCCGACAGATGTTGTTGAGGAGAGTTTCGCCATTATCAGATTTCGTGTATTAAAAAAAGATGTAAAGAGCGCGATTTCGATTTTTGAGGCGGGCTGGTATGATGCAGATTATGCGGAGCGACCTTTCGATGAAGTGGACGATTTTGTCTTCACATTTGGAGTGGTTCCTGTCTATCCAAAGCTAAGAATAGTTGACGTTAGGGCACCGACAGAAGCTTATTTTGGAGAGGTCGTCAGGGTTGAGGTTGATTGGGAAAACGAAGGGAATAGTGGCGTAGCTTGGACAAGATTAGTTGATATGGAAACGAATACAGAGCTTGTGGAACGAACCAGATGGCAAATATCCAGCGGAGATGCTGGAACATTAACGCTTGAGTTCCTAATGCCAAACAAAACCCTCAAAGCCAGAGTTGAAGTGGGGCACGAAGAGTAGCACAGTTAGTAGAGTATTTGGAAGGGTTTATTGGTAGCTTGTTATTTTTTATTTTGGTGTTAAACTTGACTTTGAGAAGGAGGAAAGGACCCGGAACCGCGGGCGACTTAGTAGCCATTTCCGAGCCGAACATAATTATAGTTGATAGCGAAAGCTCTAATGTAACGCGAATAGGCACATGGAGCAGAGTAGAGGAAAGTGAGGCGGTTGGAGGCAGCTATCTTCAAAGTAATGCTGCCAACAGCAAGCTAACGTTTTCGTTCAAGGGCTCCACTCTATGGATAAGGTTCAGATTTGGTCCTGATTGTGGCAAAGTAAAGGTTGAAGTTGATTCTCTAAGTGTTACAATTGATTTATACTATGCCTTAGAACTATACAAGTACGTTAATGTAGCCGTGGGATTAAAGGAAAACGAGAGACATGATGTAACCGTTACGGTTCTAGGCGAGAAGAACACCTCAAGCACGGATTATTATGTGAAGGTCGATAGTTTTGCTTACAGGCTGACCGAAGAAGCACTAAGCCTGCATTCAATTGAGTATATAGACCTAATAAATGTGATAAACACAATAAACAGGATTAATCAAATACAGCTAATTAACAACATAACAGATTTAGAAAAAATAAACCCGTCTACACCATTCACAAGAGTAGAAGGCATATCTTTCTACGATCCTACTGCTTCCGGAAACACTTGGCCAATCGCGATTCACAAAAATTACCTATATGCAGGATTATATGCAACTGAGCCAGCTGTTATAAAAAAAGTAGACCTGAGGTCTTTTAGAGAGGTTGATACCTTAAGGCTTGTTGATACGGATGAAAAACAACCAGTAGCATTTAGCATCGACTCGACTAATGAGCAACTCTATGTAGGATTGTATTATCCCGCAGGCGGAAAGATAACAAAGGTTGACCTTCGAGAGTTTAAGAGAGTAGAAGCATTAGACTTGGCTGAGGGTTCTTATGCCCTAACTTGCATGGACATCTCTGATAGCGATTATCTGTATGCAGGTTTAACACTTGGCGGAAGTCCCGGAATTATAAACAGAGTTGATTTAACTACATTTTCAAAAGATGCAAGCTTAACGCTAGCCTCAAGCGAACAAGATGTGAATAGAATCAAGGTTTACGGCGGATATGTTTACGCAAGCCTAAGAACTGGACAGCTAATAAAGGCTCAGCCGGATTTGTCAGCATATGATAGCCTAGATTTGGGCGAGGGGAGCCTAGGCGGAATTGATGGCTCAGGTAACTATCTTTATGTTGCTGGAGAGGGGAAAATCATCAGGGTGGACTTAGCTACCTTTACCAAGGATGCTACCTTAGATGTAGGTATTAGCGGAGCCGCTAGAGACTTGGAAATAGTCGACAATTACTTGTACGCCTGCTACGATACATCTCCTGGCAAAATTGTAAAGATAGACCTATCAACTTTCACTTTAGAGGATACGTTAACGCTTGAGGATTGGGAAGCTGGATGTCGCGAGTTAGCAACATATGAGAGCTATTTATACGTTAGCCTATTCAACATACCAGGCGGAGTTACAAAAATTGACCTTACTGGCAGAAATGTAATAATGAATAGGATTGGCGAAATTGAAAGTATCGGAAGCATAGGTTCAATAGAAGGTAAATTAAAAGTAGTTGCAAGTAAAAGATTATATAAGGAAAGCAAGGCGGTTGCTGCTGGCGGAAGCGAAAACATCGATTTCCCTGTCCCAGAAGGCGCAACTGGTTGCATAGTAACACTTGTGATAAACTATGGAGGGACATCATCTGCAGGAGTAACTATAGGCGTTTATCACGGTCCGACATATGGAGTTTACGATACTGAAACAGATGATGAAGAAACCATATCCTTCTCATCTGAATCATATAAAGTGAAGAGCTTCATATTTGCAACCCCATCGAATTATGTAAGGTTCAAGCTAACCAATCTCGATGCATCATTAGATGCCGATATAGATTTGTACGCAGTATTTATTTAAGGAGGTGAAAATTTGCCCTTAGATCCTATCTCATATAGTTTGGCGAAAAAAGCTAAAAAAATAGCCGAGAACCACGCTTTAGACAGTCACACCGATGTAGAAATCACTAGCCCTGCAGATGGTGAAGTTTTGACATACGATGCGGCTAATGCGGTATGGAAAAATGCAGCAGTAGCGGCAGCACTTCAATTGCTCAACTTTGGAGGCATATTCTGGTTTAATAATAACTGGTTGCCTGAGAGAATGATTGATTACGCAACTAGCGGGTCTGGAACAATCACTTGGGCATCCGATCATATTCGTATGTCTACTGGAACTACTGCATCAAGCTATGCTTATGTCTGGAAGCTGGTAGGTCTATCACCAACACCTACTTGGGATAAAAAAAGACACTTCGTCTGCAATATGGAGCTCCGATACTTAGACGCTAACGCTTATGCTTGGGTAATTATGGGGAATACGGAATACGATTCAAGTACAAGCAGCTACTGGCATGTTGGCTTTAAAGCCGTAGATGGGTCTTTGTATGGAACTGTTGCGGATGGAAGTTTAGAATCGACTTTGCTGTTAGCCACTTTGGGAGGAATCGAGACACACGAACTAAAGGCGGTTTTCACTCCAGGTGTCGAGGCATGCTTCTACATAGAGGACGAAGATAAAGGAGCAATGACAACACATCTCCCGTCTGGAACTTCCTATGCCAATCAGATTTTCTATGCAAGCGTGTACAACACAGCGGCAGAGGACAAGCTTTTGTATGCTTATCAGGTTAAGTTTGTTCAAGAGGAGTAGCCAATTCAAATCATCAATATTTCTTTTATAGAAAAAGTTAAATTGCCCGCTTCCTAATTTTGCATGATGATCGCTGCAAGGACTTTGGAGCCTACACCCGTTACAGGAGCTTTAAGTACAGAGTTGGCGATTTCCCCGCTTATTGAGCTGACCGCCGATCGTTCGGTAGTGTCTCCGGGAGAAAGCGTTACGCTTACAGGTCGCTTGGTCATACCCAAAAAGCCCTACGGGGACTTGAATCAGGACGGAGTAGTTGATGTAAAGGACATATTCACGATTGGTAAAGCCTATGGTTCAACGCCAGATTCACCAAACTGGAACCCAGATGCCGATGTTAACGATGATGGGAAGGTAGATGTGAAGGATCTTTTCTCAGTTGTTAGGTTTTACGGTCAAGAAGCTAATGGAAAAACTATTGAAATACAACAACTTGTTGACGATAGTTGGGTAACATTAGGAACTGTCCAGACTGGTTTAGGCACCTATAACGGTCAACCTCACCGAGGAGTTTTCTCCTTCGTTGTAGAAATACCTTCGGATTTCCCAACACCTTCTACTTTATATTTAAGAGCCTATTTCCCCGGAGGGGAGTACTAACTAAAATCTTAACTTTAAGCGATTCGCTTCTAATCAACCGCTTCCCGCATCTTTTACACATAAAAGCCTTTCCAACCTTTATCATCTCTCCTTTACAATACGGGCACCTCATCACCATACAGCCTCCGTGTAGAAGTCGTGGCTCCCTATCTGATCTGCAACCCATTGAATTGAGTAACTCCCGTCATCACCAGTCACATCAGTTAAGTCGGTAGAGGAATCATCTTTGTATAAGGTTACTGTAGCACCACTAACTGGATTGCCGTTTTCAGTCAGAGTGCCATAAAACGTAAATGTATCGCCGACATATCCCGATTCTTTGTCGACATTTATTGTAAGCGTATAGGTAACTAATGGTTCCTTCCAGAACGTTATCAAGGCACCTATGGCCGCTCCATTCTTCTTCACGTAGAATGATGTCGCACCCTCAGGTATGTTCACAAAGCCGTCTGGATCGGGCTCATAAACTTCTCCAGAATCAAACTCAATAGTTACGCCTGAGAGATCTGTTATATAAGTGCCAACATTACCATAATTACCTTGCACGATGTATTGGTCCTTTACATCCACCTTTTTATCAGCATTTATATCTCCCATATAGTCCCAATCTGTATCTCCTTCAGAAGTTCCGTAAACAGATGAAATAAAATTTGCATCCCTCACATCAACTTTACTGTCTGGCCAGTGGGCGAGCTCCGGATAAGGGCTTTCCCCTCCTGTTTGGTCCCCTTCCAACCCCTCATCATCAAAAAGAAGCTCCACTTTTAGACTTCTCGGCGGACCGGTCTCACCTCCCAAAAAGGGACCTAAGGTAGGAACATAGAAGTAGCCATCTACCCTTGTTTTCATCGCACATAGTAATGTCGTTGGCATGGCTCTCAACTAAAAAATTAGCACATATCTATAAAACCTTAATTTTCTTGCTTTTCTGTCAGTTCTATTAACACTCCTATTATCTTATCGACATCCTTCTTTTCAAGCCAGATCGGCCCTTTTAGCTCTTCGTAATAGAACTGTTTGGTCTTTTCGCTGTATTTTAGCTCCAACGGTTTAAATAGGAACATAGTTTTCCCTTCTCTCGTTTTAACTTTCCTGAAAGAGAGGCTCCATGTCGAGCCTCTTATCAAAACGGATTGTTTTTCCGTGTTGATTCTAACTTTTTCCTTCGGCATTTTCGGCGCACTTATAGCACAGTTTTCTGTCAAACAGCTCCTTTCTAATAGTTGTCGTATGCCTTTCGCACTTAACACATCTATACTTATAATGAATTCCTAAATCATCTCGCCATATTTCCCAAGGCTCTTCTTCAGTCCACTCGTGGAGAACTTCACGTTTCAACCTTAAACCTCCTTTCAGATCGAACCATTAATTCATTTTCAGTCCATAGACCCTTTTCCAAAGTTATCCTCATCAACCCAGACTCGAAAATTATATTGCACTTTTTCGCTTGGTTCAGAACCTTCAAGAATTTTTGGACGTCCTCTTTCGGAAGCGAAACTAAGGCAGAAAGCTCTTCCACAATATTCGAAGTTTCAGGCACGATTAAACCTCCTGACTTCATAGTGAGTGATTAAGCTTTGAATTTCTGCAATTTAACCCTCCTTTTTCTTGAACATTAGCTGAATGACTTCGTTTATTCCTTCAGCCTTTGCCAGTTGTACTCTATATTGCAAGTTAAGCTTGAAGAGTTGTTTAGTCAGCTCCAATAAGGTTGTTGATGCAGATAAGACTTGTTTCTGCTCTTCTATCTTCTTCTTAAGGTTTTCAATTTTCTTCTCTAAACTCATGCCCCCACCACATATTAAAATATGCTTAAGCATATTTATAATTTTAAGTACTGTATCCCTTTCTTGTCAACCTAGCAGATACCCAAGGAGGTCTAAGTTGTAGAACATACCATAAAACGATGGCTGAGGTAACGGAGGCCACAACACTTAATAGAACGGTCTTTATTTCTGAAGGAATTTGAGTCGTAGCTTCTGGGGCATCTCTAAATAGCCAATGCAATTAAATCACCAAACAATTCTTTATGGACATTTTTTATTAATATGTCGCCAAGAAATAAAAAGAAAGATTAAGAAGTTCGAAGTTTTCTTATAGCATAGTTTGCATGATTTTTGTTATGATTATGGCTATTCCGCTAACGATAAGCCCTAAGAACCCTAATGTTTCAGCGAAGCCCATCGAGATCAGTAGCCCGAAACCGAAGCAAATCCATGTTACCACAGTAACGATAGCGAAGGGTTTCCTCAGCACCCTAAATTTTATTGATGCTAGACCTAAAATCACTAATATTGTTATCATAATGCCTAGAAGGGAAAACGTAGTTATTACTGGCGGCTCTGGAACCTCAAGTTCAGTTAACGCATACAGATACGAACATCCCATCTCGCTCCACCTCTAGGACGTGCACGAATCTCATCACCCAAGTCAACAGGTGATGGAGGAGTCAGACAGCTTGCCACATCAACAGAGCTTTCGATTAACGATGAAGTAGAAACGCTTGGGGAGTAGCTTACATATGCCCAATAGCAAAGGTCATCCTCTATTTTGCTGAAGTATAATATGTAGAACCTAAAATAGCTTACTGCGACTCCGGCGTAAGCACAAATCGCTTGCCCATCTGGCACCCTAACTCCAACAGCGAACTCCGCATAATCGTCATAGATGAACCAATATGCCAAATAGCACCAAGTCCCTGTAACTGTCCACTCATACCTCTTCAATCCACTAGCGTAATCCGTTACATCATAGTTTATTGTATATGCAGGAACTTGCAACTGAAAACTAATGCCCTTATAGCTGAAACTAGCTATGCCTTGAGACCATCTCCACCCAGAAGTAGGTTGATGACTTGCGGGAACTTCCTCGCCATTAACATAAAGATACAGCCTAAGCCCCAAGGGACCAGTCCACCAATCATTACGGTGCTTGATATCCTCAACAGTCACAAGTAATGCATAGTAGTCCCAGTTTGGGTCGCTTTCACAGGTATCCCTAAATAGCACCAAGCTCAGCCTAGTAGAGTCCGTTTCAACAACATCGCTATCAACTATCGAACTACTAGCAAAAGCCTTAGGCGTCAAAGCAACAATTAAAAGCAGTATTAGGATGGCCAGCGATAACTTCCTTCTCTGCATTTTCTTTCCCAAGATGTTTTTTTATATTTTCATATATATGTCTTATGTTTTCTTTATAAACCCTTCTCTCGGCGAGAACACTACACCATCCCTTATGAGCGTGGCTATTATCTTGCGTATTTCAGCCTCGTCTATTCCGTATTTTTGGTTGACTTCTCTAATCAAATCCTCCTTTGCAACCATACCCTGTATATGTTGAAGTTCCACTAAGACATCAAGCACGCTCGCTATTTTATCCCTTAAGCTCTTGGGCTTTCCAGTTAGAATTATGTCTATATCGGCCTTTTCGGGCGAAGTCAAGTCTATGCCTATTTGTTTGAGGCTTTTTATCATGATGTTTATGGCTGCCTCGGCATCTTCCGGAAGGACTTCGTTCCTTAACGCGACTCTAGCCCTAGCTTCCGCTATCCTAATTAGAGCCTCTAACTGCCTAGGACTTATGGCTATTGGAGAGCCTTCTATCTCTCCTCCAGCCTTCCTCATCTTCAAGTAGAAGTTCTCTATGCGCTCAGCCGCCTCCTTCGATAGGACGGGGTTTAACCTCCGTGCGAAGGCTATGTATTTTCTAAGCAATTCGGGCTCGATTATGGGCTGTTGACCTCTAACCCTGTGGATGTTTATTATGTGCTCGCACAGCTTCTTGTCCAAATCGGCGTTTGGCTCGTCTCTAATCACGAATATTAAATCGAACCTAGAGAGCAGGGTTACTGGTAGATTGATGTTCTCAGATACTGGTCTATATGGATCGTACCTTCCCAGCAAGGGATTGGCTGCAGCGAGTACCGCGGAACGGGCATTTAATGTGGCAACTATTCCGCCCTTAGCGATCGAGACTGTATGCTGTTCTAAGGCTTCGTGCATAGCTTCCCTATCTTGAGGTCGCATCTTATCCAACTCATCTATACATGCAACTCCCTTGTCCGCTAGAACGAGTGTCCCCGCTTCGAGGGTGAACTGGTTGCTCTCCTTCTCGCGAACTACCGCAGCCGTTAGACCTGCCGCCGAAACTCCCTTGCCACTCGTATACAATCCTCTTGGCGCTATTTTAGCCACGTACTTCAAAAGCTGGGTTTTTCCAGTTCCGGGATCGCCTATTAGAAGTATGTTTATTTCGCCTCTTATTCTTATGTCCGGAAGTTGTTTTTCTACGCCACCGAAAAGCAGGTACATTATGGCCTCTTTTATGTCCTCGTTCCCATAAATGGAGGGAGCTATTGAATTTATTATCTTCCTGTGTATCCAAGGGTCTTTGGCTAAGTCCTTTATTTTCATGAGCTCCTCTGTCGTCGGCTCAACTTCTGGCTCCTTGCTAAGCCCGCTTACGCTGTTCGCCTCTATGAAAAGGTCGAAGACGTTCAGTTTTCCGCCCTTCACCCTCCTAGTTTGAGTTCGGGGAATTCCGACAACGCATATAGTGTCGCCGGGATTGGCGGTCTGAACCAAGTCATCCAGCAGCTTTATCCTTATGTGGGTTGGAAGCTGACCCGGAGGGAGTTCTTCGGGTTTTTCCTGCACCCATATATCCTGCACGTTGACGAACTCGCTTTCCTCCTCCACGAAGTCGAAGGGGCCCTTAGCTCTACAGGATGGGTTCACACACATTACGGGTGTTCTGAGTATTGGAGTGGTCTGTTCTATGTATTGGCGCTCTCCACAGCGCCGGCACTCGAAGCACGCCATCAACACTTTCGGCCTAACAGTTGTTGCCTTTACGACCATGCCCTCAATAGCTATGAGCTTGCCTATATGGGGTGCACCGACCTTCCGCAGTTCAACCCTATCATAGAGGTTGTAGATTCTCACCTTCACCTTTTCTAGCGTTTCGGCGTAATCAGGAGCTTCCATCTGTAGCTGGCTGTAAGCAGCTCTTTCAAGAATTGGAAGGTTCTCGTCCGGCTTGTTGATTAGCAAACGGGCAAACTCATCGTCAAACTCAACTAGATCCGAGAAGTCGACACTAATTACATTCGAGTTTTCAACCGCCAAAGAGGCAAGCCTTTGTCTATACTCTTCCTGCTTGAAAAAATTTGTGAGTTGCTCCTCGGGAAGGAGAGCATGTGCTCTAGCATCATCATCTTCAGCCATAATAAAATCACCATGAAGGTTGAACTTTTGCCACTTTTTCTCTTTTTATTATATGGACCCTCAGGCTTTTAATGAGTTCGTCATCGTCAGTATGGGCAATCGAGACTTCATATTTTAGATTGCAGGTGCCATCCCATTTACAAAACGGGAGCATCCAGACAGATCGGTTAACCTTACTCCAATACCTAAAACTGCAAGGAATTCTCGGATTTTTACAAACGGAAACAACTCTACCCCTGATCCTCAAGTTTTTTCCTCCTCCAGAAGTCTATCAATTCAGCGATGGTTTCGTCGAAAGTTTTAAGTTCCCCGTCTCTAGCGGTCAGTTCCCCTTTAACCTTGGTTAGAAGTCTATGAGTTTCCTCGCTAATTTTGAGGGTCTTACTCATAAAGACACCAATTAGTAATCAGCATACTAACTATTTAAAACTTATTCGCTGTCAATTTTGAAGGAAAAAACTTAACATACTCTAAAGCAAATTTTTATTCGATGGCAAGATATGATGTGATTTTAATTTTCGTGCTCGGTTTAGTAGCAGGCATTTTATTGGCTCGTACGCTAATGTCTAAAGCGTCTGCTTCAGTAATGGAAAATGTTGAATGGTGGGAGGCCGTAAGGGATGAAAAGGGGAGGCTTGTGAAAATTATCGTGCATCGTAAACAGGAGAGGTCCCAATAATGGATGATGGCTTCTATGTAGGATTACTTGTAGGATTCGCCTTTATCGCAGGAATCTTCATAGGCATCGTCATCTCAAGCGGTTTGGGCCAAAGTCAAACAGTAGCTACCGCTAGCTCGCCACGT
>Ga0180302_10000954_pt1 | contig 13510 bp, 10 predicted proteins | sample GuaBasSediGuay17_FD_121794 | JGI IMG/M metagenome (GOLD analysis project Ga0180302, IMG submission 121794) | Subseafloor sediment microbial communities from Guaymas Basin, Gulf of California, Mexico - Guay17, Core 4571-4, 12-15 cm | ecosystem: Environmental > Aquatic > Marine > Hydrothermal... | reverse complement strand
TCACCTACCCGAGGCCTAGGAGGGTTTCGCCAGCCTTAGCCACGGGCTGGGCTGTGCGCTACCAGTGGAAGGGTTTGGAGGCCTTCCCCCTCAGCAGCCACGCTGACTTCACCCAGCTACTAGAGTATGTAAAGGCTTCCAAGCCCAAGAAAGTTTACACCTGCTATGGTTTTTCCAGGATTCTCGCCTCAGCTATTAGGCGAAGGCTTGGGTTAAGCGCTGAACCCCTCCCCGAAGGGGGAGGATTTAAAGGGTTTTAGGCCTCCTATTTTCTTCCGGGCTAAGCCTTGAAGGCTGAGGAGGGTGGAATATATCGTTCAAGGCTTAGAAGGCCTATGGAGGCTGAGGCTGCCTCCTACCTTTCATCGCTAACCGAAGATGTTGAAATCTTTGAGGAGGATGTGCGGGGAACAGAAGCCCACGTAGTGATGCTTTGCGAGCAGGGAATTATAGGCAGGGGGGATGCGGGGAAAATCCTCCAAGCCCTCGAAAGCCTAAGAAAGGAGTGGAGAGAGGGGAAAATCAGGCTTGACCCTGAAAGATTTGAGGATGTCCACGAGCTTGTTGAAGCCTACATTATAGCGCAAACCAGTGTTGAGGTTGGAGGTAAAACCCATACTGGACGTTCAAGAAACGATCAGGTAGCCCTCGATATTAGGCTTAGGCTGCGGAGGAGGCTTCTAGAGCTGTGGGAGGCCGTTTTAAGGCTGGCTGAGAGGCTGGTGGAGAGGGCTGGGGAGGAGGAAAACACCCTCCTACTACTCTACACCCACACCCAGCAAGCTCAGGTTAGCCTCCTATCCCACCTTCTACTAGCCTACGCTGACCACCTACTCCGAGACTTGGAAAGGCTTGAAGCCTGCTACCGGAGGGTTAACAGGTGCCCTCTTGGGGCTTCAGCCATTGCAGGTTCAACCCTACCCCTAAACAGGCTTAGAACAGCTGAACTCCTAGGCTTTGAAGGCTTGGTGGAGAATTCTGCGGATGCCGTGAGCGGTAGGGATTTCCTCCTTGAGGCTGCAGCCTCATGTAGCATCCTCATGGTTCACCTAAGCAGGATGGCTGAAGACCTAGTTCTATGGAGTTCCAGCGAGTTCGGATATGTGGAGCTCCCCGACGAGCTGGCTTCCCCCTCAAGCGTGATGCCTCAGAAGAAGAATCCCTGCCTCCTCGAGCTTGGAAGGGCTAAGGCTGGAAGGGTTTTAGGCCTCCTCTCAGCCCTCCTATCGCTTCTTAAAGGGGTTCCCACGGGCTATAGTAGAGACCTTCAGGAGGCTAAACCACCCCTATGGGAAACCCTAAACCAAACCATTTCCACCGTTAGGATTTTCGAGAAAATCTTTGAAGGGCTAAAGTTTAATAGGGAGCGGATGGCTGAGGCTGCCCTTCAAAGCTATGCTCCAGCCGTAGACCTAGCTGAAGCCTTGGTGAAGCATGCGGGGCTCCCCCTGAGGCAGGCCCACCGCCTGGTTGGGGAAACAGTCCGCCTCGCCCTTGAAAGGCGTGTAAGCCTGCGGGAGGCCTACAGCCTCCTCGAAGAAGCCTCCATGAAGCTTTTAGGCTTCAAACCCGCCTTCCCGAGAAGGCTTTATGAGAGGTATACTGATCCGAGGAGGCTTCCAGCGGAAAGACTGACGCAAGGCTCCCCAAACCCTAGGGAGGTTAAGAGAATGCTTAGGGAGAGGAGGGAAACCCTGAAAAGGTGGAGGTTGAAGCTTAGAAAGCTGCTTAGAAATTTGGAGAGGGCTGAGGCTATGCTTGGAAGGGAGGTTTCAAAGCTTAGTAAAGGTAAGGCTTAAATTTTCAGGCCTTTTAAAGCTAGGAAGCCCTTTATCTCGGCTTCAAGCTCCTCCTCTCTTAAAGCCCGCTTAAGCCTGTAGGCCTTTTGAACTAGCAGCATCCTCAACTCTTCAACATAGGTTTCGGGAAGCTTTAAGCCCATGGCCTTTAGCTTCCAGTTTATCAAGGCCTTCCCACTATACTTGTCGAAGACGAATTCGGTTTTGCGTCCAACCTCCTCCGGTGAGATAGGCTGGTAGGTGTAAGGATGCTTGAGCAAGCCGTCCACGTGGATTCCACTAGAATGCCTGAAAACGTTTTCACCTACGATTGGCGTGAAGTAGCCGACGGGTATCCCTGAAACCTTCTCCACAAGCCTTGACAGCCTGTAAAGCCTATCTAGCTTGAATCCCACATCCTTACCATAAATCACTTTTAACGCTGTGACCACGGCTTCGAGGGCTGCGTTTCCAGCTCTCTCCCCAAGCCCGTTAACGGTTACGCTAGCCCAGCTTGCTCCGCCTTCTAGGGCTGCAAGCGTGTTAGCCACGGCTAAACCAAGATCATTATGAGCGTGGATTTCCACCTCTATTCCCACATCCCTAATGATTCTTCTTACAAGCTTCTTAGTTATGTCTGGGGTTAGGATGCCTATGGTGTCCGCTAGCCTCAGCCTGTCGGCTCCAGCCTCCAAGATGACCTCAGCGTACTGGCGTAGAAGCCTGTAAGGCGTTCTTGAACCGTCTTCAGCTGAAACCGAAACGTATAGGCCTAGGTTTTTCGCTAGTCTCACGGCTTCCCTAATCCTGCTTAGGGCTTCCCTCCAGCCTATTCCAAGCTTATATTTGAGGTGGAGGGGGCTTGTAGGCATGGAGATGGCTATGGCGTCTGCCCCTGTTCTCGCTACAGCCTCCACATCCCTTGGATGTGCTCTACTCCAACCCATAACACTGGCTGAAACCTCTTTAGAGATGCGTTTTACAGCCTCCTCATCTTCAGGCGAGCTTACCGGGATTCCAGCCTCAATCTGGTGGACTCCAGCCTCATCCAGCATCCTAGCAATCTCAATTTTCTCCTCCACAGTGAAGGTTACACCAGGCGTTTGATGGCCATCCCTAAGCGTGGTGTCGTCAAGCCTCACAGGGTGGGAGAGATTCTTCTTCGTTTGCAGCCCCCCAACTGCTTTCCTACTTCAATAAAACATGCTGATGCGGGTTTTAAAGTTAACCTAGTATGGGGGTTTCCCTCTCAATGGATACCTCCCCCCTAACCACGAAGCCGCAGCAAAACTTCCTTGCATAGATGAGAAATCTGCCATTACTTATCCGCTCAACGATTCGGCTTGGACTCCTCCTCCCACACTTTGGACATTTGCCCATGAAAATTTTATCCCTCACCTTTAAAACCTCGTAGCCAAGCCTTAGGGCTTCATCCAAATCCCTAACCTTAAGCCTGCCTCTAACCCCCCACTCCTCCAAAATCCTAATCGCATACTTTTTCACCCTACTCAAGCTTCGGAGGAGGTCGAGGCCTTTAACAGCCTTCTCACCCCTAAGGCTTCTCAACATTAAAATGAACTTCCGGTTTGGAGTTTGCAGGAAGTAGTAGTCTAGGCCCTTGGTTAACCCCTCCCTGGCGAGTAAAACGTCGAGTAGGCTGGCTTCAAAGCAGTCTAGGCAGTCTATCACCTTACCTTTAAAGCTTGGAGGAGGCCTTCCACCCTCAAGCAGCCTCTCCCCCGCCTTTTTAACGCTTCCATAGTCCACTCCAAGCAGTAAAAGCGCGTGAAACCTGAATCTTTCATCCAGCTCTTTAAGCAGATGATTAGACATGCATGCTGAGGTCACCCTAAGCCTCCACTCCTTTACCGTAAAGTATTAATAATCTTAAAAGGATTTCCACAGAAAAGGGTTATTCTCAGGCTGCGAAGGTGGGAGTCCTTTTGGAGATAAGGAAGGGTCCTGCTAGATTTTCCCTGAAGGAGCTAAGAACTAACATGATTCAGGCGAAGGACCTTGAGGTTACCATTGGAAGGCTGGCTATGGAGGAGGAGTGGGAGCCTCAGGGGCCTACACCCTTCCCAGGCATAAAAGACCTTAGGGCTTGGGACTTCAAGTTTTTAAGCCGTTATAAGCCCTTCTATGCTCCCTTCTGCGACCTATGCTGCCTCTGCACCTACGGGAAATGCGACCTCACCGCTGGTAGGAGGGGAGCCTGTGGAATAGACATTAAAACTCAGCAGGCGAGGATAGTGCTCCTAGCATGCTGCATAGGGGCTGCAACCCATACAGCCCACGCACGCCACCTACTAGAGCACCTACTCCTCAAATATGGGGAGGACTACCCAATAAACTTGGGCCCAGAAATAGAATGCGAAATGCCGCATGTGAGGCTTGTATGCGGTATAAAGCCGAAAACGCTGGGAGACCTAACCTACATTCTCGACTACTGCGAGGAGCAGATAGTTCAATGCCTAGCCGCCGTCCACACAGGTCAGGAGGGAAACTACCTCGACTTCGAGTCGAAGGCCCTCCACATGGGCATGATAGACCACGTTGCCATGGAGGTTGCAGATGTAGAGCAGATAATCACCTATGGGTATCCTAAGGGAGACCCAAATGCCCCGCTAACCGAGATAGGCTGCGGATGCGTAGACGTAACGAAGCCTTTAACCCTATCCATAGGCCACAATGTCGCCCCAAGCATAGAGATAATAGACTACTTGCGTAAGGCGGGTTTAGGCGAGCCAGGCCAAGCCATAGAGGTAGCAGGCCTATGCTGCACCGCCCACGACATGACCCGATACACTAACCAAGCGAAGATTATAGGGCCCATGTCCTACGAGTTAAGGTTTATTCGAAGTGGGATTGCAGATGTCATCGTTTTGGATGAGCAGTGTATTAGGACGGATGCTGTGGAGGAGGCTTGGAGGGTTAAAACCCCTGTGATAGCGGCTAATGAGAGAGCCTGCTATGGGCTTCCAGACCTAACCGAGCTCCCCGTAGAGGCCATAGTGAACAAGCTGGTTAGAAGGGAGATTAAGGGTGCAGCCATCTTCGACCCTGAGAAGGTTGGAGCCGTAGCTGTGCTAACCGCCCTAAGAATGCAGCCCCTACGCAAGAAGTATAAGGCTATACCGGACATCGACCAGATTAAGCAGGCAGCCTCCCCCTGCACCTTCTGCAGTAAGTGCCGTAGAAACTGTCCCTGGGACCTACCCACAGACGAAGCTGTAAACGCAGCCAAGCATGGGAACATAGAGCCCCTAGCCCAACTCTACGACAGATGCATAGGCTGCGGTAGGTGTGAGGAGGCCTGCCCCCAACACATTCCCGTCCACAGCCTCATCGTGGCGGCGGGTGAAAGGAAGTTTAAAACAGAAAAGTTTAAGGTTAGGGTTGGGAGGGGCCCCATCCTCGACACGGAGATAAGGGAGGTGGGAGCCCCCATCGTTTTAGGCGAAATACCAGGCGTCGTAGCCTATGTGGGCTGTGCTAACTGGCCCACCCCAATGTCTGACGTAGGTAGGATGGCCTATGAGTTTGCGAGGAGAGGCTACATCGTAACCTCTACAGGATGCTCAGCCATGGCCATAGCCTTCTATAAGGATGAGGAGGGAAGATCGCCCTACGAGGTTTTCGGAGGAGGCTTCCTTAGAGGGGAACTCTCAAATGAGGGCTCCTGCGTGGCCAACCCGCACATAAGCGACGCCTGCATCAAGATCGCCTACATCTATGCGAGGAGAAATCTTCGAGGCAACTACGAGGAGATAGCTGACTACATCCTGAACAGGGTTGGAGCCTGCGGGGTTGCCTGGGGAGCTATGAGCCAGAAGGCAGCCAGCATAGCCACAGGCTTCAACAGGATAGGTGTACCCGTAATCGTAGGGCCTCAGGGCCTCAAATATCGGAGGCTATACCTTGGAAGGGTTGAAGACGAGGAAAGCTTCAAGGTTTACGATGCGAGGACGGGTGAAAGGGTTTTCGTGGGTCCGGCTCCAGAACACCTCGTCTACGTAGCTGAAACAGTTGAGGAGTGCATGGTTTGGACGGCTAAGCTATGTATTAGGCCAAGCGACACCACGAAGGGGAGGATGATCAAGCTTACCAACTACGTCGACCTCTACAAGAAGTTTTACGGGAAGCTTCCCGAAGACTTACCCATGCTGGTTAGAACTGAAGCCGACATCCCTGTAACCTTCAAGGATGAAATTATGGAGTTTCTTAAGGCTAAGGGCTGGCAGCCCCACCCCATGCCCTCCATAGACCCCACCATGCTTGAAAGGCTTATAAGGGTGAAGAGGGTTTAGGTGAAACGCCATGGCCTCCATTCTGCCTTCCAGAACCTCCCCTTATGAAACCGGTAATATTCCAGGCCCCCAGATGGCTCTCTCACCAGATAAGGCTCCAACAATTTATGCCGCCCTAACTAAGCGAGCTAAAAACCCCCTACTCATCGTTGGAAAGTATGTCTTAGAATTCGAGCTTGATGGAAAGCTTCTAATAGACTATGCCATTGAAATTGCGAGGAAAAGGGATATGCCCATCGTGGCTACGGCTCACACCCTTAAAGGCTTCTTAGAAAGGAATTTCCCGGCTGTAAGTATGGGTTTGGTTGACATCGTCAATAGGCTTCAAGACCCCAACTTCACCGTTGACCCTAGGAAGCCTCCACCCCACGACCTAGTGCTCTTCCTCGGGATAACCTACCAGTTTGCTTCGCAGGGCCTCTCCACCCTAAAGCATTTTGCACCCCACCTGAAAACCATAACCCTCTGCAAGTGGTATCATCCTAACGCTGACTGGAGCTTTCCAAACGTTAAAAACGAGGAGTGGAAGCAGCTGCTCGAAGCCTTCATAAAGGCTTTAGGATGAAGCTTGGGGAAACCTTAAAGAGTTCAAAGGGTTATCCCAATCCGGGTTAAACCTACCCCGGAAGCGGGTGGAAGCCGTGTCCGAATCCATGCCCGTGGAGATAAGCCCAGTCTATGAGGGGGAGCGGATAAGAAAGCAGGACATGTACGTGGAGCTTGGAGGGCCCAACGTCGAGCACAAATGCGAGCTCGTGCTAGCCAAGCCTATGGAGGAGGTTGAAGACGGAAAGATCAGCATTGTGGGTCCAGACCTAAATGAGCTCAAGGAGGGGAGTAGCAACCCCTACGCCGTAGTTGTGGAAGTGGCGGGTAAAATGGTGGAGAAGGACCTTGAATCAGTTATCGAAAGGCGAATCCACGACTTCTCCAACTATATTGAGGGCTACATGCACCTAAACCAGCGCTACGACATATGGTGCAGGATTAGCAAGAAGGCTTTCAACAAGGGCTTAAACAGCTTTAAGTGGATTGGCATGGCCCTAGCCAAACTCTACAAGGCTGAAATGCCCTTCATAGAGAAAATCCAAATAACCTTCTACACCGACCCAGAGAAGGTTAAGGAAATCTATGAGCAAGCCTTAAAAATTTATGAGGCGAGGGATGCGAGGGCTAGGGGCCTGAGAGACGAGGATGTTGACACCTTCTATAGCTGCGTGCTCTGCCAGTCTTTCGCACCCCAACACGTATGCATTATTACGCCTCAAAGGGTTTCCCTCTGCGGGGCCATAAACTGGTTTGATGCTAGGGCAGCCGCCAAGGTAGACCCAAAGGGTCCAATCATCCCAGTGGCTAAGGGTGAATGCATAGACCCCATAAGAGGCGAATACACGGGTGCAAACGAGATCGTGGAGAAGAGGTCTCTTGGAGCCAACAAGCGCTTCTGGCTTTATAGCTGCTTCGGTTATCCTCATACCTCCTGCGGCTGCTTCGATACCATTCTCTTCTATATTCCTGAGGTTGACGGCTTCGGCTGCGTGGACAGAGGCTTCAAAGGGCCTACCGTGAACGGCCTACCCTTCTCAACCATGGCCACCCAGGTTGGAGGCGGAATTCAGACGGAGGGCTTCCTGGGCATCGGAATGGAATACTATCGTTCAGCGAAGTTCATGCAGGCTGATGGAGGCTGGAATAGGGTGGTCTGGATAGCCTCAACCTTGAGGGCTAGGATAGAAGACGCCATACCACCCCACCTGAAAGATAAAATAGCCACGGAAAAGGAGGCTCCAGACATCGAATCGCTGAAGAAGTTTATGATAGAGAGAGGTCATCCGCTGGCTAAGAAGCTCCTCGAAATGGAGGCTGCTGCAAAGGCTGAGGAGGAGAAGGCCCCAGCAGAGGCTGCACCAGCAGCGGCTCCAGGCGTAACTATTTCAGGCCTACCTCTACCAGCTGCTGGGGGGGCTGGAGGAATACGGATCACGCTTAAGGGGGCGAAGATTCGAATAAACCAGCTCATCATCAAGAAGGAGGGGTAGAATTGGAGGAGGCAAAGGAGGAGAAAAAGAAGAGTGAAGGCCCCTCAGCTGGCAGGGGCATTGGAGTTGCAGAACTCCTAAGCCTCCTCGAAAAGTCGAAGGCGGTTGAGCTTAAAGACGTTGAAATCGTAGCTGAGGAGCTAACCTTCGAACTCTTACCCGTAGTCCTGCAGGCAGCTGCGCCAGCAGCCCCGCCGCCCGCCGCCCCACCGGAGGAGAAGCCTCTTGAACTTGAAAGGGTATCCTTTGAACCCCTAACCCAAACCTATGTTGGGGAAATAGCAGAAGTGCAGATTGGAGCTACAAGCAAGGAGGGGGGCACTAGGAGCAGAGTTATAAAGATTGGAGGGGAGAAGAGTCCACCCTTCTACAGGTGGGAGCAGCCAACACCTTGGAGGCCTGTTGTGGCCCTAGATGTTTTCGGCGTCGACATCCTACCTCCACTCCCAAAAACCATTAAACAGTGGTATATGGATGTGATGGACGATAGGGCTGCTTGGGCTGAGAAGTGCATGAGAGAGTATGGAGCGGACCTCGTAACCTTCCACCTGATAAGCACCGATCCCTCCCTTCCCAACAGCACCCCAGCGCCAGAAGCAGCCAAATTCATCGATAAAATGGCGGATAAGATTTCGGATCCCTTCATGATCGGTAGCGCTGGAGACCCGAACAAGGACTTGGAGGTTTTGCAGGAGGTTTCAAAGGTTGTGGCGGGTGAAAGGGTGGTCTTCGCCTCCGTCACCCTAGACATGGACCTGGAGGCTTCAGCCAAGGCGCTGACGAAGAGCAACCTAGACGTGATAGCCCTCGCCTTCCTAGACATAAACCAGGTTAAAGAGTTAAACAGCAAACTCCTAGACCTAGGGGTTCCCAAGAACAATCTCATCACGGACCCCTCAACGGGTGGCTTAGGCTACGGCCTAGAATACACCTTCAGCATGATGGAGAGGATGAGGCTTGCAGGGCTTAAGGGAGACCCCTCCATGCAGGTTCCCATCTCCTGCGCTGCCACCAACGCTTGGGCTGCTAGGGAGGCTTGGGCTAAAATCGAGGAGTGGGGGCCCAGAGAGTATAGGGGTCCAATATGGGAGGCTGTTACGGGCCTAGCTGGCATGCTTGCAGGCGCAGACCTTCTCATGATGATGCATCCCCTCGCAGCTAAAATCGTCAAGAATGCTGCGGAAATCCTCTCCAAAAACAAGCTGAAGGAGGATTGGAGGGAAATCCCCTACGAAAACTGGGTTGCCATGAAGATTTAGGGAGGGAAGGGCTATGCCCAAAATCCTCCGGCCGATGGACGTTTACAAGTATCTGCCTGGAACCAACTGTGGGAAGTGTGGGGAGGCAAACTGCATGGCCTTCGCCACCAAACTTATTGAGAGGCAGGTTTCCATCGAGCAGTGTCCAGAAATCTTCGAGGCCAAGTATAAGGATAAGCTTGAAGCTATGAGGGAGGTTCTCAGGGCTCCTGTAAAGGATGTAACCATTGGGGTTGGAGATAGAGCTGTAACCGTTGGGGGTAAGGTATGCGTATACAGGCATGAGCTAACCTGGTATCACCCCACCGCCATAGCCATCGACGTCCACGATGAAATGCCTGAAGACGAGCTTGTGAAGAGGGTGGAGCAGGTTGAAAACTTCGTCTTCGAAAGGATTGGAATGCAGCTTAAACTCGACATGGTAGCCCTCAGATGCGTTTCGGGAAGCCCAGAAAAGTTTGCCAAGGCAGCGGACATAATAGGGAAGAAGAGTAAGCTCCCCATGATTCTCTGCACCTTCAACCCAGACGTCATGGAGGAAGCCTTAATCGCCGTTGGAGATAAGAGGCCCCTCATCTATGCAGCCAACGAGAGGAACTGGAAGGAATATGCAAAGCTCGCCTCAAAATACCAGTGTCCTCTAACCGTTTCAGCTCCAGGAGACCTCTCCATGCTGAAATCCCTCTGCCGCTCCCTGAGAAAGTATGGTTTGGACGACCTGGTTTTGGATCCTGGAACCTACCTCGTTGGGGAGGGATTCAACGAAACCATAAACATGTTCACCATGCTGAGGATGACAGCCATAGAGAAGGAGGATAAGGATTTAGGCTACCCGCTTATCGCCGTCCCCGCAGCCATCTGGCTTTCACCCAAAGCTAAGGAGGATGAAGCCTCCACGAAGATGCAGGAGTCCTACATGGCCTGTGCTTTAATGTCAAGGTATGCGGACATTCTTGTGCTCCACAGCTTCGACATCTGGGTTCTCCTCCCAATCTTAACGTGGAGGCAAAACCTTTACACGGATCCAAGGGTGCCCCTATCCGTTAAGCCCACCATATACGAGGTTAAGGAGCCAACTGAAAAGTCGCCCCTATACGTCACCTGCAACTCCGCCCTCACCTACTTCCTCATCCGAAACGACGTGGAGGCTGCGGGTGGAGGCTGGATTGTATGCGTCGACACGGGGGGCATAAGCCTCCAATCCTCGGTAGCCGGTAAACGGTTCACAGCCGACATGGTGGCTGAAACCCTCAAGGAGACGGGAGCCCTAGAAAAGGTTAAACATAAATCGGTGATCATCCCCGGGTACGCTGCAAGGATAAGCGGTGAACTCGAAGACATGCTTAAGGACTGGAAGGTTTTCGTGGGGCCTAGAGACTCCTCAGCCATACCAAGCTTCATCGAAAAGGTTTGGAAGCCTGAAATGGAGGGCAAGTAGGGCTAGAATTCTCCCTAAAATTTTTATTCTATCAGGTGGAAGCCCTACCTCATGAATAGCGAGGGTGTAGTGGTTTCCGTAAGCGGTAAGGGTGGGGTTGGAAAGTCTACTGTTGCCGCTTTAATCTTAAAGGCGCTGGTGGACTCCGGTAGGGGATCCATCCTCGTCGTGGATGCAGACCCCGATTCAAACCTGGCAGACCTACTAGGCTTAGAAACCAGTCGAACCGTGGCTGAAATAGCTGCTAAGCTTAAGGATGACATAGCCGCAGGCCGCTTCCCCCCAGAATTCTCTAAGCGAGACTACTTTGAAACCAGGATTTTTGAAATCCTCCATGAGGAGGAGAAGTTTGACCTACTGGTTATGGGTAGGGGGGAGGGTGAAGGCTGCTACTGCGCAGTAAACGACCTTTTAACCTCCATCCTAGACACTCTCTCTAAAAACTATTCGATCACGCTAATGGACATGGAGGCAGGCCTCGAACATTTAAGCAGGAGAACGGATAGGGATGTCGACATCATGGTTATCGTGGTGGACAGGAGTAGGCTTAGCTACCTCACCGCCAGAAGGATTAGGGACCTAGCCAAAGAAGTCCACATAGACTTTAAGCGGATTGTGACTGTTGGAAATAGGGTGGAGCCGGAATTCGAGGAGGTAGTGAAGAAGAGGGTGGAGGAGATAGGCCTCGAATACGCAGGCCTAATACCAGTAGACCCCAACATAGCCTCCTACGACATGGAGGGTAGGTCGCTCCTAGAACTTCCAGAGTCAAGCCCAGCCGTAAAAGCCGCCAAGGAAATAACAAGGAGAATAGGCTTAACGTGAAGAGGGAGAAAAAGGCTACGGGCTTTCTTCCACAACGATTTTTAGGGTGTGGGTTGCGCAGGATATGCAGGGGTCGTAGGCTCTCGTTAAAACCTCCATCTTCCAGAAGGTTTCCTCCCTACCTCCTCCGAGGATGCTTGGAAGGGTGTTTTCGGCTATAACGGCTAAGTCCTGCTCTATGGAGGGAGCATTGAAGGCTGTGGGTGTGATAACGTTGGCCATTCTTATCAGGCCCTGCTCATCCGTCTTGTAATGGTGAATCAGCACGCCCCTAGGCGCCTCAACCACTCCTACCCCTTCACCAGCTTTTTCCTTAACCTCAACCCTGATAGGGCCCTTGGTGAACCTTGCCTCCTCAAGCATTTGTTTAGAAGCCTCCACGGCGTAGGCTAGCTCGACGAATCTTGCAGCATTATAAGCCATCATGTTGGAGGGAACCTTACCAAAGAACTTATAGTATCTTTCAGCCAGCTTGGGGGCTAGGTCCCCCCTGATTCTGTCGGCTACTGCAAGTCTTGCAAGGGGCCCAACCCTGTGCACACCGTCAGGAAACCCTACCTTTCTAAGGTAGGGAAGCTTAACGTGGGAGTGGGGTGAAACCCTCTCAGCCACATACTCCAAGTATTCTGAAGCCCTAAACTCGTAGGCTTTGCCTCCATCAGGTCTCACCACCCTTAGGTTTCCATCGTAGAGTTCGTGGGCTCCATTCTTTACCAGCCCCATGCAGTATTTAGTCCTAACAGGATAGTTTAGGAGCTCAGCCTTCCTTTCAGCGTTCTCCATGAACCAGTCTGCCATCGCCTCAATACTGGACTGGGCGGCTGAGGCTAAGCTTAGAAGCTTCTCCCTCTCCTCCTGGCTTGGGATTTTCGACATCCCGCCGGGGATAGCTGTGGCCACGTGAACCCGCTTCCCGCCGAGGATTTCCGTCAGCATGAGGCCGTAGTCGTAGATGGCTAGGGCCTGCTTGAGGAGGGCTGGATTCTTCTCCCCCAAGCCTAGAATATGCCTCTTCTCCGGGGGTAGGTCTAAGAGGTCTGGGAGGGCGAGGAAGGCTAGGTGAAGCGTGTGGCTTGTGATAAAGCCTGCGAGGTTTAGGAGTTCTCTTAGCTCCCAGGCTGCCTCAGGCACCTCCACGTTCCAAGCTGACTCCACCGCTTTAACCGAAGCCATGTGATGGGCTACGAAGCATATTCCGCATATTCGCTCGGAGATTCTGGGCGCTTCTTCAGCAGGTTTTCCCTCAAGAAACTTCTCGAAGAACCTTGGGGACTCCACGATGTTGAGTTCAACCTCGCTGAGCCTTCCATCCCTAACCCTTATAATCACGTTGCCGTGACCCTCAACCCTTGTAAGCGGGGTTATCTTAAACTCCTGCTCCACCCTTTTTCACCTCCCAGCCTTCCCAGCTATCCTCTGGAGGATGGAGGAGGCGTAGGTGTACCGGTAGACCATCCCGGAGAGGGTTTCAACCTTAAGCTTTGGAAACCTTTCCTTGGCTAGGTTTAGAAGCCCGTCTAGCATGGCTAGGCCTTGATCCCAGGTCTTCTCCGCTGGACCGTAGCAGCCGTCGCAGGGCACCCCGGCTCTAATGCAGGCAGCCTGACATCCAGCCCTCGTAACAGGCCCCATGCAGAGGTATCCCTGCTCAAGGAGGCACTTGTCAGGGTCTGGGGCCCCCTCATGAAGCCTCCGAATGGCTTCAGGCTTCTCCCCAGTCTTCTTTCTCGGGCATTCATCGCAGACGCTTTGACTGCTCAGGGTTTGAGTCTTCCCTGAGAGCAGACTGGTTAAAACGCTTTCAAGGGTGGTCTCGATTGGGGGGCATCCCGGAATCATGTAGTCGACTTTGACCACCTCG
>Ga0180302_10000953_pt1 | contig 13524 bp, 9 predicted proteins | sample GuaBasSediGuay17_FD_121794 | JGI IMG/M metagenome (GOLD analysis project Ga0180302, IMG submission 121794) | Subseafloor sediment microbial communities from Guaymas Basin, Gulf of California, Mexico - Guay17, Core 4571-4, 12-15 cm | ecosystem: Environmental > Aquatic > Marine > Hydrothermal... | reverse complement strand
CGGAACGATATTCTACGGTAGCTGCAACTTTAGATGTGTCTTCTGCCAAAACTACGATATATCGCAGCTTAACCCTTTTACAGGGATTAAAGCAGGTCCTAAGGAGTTAGCTACGATAGAGGAGTACTTAAGGCTAGAGGGGGCACGCAATATAAACCATGTAGGGGGGGAACCCACACCCAATGTACACAACATAGTTGCATCATTTAAATACCTTAACGTTAACGTGCCGCAGCTATGGAATAGCAACATGTACATGACCCCTAAGACCTTAGAGCTGCTTAGCGACTTAATAGATATATGGCTACCAGACTTCAAGTACGGTAACGATGCGTGTGCGTTAAAGTTGTCAGCGGTTAGAAGGTACTATGAAGTCATCACTAGGAACTTAAGGAGTATATGTGAGAGCGGTGACCCTATAATAATAAGGCACCTAGTTCTCCCAAATCACTTTGAATGCTGCACAAAGCCCGTTCTTGAGTGGATATCAGAGAACTGCAGGAATGCCTTAATCAACATAATGGACCAGTACAGGCCCGAGTTTTGGGTTTCACTAAATCCTAAGAGGTATCCAGATATAGCTCGCCGTCTACGTAGGGATGAGATTAACGCGGTGTACGAGTACGCAGACAAGCTAGGCTTAGATTATAGGGTGGTTAGCTAGTCGGTAAAGCCTCCTCCTAAACCGAGCCTTAAGCGGCTATGCTTAAAGAAGCCCCCTAAGTTATATTTAATAGGCTTTCAGCGTAATCGGCTTTGAAGGTGGTTAGAACTGCCAATTAGGGAGAACATTCTTGATGCGAGGTTTGAGGGTAAAAGCATTAAAGTTTACATGCAGGGAGTCAGGGAGCCTCTGGAGGGTGTCGTAGATGAGGTAGCGAAGTACGAGGTAGGGTTAAGAGTTGAGGGTAAAGCCGTTATACTATTCAGACACGCAATCCTCTACATAGTAACGGAGCCCATGGAGTTCCACGGATACAGCGTCGAGGAGCTCGGGGAGACGATCCTTACAGCAGATTTCATAGGTTCAGAGCTGGAGGTACATCTAGTAAACGGTGACGTAGTTAAGGGTAAGCTAACGAAGCTATCGAGGTATGAGGTCGGTATCGTATCTAATGAAGGAGGCTTAGTAATACCTAAGGTCAGTATATCGTATGTCGTGGTGTCATAGGAGTCTAGCTAGACCCTCTACCTAGAAGCTTAAACTTTATTAGCTTAACCTCCGTCCTATCGCTTATTTTACTTTTGTATATCTTTTTCAGCGCTTTCAAGAGCTCATCCCTGTTAGTAAAACCATCAGCTATAGCGTCATTATCCGTTAAATCCTTAACTTTCTTAACCTCTACGGACTCTATAAGCGCTGTACCCACCTTCATAGGCCCTACGACTATGTCTACCGTATCGCCACTCTTTAACGGCGAGTAGAGCCTAATAGTTAAGGTTTTCCCGCCTCGCAGGATGTCCTCACCGTACTCCCTCTTAAATATAAGCCTCCTCCTGCCCAAGCCTAACCACCCACACTGACCGCGCTTGCCCATACCTCATTCTCTAAAAGCTCTTAAACTTAGCTAATCCTTTAATTTTCCTGAAGCTCTTCACTGCGGTACCTCTGGGTTCTGTACTCATTTATTAATTTCTCTAACGCGTCCTCTGTTAGAGAGTTCTTCTCCAACTCCTTAGCCTTTCTTAGTGAAGCAAGCTCCCTATCTAAAATTTCCAGTAACTCTAATGTCTTAACGCTAACTACTGCAACGTCATCAAATAGCACCGGGTTATCAACGGTAATAGCGGGGACGAACCTTGAAACAAGCTTCTTAGCTAAGGATTCGAAGTGTCTAGGTACAACATACTTAACACCTACTTCATTAGTTAGCTTAGCGAGCTCATCAATACTGACATCGTCCTCGCTGCTAATATCTAGGTAAATAGTTTCACTACTTCTTAGATCGCCTAAAATATCCTTGCTCACCCTCAATACACCGTTCTTTATCCGGGCTTTCCTTAAAATGGCGAGCTCTCCCTTAAACAAACTACTAATTAACTGAGAAAAGCTACCTACTGCTTTTCTGAGGTTCTCATTCTCAAGCTCTAATTTTCTAACATACTGCGTTAAGTTCCTTACCCTCTGAATAAGCTCACCCACCTTCCTATCCCTTAAGATATCACGCGATATATCCAGTGAAGCTACGCTTAACTCGCTCTTAAGCTCGAGTATCTCACTCTCCAACTCATTAATCCTGCTTCTTAGCGATCTATTCTCAATGACAAGTTCCTTAACCCTCTCCTCCAGTTCCTTAACCCTCCTACTACTCTCGGTATCTCTTTTCGCTATATTGCCTGCGAACATCATTATATGGGATGCTAAGGTATCCCTCTCCTTTAAATCCCTCCTCGACGTCGCCTCCCTTACTAAATCACTTATCACATCCTCAATGATCTTGCTTAAAGGCTCGTTCCTAATAACCCTTACCTTGTATTTCTGTATGTTTGATACTCTAAGACCCATGCTTCTCACCCTTTCACTTAACTTTTCCATCTTAGTCTCGAAGGTCTTATACGCCTTGAGAGCTGCTGCAAGCGCGTCTCTCTCATGGGTGTTCCTTACATCTATACGGAACCTACCAGCAAAGTCCTTAACCATAAGCTCCTTCTCGCTCGTGCTAAGGGAGTGCTGGGGCACGAAGAGCTGGGCATTTAATGCTGCTGCAAGCTTCTTCACCACCTCAGGAGGAGGGTTCTTATCGGTTGCAATAACCACAGGTAAACCTAACGATGTCAGTGTTGATATTGCGTACCCCCTATCAAGCTCCTTACCCGAAGTAATAAGCACAGGATTCATGTCTAAGTCTACTACGGCAAGGCCGCTTTCTATACCGGGGTCATAACCTACTATTAAGTACCTCCTCCTAAGTTTCCCTCCTTCAAGTTTTAACAACTTCTTACTTACTACAGGTTCCATCCTGATCTCTACGTCACGGCTCCTAACCTCCTTAACGATTCCGCGGAGCTCCTTACGATCAGCGTATACTGTAAACCTAGCTCTCTCAATACCACCCCTACTCTTCCTAATAGTTAGGTCATAGTCTATGCCCTCCCTCTCAAGAATCTCCTTAATTCTCTTAACAGCCCCCGCTACTGCAGCCCTCATACTCCTCTGAAACTTATCTGACCTAGAGCCGCCAGCGTATCCTGAGCGGCTCTTGTACACCGTAATTCTTACCTTTCTCTCAAAGAGAGTGATTTTCTCTCCATAACCCCTCTCAGCTAGAGTAGCTACAGCAACAGCTGTCTTAAGGGGCTCTAACTTACCCCTCTCGATACTGATGCCTTCCTTATGTGCAAGGCTCTTAATGCTGATGAAGTAGTCAGGCCCTAACGTTACCTGGACTATCTCCGTATCAGGTGGTATTAGCTTAGCTACCCTCAGGAGCTTTCTCCTAGAACCACCGATCTCTAACACGTTATCTGTTGCAAGTATTGATGGCCTTACCTCCCATAAAATCCTTATTAACCTACCTAAACCACCCTCCTCAACCTTCTTCAACGTACCATTCTCAACTATAGCTATAGCGTATTCATATTTACTTACATCAGAACCGCCGCTACGTATGATGTCGATCCCGACTACAGGTCCCCTACCCGATGACCTCATTAACTTCCCCCTTAACGAAGCGGAGGGCCTTACCTACATCAATACTTACTCCATACCGGCGCTTAAAGAACTTAATGACGTACAATACATCCCTTTTAAGGTACTCCAGGTGTAGGGGGTTATCCCTATAGACATACTGAGGCCAGTCTATTATGTAAGGCACCTCATCCACGATGGATACAACTACGTTATACTCGCTAAGGTCGCTGTGAACTATACCTAGATGAATGAACGCAGCCCTTAAAGCGTTAAATATTCCGTAAAGAACCTCAGTAGGCTTTCTCAACTCCCTACACCTATAGAGCTCTACTCCGTTAATAAAGCTCATAACGACTGCATGCCTGCTCCAGCCAAAGGCTCTAGGAACGTTCTCTGTATACCTAGGGAGCTCTGACAGAACGCTGTACTCCCTCTCAGCTGCGAGCTTTGATCGTATTAACCAGCTCCTCTCGTTAGTGAGGTACTGCCTTACCCTGCTTACTTTTTGAAAACTCGCCTTACCTATCCTGTAGAACTTCACAGCTAGGAGTGCTTCCTTACTGCTCTTAGCTATGTACACCTCACTCTCCTTGCCCATACCTATCGATGACCCTAAGTACGCTATCACACCATCCCTAACTAAGTCATCAAGTGCTAAACAATCGAGGCCTAGGAATGTTAAGCGGTAGCCCGTTCTAGACGTTAAGGATCTCTTTATGAGCTTCATTTCGCTAAGCCTCCCTAACCTCAGAGCGAGTTCTCTGGGGGGAACGTTAATACTGCCTTCAATAACGCTAAGGGGAACATATTCATACCTTATGAGGAGCTTATCAAGTAGTAAGAGGATCCTCTTATCAATGTAATCGAGTTCCTTGTATATCTCGGCGAGAAGCACTAACAATCACCTACTGCATTGTTCAGACACCGACCCCTCATCACTATAGAACGCTTCAGACCCGGTTTCACACATCACCAATAACTATACGTACTTAAGGTTATAAACGGTAACGATCTCAGCAGATCCTTAAAAAAGAGGGGCCTCACCTTTTAATATCATGTCAGTTAGCTTGGTCACGTTGTTTAGTTCATCATCTATTATGGACGCTACATCGCTCCTTATAGCATTTATCGGTGCCTGCTCCTCGGGAATTACTTTAGCTGAAGCTATTAGAGGGCTATCTATTGGATGGCCTATCTGAGAAAGTAGCTCTACATATACCTCCTTCACTTTAGATACGCTTTTATACACCCTCTCAGCCATCCTTAGAGCTAATACGTTATAGAGCTTGCCTACGTGATTAACCGGGTTCTTCCCGGCAGTAGCCTCAAGGCTCATCGGCCTTAATGGAGTTATTAAACCATTAGCTCTATTACCCCTACCCGTCATGCCGTCATCACCATGCTCGGCCGACGTCCCCGTCACCGTTAGGTAAACTAGGCCCTTCTCAGGTTTATCTGCTGTATTAACATGGACCTCGACACTGTAGTTAGGAGCGATCTTAGTAGCCAGGTCTAGTATCCTATTACGAACCTCCTCCTTAACTGAGAGGTAGTGATCAAGGTCAGGCGTTAGGCCTGAGATCATAGCGACGGCTACCGTTAATTTAATGTCCTTACCGACCCTAAGGCCCATAACCTTAACATCCTCGCCAACCTCCGGTAGGGAGCTCTTAAACTCCCTAGAGTTTAGCAACCTCTCTGTATTAAGAACTAGCCTCTCTAGCGTTGAGAGGGGGGCGTACCCTATTCCGAAGCTCGTGTCGTTAGCTAGCGGAACCCCCCTAGACCTTAACTCAAAAACCTTTACTAAGTCTGAGCTCCCGCTTCTAATCATGTAATCAACAACGATGTGTCTCTCCGGGTCTAGAAACCTGAAATTCCTCCTAACCCAGTCCTTAACAGCGTTCACGACTAGGGTACCTATAGGTACCCTATCAATGCTCTTCTCCTCCTTAATAACGTACTCAGTAGCCCTCCCCGAAACAATAATGTATATTGGGTGCAGGACAACGCCTCCACCGAACTCTGGCATGGCCTGCCCCCCAACAAGTAGCACCTTATCTACATTATGATGTAATATCATTCCGTACTTAGATAGATAGTATCTCGATAAGGCAAGGCTTGATACCTCGGAAGCGGAATCAGCAATAAAGTCTGGGTGCCCTAAACCCTTCCTCTCCACTAGCTCAATGTCCTGCTCCTCTACGGGCTTTAAATTCAGTATCTCGATCGATATGTTTCTAGACATAGCTTATTCCTAACAACTGATTATAAACCATTAATTTAAAGCTTTTATTAACATTGCTACCTAGAAGAGAGCTCTCTCCCCTAATGTAGCTCTAGGTAGTGCTACTCTCTCCTATAATCTATAACGATGTAGAGAATCTGGCTCCCCCTTATTAGAACAGTTCCGTACTTAGCAATGGGTTCCTCGGTATCCTCCCTCAACTCCTCACAGTCTATCATCACTATATTCATGGTTGAATCAGTCATAACCAACTTACCGTAGTACGTATTCCCATTCTTAACCTTAACCAGGATATCCCTATTTATCGCAGACCTTAACGTCTTTAAGGGGCTTTCAATTCTCGAAGCCACCATACATACACCTTAAACAAATATATGTAAGGCAATTATATAAGCTTTAAAGGTTAATAAACTATTAGAGAGGACCCTGGTGAATAAGCTATTTTAAATATTGAGTCCAGCAATAATAAGAGGGTATAGCGATGAGTGAGGAAAGCAAAATAACGATCGGTAATAAGCCCTTAATCGACTACATAGTCTCATTAGCAATACTCTTCAACCAGGGTATAAGGAGGATTATAATTAGAGGTAGTGGTGATAAAATATCGAAGGCCATCGCGGTATATAACGCCCTTAAGGAGAGGATGGGAGATGCAGTAAAGTTAAACGATGTGAGGATAGGTAGTGAGAATAGGAGGGGTAGGATGGTCTCTTACATAGAGATAGTCGTAGAGAAGGTGTTGTAGAAGATATCTTAAGATATCAGCTTGTAGCTTGCTGCAGGCTCTCTAACGCCCTATTGTGCAGTAAGTAGTACTTCACCCTAATGTTAACGACATCAGCAAGTAGCAATACAAGGGCGTCCTCCCTCTTCAAAACGCCTTTCCTAACTAATGTGAGTAGATTCTCTAACTCCCTTGTTGCTCTAGCTTCCGCTAAATCAGGAAAGTTACTCCTTATTAAGTTAACCACGTTCACCCCCAGCTTCGTAGGTATTAAGAACATCCTCCTTCTTGATAATATGATATAGCCATGCCTTAAGTTGTTCTCAATAGCTTTAGCGTAGGTGCTGGGCCTACCGATCCCCTCACTCTTCATGAGCTTTATGATGTCTGCTGATGTGTATAGGCTGATCTTAGAAGCCTTTACAACATTAACCTCAACAGGCTTAATTAAGGCCTCCACACCTGGTAGGCCAATACTGTATAGCTTAACAGGGTAGATGTACGTAAAGCCCTTCTCAACAACTTCCGTAGGCACCTCTAAAACCGACTTAACATCCCCTACACTCGCTTCTATCACGCTATAAACAATTTCTGCGGGCTTCATCTGGCTCGATAAGAACCTTCTAAATATCATTTCATAAAGCCTCTTATGCCTCCACGTAATGTTCGAAAAACCTGTGAAGGATACGTCATCAATATCCACTACGGGCTTCGTCGGTCTAATGCATTCATGAGCACCTTCAGAAGACCATGTCCTAGGGGTGAACAAGTCATCAAGTCCTAAGCCATGCAGGAAGTTCTTAGCGATCTCAATACCTACTGGAGAGACGTGCGTGCTATCCGTTCTATGATACGTTATAAGCCCTAATTCGAATAAATCCTGTGCTATCTTCATGATAGCACCTGGCCCTAACTTAAGGGCTCTGGACGCATCAGCTAGTAACGTATCCGTTGTGTAGGGCGGCTTAGGGACTACCTTCCTCTTCACGGTTTTAAGAACCCGGATTTTTAAGCCGCTCCTTAACGCTGTATTGGCTATCTCTACAACTTTATCGTGGTCCTTCTCAAACAGCCTTATCTTAAACCCCACAGGAAGTTTTATAATTACGTAATACCCCCTAGATGATAGGTAATCCTCGTACCTCATAACAACCCAGTTAAGCACCGGTGTTTGAACTCTCCCACCACCTAGCCAATGCCTCTCAAAGTGAGCCTTCAATACATTGCTTAACTCAAACCCTATTAAGCGGTCGTCAACCCTTCTAATCACCTGCGAGTTAACCCTATTGATATCTATAGCTCTAGGCTTATTTAGAGCGCTTAGGAAGGCATTGCGCGTTACCTCATGAAACTCCACCCTTAGGAAGTTGCTGTTGTACGGTCTTAAAGCGAGGAACACATCGTACGCTATTTTCTCCCCTTCATCGTCGGGGTCCGTGGCTAGTATGATCACGTCGGACTCAAGCGCAAGCTTCCTTAAAGCATTAACTACCTTCATCGAATCCCTAATTCTTTCAGAACCGCAGCGAGGGCATTTTCTCGATTCATCAGTGAACTGGTAACCGCAGTCCTTACAACGTTTTATTGAGGTATAAACGGGTACCAGACCTCTCCTTAACATGTTTACTCCATGAAGACCCCTACTCACCGTTAAATCGAAGAGATGGCCAAAAGTTGGCGCTAGAGTTGCTACGAGGACCTTACCGTTAGTAGCTATCACGGTCTCATATGCTATGTACTCACCCATATACCTACGGCCAGGGCTTCCGAACATCTTAGCTATTGTTTTAGCCTTAGTAGGTGATTCAACTATTATTAGAGCTGAACTCACCTTATTTACTTCACTTAACGCTGTAGAGCCCTGCAGGCTGGCAATGTTAATATTCCTGCTTTCCTTCTGCAGTCTCTTTATACGGTCTAAATCAATCTCTTCAAGCTTCTTTGGGGAGAACGACGTTACATAGTTCTTCACCTTACCCATGAATATGTTAAGGAGGTCTTCGTCATCGTACAGGAGTATTGCAAGCCCTAAAGTCATCTTACCCATTAGGAGACGACTACACCTACCTGAAGCCTGGATATACGTCATTACGTCAGGAGTTAGAGCAACTATCCTCCTGTTCTTCTTTACTAAAACGTAGCCGCCTGAAACGAGCTTACCTTTAGCTACGAGGTATTTAGCTATAAAGCTCCTCACCCTGGGTATGACATCCCTTTCTAAGGCTTCCTTTAACCCCTCTAAAGGGCCGCTAAGCTCTATGCGCTCCCTAAGGCCCATAGCCAATAATTTTAACTTAGCTGGGCTAAGCTTTTTTAAAGAATTAAATAACTGCTTCTCCTGCCCCGACATTTCATAGCCATAACTAGTAAGCCCCAGCATGAGCCTGTAAAGCGCTAAGGGGTTAGATAGAATGTTATCAATAGGTATCTCAAACTTAGGTATGCCGTAGAAAACAACGTTGTATATTTTAAGAGGTTCATCGATACCCCTAGTCAATATGCCGTAGTAAGTTGATATACCGACTAAGATATTGACCCTACCTTGTCTAAGGAGGTCGAGAGCTCTCCTACTGTTCGCTATAGCAACACTAAAACCACAACCTTTAAGCATATCAACTAGCTCCTTAGCGTAGTTAAGACCGTAGTCTTTACTTACAAAAATTAACGTACAGCCCTCAAGCCCCCTCACCAGTTTACATATATCAACGCTCTTAAGACTTTCAACAACTTCAACAATATTCCTCATGTAATCCATAATAGATCCTATTTCGAAACCTAGGAGCTCCCTTAACACCTTAGCTCTAACACCTTTAGCCCTACCAGTAGCACTCGATATCAATAGCTGCCCAACCTTGCTGTAGTCTAGCTTCTTTGCTAGCTCTAGTTCAAGTGAGTATAGCTTCTCCTGCAGCTCTTTAACTCTATCTACATTATCCATGTATTTATGGTACATGAGCTCAGATTTAGTACCCACTATTTTTAGGGCAGTACTTATGGACTCCTCAGATATACCTAGAACCTTTAATATCGTGCCTAATATAGAGGAGGACTTCATTAACGCGTCAAAATCATCGACAATCACGATATCATATCTTAACTTATGGAATGCCTCCTTATTTCTATGCATAAACGCGTGTGTTATGACATCCACCCTCCCCTCATCAGGGAGGCGCCATCCACGCTTCTTAATATCGTCAGGAGTTAGTAATAATACATTATTAGCTACTAGGTCAGTAAGACCTTTTAGCGATGATACTACCTGCTTCATCAACTCCCTCGTAGGCACAACGTACAGAATCCTCTGACCATTAGATGCTTTATAAATAGAGTACACCTGGAGAAGCGTTGTTTTACCTACCCCAGTAGGTGCTATAAGCGCGAAAGACTCTCCTGCTAAGATCCTCCTAGCCCACGCTCTCTGTATACTCCAAAGCTCGTTCCCTGTCACTCTAGTAAAAAAAGAGCTAAATTCACTTAACTCATCCTCAATGAGAAAGCGGTTAACTAACCCCTTAACTGTTCCAATACTCTCTAAAACCTTCCTTAGCCTAACTACATCGAGCCCGCTACCTAGCCCTCTAGGTAAGTACTTCTTAGGTAAGCACTTACTACACGGTAATCCCGCTATAAGCCTGTCCTCAGATATCAGACTACCACAGTTAGGGCATAGACCGCTATATAACATCCTCTAATACCTGGTAAAGTTCTTCTACCATAACCCTCTTTATAAAATCTCTACCTCTTGCAACTCTTATAACAGGTAAACAATGTTATGCTTAGCGTCCTTAACTAGTTTCTAGCACCTAGACTCCGTTGATTAGCTACCGTTTTAAGAAGGTACCACGTGCTTTACCGGTGGAGCACTACGTATCCATGAGGCCTAAAGATGGTAGGGAGCACTTTAATTGATAAGGGGTTGCTCTCTGTAATAAGTCTAAATTAACCCCTACACTCTAGGTTATGGTGGAGTGCTTGCCCCGTAAGTACGTGTTTATAACTGGAGGTGTTTTATCTGGACTAGGTAAGGGGGTTACAGCAGCGTCTACAGCTCTACTCCTCCAAGCTATGGGGTACAGTGTAACGGCGATTAAGATAGATCCTTACGTTAATGTTGATGCAGGGACCATGAACCCCTACATGCACGGCGAGGTCTTCGTAACTGAGGATGGTGGCGAGACGGACCTAGATCTAGGTCATTACGAGAGGTTTCTAAATAAAGACCTAAGTAAAAGAAATAACATCACGACAGGTAAGGTGTACTTTAACGTTATTGAGAGGGGGAGGAGGGGTGATTACTTAGGGCAGACGGTACAGATAATTCCGCACATTACTAATGAAATAAAGGAGGAGATAAGGGGTATTGCTGAGGAGCAAGGTAGTGATATAGCGGTTATTGAGATTGGCGGAACAGTTGGGGATATTGAGGGCCTACCATTTCTTGAAGCAATAAGGCAGATGAGGCTTGAGGAGGGTAGCGATAACACGTTATTCATACATGTAGTCCTCGTACCCAGGCTTTCAGTAACCGGGGAACAGAAAACCAAGCCCGCTCAGCACAGCATCCAGGAGCTTAGAAGAATAGGTATTCAACAAGACATTATAGTTGCGAGGTCTGAGAAGCCGCTAAATAGCGAAGCTAGAAGGAAGCTCGCACTATACGGGAACATCCCCGAGGAAGCAGTTTTTAGTAATTACGATGTTGAAGTAGTGTATGAAGTTCCCTTAATACTTATGAAGCAGGGCTTCCTAAAGGTGATAGCTAAGAAGCTCAGGCTAAGGTATAGAGATCCAGAGATGCACTCATGGATAGACTTTATAAATAAGTTAAAGTTTTCTCGGGAAGCCGTAAATATAGCAATGGTTGGCAAGTATACAAGGTTGCGCGACAGCTACTTAAGCATCGTTGAGTCTGTTAAGCATGCATCAGCTTTTCACAACGTTAAACCGTTGTTTAAATGGATAGAGGCAACAGATGTTGAGCGAGGCAGAGTAGACGTTATGAAGGTATTGGAAGGTGTTAACGGGGCCATAATATTGCCGGGCTTCGGTCAACGTGGTGTTGAGGGAAAGTTAAGGGTTATCAAAGTGCTTAGAGAGCAGGGCTTACCTGTACTAGGCATATGCTTTGGGTTACAGTTAATGGTCGTGGAATTTGCAAGGAATGTCTTAGGTCTTGAAGGAGCCAACAGCACGGAGATCGATCCACGCACACCCCACCCCGTTGTTGACCTTTTAGAGATGCAGAAGGGTGTAGTTCGTAAAGGAGGTACGATGAGGCTTGGTTCACGCCCCATAAGGATAGTTAAGGGAACCCTTGCCCACAGGATTTACGGGTCGCTCGTGGTGTATGAAAGACATAGACACAGGTACCAGGTTAACCCAAAATACTTAAACATGCTTGAGAGGGAGGACTTCATAGCTAGCGGGTATGGGGAGGAGGGCTTTCCTGAGATCATGGAGGTTAAAGGCATGGAGTTCTACATGGGTATTCAAGCACACCCTGAATTTAAGAGTAGGCCTTTAAGACCATCACCTATGTTTCTATCCTTTATACGCTACGTCAAGGAATTCAGATCATAAAACCCCCAGACTTAAAAAGGTGCTTGCATTGGGGTAACTAGGAATAATTATGCGTTTTAAAGACCTTGTAAGCCTTAAAACAGGTAAAGCCCTTCTCCTAGGGAATGAGGCGATAGCTAGAGGGGCTCTTGAGGCTGGTATCGGTGTTGCAGCAGCATATCCTGGAACGCCCTCATCTGAGATAGTTGAGTCGTTAATGCAGGTAAGGGACCTCCTCGGAATCTATGTTGAGTGGAGCGTGAATGAGAAGGTCGCTTTTGAGGTAGCTTATGCGGCAGCTATATCGGGTGTCAGGTCTTTAGTTGCTATGAAACACGTAGGTCTTAATGTTGCGTCAGACCCCTTAATGAGCAGTGCTTATACCGGTGTGAAGGAGGGCTTCGTCATTGTTTCAGCTGACGACCCGAGTATGTGGAGCAGTCAGAATGAGCAGGATAACAGGTTTTACGGCTTACATGCCTACATACCCGTATTTGAGCCATCAAGCCCTGCCGAGGCTAAAGAGTTAACTAAGTATTTGTACGGGTTTAGTAGTCAATTTAAGCACCCAGTAATTTTAAGGATAACAACGCGTATTAGCCACACAAGGGCTGTGGTTGATTTAGGGGAAGTCGGCAAGCCTAAAACTAAGGGAGTGTTTGTTAAAGAGCCAAGATATGTCTTAATACCTACTAATGCACGTAGGAATAAGCTAGAGCTGGTTGAGAAGATTAACAGGATGGTGAAGGAGCTAAGCAGATCTCCGTTTAATAGAGTTGAGGGTAGCGGGGGATTAGCGGTAATTGCCTCAGGTATTGCGTACCTGTATGTTAAGGAGGCTCTTGAAAAGCTTAAGCTAGGAAGTGAAGTAACGCTGATCAAGCTATCAACGGTTTACCCTATCCCTAAATACTTCTTAATAGATGCCTTAAAAGATGTTAAGAAGGTTCTCGTAGTTGAGGAGGTCGATCCATTTGTTGAGATACTGGTTAGAGCATTGGTGGGCGAGGAAGGACTTAACGTTAGGATTCACGGTAAGGACTACCTTGGCTACCCCTTCGAGCTAACGGTAGAGAGGGTTTATAAGGCGTTATCGAGGTTTCTTAATATCGACACAGCACTAAGAAGCGAGGAGGGGTCTAAACATGATTTAAGGGCAGAGCTCCCACAGCGCCCACCAACACTATGTCCTGGATGCCCATACAGACCACTATTCTACGCTGTTAAGATGTTTGCAACTAGGAATAAGCTTAACCTAGTAGCTGCTGGCGATATAGGGTGTTATTCACTAGGTTATAACCCCCCGTTTAACCTTCAGGACATAATTATTGAGATGGGGGGAGGGTTAGGGGTAGCTAACGG
>Ga0180302_10000952_pt1 | contig 13534 bp, 11 predicted proteins | sample GuaBasSediGuay17_FD_121794 | JGI IMG/M metagenome (GOLD analysis project Ga0180302, IMG submission 121794) | Subseafloor sediment microbial communities from Guaymas Basin, Gulf of California, Mexico - Guay17, Core 4571-4, 12-15 cm | ecosystem: Environmental > Aquatic > Marine > Hydrothermal... | reverse complement strand
TAAGGACTCGAGGGCCGTGACGGCGCAGCTCGTCTCCGCGTTCCGCGTTGACCCTAATTCCCTGCTGGGCTTCCGGGACAGGTACGGGAACATCAAGATAAGGCGCTGCGTGAGGATGCCCTTTAGGATAGCCCCTGGCATGCTCTACGGGAACCACTTCATCATCACCGTGAGACAGGTCGAGCTCGGTGAGTGCGAGGTCAGGCACAGGGTGGAGGCGATCGCGGCTGAGATAGGGGAGAGTGGCATCCCTGCGTTCTACGGCTACCAGAGGTTCGGGACGATAAGGCCCAACACTCACATCATTGGCAAGTATATACTGCAGGGCAGGTTCGAGGACGCGGTCATGGAGCTCGTCGCCCGCTCCTATCCCGGCGAGGCCCCCCACGTGGCCGAGCTGCGCGAGTACGTCAGGGAGACGAGGGATTACAAGAGCGCGCTCAAGAAGTTCCCAAGGGCGCTGAGCCACGAGCGCATCGTGCTCAAGCACCTCTCGGTTAGGGAGGGCGACTACATAGGCGCGCTGAGGAAGCTGCCACTTAGCGTCAGGAGGCTGTTCGTTGGGGCCTACCAGGCTTACCTATTCAACAAGTGCCTCAGCAGGAGGATCAGGAGGGGGCTGCCCCTAAATCAAGCCGTTGTGGGCGACCTAGTGGCCGTGATGACCAGTGACGGCTCCCTGGGCAGCGTGGTCGTTGCGAACGAGAGCAACGTAGACCTCCTGAACGAGGGAATAGCGAGGGGCGAGATGATCCTCGTGCTCAACGTCTTCGGCTATGGGACGGTCATACAGGAGGGGCCGCAGGGGGACATAGAGAGGGAGGTCCTGAGGGAGGAGGGCGTGTCGCTGGAGCTCTTCAGATCCGTGCACATGCCGGAGGTGGCCACGCGCGGGACCTATAGGCGGGCCTGCTTCAAGCCCGAGGGCCTTGAGATCAGGGGGCCAGCTGCTGACGAGCTGAGCCCAGGCTCGCTCAAGGTGACCTTCGAGTTCACCTTAGCCAAGGGTCTCTACGCCACCATGGTCCTCAGGGAGTTCATGAAGCCGAGGGACGTCATCGCGGCAGGTTTTTAAACGACCGCGCCGTCCTATCTGTGGGCCACCTTAGGTCGGGGTCGACGCTGATGCTCAAGAGCTTCATTAGCACGCTAGTCCTGAGCCTGAAGCAGGCTGTCGCGAGCAACCACCGTAGGCTAGTGGTGCTATCAGGCTCGCGCGACGACAAGTTGATCGACGGGGTAGCCCGGGTACTGGAGGCCTACCTGGGCGAGGTCGTACGGAGGAGGGAGGTCAGCGTGCTCTACGCCTACCACGCCTTCTACGGGGACGGCGTGAGGAGGAGGGGGCTCTTCGAGGAGGCAGTTGAGGAGCTGGGGGACAGGCTAGACGTCGACTTCGTGCCCTACCACGAGAGCGTCAGGGCCATGGGTGCCACCTACGACGTGGCCATCCTAGACCTCATAAACAACCTCGAGCCCAACGACCTGGGCAAGCTGGTCGGCGTGGTGAGGGGGGGCGGTGTGCTCATCTTCGTGACGCCCCCCCTCGACAGGTGGGAGAGCGTGGTCACTAGGTTCCAAGAGCTGCTCCTCACCCATAAGTACGGCGTCGAGTCGCTCAGGCGCATCTTCGTGAGGAGGTTCATAAGGAAGCTCATGGAGCACGACGGAATAGCGATCTATGACGTTGACCGAGACAAGGTCATAAAGCTCCCCAGGATCCTCGAGGAGGTCAGGTACTTCGAGGGCAGGAGGATAGTCATCCCGGAAAAGACCATCTTCCCAAAGAGGGTGTACGAGCTGGCCCTCACCCAGGACCAGGTCAACGTGCTGCGCATAATGGAGAGGCTCTACGAGAAGGTCGAGAGAGACAGGAAGCTTAACATAGTGATAACCGCTGATAGGGGGCGCGGCAAGTCGTGCGCGGTCGGCATAGGGATAGCCACGCTGGCCCATAAGCTAAGGAGGAGCAAGGGGAGGGCAAGGATTATAGTTACGGCGCCTAGCGAAACCAATGTCCAGTCGCTGTTCCAGCTGGCCGCGAAGGCCCTGAGAGTGCTCAGGCACGACGTCGAGGTCGAGGAGAGGGGCGGGCTCATCACGGGCCTCTCCTCCAAGGGCATAGAGATAACCTACCTGACGCCCCTTGAGAGCGTGAGGAGGGGCGCCGACATAGTAGCCGTCGACGAGGCGGCTGGCCTTCAGGTCCCGATGCTCTACGCGATACACAGGAACTTCTCGAAGGCCGTGTTCTCCTCCACGATACACGGCTATGAGGGCGCTGGCAGGGGGTTCTCTGTCAGGTTCCTAGGGCTCCTGAGGAGAGACCCGAACACGACCGTCATAGAGTACGAGATGGAGGAACCCATAAGGTACGCGAACGACGACCCCATAGAGGAGTGGCTCTTCGACACTCTGCTGCTCGATGCTGAGCCAGCTCAGCTGGACGAGCGCGACCTAAAGCTGATCGAGGAGATGAGAGTTGAGTACTATGTCCCAGACCTCGAGGAGTTCTTCCTGAAGAGGGAGGAGGAGCTGAGGCAGTTCGTCGGCATCTACATCATGGCGCACTACAGGAATAATAGCAACGACCTCGGCATGATGATGGACGCGCCTCACCACACGGTGAGGGCCCTCAGGCTCCCCACTGGCAAGATAGTCACGTCAATAGAGCTGGCTGAGGAGGGCGACATACCGAGGGAGATGGCGGTGGAGCTAGCTAAAGGCGCGTGGATAGCTGGCAACATAATCCCGGACCGCTACATAAAGCACTACAGGGTGCTCGAGTTCGGGGAGTTCACGGGCTGGAGGATCGTGAGGATCGCGACGCACCCGAGCGTGATGAGGAGGGGGCTCGGCTCCTACGCCCTGAGGAAGGTGGAGGAGGAGGCGGCGGAGAGGGGGTACGACTGGGTCGGTGCTGGCTTCGGGGTCAACAGGGAGCTGCTGAGGTTCTGGCTCAAGAACGGCTACATGCCCATCCACATAAGCCCCGACAGGAACCCTGTCAGCGGCGAGTACACGGTGATAGTCATCAAGCCCCTCAACGAGAGGGTCAGGGAGTACGTCGTGCGGGCCAACAGAGAGTTCAGGATAAAGCTGGTGAACTCGCTCCACGAGCCCTACCACGACCTCGACATCCACGTGGCCAGGATGCTGCTGACCTGCGTCCCCGACGCAGTGATAGACGGCTACAAGCCCAACCTGACGGACATCCAGGTGGGGAGGGTGCTCTCTTACGCCTGGGGCCAGATGACCGTCGAGAACTGCATGGACGCCGTGACCGAGCTGGCCAGGACCTACTTCTACAGGGCGGCCGACGACAGGCCTAAGCTTTCGGAGATGGAGGAGCTCATACTCATAGTCAGGGTGCTCCAGGCTAAGTCCTGGAAGGTGACCTGCCAGCAGTTAAGGGTCTCACCGCCTCAGGTGATGAGCGAGCTGAGGAGCATAGTGAGGAAGCTGGCGGCCCACTTCTTGGGCCTCAGCGAGGAGGACTTCGGCACCTACTTCGTCCGCATATAGGGGGAGCACACGGTCACTCCCCTCCTCAGGTACCTCGTGCGCACCTCGCCGCCCGCCACGTACGTCACCTTGACCGGTAGGCTCACGCAAGCGTAGAGTCCCTCGAGTTCTGGACTTGGAAGTGCAGGTGGGGCTCTGAGGACAGCCCCGGGTTCCCGGACTCGGCCACCGCGTCCCCAGCCCTAACCCTGACGGAGCCACACTTCAGGTGCGCCAGGAGCGAGTACTCCCCATCGGCGTGGCGGATGATCACGTAGTTGCCCCGCATGTCCCTCACTGCTCTAAGTAGCAGCCTTCTGGGCGGGTTGTTAGGCCATCCGTCCCTCACATCAACGACCACGCCGCGGGTTGGCGCTAGCGCCGGGCGGCCGTAGGCGTAGTAGTCCTCAAGCCTCGGGCCGCTCCCCCCTGTGAGTCCTACTGCCCCTTACAACCACGAAGTCGTAGGCGTATCTCTGGTGAGGCGGGGCCCACGCGTGCGAGTCCTGGGCGTTAACCCCCCGCGTAGCACGTGCTAGCAGCTGGCGAATGGGATTACGTAGCTGGCCCTCTGCCTGTACCGCCCAGCTGCGCCCTAAGCGAGCAGCGCGCGGTGCCTAGCTGACGCGTGAACCTAGCCGAGTAGCTGGGCCAGGCCGCACCGAGCTCTGTGGGCGTGAGTGACTATAGAGTCAATAGGGCAGCGAATAGAACAGCCAGCTGCGCCTCAATGTCACTCCACCTCCTCGACCTCGACCTGGTAAGCCATCTCGATGGCGCCCCTCGGGCACACACTTAGGCACAGCCCGCAGCCCGAGCACACCTTAGTCAGCACCGGCAGGCCATCGGGGCCCACGGCAAGGGCGCCCTCAGGACACAGCCTCACGCATAGGTGGCGCCCCCCACACCTATCACACCTCTCACTGATGATGGGCGCGGCCCTGGCCGGTGGGCGAGTGGGTGCGGCCTCCTTCACCTTAGCGGGGGGTAAGGCCACCCCCCTCAGGGGCTCGCCTAAGGCTGCCGCTAGGATTAGGGAGAGGCCTACCTCGAGCACTCTGAAGCCATAGCCTAGTAGCTCGCCCGCTACCTCAGAACCGCTGACCTCGGTTGAGAGAGCGAGGGGCACGCCCTCCGCGCTCCACGGCTTAACCAGCGACACCAGTAGGTCGTTCAGCGCTGAGTCCCTGCAGAGAGAGGGCATTGACAGCGCCGCGCCTCCTCTGCGCACTAGCCGGTAGCTAACGTACGTCACGGATAGGGCTATAAACTCAACGCCCAGCCCCGATAGATGGGAGAGCGTCTCCCGCAGCCCCGGCGTCAGGAAGGACAGCCTCACAGCGACAGGGACGCTGAGCATGGAGGCGGCGTCCCCCACCACCTCGCTGATTATGACCCTCTCAGCCGCGCTCCTCCCGCATAGCAGCAGGGGTATCGAGAAGTCTAGCTCGAGGAAGTCAGCACCCCTTGGCGCGGCCTCAAGCAGCGACATCCACTCGGGGTACGTAGCGGCCATCAGCCTAGCCCCCACTAGCTCAGCCCCCAGCTCGCCCCTAGCGAACTCCACTAGCCTCTCGGCCTCCTCAGCGGGGGATAGGGGGGCTGTGAGCCTGATGCGCTCCCTCCTCCACCTGACCTCGTAGGTCGGCGACATTGAGGAGAGGTGGGGCAGCAGCTCGCCACTGATGATCGGGCCCACGATGACGCCCCTGACGCCCAGCCCCCTGAGGCGGGCCAGCTGCTCCCTAGTCGCGGCGCCGCCCTCCGGGTCGAAGAGCACGGGCCAGTCACCCAGGCGGGATAGCAGGCTGTCGGTGCGCATGCGGCAGTCCCGCCCTTATACTGCCCCTCAAGACTTTTAAGCAGTCCGGCGCATTTGAGAGTGTGACACGCAAGGGGGTGCCCCCGTGGGCGTGGCCTCGGAGTACGTGTCAGCCGCCCTTAGCGTCGCGCGCAGGCTTGCCACCACCCTCATCAGGGCGCTCAAGATATGCGTGCTACCAGTCACGGCGTACGAGGAGATATGCAGCTCCCCCGACTTCCTAGGCCCTCTCTTCCTGATAGCCCTCTGTGCCCTCATATCGCTCGCGCAGTACGACGTGGTATTCTCGCGCGTGGTGGAAGTCGAGGGCGGCGAGCTCGTCAGGATGGTGACCGTTATGGATGTGGCTCACGTCTTGCTAGCATGGAGGGTGTTCTCGATGATCATGGTATGGATACTCCTCTTCGTCCTGCTATGGGTGCTATCTAAGGTCCTCGGGGGCGACGTGGACAGCTACACGCTCTTCTCAGCCATCGGGTACGTCTTCGTGGTCCAGCTCATGCTGTCGATCGTCGACTTAGCGTACACCGCCGTGGTCATGAGCAGCATGCCCAACGTGGTGGTCACGCCGATGAGGGAGCTCAAGAGGGAACTCCAGGCGGGCTTAGGCCTAGACCTCCTATTCAACCTCCATAGGGAGTGGCTCGGCCCGAAGAGGGTGTACCACTGGTTCTTCAACCTGTGGTCCATGGTGCTCTACGCCGTCATAGCGCGCACCGCCAGCAAGCTCTCGTGGCCTAAGGCGGCTGTGGCGGGCTTTGCCGCGCACCTCATAACGATGCTAGCGTCCGTGCTCATCGGGCTCTAAGGCCCGCGCCCGCAGCGCCGCCCCCCGACGGCTGCTTCTGCTGTGTTCGCTGGGCCTGCCTCTTAGCAGGTGTCGCCTGCGAGAAGATGAGGGCTTAGCGCCGCCGAGCCAACAGCTGGGAGTGAGCCTCACGCAGCGAGGAGGAGCTTGCGGCACTGGCCCCCGCAGCGGAGGCGGCGTCACTCTACCAGGCCGTAGCCTATGAGCCTCCAGCGCCCGTGGATCTTCCTGCTTATGGCCACCCTAGAGCCCTCCTCAGCGCACACTGGTATGCTCAGCCTGATCTCGGCCTCGTCCTTGCCAGCCTTGGTCACTGTTCCCAGAGTGGCGGCGGTCCCCACGTTAAGCGCTATCACCTCCCCGCGCTTGAGCGGCTCGACCCTCACGAGGTCCGGCGTCCCCACGGCCCTCTCCATCAGGTGCACCTCTAGGGTGAACTCGTCCCATACTGGCGGGAGCGTGCCCGGCTTGCCAACGACGCAGCCCATGAGGCCGTCAGCCTTGGTTATGCTGGGGTCTAGCAGCGTGCCCACGCCTATGAGACCGCCGGGATAGGCCTCCTCGAGCGTTCTGTCGCCGGACTTTAGGCTTGCGATCTCGGTGAACAGCGGTATGCACTTGACCTTGCCCCTCTCCGATATCCTGAGACCGGGCCTGATCTCTATCTCGTCGCCCACCCTAAACTTCCCCTGCACTATCGTGCCGCCTATGACGCCACCCTGTAGCTTGTCAGGTGGGGTGCCGGGCCTGTTAACGTCAAAGGACCTCGCGACCAGCATCCTCGGCGGCTTCGTTGGGTCCCTCTGCGGGTTCGGCATGAGCTTCTCTATTGCCTCTATGACCACGTCAACGTTGACCTTGTGCAGCGCCGAAGCCGGGATTATCGGGGAGTCCTCAGCCCACGTGCCCCTGAGGAAGCTCTTGATCTCCTCATAGTTCTTAAGCACCTCCTCTCTGGTCGCCACGTCTATCTTGTTCTGGACCACGACCATCCTCCTGACGCCGATTATCGTTATCGCCATGAAGTGCTCCCTGGTCTGGGGCTGGGGGCACGGCTGAGTGGCGTCGATAACCATCACCACGCCGTCCATTATCGTGGCTCCAGCCAGCATTATCGCCATCAGCATCTCGTGCCCTGGGACGTCGACGAACGACAGGTACCTCTGGAACTCGAGCTCGGTGCCGCAGTACTTGCACTTCCCATCTGGGGCCAGGGCCTTAGTGTAGTAACACTGCGGGGGCGGGCAGTTGGGGCACTTATACACCGCAGTCTCAGCATACCCCAGCTTCAGGGTGATGCCCCTCTTCAGCTCCTCCGAGTGCCTAGCCGCCCAGACGCCAGTGAGGGCTTCCACTAGCGTCGTCTTGCCGTGGTCCACGTGGCCAGCCGTCCCTATGTTTATGAGCGGCTGGAGCCTCTTAGCCTCCTCCACCCTCACCGCCTCCTCCCTCCTCGTAGAGTATCTTCACGTTTATCTGCACGACATCCTCGGTTATGGTGTTCCCGCGCACGAGCTTCCTCTTCCTCATGCCCTTCTTCGGGGGGTGGTAGCCGGGGGGGCCTGAGAGCAGGAGCCTCCTCTTCGCGCCGCCGGGGAGGTCGGGCCTCATGGGCTCCCCTGAGATGCCTGAGCCGCCGGTTATCACCAGCTTGACGTTGGGCATGCCCACAACGGACCCGTCGACCACGTCCCCTATCTTGAGCCCTATGAGGGCCTGCGCCTTGGCACCCCTGACCTCCACCTGCTTCGCGGTTCCAGTCTTAGGGTCGGAGATGACGACCTTGAACTCTGGCATGCGATCCCCTATGTGTCAACGCGTCCCTAATAAATAGGTTTTCGGCCTAGCCCTGCTGGAGCTTCCTGAACCTCAGCTCCTTAAGAACCTCGATCTCGTCGTCTGTCAGCTCGCTCTTGAACTTAGTCAGGAGCAGGTTTATGTGGTCCAGCGGCACGTCCACGTACAGCAGATCCCCCTCCTTGATGTGCCTGCCGACTACGACGTTGCCCCTTATTGATATGGCGACAGCTCTGCCCGCCTCCGCCTCCTTGAGCGGCTTCCCGTGCTGCTGTATCTGCATTACCTCGCCGACCCTCCTGCCCTTGGCGGTGACGAGCGGGTAGCCGCTCCTTATCTTACCCACGAGCACCTCAACGCCCACTATCGCGGGGTTGCTCCTCCTGAAGACGTAGCCGGGCAGCACCCTCACAACGCCAGGCATGATCAGCTTCGAGAGCAAGGCCCTCCTCTCCCTCTCCTCCTCGAACCTCAGCCAGTCCTGGTACTCCTCGACCAGCCTGTATATCACGTTGCTCCTGAAGATCTTGATGCCGTACTTCTTAGCCAGGTCATCTGCGTCCGGCGCCACCTTGACGTTGAAAGCCAGGATCGCCCCGTACCGCTTATCGCTCTGCTTGACAATCGAGGCCTCAACGACGTCCCTCTTGACGACGGGGCCTATGTCCCCGTACTTGACTGGCACCCCGCGCCTCTCCAGGTAATCAGTGAGCGCCTCAAGCGTCCCCAGGGTGTCGGCCTTCACCACCACGCCGACACTCCTCCTGACCCTCCTTATCGAGGCCACCTCCTCGCTGACCTCCCTCTTCGCCCGCTCGACGTCAGCGCCCTCCGGCACCACTACCACCGGCGCGCCCGCCAGGGCGCCCTCAAGGCCAGACGCCACTATCTTGACGCCAGCCGCCGCCCTCACCTCCTCGACCTGGAGGAACCTGTCCTCGGGGGAGCGCATTTCGTCCAGGGGCTTGGGCATCAGTAAGGCCTTGACCCTGGTCACTATCGGCTCGCCCACGCCGCCGACGACTATCGTGTCGCCCCTCCTTATGACGCCGTCGTAGAGGATGACGTCTATCGTGGTCCCCAGCCCTAGCTCCTCCTTGACCTCCAGAATCACGCCCCTACCAGTGCCTGAGGACACCTTCAGCCTGTCGATCATGTAGCGCTGAGCTAGGCCCGCTAGGACGAGGAGCAGATCTGGTATCCCCTCGCCCGTCAGGGCGCTGGTCGGGACTATCGCGACCGTCCTGGTGAAGTCGGAGACCCTGTCGTACCTGTCAGCCCTGAAGCCCAGCTTCAGGAACTCTGAGATCAGGTTGTACAGAAGCTCCTCGAGCCTGCCGACCACGACTGGGTCCTGCCTCTTTATCGTCTCGACGAACGGCGCACCCTCGTGGGGCTTCCAGCCTGGTATCTTGTCTATCTTGTTCGCCGCCACTAAGAAGGGGGTCCTCCTGCTCCTGAGTATGTCTATGGCCTCATACGTCTGCTCCTCGAATCCCTCGTTGATGTCAACCACGAGTATCGCTATGTCGGCTATGCTGCCGCCCCTCCTCCTGAGGTTGGCGAAGGCCTCGTGCCCCGGGGTGTCTATGACCAGGATTCCGGGTATCTTAACGCGCCTGGCTATCCTCATGGACAGGCGCTCGCCTATCTTCTCCAGGGCGCTCCAGGGCAGGAACGAGGCCCCGATGTGCTGGGTCATAGTCCCCGGCTCCCTGAGCATAACGGCCGTGCCCCTTATCTTGTCGAGGAGGGCCGTCTTCCCCACGTCTACGTGGCCCAGGACGACGGTGATGAGTGCCCTAATGCTCTCCTCCATGGCGAGCCCCCAGTAGTAACGGGGGGGCGCCCCTATAAATATTCTTGAGCAGAGGCAAGCGCCAGCTTGCCTAAGTTTAAGTTACCTCCTCACGCCGCCCTTCACGTACTTCAACGTCCACTTTAGCTTCCTTGGGTCCCTGCTGAACTTTAGCATGCTGACCATGCACTTTCTCGAGCAGAACCTGTAGATCGTCCCGTCGTTCTTGACATACATCATCCCAGTCCCGGGCTCTATCTCCCTGCCACAGAACGCGCAGGTGTACCTGCGGGGCACTGCCAGCACCTCCCTGGCACGTCTACAAGCAATGGTCCGGTATTTTAAGCTTTGCGTTTACTTAAACTCGACAAGATTTAAATTGCGGCTGCCACTATTACTAGAGGCCTAATGAGCGACGGAGGGATGAGGGAGGAGCATGTCGAGCAGCAAGCCGTTTTACGTTAGGTTTGAGGTCCCCGAGGAGCTGGCTAAGAAGGCGTATGAGGCTCTGAGCAAGGCCAGGGAGACCGGCGGCAAGATAAAGAAGGGCACGAACGAGACCACCAAGGCCGTGGAGAGGGGGCTGGCGAAGCTCGTCCTCATAGCTGAGGACGTGGACCCGCCTGAGATCGTCGCCCACCTCCCCCTGCTCTGCGAGGAGAAGAAGATACCCTACGTCTACGTCCCCTCCAAGGCTCAGTTGGGGAAGGCGGCTGGGATAGAGGTCGCCGCGGCGTCCGCGTGCATCATAGATCCCGGCGAGGCCAAGGACCTCGTCGAGGAGATAATCAAGGAGGTCTCAGAGATAAAGGTCAAGGCCGGGGTCGGCAAGTAGCGCAACGCTTAAGAAGTGGGGGCGCTCACCTAGCGTGGGACCATGAGTGGCGAGGGCAGGTCCATAGTGGAGGAGCTGGGGGCCACGCCAGCTGAAGTCATCCAGATCATAGGGAGGACTGGAGTTTGCGGCGAGGTGGTCCAGGTCAGGTGCAGGATACTTGAGGGCAAGGATAAGGGCAGGATACTGACGAGGAACGTCAAGGGGCCCGTGAGGATAGGCGACATACTGATGCTGCGCGAGACTGAGAGAGAGGCCAGGAAGATCACCCCCAGGTAACAGGCGGCTTTTTGGCAGGTCGACACTTTCACCCCCCTCTTTAGGGAACTTCTATACACGCATAACTTCAGTGTATCACGTCGCAATATCGACCGCCCGCTGAGTGATATTGAAGTATCTAAGGCGTCGGATGTGATGGCCGGGTCGGGCCGGCTCGACCAGTCGGGGGCGAGCATGTCGACTATGATCTCTAGGCTCAGGAGCGTGCCGTACTCGTCCCAGGTCTCCCTAGAGGCGCTAGCTGACATAGGCGAGCTCAAGTACTTGGGCCGCAAGATAGGGCGGGTGCCGAGAGGCGGCCGGGCTAGGGTACCCCTCAAGCTCGCACTGTCCCTGATGGAGTCTGGCGCCGCCAGGCCCGACGCCTCAGCGCTGCCGACGCTCTCGGAGATAAACAGGCTAGCGTGGCTTGAGACCAAGAGCGACGAGCTCCAGCACGTGGATAAGGAGTTCTACGTCCGCGCATACCTGCTCGTGCGCAGCCTAAGCTCAGAGGGCGAGGAGGCCGAGAGGAGGCTCAAGTTCGTGAAGGCCATCCTCATGGACATAGTCAGGAGTAGGCTCCAGAAGATTGTGAGGGCGGCGGTCTCTGACCCCAAGCCCTCTAAAGAGCTGCTGGGCAACCTGGCCCTGGAGGAGGAGGCGCTCTACCTCGCGGTGTGCGAGGTCGTGGGCTCCTGGCTGGAGCACATGAGGAGGGTGGTGGAGGGCGTGGCTTATGGGTGAGGTGGCGCCCGGCCCCACGCTCAAGGACTTCTTTGTGGAGTTCTTCAAAACCTTCCAGACGGCCGACGGCGAGTACAAGTACAGGGCTAGGATCGCTCAGATGCCGATCTACAAGCAGAGGTCCCTCATCGTGGACTTCGACGACCTCCTCTCCTACAGCAGGGAGGTCGCGTCGATGCTGGTCGACGAGCCCAGGCGCGTCATAGAGGAGGCCTCGATGGCCGTCAGGGAAGTCATGATGGTTGAGAATAGGGAGTACGCCGAGCTCTACGAGAGACTCACCGCCAGGTTCAAGGGCGTGCCGAACGCGGTGCCGCTCAGGGGGGTCAGGTCGGCTCACATAGGGAAGCTGATAGTGGTGGAGGGGATAGTGACCAGGATGTCCCCCGTCAAGCAGCAGCTAGTCGAGGCGGTCTTCGAGTGCACTAGGTGCGGTGAGGAGATCCGAGTCCCCCAGAGCGAGGAGGGCCTCGTGATGCCCCCAGCGTGCCCCAACTGCTCCAAGGAGAAAAGGAAGCCCTCCTTCAGGCTCGTGCCGGAGAAGAGCAAGTTCATAGACTGGCAGAAGCTCGTCCTCCAGGAGAGGCCTGAGGAGCTGCCGCCGGGGCAGCTCCCGAGGTCGATAGAGGTCGTCCTGAAGGAGGACCTGGTTGACGTCGTCAGGCCGGGCGACAGGGCTGCGGTGACTGGCATCCTGTGCGTCAGGAGAGAGGGGGCGAGGAGGGAGGCGGCGCCCCTCTTCAAGGTTTACATCGACGCCAATTACGTGGACGTGTCCAGCAAGGAGGCCTACGACGTCGAGATAACGCCAGAGGACGAGAAGTTCATCCTGGAGCTCAGTAAGGATCCATACATAAGGGAGAAGATCGTGGCCTCAATAGCCCCCTCCATCCACGGCTACGAGAAGATAAAGGAGGCGATAGCGTGCCTGCTGTTCGGCGGCGAGCCCAAGGTGTTCCCGGACGGCGTCAGGGTGCGCGGGGATATACACATACTCCTGGTGGGTGACCCAGGAGTGGGCAAGTCCCAGATCCTCAGGTACGTGGCCTCAATAGCTCCCCGCGGGATATACACGACGGGCAAGGGCTCGACGGCCGCCGGCCTGACGGCTGCCGTCGTGAGGGAGAAAAGCACTGGCGACTTCTACCTCGAGGCTGGCGCGCTGGTCCTGGCAGACGGCGGGGTGGCGTGCATAGACGAGTTTGACAAGATGGACCCCAGAGACAGGGTCAGCATACACGAGGCGATGGAGCAGCAGTCCTACCACCCCTCAGTGGAGGTGCTGCTAGCCGATGGGACCAAGGTCGAGATAGGGAGGCTCGTCGACGAGCTCATGGAGAGGCACAGATCTGAGGTCGTGAGTGGCATCAGGTGCCAGATACTGCCGCTGAGGGAGCCCATAGAGGTGCTGGCGCTGGACCTCGACAGCCTGGAGCTAAGGAGGGTCAGGGTCGACAGAGTGAGCAGGCACGTGGCGCCAGATGAGTTCGTTGAGATAGAGTTCTCGAACGGCAGGCGGATACTGGTCACGCCAGAGCACCCGGTCTTCGTCCTCAGAGAGGGCAGGCTGGCCACCGTCCCGGCGATCGAGGTAGAGGTGGGCGACTTGGTCCCGGGCGTGGGGGAGCTGCCGCTCGAGCGCCGCGGCGGGGCTCTCCCAGTGCCCGCGCTGCGCCCCGGTGAGGGAAGGGTGCCCCGAGAGGTACTGGGAGGCCCCAGAGAGGTGGTCAGGGAGTTCCTGAGGGCAGCCTTCGCGAGGCACGGCGAGGTTCAGCGCGATGGCGCGGCCTTCACCGCCCCGTCCAGGGGGCTGGCTGAGGACTACCAGGACTTACTCCTGAGACTCGGCGTGCTCTCCAGCATAAGGAGGCGCGCTGGGGGGTACGAGGTCCGCGTAGCTGACGAGTCCCTGGATAGGTTCCGCGAGGAGGTGCTTGGGGCGCAGGGTGCGGAGGGCAGTGAAGG
>Ga0180302_10000951_pt1 | contig 13535 bp, 14 predicted proteins | sample GuaBasSediGuay17_FD_121794 | JGI IMG/M metagenome (GOLD analysis project Ga0180302, IMG submission 121794) | Subseafloor sediment microbial communities from Guaymas Basin, Gulf of California, Mexico - Guay17, Core 4571-4, 12-15 cm | ecosystem: Environmental > Aquatic > Marine > Hydrothermal... | reverse complement strand
TACGCCTCGGTGTACGCTGCCACGTACTCAGGAGATTTTCCCATGAGGGCCGTGGCCGGCGGGCTCGGCTGCACGAGGTAACCTATCAATAGGCCGACCCAACCCAAAAGGCATCCCACGCCCAGCCACATCGCCTTGTTGAAGTCGGCCTCGGCCTGCTGTTGGGCCTGTATTACGGCATTCGTGGCGGCCTCCTGAGCCATGATCGGCACGACCAAGGTCAGGACGGCCATCCCTAAGACGACGGACTTTTTGAGCATCCTTCTCCCTTTGCGTTTGAGGCCGAACCTATCTTCGACGGACACACCACCTCCTCTTGAACGGAAGATTTTGAAACAAATATAAATTGGGGAGGCCTTGATGTCAAGAACCTCGTTTTCCCTTGACCCTGAGGTGAGCTTGTGGTATATTTTCGTTCATCGAACTCCCACCCAAGGAGGTACTATGTTCTTGGACGAGCTTCCGAAGTTCAGGGAAGGGCACACCAAGAGGATATCGAGCTGGGACAGGACCGGGAGGAACAGGGACTGTTGGACGATAGAGCCGTGGGCTAAGGTCGAGGTGGCCAAGATAGAGGGACCGGGGATCATCCGCCACATATGGTTCACGGTCTCAAGCGAGGACCCCCTCTACCTAAGGAAGACTGTGCTGAGGATGTACTGGGACGGGATGGACCGTCCGAGCGTAGAGGCACCCTTGGGGGATTTCTTCGGCGTGGGGCATGCGAGGGCAAGCTCCTACTGCTGCATCGTGCTCAGCATGTCGGCGAGGGATCCGGGAGGGGAGGGAAGGAGCCCCAGCGTGGCCATGAACTGCTACTTCCCCATGCCCTTCTCGGACGGGGCAAGGATAGAGATAGAGAACGAAAGCGACGTACCCATACGCTCCTTCTACTTCTACATAGACTACGACGAACTTAATAAGAAGCCCAAGGACATGGCCAGGTTCCACGCCCTCTGGAGGAGGGAGAACCCCTGCAGGCCACCCGAACACCTCACCGACCCGTCCGATCCTACGGTGAACCTCTCGGACAGGGACAACTACTTGATACTGGAGGCCGAGGGGAGGGGGCATTATGTGGGGACGGTTCTCAGCGTGCACAACCTGTACGGAGGATGGTGGGGCGAGGGGGACGACATGTTCATGATAGACGGGGAGAAGTGGCCTCCGGACATGCACGGCACCGGTTCGGAGGACTACTTCGGGCACGCCTGGGGCATGCAGATAGAAAACTCCTTCCTCTACAACGGTGTCTCCTTCCACGAGGGGAAGGAGGGAGGGTTCAACGAAAGGATAACCGTCTACAGGTTTCACATACCCGACCCCATAATATTTCACAAGTCCATAAGGGTGAGCATAGAGCACGGACACGCCAACGACAGGTGCGACGATTATTCTTCGGTGGCCTACTGGTACCAGGACCTCCCCCACAAGGAGTTCCCTCCCTTCCCGAAGGTCGAAGAGCGACTTCCCAGGCCGGATGCGACCGTCTACCCTGTGGACCTTCCCATACCTCCCAGGAGGAGGGCCTCGGGTTCCCCTATAGATCCGGATAAACTCGGGAGGCAACGGTGATACCGCTGAGGGACGAGAACCCCTCCGGGACCTTCCCTTCGGTGACCGTAGGTATAATAGTGACCAACGTCCTCGCCTTCTTCTACGAGCTCGGGCTCGGGCCGGACCTCCAGCCCTTCATAATGCGATACGGCCTCGTGCCCGTGAAGGTCACGTACTTCGCCAAGGTAGGCCTCGGGCTCGGGGACCTGGTCCTTCCGTTCTTCACCTCCATGTTCCTCCACGGAGGATGGATACACCTCATAGGCAATATGTGGTTCCTCTGGATATTCGGGGACAACGTTGAGGATCGCTTGGGGCACGGTAAGTACTTGCTCTTCTATATCCTCTGTGGACTGGGGGCGTCGTTGGCCCATGTGGCCTTCAATCCCGAGTCCGGGGTGCCGTCCATAGGTGCGAGCGGGGCCATAGCCGGAGTTTTAGGGGCGTACATGATATCGTTCCCCATGGCCAGGGTGGTCACCCTCGTACCCCTCTTCTTCTTCATAGAGATAATCTACCTTCCCGCCTTCCTCTTCCTCTTCTACTGGTTCTTCGTACAGCTCTTCAACGGTACTTTGGCCATAGCCCTTTCGGCACAGACCGGGGGAGGGGTCGCATGGTGGGCTCACATAGGAGGATTCATCACGGGGATCGTGCTCGTAATGATGTTTCCCAGAAGCAGGTGGTCGAGGCAGAGGAGGTATGTGGTCTGGTACGATAGGAGGAGGCCCTGGTGGTAAAACATGAGGCGGAAGGGGCTTTTTGAGGAGTGCTCTTCCCTACGTCACGGTGAAGGATTTTTACAGTCACCTTCCGCGTCTCGGCACCTCGCTCGCCTCGGAAGGGTCATGGCGAGGGCCTCAGCTTCCGGGGACGACCTTCTTCCTTGGGGTGTTGAAGGCCCCTCAATTTGCTCCCTTCCGCCTACCCAAAGATAAGAAAAAGTATCCCTCTATGCAAGTACTTTCATCGTCGCCCGGCAGGTTCAGCTCCGGAGCGAGTCTGCGAGCATAACGAAGCCTTCCAGGGGCACCTGCTCGGCCCTGAGCGAGAGGTCCACCCCCGCCCTCCGGGATGCCTCCGAGAGGACCTCGGGGGGGGCCAGAGAGCTGAGGGAATTACGGAGCATCTTCCTCCTACCTCCGAACGCTGCCCTTACGAGCCTCTTAAAAATTTCTCTGTCCTTGGGTTGGAGTGGATAGGGCTCGGTGAAGTCGAGTCGCACGACGGCGGACTTCACTTTGGGCCTCGGGAAGAAGTTCCCCGGACGGACCTCAAAAAGGTATTCCGGACGAGCGTCCAACCTGAGCATAACCGAGAGCAGACCGTAGTCCCTGCTTCCTGGAGAAGCCGTCATCCTCCTGCCGACCTCCCTCTGAACCATGACCACCGCCCTACGGACCTTCTCCCTGTGCTCCGAAAGCAGGAAGAGCACGGGACTCGTGATGTGGTAGGGGAGGTTGGCCACGACCGTCCAGCGGCCCTCCGACATCAGTTCTCCGAGGTTCACCTTCAGTACGTCCCCCTCCACAAGGGTGAACTTCGGGTCCCCCCCGAACCTCTCCCTGAGGAGGGAGCAGAGCCTCGGATCCACCTCGACCGCCACCACCTTCCGGGAGCGCTCCAAGAGGAATCCTGTAAGGGCCCCCCTTCCGGGACCTATCTCTAAGACGGGGTCCGAGGAGGAGATCTCGGCGGCTTCCACTATCCTGAGGGCTACCTGGGGGTTCACCAGAAAGTGTTGGCTCAGGGACTTGCGGGGGGAAACCCGAAGAGCTTCCTTGCGTTCTCTGTCGTGCACAGGGCGACTTCCTGGGGTGAGGTGTCCTTTATCCGGGCCAACTTCTCCCCGACGAGCACGAGGTAGGCGGGTTCGTTCCTCCTGCCCCTGTGGGGTACGGGGGCGAGGTACGGACTGTCGGTCTCCAGAAGGATGCCCTCCAAGGGCAAAGCGGAGACGACCTCCGGAAGAGCGGACTTCGGAAAGGTCAAAGTTCCTCCTATCCCTACGTACCACCCGAGCTCGAGGGCCTCCTCGGCTTCCTCGAGCCCTCCGGGGAAGCAGTGAAGCACCCCCCTGATCCCTCGAAACTCCTTGAGGAGGTCCAGGACCTCACGGACGGCGCCCCTGCTGTGCACCACGAGGGGAAGGCCAAGCTTCCCGGCGAGCTCCACCTGCCTCCTGAAGGCCGTAAGCTGGGATTCCCTCGGGGAACGGTCCCTGTAGAAGTCCAGGCCGACCTCCCCTACGGCCACGACCTTTTCGTGCGAGGCGAGCTCCTCCACCTCTGCCAATACCTCGGGCGTAGCCTTTTCGGCTTCGTGAGGATGGACGCCCACTGCAGCCCAGACCCCCCTGTACCGTTCGGCGAGCTCCACAGCAGCCCGACTGGTCTTAAGGTCGGTCCCTGCCGTCAAGATCGCCTTTATTCCAGCGTCTTCGGCCCTCCTTAAAACCTCGTCCAGGTCCTCGGAGAACCCCGGGTCCTCCAGGTGGGCGTGGGTGTCTATCCACATGTTAAAGCTCTAAGTGTCGAGCCAAGATGCAGGCCATCGTCCGCAGGTCGTCCAGTTCCCTTAAAAATCTATAGACCTTGCGTTGATCTACCATAACATAGTCGTGTATCAATATATTTCTGAAGCGCACCCAGTCGGCCATACGGCCTGCCAGATCGGCATCTATGACCCCTTCCTCTTCGAGCACAGAGAAGACATCTACGTTGCTTTCCGGTTTCCTGTACGCCCTTACGCTCACCAGATGGTTTGCGAGGTCTATCAAAGCCTCTATCGCAACCTGAAAGTTGCGTTCCACGATATCCTGCAGATCGTCGTCCTTCAGGTACTCCTCCACGCTCCTCTCGCTTCCGAGCCTATCCAGCTTTTGCAGCGCCCTTTCTAACCTTGCGAACCTTCCTATCAAGTCCGGTGCCATATCTTCCGGCCTCCATGCGCCTGCGCATAAAATCCCTATAGACCTTCAAAAGGGGCTCGAAATCCCAGTACTCCCTCCTCGTCCTCGCCTCAAATGCGATGCGGGCTCGTCTGTCCCTCTCGCACGCCAGGATTCCGTCCCGCTGTACGATATATCTCAGGCTCAAAGTCGCATCGTTGAGCACCACCAGGTCCAGATTGTCCGTCCCCAGGGCCGCCCCAAGCTCTCCCATGAGCTTCAACTGTGCCTTAAGCCTGTCGTGGACGCTCTCGTGGAACCATACAGCTACGTCGATGTCGCTCGTGGGGCCCTGCCTACCCTTAGCCCAACTGCCGAAGAGGTAAGCAAAGGCAACCTCGGGGTGACCCTCCAGGACCCGCCTTATGCGTTCCACCATTTCATCTCACCTTCGCCCCCGATCGCACTTCACGGTCCGGAACGAGGAGCGCCAGGCTCCCTCCGTCGTCCGCCGCCAACAACATCCCCCGGGACTCCACCCCCCGGATGCGGGCTGGCTTGAGGTTGGCCACTACGACCACCTTCTTCCCGACGAGCTCCTCCGGCCGGTAGTGCTCCGCAAGCCCGGCCACGAGCTGCCTCCTCTCACCACCTAAATCTACCTCGAGGCGCATCAACTTCTGAGTCCCCCGTATAGGCTCGGCGGAGACGACATCCGCAACCCTCAGATCCAGCTTCCCGAAGTAGCCTATATCGACGAAGTCCTCCGCGGCGCCCTGCTTCGAGGTCTCCGGCCGCACCCTGGGGAACAGGGGAGGCCCACCCGGCACACGTGTACCGGGCCTTAGGACACCCCAGCGGACCCTCTCGTCCCATGTCCCGCTCGAACTTACGCCGAGCTGGGACTTGAGTTCCCCGGCCTTACCCGGCATCACCGGCTCCAATATGTCCCCTAAGATCCTGAGCACCTCGGCCGAGAAGTAGAGCACGGTGGCCACCCTATCCTCCTTCCCCTCCTTATGGAGCTTCCAGGGGGCGGTGCGCTCCAGGTACCTGTTCACCCTCCTGGCCATTTCTATGGCCTCCTCCAAGGCGAGGTCCACCCTCAGATCCTCTATCCTCTCCCTCACCCTCCCTGCGGCCTTCAGGGTCTCCTCCTTGAGCTCCCGGTCCAGAGGCTCCTCCCCTCCGGGGGCAGGGACTCGGCCTTGGGTGTACTGCTTTATCATCCTCACCACCCTGCTGAGGAGGTTTCCTAAGTCGTTTGCTAAGTCACTGTTGTACCTCGCAACGAGCGCCTCCTCGCCGAAGTTGCTGTCCTGTCCGGGTGCCATCTCCCTCATGAGGAAGTACCTGAAGGCGTCGGAGCCGTATTTTTCTATAAGCTCAAGTGGTTGGACCACCTTCCCCCTGGACTTGGACATCTTCTGCTCCTCCACCAGCCACCATCCGTGGGCGAATATGTGACGGGGGGGCTCTATCCCTGCGGCATGGAGCATGGTCGGCCAATATACCGCATGGGTCATAAGTATGTCCTTGCCTATGAGGTGGAGGTCCGCCGGCCACCACCTACGAAACCGGGCTTCGTCCTCGAATATCCCTACGGCACTTATGTAGTTCGTGAGGGCGTCCACCCAGACGTACGTGACGTAGTCGGGGTCGAAGGGAAGGGGGATCCCCCAGGAGAGCCTCGCCTTCGGACGAGATATACATAGGTCGCCCAAAGGTTTCTTCAGGAACCCCAGTATCTCGTTCCTCCTCGTCTCCGGCATTATGAAGTCCGGATGCTCCTCTATGTAGCGCACGAGCCAGTCCTGATGTCTCCCCATCTTGAAGAAGTAGTTGTCCTCCGAAAGCCTAACCACGGGCCTCCCGCATTCCGGGCACTTCCCGTCCGTAAGGTCCTTCTCCGTCCAGAACCTCTCGTCCGGGACGCAGTACCACCCTTCGTAGGGAGCCTTGTATATCTCCCCCCTATCGTAGAGCACCTGCAGGAGCCTCCGAACGGCTCTAACATGGCGTTCCTGGGTCGTGCGGAGGAAATCGTCGTTGGATACCGAGAGCCTCCTCCAGAGGCCCACGAACCTTTCCGCCATCTCGTCGCAGTGCTGTTGCGGTGGGATTCCCCTGCTTTGGGCAGCCTGTTGGACCTTCTGGCCGTGCTCGTCCAAACCCGTAAGGAAGAACACATCATCCCCGAACAGCCTGTGGTACCTCGCCAGCGTGTCCGCTAGGATCGTGGTATATGCGTGTCCTAAGTGAGGTTCGTCGTTCACATAGTATATCGGCGTGGTTATGTAAAATTTACTCATCCCCCCTCCTCCGAATTCGCCCTAAAAGCCTCCTCAAGGGCCTCCTCCACCTGCTTAACTCTTCCGACGACATCTGGAGCTCCATCCCGACCTCGTTCTTTAGGTAGATCCTGTCCCTGAATATATCCACCTTCGAGACCTCGTAGATCCTTCCGTCCTCCCCCGAGACCTTCGACCCCACCTTCGGGAACTTCCTGGCCACCTCTTCGTAGAACTCCCTTTCGAAGAGCAGACAACACATCAGCCTCCCACAGAGGCCCGATATCTTGTCCGGGGAGACGCAGAGGTTCTGAAGCTTGGCCATCTGGGAGGACACGGACTCGAACTCCCTTAGGAAGGCCGCACAGCATAGCCTCCTTCCGCATGGGCCGTATCCTCCCACCCACTTCGCCTCGTCCCTGACACCTATCTGTCTGAGTTCCACCCTCGTATGGAAGTACTTGGCCAGATCCCTGACGAGGTCCCTGAAGTCGACCCTGCGTTCGGCCGTGAAGTAGAAGGTTATCTTCTTCCCATCGAACTGGTACTCCACATCCACGAGCTTCATCTTAAGCCCGTGCTGGGCTATCTTCTCCCTACAGGCACGAAAGGCCTCCTCCTCCTTTTTGGCCTTCTCGGCGAGCGAGGCCACCTCCTCCGGGGTGGCCTTACGTAAGATATTACCCAACTTCTCGGGTTTCCTCTGCCAGACGAGCTTTCCCATCCTGAGCACGTATCCCAAGTCCACCCCTCTGTCCGCCTCGACTATCACGGCGTCACCGACTGACACAGGAACGTTCTGCGGGTTCAGGAAGAAGCCCCTCCTCTCCCCCTTGAAACCCACCTCGTAAAGCTCCCTACCTTCCTCCATCTCCTTCACCTCCTGAGATTGCGGAGCTGAAGCCATACGTGCCAAAGCACAAGCTTAGCAGGGATGTTCTTAGAGAGCATATCGTAGGCCCTCCCTACCTCGTCGAGGAACGCCTCCAACTTCTCGGGACTTAAGTTCAAAATAGGTCCCCCACGAAGGGCCCTCCTCTCGGGGAGGCCAAAGCTTTCGAGCAACTCGTCCCTCAGCATGACGAGAACCCATCCCAAAAGCTCCTCCGCCGGCAGGGCCCCGACCTCTTCCATCCTTAGGAAAGCATCCAGCGGGCCCTGGGCCTTGAGGGCGCTTTCCAGGAACTCCCGAGCCCTCCCTTCGATCTCCTCCCCCAAGAGCTTCAACGCCTTACCCATGTTCCCCTCAGACGCCCTGGCCACGGCCACGGCCCTTTCGTCGGGAAGGTCGAACCTCCTCGTCAGCTCCTCGGCCACGGCACCGACGGGCAGTGGATGGAGGGGGACCTCCTGACACCTGGAACGCACCGTGGGAAGGAGCCGCTCCGGAGCAGAAGAAGTGAGCACGAGGAGCGTCCCCTGGGGAGGCTCCTCCAAGGTCTTAAGCAGGGCGTTGGCCGCCTCTGGCCTCATGCATTCGGCGTCGAAGAGTATCCCGACCTTACCCCTTCCACGGTAAGGTCTGAGGGAAAGCTGGCGCTGAAGGCCCCTGACCCTATCTATAGCTATCCCCAAGCTTCCGGACGGCCTTGGGACGGCGTACGGGTCCTCAGCTAAGGCCCTCCTGAAGGAGACCTCCTCCTCCGGGGAGAGGGAGGAGGGCGCTGGCCAGAGGATGTGTAAGTCCGGATGTTCGAAGGAAGCGGAGAGCGAACACGACCTACACCTCCCGCAGGGAAGTCCCCCCTCGGGGGACTCGCAGAGGAAGGTCTGGGCTAATGCCAAGGCAAAAAGATGCTTACCTGATCCCTCTGGCCCATGGACGAGCAGGGCGTGCGGGACCATCCCCGAGGAGAACATGCTCCGGACGAGCTTTTTGGCCTCTGCTTGGTCTATCAATATATCCCAGAATTTCATAACGAGACTTAAATAAACACGATGATGTTCCACCTGTCAAGGGGAGCTGGCCGGTCCTGTTTAGATGAACTTCCCGTCCAAGATCAGGTGGCTTATGTACCCGACGGTCCCCGAGATGTAGTACGGAAGGCCCGTCCAGGTGAGCTTTCCTTCCAAGTACATGGGTAAGAGCAAAAGGGGGGAGGGAACGATGATGGCGGCCCAGATGGTGTGGGTCCAGCCCCTATGTCGGCTCACGACGGGGACCATGGCTAAAAGGCCAAGGAACGCCGCTTCTTGGTATCTTTTACCCATAAGGAGCAATATGTCCACCCCTATCAGTACCCTGTAGAAGAACTTCTGGGCCTTGCTCGTGATGTCCACATCCGGCCAGATGGCCATAGTGAGGGACACGGCCAAAAGGGGAAGAACACGCCAGCCTTGAAAAGCCCGGACGAACTCCTCACCCAGGAGCCCATGGCCCGATGCCACCCATATCCCGAGCCAAAGAAGACCAAAGAACAAAAGCCCTCCTCTTATATGTCCCCTGTAGCTGCTCACCTTTCTCCTGAGGTGCCACCCGTTAGAGTTTTAAGATCCCATCTTTTAGGACGACCCTTCCGTCCACCTCGAGGGTGGGCCTCAGTAGCACCCCGTCCAAGTGGACGGGCACCTTCACCCTCCCTCCCATTGAAGCGTTGTCCCCCAATGCTATATGAACTGTGCCCAGGACCTTCTCGTCCTCTAACACCACCCCGGTTATCCTGGCCCTCTCGTTCGTACCTACCCCAAGTTCCGCTACGTTCCTTCCCATATCTCCGTAAGGTTCCAGGACCTTCCTTAGAACGTCGGCCTCCTTCCCCCCCTCTACCTTCCTGACCAGGCCACCTTCGACGAAGAGCCTTATGGGCTCCTCCAGGAGCCCCACTCCCGCCATGGACCCGTCCACCACGACCACCCCCTCGGCCTTTCCTTCCACGGGGGCTAAGAACGCCTCCCCTGCAGGGAGGTTCCCGAAATCTCCGGGATTATGATAGAGTCCCGTATCGGCGTAACCTTTACGGCCTTCTATATCCAAGCTAAGCTCCGTCCCGGAAGGGGATGTAACCAGGGCGCTCCGGCCACCTGTCAAGATCTCGGCCAAGGTCGCAGACCTTCGAGCTATCTCGTAGTAGTCGGCCTCTAAGGTCCTCGCCATGACCTCCTCAGTTATCCCGGGCAAGGTGGCGACCCTGACCCCCTCCTCACACGCCCTCCTTCTGGCCTCGGTATGGGTGAGCGAACGGGAAGTCGGGGCAAGTATAGCATCTACCATCCTCATAAGCTCGGCCACCTGAGGAGGTGGTTCTTCACCGTGCATGGCCCTCGGGAGGATCTCCAAGAGCATTGCCTCAGCTCCGGCTTCCCTCGCAGCATCGAACAGGGCGTAACCTATGTTCCTTTCGGGGGCGTCCACCACGATGAGTACGGTCTCCCCCTGCTTTATCCCCATACACACCCTCACGGCCACATCTGCTGCTCGTTTCAACATGTCCATCAGAGCCTCGATTCCAACAGGGCCATGAGCTTTCTGGCCAGGTCTATCGCCTCCTCAGCATCTTCCCTTCCCACCTCGACCCCAATAACGTACCTTGCCCTGTTCCTGGCCTCTAAGGCAAGGGTGAGCTTCCTTCCGAGTTCTGCTTCCACCTCCCCTGTCCTCACGAAAAGGTCTCCGAACCTGTTGACTATACCCCCGTGGGTCGAGGGGAGATCGTCCATCTTAAAAAGCAGGAGGCCCCTAACAGCCAGCTCGGCCGCGTTGTATGCCAGGTCCACCGAAGCCCTGAAGAATCCGTCGGTCATGCTTGCCTCGGCAGCCCTTATGAAGTATCCGGACAACTGGGCGTACCCCCTCTGCTCCTTCTCCTTCAGTTCCTCCTCGCTCAGCGAATACATCTCTACCCCCGTTGCGAGCGACCTGTATACGAGCCAAGAGGTGGGATGGCGAATCTCTTCGAGGGGCAGTACTACCTTCTCTATCCTCTCCCCCATCTCGAGCCATATGTCGGAGGAGATCTCGTCTAAGAATTCTTCCACCCCACCGTCCACGTTGGTCAGAAATACTATAAGGTCCACATCGCTGTCCCTATCTGCCTCCCCCCTTGAGACGCTGCCGAAGAGTACAAGCTTCACCAGACGTTCTCCGAACTTGCTCTCGAGGAGCCTCCTCTTGAACTCCTCAGCGGCGGAAAGTTTCCTCCTCAGGTGGTCCATCTCCCTCCTTCCCCCGTCGTTCCCGGTAGAGACAGCCGGCCAACAGCACAGAGGTTCCAACGAAGGCGAACATCGTTAGGGCCAGCCCTATCCGAAACGCCATCGGCTGAAACCGAAAGGCCACCTGATGCCTCCCGGGTTGTAGGAACACCCCTTGCAAGAGGTAATCCACTTTGTAGATACGCACAGGCTCTCCGTCAACATATGCCTTCCATCCAGCATATCTCGCTCAGTACCAGAAGGGCAGGCCGCACTACATAGGTCTCCAGAGGGCATATCCTATCTTCCTCTCCGGTCCGTAACTACGAGTACGGCCTCCCCTTGCTTTATCCCGGCCACATCGGCTGCTCATTTCAACATCCTTCCTCCCGAAGCTTTCTGACCATCGGCTCCCTTTTAACATCGGTTGCGGATGAGACCCGATCCAAAACTTTCGCCAGTCTCCGGGCTGCCTCCTGGCGGGTGAACTGGAGGGCCCGGCTTTCTGGACGGACATCGGAGGGACTTCCTCCAGTGATGTAATCTTTGTACAACTTGAGCAACATTTCTTCTATCTCCCGTGGTTCGGATACCACCTCTATGCCCAAACTGCGGAGTATCTCGACAGGTTCCCCCGAACGCTCCGGAGAGATGGCCAAGATCGGCCTTCCGGAGCCTATGGCTTCATAGAGCTTTACTGGTACCCTACCTGAATGGTTACGAACAAATAACAGTATAGCTCCGCATCCCTTCTGTATGGCAAGACTTCTTCTGTAAGGTACTCTATCACAAAATAGTACTATTTTGGAAAGAGGAGGCCTTTTTATAAGTTCGCTCCAGTATCCTTTATTTACGCCATAAAAGCGTACTTCTATATCATCCTCCGGAATCTTTCCCTTTTTGACCAAATTCCCGATAGCTTTTAAAAATTCCGATGGATCCTCGTGAGGATAATACATGGTACCCATAAAGACTATCGTAAACTTTGAAAATCGAACTGTTTGTATCGAGATAAAGTCATCCTTATCGAAGCCGTTTCTCACTAAAAACAGGGGAATTTTACCATCTACTATCTCACGCAATTTCGAAAGAAATCCTTCTGTAACGGAGACTACAGCATCTGCTTCCCCCAATGTCCTGTATTCTAACCTCCTTTCTATCCTCAAACGGACAGCAGTTCTGGGATAGAACGGATTCTGGGTCCACAGGTCCCGCAACTCAGCCACCCAAGGTATACCCGTGCGTCTATGGATAGCCTTAGCTATAAGATGTGTCGTCTCAGGAGGAGAAGAACTATATACAACGGCTATATCTCCTCTTTGAACCCTCTTTATACCCTCTCGCAGAGCATAAGGATACCAACCTATCCTGGAATCCGGAATCGCCACGAACTCATTTAAACTCCAGGCCAGAAAATTCTTCAAAGACCGTTTTTTTCCAGAAGCTATATGCTCCCTGGGGACAGCCAGATGACTTGCTCGCTTCCGTAAAGGGCCAAAGATATCCATATACTTAGTATAAACAACCTCTCCTTCGGGCACTTCTCCCTCCCAGCGGGCACCGGAAGGGGCATCCTTAGGTGCAAGCACCACCATCTCCCATCCGAAACGAGGAAGGTGCTGAGCGAACTTAACCAAGCGCACAGCCCCCGCCCCACCTAAAGGTGGGTAATAATAAGCAACGGCTAAGACCTTCTTCATCAACCTCGCCTTATTCCCAGCTCCCGCAGGACCTCTCTTAGCTTAGCTTCCCTTACTTCCGGCGAAAACAAGGTCCGAATCCTCCGACGAGCTTTCTCCCGTAAACTATCCGGAGCGTTAAGGGCCTTTTCTATAGCCTGAAGAGCATCCTGAACCTCTAACCTATCTATAAGAAAACCGGCATCTCCTATAACTTCTGGTGTTCCCCCATAATTTAATCCAACAGGTATGCACCCCATGGCCATGGCTTCACCTATAGCTAATCCGAAAGCTTCGTATCTGGAAAACTGACAAGCCACTCTACTCTGAGAGAGCAACTTACATACTTCAACATGAGACACTCTACCCACTACGGTTAGATTTTCTGGCCGTCTCTCTTCTACCCAACGACGGGCCTCTTCTTCCAGACCTATGATAAGAAATTTTCTATCGGGAATATGCTTAGATATTTCTACAAAGAAATCCCCTCCTTTTCTAAAGAGAGTCTGGAGAGAACTTCCTCCGCATACTGTGGTCACATCCCAGTTATATGTTTTCCCAGAACTTAGATAAGCAACGAACTCATTGCAAAAATCTCCATGTGATGATGAAACAAGCGAAAAGTATAAGAGCCTTAAATGTAACTACCGAACGCTCATAACGAATGGCAAGCCTATGAAAGCTCTTGAGCCAACCAAAGAACCTCTCCACACCACTTCTGGCTGTAAGATACCCCTTTCTGTCAAACCTGTAAGGCCTTCCCCTTGCAGGCTCCCTCCTCCTACAAGCAATGTTGGCTTTTATGCCCCTTCCTCTAAGATACTGCCTTATATGGCTACTATCGTAAGCCTTATCCGCTGCTACTTCCTTGGGCCTTGTTCTGGGCCTCCCTCTGCTTCCATTGTGCAACCTCATTCCCCCTACTACTTCCTCAAGCATCTGGCTATCATGAACATTTCCAGAACTCACCTCCAATGCCAAGGGAAT
>Ga0180302_10000948_pt1 | contig 13553 bp, 20 predicted proteins | sample GuaBasSediGuay17_FD_121794 | JGI IMG/M metagenome (GOLD analysis project Ga0180302, IMG submission 121794) | Subseafloor sediment microbial communities from Guaymas Basin, Gulf of California, Mexico - Guay17, Core 4571-4, 12-15 cm | ecosystem: Environmental > Aquatic > Marine > Hydrothermal... | reverse complement strand
CGTGAACATTTATAACATTTATGTTGCATTTGCAGCATAAATAATATTAATAAGTTACAAATAGAACTCACGTGACTAAGGGGGGTAGCGTAAGTAGAGTTGTTAGGGAGGCTATAGGAATAAGGCCGTGCATCCTAGAGGCCCTAAGGATGGGCGTGGTCAACTACTCTGCCCTTGCCAGGATGCTGCAGAGCGATGTGGAGAGGAGACTCGGTCGAAGGGTTACGCTTTCGGCGATAAAGATGGCAGTGACCAGATTGGCCAAGGAAGAAGAGAGGAGGAGGGCCAATATTGAAAGACGCCTAGTGTCCGTGATAAGTAAGAGTTCGTTAACGCTCGTAGACGATATTGCGGTAGTGACCTTATGGGAGAAGGAGGCGCTCAAGATCATGCCAAAGATATTCGGCGCCGCGGAGAAAGCGAGGTTCTTTCAAATGACGCAAGGGGTCGGGCACGTTACACTCATACTCGATACCGTAACTTTTCAAATACTCACGAAGGACATCCCCAGGGAGGCCATTGAGACGGTAATTGAGGATCAGTCGGCGGTCGTTCTAACAAGCCCGCGCGAAATAATAGAGACCCCAGGCGTCCTCTCCTACCTTACAACGCTGTTAGCCTCTGAAGGAATCAACATAACGCAGGTAATCTCGTGCCACACAGACTCGATATTCGTCGTGGATAAGAGCGACTCTTTAAAGGCCTACACTGCTTTGAGCGAGCTCGTTGAGAGATTCAGGCACGCCTGTCTCGAGCAAGAGTACGAGACACCGCTGAAATGACTGCGTGGTCTTTGAGGACAAAGTGTTGTAGTAACGTTAGTAGGGCCCTATAGAAAGGGTTCCGCGTTTTCCTGACCGCGACTTTCGCGAGCTTAGGCCCCCAACTCGCCAGATGCCTTCCAAGAAAACCCACCTCCTTCCTTATGGCTAGGAGAGGATTGCCCGTACCCCATAGCACGGCCTCTAAGAGCGCCAGCCTGTGCATGAAATCCAGTTCTACCGACAGGTGGTCAGGCTCGAGGCCGGGCACGTCGTAGACTAAGCCCAGCTCGGCATATATTGACTCCACGCACTCGAGGTCGAGTTCGCGTACGAAGTGCGACTCCCTGATGAGTGGAGGGGCTGTCGATAGGAACATGGATGCGTAGGCACGTCTACACTCTAGTACCTCCAAGTCTGTGCGAGGCATCGAGTCGTACACAGCCTTGACTAAAGGAAAGATAGCGTAGCCTACCCTATCGAGGATCTGAGTAGCCGCGTCCACTCCCTTGACCTGCTCTCTGAGGTCCTTAACGAGAATAGGCGAAGGGGCGAGGAAAGCCGTGGACAGGAACCTGTAAATAACGGCTCTTGCCGTAGCTTCAGGCCTGCTGTACGACGCGGGGCTCAACGCTCGCCCTCCACTCGAGTAGCGATTGCCCTTGCTATACTTATTAATGCTCTCGCAGCTTCAGAGCTAGGGTAGCGAAGCACGAAGGGTACTCCCCTATCACTGCACTCTGCTATCCTCGGGTCAAGTGGTATCTCTCCGAGGAAGTCCACGTTCATCTCCTGCGATATTCTCCTACCAGCACCTTCACCAAATACCCTATACTTAGCACCGCACTTGGGGCACACGAAGTAGCTCATGTTCTCGATGATACCTATGACTTTAATATTGAGTTGTCTAGCGAAGGCTACGGCTTTTTTCACGATAACTCTGGAGAGGTCTGAGGGTATTGTGACTACGATCGCTCCTGAGAGATCCCTGATAAGTTGAGCTACGCTCAAAGGCTCGTCTCCAGTCCCTGGAGGGAGGTCGACCAGGAGGTAGTCCAATTCTCCCCAGGCTACCATCGAGAGCAACTCTCGGAGCGCGCTTGTCTTGAGGGGGCCGCGCCATATGACCGGAGTGTTCTCGTCAGGAAGCATGAAGCCTATTGAAATCACTTTGATACCTGCGGGCCCTAATACGGGAAGTATACCGGGGGGACCGCTGAGTAGCTTTCTCCCCTGTAATCCTAAGAGCTTAGGAACTGAGGGACCGTGAAAGTCAGCATCAAGGATCCCTACGCTGCGTTTCATCGTCGACAACGCCACGGCCAGGCTAGCTGTTACGAAGGACTTTCCCACGCCGCCCTTACCGCTCATGACAGCAATTTTGTACTTTATTTTGGACAACCTGGTCTCGATCTTTTCATACCCCTGATATCTCGTCGCTCCGGGTCTCCTTTTCATGTCATGCGGTGACAAACGTTCTCTCACCCTCTGTTACGGTGCGGGGAGGTGTATACGCTTTATGCCCTCATCCATGCGCACCCAATTACGTGCGGGATTGACTGCATGTGAGGAAAAGCACGTAACGCACCAAATCAGCCCCGTGGAAGTAGCCGTGCAATGTGCCCTCGGAGACAAAGCCTTTAGAGAAGTAGAGCCTAGTCGCGCCTTTAAGCGTTGGATAGGTGAGCAGGGCTAGCTTGCGAGCGCTAGCTTTCCTGGCCTCAGCTATGAACGCCTCGAGGAGAGCAGAGCCTACTCCCTTCCTCCTGTACGCCGGTCGCACGCCAAGGAAGCTTAGCCAGAAAGTTCCATCAGGTCTCCTAGCCCCTCGGGCCACACCCACTACCTTGCCCTGCCAGTCAGCGACTAGCACGATCCTATCTGGGCTTCTGATCTGCTGGGCTATCTCAGCAACAGCTGAAGGCTTCTCGAGATGAGAGACGCTCCCTTCCACGAGCTCGCGCGGTAGTAGGCCGCGTAAGCTGGACCATACTTCGCGCTCGCACTCGGCTATCTCCCTAGCATCCTCCAGCCTCGCCCTTCTTACAGTGAAGGCCCCGCTCAAGCGGCCTCCTGGTCCCGGAGTAACTGCAAGCACTGACATAAATCGTTCGCTTAAAGCGCGACGCTGGGGGAAGGTCAGCATCAGGGGTGTTCTTCAGCGCCCCTGGGAAGGGGCTCTGGCCTCGCCGTACCCATCACTCCGCTAGAAACCAACCAAGTAGTATAGTATAAGGCTGGCGGAGATCATGGCGAGCCACAGCGGCCAGCTCCAGCTCATTACCTTGCGGCCGTCCAGCTCCCCCAGGGGTATGAGGTTGAAGAATGCTACGAGGGCGTTCAGCTTCACGGCTAATGCTGTAAGTATCGGGAAGGGGGACAGCATCAACGCTAAGCAAACGATAAAGTTGGTTAATGGGCCTGCCAGAGCCACGAGACCCATCGTCCTACGGCTGGGGTAGTAGCTGAAGATCTCCACGTACCCAGGCATTACTATCCTGATCGGCATCTGCGGGATTGCCGAGAGCAGAGTTAGAGCCAAGCCCACGTTGCTTAGCCTAAACTTAGCTGTGTAGCCCAGGTATTGAGCCGCAACCTTGTGAGCAAGCTCATGAAACAGGAAGGCCGTAACAGAGGCCGCGAGCACGGCGAGAGCGCCTCTGAGGGTAAGGGCCCAGGGGTAAGCGAAGACCGCAAACACGGCAAGGAACGCTATGCCTAGGTCTCTGACCTCGCCAGGATAGAAGACCCCCACTTTCCTCCTAGCGCGTCTGGGACGGTATACAGTGACGCCTATAGCGCGCGCGGCCCTGTAGCTTCTCTCTACAGTTGCGGGGCTGAGGGCCTTAGAGAGGCCTGGGCAATCATGCTTTTCGGGGAGATGATGCTCCACGCAGAACAGGCCGCCGCAGTACTTACACCTGTAGGGCAGCGCTACCTCTCTCCCACAGTAATCACACCGCGCCACGTATGCCACCTAGTTCGCAAGAGTAAGGCCTTACATAAAAGCCATTTGCACCACGCTATCCTCTCAAGCTCTACGCCTCATCGCCTTAAATGCAGCGCTCTCTATGCTTAAAGCCCAGCCAGCAGAGAGCACTACTTAAAATATTCTTCTGCAGTTTAAGGCCCATTGGTGCTAAAATGAGAAGGAAGGCACGCAAGTTGGTGGAAGGAGTTCTTGCCCTCGACGAGAAAGACCTGAAAATCTTAGAGGTTCTCCAAAAGCAAGGCAGGATAACGCTTAGGGAGCTAGCGAGAAAGGTGGGGTCGCCCGTAACTACGGTGCACAGTAGGGTTAAGAGGCTCGAGAAGATGGGCGTAGTTAAGGCGTACAGGGCAGTGCTTTCACCTGAGAAGCTCGGGCTTAAGACCCTGGCGTTCGTCCTCGTCTCCTTCTCTAAGGAGTCTGGGCTCTCTCAGCGCGAGGTTGCCAGGAAGATCTCGGAGTTCCCTGAGGTTCAGGAAGTCCATATAATCACAGGCGAGTGGGACATCATAGTGAAGGTGAGAGTCTCTGACGTTGAGGAGCTAGGGCGGTTCGTCATAGACAAGGTGAGGGCGGTCCCTGGCGTCGAGAAGACTCTAACGTGCGTAGTCCTCGACACCCTCAAGGAGACACTAACAGTCAATGTGAGGAGCGCGCTACGGAGTGGGGTAACCGTTATTTAGCGTCAGCCCTCACAATAAACGGATGCCAAGCGAGAGAGTCGACGCGAAGACCCTTGTATTGCTAGTACTGGCACTGAAGGGCCGTTTGGGGAGGAGGAGAATCAGTCGCGTGCTTAGAATAGGGGAGGGAAGGGCTAGGCGGATACTGGAGCATTTACATGGGAAGGGTTTAGTTGAAATAGTTCGCGGGGGTACGGCGCTTACGCCTAGAGGGAGAGAGGAGATAAAGAGGAAGCTCGGGGTCGAGGCGATTGGCAGGTTCAGGCTTGACGAGATAAAGGAGGGGTACGTGGGGGTAGGCTTTCATGTGAGGGGGCTGCAGCTGGGCCGCGTCATCGACGTAAGGGATGGGGCGGTGCGCGCTGGGGCCCGTGGGGCGCTGATACTGCTCTACGAAGGAGGTAGCTTGCTTCTGCCGCCCAGTATGGAGGACCTCGACAAGTACATGCCCGCATTGAGCAGGGATTTGAGAACCTCCTTCAGCCTTAGCGATGGGGACGTTGTGATATTAGCCTTCTCCGAGGACCTTGGCGCATCGTTGAGAGGGGCGCTGGGGGCGCTGTCGCATGCCTGGCAGCTCGCGGGGAGCTGAGGTTTCGCTCTACAAGTACGCAGCCCTCGTCAAGAACCTCCGTGGGGTTTTATACTGGGCGCCTGAGGCCGAGGACAAGCTGAGGTGGCTTCTATCGAGGTTCAAATATAGAAACCTCGGCGTGCCCCCCTCTATGGCTGCCAGGCTCAAGCTCCGCAGGAAGGTTCTCGTGACACTAGCGTATCCCTCGGAGGCTATCCGCGAAGCGGTCAATGTGTTCTCGAGAATACTCGGAGAGGCTGAAGCCGAGGCTCTCTGCCTAGCGTCGGTGTACGTTAGCCCCCTAATGCTCGTCGGGGCTAAGCTGGACGCCTTCAAGCCAGCCCTCGTGGAGACCATTACCACCAACAAGGAGCTCTCAGACAAGGACTGGAAGCTGCACATGAGGATAGCAGACTACACCGTGCTTGACTTCTACTCCTGGTCGCTGGATAGCGCGGTGAGAGCCCTCTTCGAGGGTAAGGTTGAAGATGAATTGAGGGTTAGGAGGGAGAGGATAGGGGACGATAAGAAAAGGTACTGGCGCATCGCGTCGAAGGAGGGCAGGCCCATAGTGGCCTACTTCGACCTCCTTAAGGCTGCTCACGAGCACGGTGTACTCAATGATCTTAGAAGAATAGGCAAAGACTCGGTAGCTGTGCTGGGGATAGTAGCTGGCCTGGTGGTATAGTACGTGGCGCGTTTTCTTAGGTTAAAGCGAAAGAGTCTCGATCTAGCCCTTACTCTCTACCCCTCTTTTACGCTCGCCCTCCTTGAGCCCAAGGATGGACGCTACGTAAAGGCCGTCGGCTGGAGGAGGGGCTGCTACGTTGAGGCCAGAGGGGGCTACGTGATATCCAATTGCGGCGAGGAGGAGCTGAAGTACTGGAGCGGCCTCTGGTTCATGGAAGAACTTGAGAAAATAGAGGTTAAGCGCTCAGTTAGGTGGCTCATGGGCATACTACGTGAGCACTATAGCGGCCTCGGCCTCTCCGTTAACCCCTTCGACCCTCTGCACATGTTCATTCCCGTTTTTCTCTCCCAGAACACCGACTACCATACGAACGTTCTAAGGTGGTGTAGGAGCCTCTGGAGGCTGACTGACGATCCTCTTGAAGCCGCAATGCGAGGTCCCGAGGTCGGCGGTAGCTACCAGTTATCAAGACTCTCAGAGGCGCTGGCATGCGCCGCAGCTGCGCTTACGGGGGGGCTATGGGACATTAGGAGAAAGCTTGTGTCATGCAAATGGGTAGGACCCAAAGTAGCTGACGCGTTCCTGCTCTTCGCGCTCTGCGCCACGGACACTGCCCCCATCGACAAGCATTTCCTAAGGATGGCCTCGAGGCTCGGCCTTTGGGAGAGGGCGAGGCCCCCCTCTAAGGCGCACTGCGCCCGCTACGCCTGCTATGAATGCCCGAGACGGCGCCGGTGCGCTAGGTGGCTAGCGTCGAGCACACTGGGCCGTGCTGCAGGCTGGGTCCAGACGGTTTTCTATGTCCACGACAAGCTGTACTGCTCCTCGAGAGCGTGCTTCGAGTGCCCCCTTAAGGCTTTTTGCAGTGACCAACTAAGGGATTCTTGAGGCCAGGCGCGGTGAGAAGCTTGTCTTCCCGGGGTTACGATCCAATAGCTCTTGCCGAGGCCACGAGGAAGCTCGTCGAGAGGGGCATCGAGAGGAAGTACTACAGGTTCAGAGGGGGAAGGTGGTACGGCGGCATAGCCACGGCTGACTGCGTCGGATGCAACTTAAGGTGCGTGTTCTGCTGGAGTGGTGTTCCCCGGGACAGGCCCGCCGAGGTGGGCAGGTTTTACTCTCCCGAGTACGTGTACGGGAGGCTTGACAGGATAGCCTTGAGGCGCGGATACAGGCTGCTAAGGGTTTCCGGTAACGAGCCGACGATAGCCAGGAGGCACCTTCTGAGGCTGCTAGAACTCGTTGAGGAGGACGGGAAGTACACGTTCATACTTGAGACCAACGGGATTCTCATCGGTCATGATAAAAGCTATGCTAAAGAGCTTGCGCGGTTTGATAGGGTTCACGTCAGGGTGTCGCTTAAAGGGGCTTCGCCCGAAGAGTTTACACGTTTAACCGGGGCTAGACCCGAGGCGTTCGATTTGCAGCTGAAGGCGCTGAAGAACCTCTTGGATGCTGGGGTGCGCTGCCACCCAGCTGTGATGCTGTCTTTCTCGTCCAAGGAAAATGTCAAGAGGCTCATTAGAAGGCTGGAGGAGATAGACCCGATACTTGTCGAGGAGTTCGAGGAGGAGTATGTCTTCCTGTACCCTCACGTTGTCGAGAGGCTTCGCAGGGCGGGGTTGAGTCCGAGGATCGCGTACCGCCCCAACCGAATACCTGAGGAGCTGATATGAGTGGTGGTGAGAGTGTACGGCGTAGACGCTGAGGTTATTGCACCCCTTAGGGCCCCCACGGAGCTCAGGATAGCCGAGAGTGCCTGGAGGAGGATACTCAGCGACGTGGTTTCATCGTTTCCTATAGAGGCCTGCGGGGTGCTCCTTGGGCACGTCGAGGGACACATTGCGCTGGTCAGGGAGGCTAAGCGGCTGAGGAACATCCTCGCGTCGAATAGAGCCTTCTGGTTCGACGTCGCTGAATGGATGAGCGCGATACTCGAAGGCCGCGAGAGGGGGTTAGAGTACATCGGGGTGTACCACAGCCATCCCCGCGAGGACCCAATTCTCTCCCTAAGTGACAGGCAGAGAATGCTTGAGTGTCCGGGAGAGGTATGGCTTGTCGTAGGCTACCTCCCTGGAAGGGAGCCTAAAGCGGCAGCTTGGGTCATACGCGGCTACGGGCTGGGCGTAGACCGGGTGAGAGTAACTATTGGAAATGTCTGAGGCGCTAGAGTGATCCCATGCATATGGTCAGATGCCGACTAAGGTACAACTTTACAGGCAATCTCAGTGCATCTTAACGAGCGATGAGTATGAAATACGAGCTCAAGGTTCTGGTTGAGGCTTTCCTCCTAATGCTGACAGGCGCCGCCTTGCTCTACCTCGGCCGGAAGGCAGCACTGCTCCTCGAGATAGTCGGCTTCATAGCCGTGTTCCTAGGGGGTGGTAACGATGTGAAGACGCTGTTTATCGTGCTGCGGGAGGGCTGAGAAGAGTCGAGAAATTAGCACTCTACGGAGCCTGAGCTTCGCAGAGCTTCGGAATTCTCTCGGAGTTCTCCGTCCTCGGTTATGTTGACGCAGTAGATCAGCACGGGATTGACTCTTCACTGCTCAGCGATCCCCGAAACTTCATCACTCTCAGGGTACTTAAAGCCCAGCCTCTCTACATACGCTCTTACAGCCTCCCTTATGAGCTTGCTGACGGATACTCCTCTCTCGCGCGCCTTATCCTTTAACTTCTTGTAAAGTTCCTCGTCCAGCCAGAAGCTAACCACTACGTTTCTCGGCATCCCATTACCACTATATTCTCTCACGTAGTTAAGCGCTCTGCGCGCACGGTACTTGCTATCTCTCAGCGAGGGTATGTCATGAGCAGGCGGCCGCCTGTATAGACAGCGACTTCGATGTAGTCTTCCAGCCCGCTCGTCCTTATCTTGGGCAGGAGGACGCGCTCTATCTGGAATAAGCTGGCCATGTCGTCTGCTCGCACGACGACCCTTATCGGGCGCTTGTCGCCGCCCTCTATGTCTACGCGCTTTATGCTCAGCGCGGACACCGAGTGCATGTCTATCTTGCCTAGCTCGTACGGTATCCTGGCGCGTCCCTCGGACATGTCAAGGCCGTCAGCGACCTTAACTACCCCTGCCTCGATCGTAAGGCACCTAACGTCGTATGCGGTTGCGTGTATAGCGTGGAGGATTTCCTGTCTCAGCGCGTAGAGCCGTGCTCCTAAATTCCCTAGGACTTCGGGGAGGAGTCTGTCGACGATGTCCTTAGCTAGTAGCGCGCCAAGGAGCTCGTGCATGTCCCTATGAACGGAGTTCCCTATATCGTGCAGAAAGGAAGCGAAGACCACTATCGCTCTCGACTCCTCCTCGCTTTTCGCGACGCCGTTCTCAATGGACGTTGGCTTTACTCCGTGCCTAAGGAGGCGCTCAAAGAGCTCAAGCGCCGCGCCTGCCACTATTTTGGCGTGGACAGGGCCATGGTCGTTGTAGCCCAAGCGCGAGACCGCCATAACGTTACTCATCCTAAGGAGCTGCACGACCTCAGGGTCGCTCTCCAGTACTGAAACCGCCTTCGAGACGGCTTCATACCGCCTGCTGTAAGTGCCGATAAGGGCTGGCGATACCTTAACGCTCATGCGGCTCCCCTCACAGGGGCAACGACTTATTTACATCACGAGATATAATAGCGTGGCGGATGACGACGCGACGGTCTCGTGATCCGTGATGAGTCTTTTCGCCTCTGACGCCATCGTCCGACGGTCAAGCCTGGATACAAGTAACGTAGTTCTTCCTACCAGGGAATAGTTAGGGAGTTACTAAGGGGCGAGTGGGGATGAGTACTTTTGGGAGAGCATGCCTATCAGAAGGGGTGGAGTCCGGAATCCCCGGCCTTGATGAGATCCTTCACGGAGACATTCTCTACAGGAATGTTGTGCTGCTGTCAGGAGGGCCTAGAACTGGCAAGTCGATCTTTGGCCAGCTGTCCCTATACCACGGGCTGAGGAAAAGGGAGCCCGGAGTCCTCATGACGCTTGAGGAGCATCCGGTGCGGATCAGGATAAACACGTCCTAGTTTGGGTGGGACATTAGGCCCTACGAGGAGAAGGCTGTCTTCGCAATAGTTGACGCGTTCACGGGAGGCATAAGCGAGTTCGCGATAGTTGACTGAAGAGAATGCTCTCTGGATTGGGTTGCACTTCGATACTTGTGTCCCAAGTTAGTGTAGGCGAGAGAGGCTTCGGTTGTTCGGGAGTCGAGCACGCAGCCAACGGCCTTAGCAGAGTCGAGTACTACTCTGCTAGGCCGGACGCTCTGGAGAAAATAAGGGGGAGCACTAAGAGGCTGACCTGGATAGACAGCCTGGTCTTTGCAGCCCTAGTCTTGGCTAACTCTGAGGCTGGCATGAGCGCCGAGAGCATAGCCAGCGACCTCGGTAGGAGCGTCGCCACCATCGGGCGGCACTTGGCAGGCAAGACCGAGGCAGGGCGGCTTGTCCGCGAGACCTACGAGAGGCTCGCAGGGAAGGGGTCTCCATTGAGTTGCCCCTGCCTCTTCGGGCGGCGCAGAAGGACATTGAGGAGCTTGAGACCAAACTCGCTAGGGCCCGCGAGCTGGCTAAAGAGCTGGTCTCGGCTCTCGGCGGCTAAGGCGATACGCTACCCTGAGTCGTAGGAACCCTTAACATTCAGCCTTACAATTTTTCTCAAGGGTGTGGTGCCTTTGGAGAGGCAGCGCCTAGTAGGGACTCTATTGGCGTCTCTCTTGCTATGCATTGCAGTGTGGGTGCTGACGGCCACCATTGCTAGAGTCAGTATAACGGATCCCCTCGCCTTAACGGCGGGCTTCACGGCGTTCGCGCCAGCGTATCTAGCAATATCGCTATCGGCACGGCGCGCAGCAGCGGCTGCAGAGGAGGCTCTAGGTCCTCCTGAGGGACGCTGGATCGCTGACGCTATGAGAGAGATTGAGCGTGTAGCGCAGTCAGTCACCGATCGTCTCGTAGAGGAGCTGAGGGGGATTAGGGAGGCGCTTATCGCTGAGAGAGAACTGCTAGGCGATTTCGCCAGTCTCGTAGACGCGGTTTCCAAGGCCTTCCCTGAGCAATTGCAAGGACCTTTTAGGGAGCTGAGCGAGGCGCTGCGCAGGAGTGATCCGCAAGAGATAAGGAGCAAAATTAAGGCGTTGCTAAAGGCTCTAGAGGACCACAAGTAGGAGCTATCGGCTACTAATACCCTCTCTCTTGTTTATGGTTTCCTAAGTACGGGCATTAACATAAGCGCTGCATGAACGCGGCCTGAGTACAGCTTTAGTTTCCCACGAAGCCCCCTGGAGTCTATGGCTTTCTCTACGTCTTCTATACTTAGCGCTGCTGGGTCTCTCCCCTTGGACCCTACGATGAAGTTGCAGGCGTAGCCGAAAGAGGGGACCCAGATGCTATACTCGCGCACTATGGGGAACACAAGCTTTACGTTGTTAAGGACCCAGTCGTAGACATCGCCGTAGAAGAAGGACGACCCAGCCTGAGTTACTACGACCCCCCGCTCGCTCAGCACCCTGTAAACGCTTCTGTAGAACTCCGCCGTATAGAGCTCCCTGGCCACTTCTGAGCTGTAGGGATCGGTCAAGTCTAGTACAATAACGTCAAACGCCCCGCTCTCAGATTTTTCGATGTAATCCTTTCCATCCATTATGACGAGCCTAGCCCGAGGATCCGAGAACGAGCCTTGATGAATCACAGCTAAATGTCTCTTGCATAGCTCCACGACTTCGCCGTCTATATCGACCATGACGGCCTCCCGCACGGTATTGTGCTTCAGTACCTCCCTAAGCGTGGCTCCCTCCCCACCCCCGACCACGAGCACCCTCTCTGGGCGCTCGTGGGTTATCATCGCTGGGTGCACCAGAGCCTCATGGTATATGAACTCGTCAAGCTCTGTTGATTGAGTGTAGCCATCGAGTATAAGGGAGAGCCCGAACTCCTCGAATTCTGCGACTACGGCCTCCTGGTACTTAGTCCTGACGAAGGCTATGATCCTTTTGACAGGCGTTGCCATTCTGGTGGACTTAGACACCGGCTCCTCCACATAGAGCCCAGGCTTTGGCTCCGTCATGTGCGAGTGAGGGGTTGTGTGAGATATAAAGGATTACCTTACCTGCCTCGCAAGGCGGCCTCGTAAATAGCCTTGATGGTGTCCCTTGTTATCTCTAGCGGACTGTTTTCGAGGTTCCTCTTGTATTGCGCAGCTACCTCGACCATCTTACCGAGCTCGTCGGGCGACACACCAACCTCCTTCAGGCTCCTCGGCAGCCCTGTACTGTCCTCTAGCCGCTTTAAGGCGTCTATAAAGGCTAGAGGGTCGGCTGTAGCTAAGCCAGCGGCCTTGGCCAGAACGCTGAGTTTCTCCGGCACGGCCTCAACAAGTGCTTCCAGGGCTGGAGGTAGGACTAGGGCGTTAGCGAGTCCGTGATGCACGTTGTGATGAGTAGTAAGGTAGTAGCCCAGCCCGTGCGCGAGGATAGTGCCGGCCTCGTTTATCGCGTAGCCCGCTAGCAGGCTTGCGAAGAACACTCTCTCCCTATCTTCAAGAGATCCCTTGACAGCGCCAGGTAAGTGGTTAAAGATTATGCTCACAGCCTCTCGGGCGAAGATTTCCACTAAAGGCGTGGACTTCTTGCTGAGGAATGCCTCCACAGCGTGCGAGAGAGCGTCGAATCCGGTCCAAGCAGTCAGCTGTGGCGACATGTGCTTTAAGACTTCTGGGTCGAGGAGGGCCGCGCGCGGGATTATTGGGTAACCGACTACCACGGCTTTCCTGTTGGCGCGCGTATCGGTTATAACGGCGTACTTTGTAACCTCGCTCCCTGTGCCAGCAGTTGTGGGTAGGGCTACAACAGGCAAAACATCTTTCTCGACCACGTAGGGGTAGAAGTAGTCGTAAGCCGTACCTCCCAGAGACGCAACGACAGCAATGCCCTTAGCCGCGTCCATGGGGCTGCCGCCTCCAAAGGCGACGATGACTTCGGCTCGGTGCTTCCTGGCTTCCTGAGCCCCTAAATCAACGGTCTCGGCAGAGGGGTTGGGCTCGACCTTATCGAAGACTGCGACCTCCACTCCCGCCTCGCGCATGACGTTAACCAGCCAGTCCGTGTACCCATGTTTTCTAGCAAAGGTCCTCCCCGTCACCAGTAAGGCCCTAGAGCCTAGCCTAGAGACTTCGTCGCCAAGTCTCTCAAGAACCCCCCGCCCGAACAGCACCCTCCCCGGGTTCCACGCAAAGAACTCCATGCGCCGCACCTCCATAACCGCAATAGGCCCACCACTATAATTAAGTATGGCGGCGTCACTTTAGATGGGAATGACGAGAGGCGACCTCCTGAGCGATGAGGAAGCCGGCCGTTGCAGACCCTTCGCGTTCGAGGGATAGCGCTTGGGGCTGAGGCTCGCGATTGCGCTAGTGCTCCTAGCGATCCTAGTTAGCATGCTTGTGAGCGTTTACGAGCAACTCGAGGTGCTGAGAGAGGTCGTGGTAGAGGACTTCCTGCTAAGCTACGAGGAGCGGACGGCTTCGCTAGTGCTAGAGATCGCTATCTCGAACTATGCCGCTAAGCCGCTTGACGTATACATTTTAGGAGTGAGCCTCGACTACTGTGACTCGCCTTTAGCTATACTGCGGGACGGAGTCAGGGTGTACGTGGAGCCCGGATCGGCAACAACCCTGAGGCTGTTACTCACTCCTCTAGTGCCGCAACACGAGGCTCTGGAAGCCCTTAAGAGGGGAGTATGTCCTCTGGAAGTCGAGCTAGAAGTGGGGATTCCCGCAAAGGTGTTCGGCTTCACGGTCCTTAAGCTTCCTGTGACGATCAAGGCCTCAAAAGCCTAGCCCCTACTCGCTCGATGGCAGGAGCT
>Ga0180302_10000947_pt1 | contig 13553 bp, 16 predicted proteins | sample GuaBasSediGuay17_FD_121794 | JGI IMG/M metagenome (GOLD analysis project Ga0180302, IMG submission 121794) | Subseafloor sediment microbial communities from Guaymas Basin, Gulf of California, Mexico - Guay17, Core 4571-4, 12-15 cm | ecosystem: Environmental > Aquatic > Marine > Hydrothermal... | reverse complement strand
TTGAGAGCGTGGGTGGGCTTGGCGGGTTTGAGGTTGTGGAGACCGAGCACGCTCTGGGCATCGGCGAGGCAGCAGCGTCTAGGGCGGTAGAGTTCCTCTCGGCCAAGTCGGCCCCAGCGGGCCCATTCAGGGCGATACTGGATCCAAAGCTGGCTGGCGTGTTCATACACGAGGCCTTCGGACACGCCTGCGAGGCAGACGAAGTGCTCGCCAAGATGAGCGTCCTCGAGGGCAAGATAGGAACCAGAGTAGGCAGGGAGATAGTCAACGTAGTAGACGATCCTACGATACCTGGCCTCTATGGGTCCTACGCTTACGACTCGGAGGGATCTCCTGCCAAGAAGAAGTACCTAGTTAAGGAGGGGACGCTGAACTCTTTCATGCACAATCTAGAGACATCGTCTCGAATGGGCGTCTCTCCGACTGGAAATGGCAGAGCGACTGACTACTCGTATCCGCCGATGGTGAGAATGAGCAATACGTTCATTGAGCCGGGAGACTGGACACTCGAGGAGATGCTCTCAGAGGTGAAGGAGGGAATATACGCGGAAGGCAGCCTCTACGGCTACACTGACCCAGCAAAGGGAGAGTTCGTCTTCAAGGCCGAGGGAGGGTGGCTGATAAAGAACGGAGAACTTGTTGAGAGGCTCAGAGAGGTCGCCATCACCGGAACGATTCTAGAGATTCTCCACAACATATCGGCCGTGGGTAGAGACCTCGTTTACGATCCCGGCGTTTGCGGTAAATTCGGTCAGTGGGTTCCGGTCACTACAGGCTCGCCTCACGTGCTAGTGGATAGAGTCGTCTTCGGAGGGATGAGGTAAGATGTCGGAACGCCTGCTGTCTGTTGGTGAGTCCTCTGTCAAGAGAGCCCTATCTGAGGGTGCGGAGGAGGCGGAGGCCTACCTAATATCTGGCAGAACCATCGTGGTAGAGGTCGAGAAGGGCGAAATCAAGACGGCTAAGACCGAGGTAGTGGAGGGCATAGGGATCAGATCGATTGTGGGGCACAAGGTGGGCTTTGCTTACTCCGTCAGCTTGGGTAGAGCGAGCGAATCCGCAGTGAGTTCGGTAAAGAACGCGAAGGCGAGCAAGCCAGATCCAGACATCAAAGGGCTCCCAAGCCCCTCGAAACCCAGCCATGTTCCGGGTCTCTTCGACAAGAAGGTGGCTGAGCTGGATGTGAGCGACGTAGTGGAGTACCTCAAAGTGATGGTGGAGGCCGCGTCCTCTAAGAGAGGAGTGGTCTCAGTGTCTGGAGCGATGAGCGCCTCGCACTACACGGTGGCCGTAGTAAACTCGAACGGAATTTCCGTAGCGGAGGACAGGACATCTTGCTCACTCTACTCCTTCGTGGCCGGCAGGGACGGGGATAAGTCAAGCTCTGGATACGAGCAGAACTCCGGGAGGTTTCTGAGGGAGATAGATCCGGAGTGGGTTGGCTCACAGGCCGGAGAACTCGCCTCCATGCTCCTAGATGCCGTCAGGGCCGAGACAGGCCAGTACGCTCTAATAATAGATCCTCTTACAGCGAACGCCTTCCTCGGATTCTTAGTGTCGTCGGCGGCCAACGCCGAGAACGTGATATATGGCAGGAGCTTCCTGACCGGGAAGCTTGGAGAGACTATCGCCAGAGGGGAGATCACACTAATAGACGATGGAACGCTACCAGAAGGAGAGGGCAGCGCTGGCTTCGATGGTGAGGGAGTTCCCACGCAGAGAACTCCGATAATAAGCGAGGGACGACTGGTCAACTACATCCACAACTTCTACACTGCTGGCAAGATGGGCGTCGAAACAACAGGAAATGCCTCTAGGTCATACAACTCTCCTCCGAGCGTGGGCTCTCACAACATCGTCCTAGAAGCTGACCGCCTCAGGCTGAGTCGAGATGATCTTCTAGAAGTTAAGAGAGGAGTCCTCCTCAAGCTCACTATGGATCGACCCAATCTAGCGAACGGAGAGTTCAGCGGAATGGTCTACATGGGCTTCCTAGTCGAGAACGGAGAAATAAAGGCCGGAATAAAAGAGGCAAGCTTCGGGCTGCACCTGCTAGACTTCCTCAAGGGAATAGACGCTGTAGGAGATGATGTCAGGCGAGTGGGAACCGTAGTAACTCCATCCATACGGGTCAGGAGCGTGAGGATCGCTGGCCCATCGTAGCATGATCGCATAACTTCAGTTACGTTTTAATTGCTGGGAAAGGAATAACACCGTGATAGGGCATGTTGCTCGAATCTCACATCCGTATGCTAAGAGAAGTCGCCGAAGCGGGAGAGAAAGGGATTCCCGCTAGCGAGCTGATCCCCAAGAGGGAGTACAGAGACTTCGTCCTCAAGTACCTCGTGAGGAAGGGTTACATAAGGGTAAGAAAGCAGGGAGCCGGAGGCAGGGTCTACATAACCTCAAAGGGGCTCAAGCTCGTGAAGTCTAAGGAGAGGGCCAAAGAGCAGGCCTGATTGCCCCCTAAAGGGATATCTTCTCCTTAGCCTCAACTGTGATGCTCTCAATCCTAGTGTGAGGATACTGGCCTCCCTCGTCTTTCTCGTACTTCTTCACCATGTCCCACACTGCCAAGAGGGCCGCGCTAACTCCAGTCAGGGCCTCCATCTCCACCCCGGTCTTTCCAACGGATCTGACCTCCACTACGGCCTCAACCCCTCCCTCGACGACCCGCATGTCCACGTCGACCCTGGTGATGGGTATCGGGTGGCACAGAGGAATAAGCTCTGGGGTCCTCTTGACGGCCATTATGGCGGCGACCTTAGCCACAGAAAACACGTCTCCCTTCTCCACATCGCCCTCCCTTATTCGCCTGCAGCTCTCTTCAGTCAGCTTAATGAAGCCCCTGGCCCTCGCCACTCGGAGAACTTCTCTCTTCTCGCTGATATCCACCATCTTAATGTCCAACTTCGCTCACCCCCTCATCAACCCGAATTATCCAGCCGAAGTACGGCTTCCTCAGCGATATCGCCCTGAGGTACAGCGCTTTGAGGGTATCGTTGTCGGCCCCCGCCCTCATGGCTCGGAGGAAGTCTACGGTATTCTCCTCAAGGAACAGGCAGGGCTTAAATCTCCCGTCGCTGGTTATCCGTATCCTAGTGCACCTAGCGCAGAAATCTGGGTTCCCCATGGGCCCGACTACCTCCACCTTGACTCCCCTCACGTCAAAAACGAGCCTGTTCTGCATATCATCTCTGATAGAGACGAGCTTCCCACCCAACTCCTTAACGAGGCCTATCAAGTCCTGCAAGCCGAAGCCGTATGCCTTCAGGAGGGGAGACTCGGGGTCGGCATCCTCCAGCTGGATCAGCTGAACCATGGCGCCGAGGTCCCTAGCCAGCTCGATCAGCTCCTCGGTCTCATCCTGATTGATCCCCCTCAAGATCACTCTGTTTATCTTCAGCTGAGAGAACTCGGCGGAGGCCGCGGCCTCTATTCCGCTGACTACTTCCGAGAGGAGGCTCACGCCCGTTATATGCGCGAAGCGATCCGGCCTGAGGCTCGGCAGACTCACGTTGATCCTATCCAGACCGGCCTCTTTTAGCTCTGAGGCCAGTTTAGCGAGCCTGGAGCCGTTTGTAACCATGCTCAGATCGATTATCTCACTTATTGAGGCTAATCTGCCAACAATTTCAACAATATCTGGCCTTACGGTAGGCTCGCCTCCAGTGAGCTTCACTCTGCTCACTCCGAGGCTAGCCATAACCCTGACGATGCGCTCTATCTCCTCTGGCCTCATCTCTGAGCTGGAATTGGGCAGGAACCCCTCCCTGTGGCAGTAGAAGCAGGAGAAGTTGCAGGCTGAGGTTACCGATATCCTCACCCTCGTAACAGGCCTGTCGAAGGGGTCGACCACAGCCAAGTTCGGTCGACTGAGACTCTCTGATAAATTGGATAAAAATGAGGCTCAGATCTCTGGACGGCCCTCCTCGATCCAGCGGCTCCCTCGCTCGGTCACCTCCTTCTTCCATATCGGCACCCTATTCTTAACGCTGTTTACAACCCAAGCGAGGGTCTCGAATGCCTCGGCCCTGTGTTCAGACGCTACAGCCACCATCATGACGGTATCTCCTGGCCTCCTGGCGCCTAGCACGTGATAGATCACCACCTCCTTTACGCCCGGCTTTGAAATCGCCTCTTGCCTTATCTTCTCCATCTCCGCCAGAGCCATCTCTTGGTAAGCCTCATACTCCAGCCTCAGCACTCTGCCCTGCTCTGAGCTCGACCTGACCACTCCGAGGAATATCGCGATGGCGCCAGCCTCTCCGGAAGGTGGGGAGGCGGCTTCAATTAGCTCTGATAGGCTGGGCAGCTCGGAGAACAGGCCGACTTTTCCTCCACCCCCAGAAACCGGCGGAAACACGGCGACTACATCTCCGTCGGTTAAGACCTTATCTGGCTTTGCGAACGCTCCGTTAACGGCCACCAACGCATCTCCTCGGTCAAACTTCTCTGACAGTCCTGGAATAACCTCAGAGAGGAGGGTTATTAGATCTCGAACGGCGCATCCCTCATCTAGCTCAAGCTCCACTTCGCTACGACCCGCAGCCTCCCTGAAAGACGCGAATAGGCGGACCTTGACTCTCACGCGTGAACGGAACTCTCGTGAGTGATAAATCTCTCTTCACAGCCTGACGCGCTCTGCAGCCTTATAGGATTCTGGAGGGCCTGGCTTCTGAATTGCGCAGACCCGGCTTGGTGTACTCCGAGATAATTGCGGCGGTTGAATCCATCCCAGCGGGGCACGTGACGACCTACGGGGAGATAGCGAGAGCCTTGGGAGATTTCCGCGCCGCCAGAGCGGTCGCCGAGGTGGTGAGGAGGGTAGGGCCAGCTGTGGGCGCCCCATGGCACAGAGTCGTGTCGAGGACTGGAGAGGTTCAGCAGGGGGCCGCCGACCTACTCAAGGAGGAGGGCGTTCACGTCGTAGGAGGAAGGGTCGCAGGACTCAGCTCCATACTGGTAGGGGCAGAAGAGCTTCCAACGAGGCCCATCCTGCAGAAGATGCGCAAGGCGCAGATAGAGCTCGCGAAGCGCGTGTCCCTTGCCGATGTTCATGAAGAGCCAGAACTTGTTGCTGGAGGCGACGTTTCCTACCGGTGGGAAGAGGTAGAGGGCCTCCCAGTTGAGGTGGGCAGGGCAGCTGTGGTCGTCGTGGACAGAGATCTCAGAGTGGTGGACGGGTCCGTGCTCGTGGACGTCCCCCCGATGCCGTACGTGCCAACCTACCTCGGCTTTCGAGAGTTCCCCCTCATCGCCAGAGTTCTCCAGAAGGTAGATTTTGATGTGATCATGGTGGACGGCCACGGCATCGCTCATCCAGCTTTCTTCGGCGAGGCCAGCCACGTGGGAGTTTGTGCAAACGTCCCAGCGATAGGGGTGGCGAAGAGGAGGCTGGTTGGCAGGCTGAGGGGAGAGGAGGTCTTGTACCTCGGTCGCCACGTGGGGTGGGCTCTCCACCTGAGGGAGGGGGGAAGGCCCATCTACATTTCTCCAGGCCACATGGTCTCTCTCGATGGAGCTAAGAGGCTGGTGAAGCGCTTTCGAGGAGGAACCAGAGTTCCGACGCCAGTTAGGCTTGCTCATAAGCTCTCCCAATTTCCAAAAGCGGAGCGTGGGTCGGAAGATTTGGCTTCAACTCTTTAATGTCGATTTTTGAACAGCTTATATCCCAGCGACCAGCCTATCGGCTCGGGCATGGACGGCGAGGAGGAGAGGCTGTCTCGCTCCTTCGAGGAGGGCATAGGCGAACTCCCTGGCGAGCTGGCGGACGCCCTGAGGAGGTACGTTATAGAAGCGCGGCGAGCGTGAGTTGGACCTACTAGGCCTCTAGGATGCCTTCATTTCCAGGACTGCTTGCGGAAATTTCCGATGCGTCAGAAATACCTGTCTAAAGTCTCTTGTCTACCGCGTCCTCCAACTTGCTCTTCAAGATCCGTGAAGAAGTCCAGCGGGACGATCTCTCCCCTGAGTATCCTCAGCACGAGCCCCACGGTCTCGGGATCCTCCCAGTCGAGCCTCGACTTGATGTGGTCCCACGCCCTCACGTAAGGCCCGTCCTTACACACCAAGATGAGGTCGTAGTAGTACGACCTGGTCCCGATTCTGATGCTCGAGACGAAGGGTCTGCGACCCCTCAGCTCGAGGAACGCCTTCCTTAGCCTCTCTAAGTAGAGGCTCAGGAGGTCCTCTCCTCCGCGAGCCAGCCTCCACACCCCGGTTCCGTAGAACCTGTCCAAGGATCTGACGAGTCTCTCCCCGTCCTGCGCAGAGCCCCAGGGTCTCCTCGCCCCTACCGTGGGAAACAGGATTATCAGGTCGCTCGGGACGCCCATCAGAGTCTTCACGGTCTCCCACTCTGCCGCCGCCCTCAGCCCTCGTTGTCTATGAAGACGAGTGCGTGGGCCCCCGCCTCCCTGATCTCGTCGGCTATCTCCCCAGCCAGCTCGTTGCAGTCTCCCCTGAGCGGCCTGGCCAGGTCGCCCATCACCCTCGCGGCCCTCTGGGAGAGGGCCCTGAACCTATCCTCGCTCTTCTCCACGAGCACGTACCTCCTGAACTTCTCCCTGGCAAAGTAGTGAGCCACGAAGGCAGATCCCGGGACTACGTCTCCCGTCTCCTCAACGAAGGTCGTCCCAGACCCCGCGAGGAGGTCAACGTACCAGTACTCGTCGTAGTACTTCGGGATTATCGTCGTGTAGACCCAGACCCACCCGGCCAGGACCAGCAGCTTGACCACGGACCAGGAGTGGGCCGGGTAGTGGGGGAGGCCATCTTCACAGAGTTCCTTCGAGTACTCCAAGAGCTGGGAGAGCTTACTCTTGAGCCAGTCGTCCCCTCCGCCCAAGGGCTCGCTCCCCTCCTCCGCCCTGGGCGTAAGCCTCGATCCCCTCGTTCCAGGCTCTCCTCATGGTCTTCCTGACGACCAGAGTGATCTCGGAGAGCCTCTCCACCAGCTCCAAGGTCTTCCTGAGGGGGGGCTCCGGTAGCCTGTTGCTGTAGTTGTCGTAGCCCACGTAGACCATGACGGGCCCGATCTCCTCGATCCACCCGGGGAACCTCTCGGGGTCGAAGTCCAGGATGGGCTCTATCGAGACGAACTTGGCGTCCCACTCCAGGTCCCTCATGGCCTCGTACCTCCTGCTGGGCAGGGGGGCGCCGGAGACGGCCTCCCTCACGTAGAGGTCGTCCCTGTCCGTCTCTATCGTGGCGCCGAGTATGGCCCTCTCTGGCATCTCGTCGAGGAACTCTTTGTACCTGGCGGGGTTCTTGGTGAGGAACAGGAAGTAGGTCTCTGGGAACCTCCTCGTGTGGGCCAGGACGCGGGAGATCCACTCCCCCGGCACGAAGTCTCCGAAGAGGTCCCCCATGTCCGAGACGAACACCACGTCTCCCGGGCCGAACTTGACCCTGAGCTCGCGCTCGTTCAGCCTGGGGACGAACCCCTCCCTGTACCTCTCGCTGTTCCTCAGCTTGGTCTCGGCCAGCCTCCTGGCCCAGCAGTAGGAGCACATGTGCAGGCAGCCAGTCACTGGGTTCCAGGTCTTGCTCACCACGCTGAACATCTTCCTCCCGTCGTGTGCGTTCAGCACGCTCTCGAACATCTCCTTGACGAAGGTCAGGCTCCGCAGCCTCCTCTTGAGCCGCTCGTACTCGGCCTTGGGGACGACGACGTAGTCCCTCTCGGGGGCCACCACGATCTTGGTACCGATCCAGCTCGCGGGCAGGTTAATCCTTCCCCTCTCCGGCTTGCGGCCCGACCTGAACACCCTCTTTACCAGCGGGGCAGAGGTCATCCAACTCATGTGGGCCCCATACCTTATAAAGGGGGGCTCATCCGACCTCCGCGTGGAGGAGAGGCTGCGAGGGCCGCTACCTTGTCTCTGGTCTGCAGTCCCTCAGGATCTCCTCTCCATTCTCCTCCACGAGCCTCCTGACCACCTCCCACTCGCTCATGATCACGGAACGCAGCTCCTCGTCGAACGCGGAGGCGCCCCCTCCACCTTCTCCTCGGATCGCTCGAGGACCTCCCTCAGGGTGAGGGACGGCGCCTTCCGCACGTAGTCGAGGACGAAGTGAAGCAGCCAAGCCCTGACGTGGAGGGCGTCCTTCGCCCGGAGCAGGAACTCCAGGTGATCTCTCATACCAGTTAGGAGCCTCCTCGCGTCGTGCTCTAAGGCGGGATAGACGTCCACGACCTTCCCGGTCTGCGGCTCCCTCCTCAGCACGAACTCAACGAACTCGGGCACATCTTTCGGGAAGTCTATGAGTCTGTTCACGTACCGCGACACCTCTCGGGGCACGCCTGCTTTGGCAGCCCACCTGTCGTGGACATCCCAGTCGGGCATCGCCTCAACAAAAGAGAGTAGCCCCTATAACTTGAAGCGCGGGCCCACTCGCCGACGGGGCCGCTAAATCGGGCTCCGATTGGTTAGCTTTTACTGAATGACCCAGTAACGCCAACTCAGAATAACGCAGATCCCACATTTCTAATTCAACATGACCTGTTTTCGATGTAATGTTAACACTTTTATATCCTAAACTCTTTAACGTATTGAGCGAGCAACCCTCCGATCCGCTTTGCCACGACGGCTCTGGGAGCACCCGATCCTTGAGTTTGAGAGGGGGGCTGAGGTAGAGTTCCTCTTTGAAGGAAGGCCCGTCAAGGCCTACGAGGGCGAGAGCGTTGCCGCAGCCTTGGTGGCCTCCGGCGTGACGACTCTAGCCTGGAGCTACAAGAGATCTAGGCCGAGGGGCTTCTTCTGCGGTATAGGGAAGTGCTCTTCGTGCCTCATGACTGTCGACGGAGTGCCGAACGTCAGAACTTGCATTACCCCCGTCAGGAGCGGAATGAATGTGGAGAGGCAGAAGCTCATGGGGGAGCTGCCGTCTGACGCACACGTAGATCAGGAGGTCGAGGAGCTAGACGTCGACCTGTTCATCGTTGGGGGTGGTCCTGCCGGCCTGTCGGCTGCCATCGAAGCTTCGAAGCTCGGCGCAACCGTCGCTATAGCTGACGAGAACTTCAAGCCTGGCGGACAGCTGATCAAGCAGACCCACAAGTTCTTTGGATCTCGAGCCAACTACGCTGGAGTAAGGGGAATAGAGATAGCGAAGATACTGCTGAGAGAACTCCAGAGCCTCGAGGCTAGGTGGCTGACCAGAGCTACCGTGGTCTCAGATTACGTGGGGTCCAAGCACACACTACTAGTCGACTCTCCAGGCAAGGCCTGGCTAGTGCGGGCTACTTCGGTCATCATCGCCACGGGGGCTATGGAGAACATGCTCCCCTTTCCGAATAACGACCTTCCAGGAGTGATGGGTGCAGGAGGCCTTCAGACGCTGATGCACGTTTTTGGCGTAGTTCCAGGAGAGAAAGCACTGATTGTGGGTGCTGGGAATGTGGGCCTGATACTCGCGTACCAGCTCCTGCAGGCGGGCGTCGACGTCAAGGCGGTCGTGGAGATAATGCCGAAGATAGGCGGATACGCGGTTCACGCCGCCAAGGTCAGGAGAATGGGTGTCCCCATACTGCTGAGGCATACGGTGAAGAGAGCGATAGGGACCGAGAGAGTCAAGGCGGCGGAGATCGTCAGGGTCGACGAGAACTTCAGGCCTGTGGAGGGGACTGAAGAGCAGCTTGACGTTGACATGCTGATCCTCGCCGTAGGCCTGACTCCCTCCGTGGAGATACCGCTTCAGGCGGGAGCCAAGTGGGACTACATTCCGGAGCTTGGCGGGCCAGTGCCCATACACGATCGCTTTCTCCGAACCACAATTGAGGGGATGTTCGTGGCTGGAGACGCTTCAGGGATAGAGGAGGCCACCACCGCCATGCTCGAGGGTAGGATAGCGGGGGCCAAGGCGGCCTCCGAACTCGGCCTCAACCCAGCCAAGGCGGACAAGGTCATTGGAGAAGCTCAGAGGCACCTTGAAGAGTTCAGATCCGGCCCATTCAGCGAGAAGGTAGTGAGAGGCAAGCAGAGGATATGGGAGGCTGCTCGGGAGGTGATAGGATGAGCGCCGAGCCCGGCGTGATACCCGAAGATCTCCTCAAGAGGATGCTCCCTCCAGACGAGAAGGCGGAGGGCAGGGCCGTCGCGGTCATAGAGTGCTACGAGGAGATACCCTGTGACACCTGCGGCTGGGTGTGCCCAGTGGGAGCCGTGATCAAGCCAACGATTACTACCCCACCGTCAGTGGACTGGGATAAGTGCACTGGCTGTGGGACGTGCGTATTGACCTGTCCTGGACTCGCTATCTTCATGGTGAAGCTCGATGGAGATGTGGCCGAGGTCTCGGTACCCTACGAGTTTCTCCCCGTCCCAGAGAAGGGCCAGATCGTCTGGGCCCTCGGCAGAACTGGGAGGAAGGTCGCCAAGGCGGAGGTCCTCAGAGTCGTGACTTCCAAGGACAAGACATCTATGGTGACGGTGCGCGTTCCTAGAGAATTGGCCCATGTGGTAAGAGCAGTGCTTCCTCCCGGGAGGGATTAGAGATGGCTGACGAGGAAAAGGTCACGATATGCCGGTGCGAGGATGTCACGCTTGACGAGCTCTTGGAGGCCATAAGGACGCACAGAGTGAGATCTCTGGAGGAGCTCAAGCGCATACTGAGGATAGGAATGGGTTCGTGTCAGGGGAGAACATGCCTGAGGCTCGCTGCGTCAGTGCTGGCCAGGGAAATTGGGGTGAGCACAGCGGAGGTCATGAAGACGCTTCCTAGGCCCAGACCCCCCGTGGTTCCTGTGCTCGTGGGAACCCTATCCAGGGTAGAGCTGAGGGAGGGGATCGAGGATTGACTAGGCCTCGAGAGAGATACGATGTCGCCGTGGTTGGAGCCGGTATAATAGGCTGCGCGACAGCCTACTACCTCGCCTCCAGAGGGCTGAGCGTGGCGGTCTTCGACAAGGACTACATAACTGCGGGCTCAACCGGCAGGTGCCCTGGGGGCATAAGGCAGCAGTGGGCTACCGAGGATCACGTGAGGCTGGCCATGAAGAGCGTGGAGATCTTCAAGAACTTAGATCAGGAGCTGGGGGTGGACACAGACTACAAGCAGGGCGGGTACCTGATAATAGCGAAGACCGAGGAGGAGGTCAAGCAGTTCCAGAAGAACATAGTCATGCAGAGGTCTCACGGCCTCCCCGTTGAGTGGCTTGAGCCCGGAGAGATAAACGAGATAGTCCCCGAGCTGGATGTCGAGGGTATAGGAGCGCTCGGAGCAGCTTGGAATCCAACGGATGGTTACGCAGATCCGTTCAAAGTGACCTACGGCTACGCCAGAGCGGCTGAGAGGCTTGGCGCCGAGATATTCACCTTTACGCCAGTCAAGAGGGTCAGGATCGTTGAAGGTCAGGTCGCCGGGGTTGAGACTGAGAAGGGATTCGTTAGGGCGGGGTGTGTGGTAAACGCGGCGGGGGCCTGGTCTAGGCAGGTGGCAGAGACCGCCGGAGTGCGCTTGCCGAATAAGCCATACAGACATGAGATCCTCGTAACTGAGCCGATCAAGCCGTTTCTGGGTCCGATGGTAATATGCTTCCACGACAACGTCTACTTTAGGCAGTCTCCAAGAGGATCAATTTTGGGCGGCTGGGGTGACCCGCACGAGAAGCCGGGGTACAACTTCGAGTCGAGCCTAAGGTTCCTCGTCAAGATGACTAAGCTGCTGGCTACCTACATCCCGAGGCTCAAGAGCGTCAGAGTGGTGAGGCAGTGGGCTGGGCTCTACGACGTGACCCCGGACGCGAAGCAGATCACGGGTCCTGTTAGGGGGGTCAAGGGCTTCATACAGGCGAACGGCTTCAGCGGGCACGGCTTCATGATGGGTCCAATAACCTCCAAGCTCGTGGCCCAGCTGATAGCTGGCGAGCCGCTAGACCTGCCAATAGACCCATTCCTACTTGAGAGATTTGAGAAGGGTGTCGCCGGCGCGGAAGCTGCCGTTGTAGGCTGAGTTAAGACTTCAGATACCGCTTTATCGCTCTGAGGAGGTCCATCTCGGTCACTATGCCAATCAGCCTGCCAGCTGTGACCACGGGCAGAGCACCCACGCCAGCCTCGGTAGTCCTCCTAACGGCGGCCATGACCCCGAACTGCGGGCTCACGGTCAGGGGTTTTTTGGACATAACGCGACTCACTGGCTCGAAGAACTCACTAGCCTTCGATGGGTTCTCAGCACACTCAGCAGCCAGCGCAACTAAGTCCCTGGCTGTAACGATCCCCACTAGCTTTCCATTTCTGTCTACAACAGGGTACCTCCTGAATCCTCCTGCCACCATTCCCTTCACAGCCTTTATGACCAGCTCATCTGGGCTCAAAGCCTTGACTTCCTTTGTCATTATCTCCTGAACGGTCTCCCGCACCTCTAGATCCGCAAGGGCCCTGAGAAGGTCACGCTCAGTGACGATCCCTAGGAGCCTCCCATCTTCATCAACCACGAGCGCCGCGCCCACATCTGAGGCTACGACCATGTCGAGAACTTCTTCTACGGGTGTGTAGGGACCCACAGTCACCGGCGGGCCTCTGATTACCTCAGCTAGAGGGGTATTCAGCGCCTCGGCGAGGCAGGACGGGTCTGCTTCCTCGGGGATGGCCCTAGATATCGCCCTGAGGATGTCCTTCGCAGTCACGAGGCCCACAACTTCACCCTCGTCAACAATAGGCAGCCTCCTGAACCACCCACGAGTCATTATTTTGGCAGCCTTTGAGACGGCGTCCTCTGGCCTAGCTGTGACTACCGAGAGCGTAGCCACCTCTATGGCTTTTTTGGGCAGCTCCAATCCCAGGAATGGGCTTCTAGATGTATATGTTTAAAGTCTTTACTTTTCCGGTCGAAGATACCTCTGTCGTCCTCTTTCGGTTAAGGGAACATGGGCTCCGCCTCCTTTGTCTCCGGATTCCACACTAGGAGCTTATCTCCCTTCTTCTCCTTGGGTATGATCAGTAGCCTCCTCCCCGGCTGGCTGAGCGGAACTATGAAGTACTCCTCGATCGTGCCGTCGTCGCCCTTCAGCACCAGCTTGTACTTGTTCTCCATCCTCTCTAGCGTATCTGGATCTCTGTACTCTATCAAGACGAATCTCCCGCGTCGAACCAGGGTTCTAACCTCGACCTTACCCTTCTTACTGACGGTCAGGACTTCCTTCGGGACGGCCAACGTGCCCCCTGATTACAGGGCGACTCAACGATATAACAGTGAACTCAGCAGTCTCCGCGCTCGGCTAGGGGATCTAAGATCTCCTGAATTTCCCTCCAAACATCTTCAATTGGCTTGTTTCCGTCCACCTCCTTGAGAACCCCTCTCTGCCTGTAGTACTCCAGCAGAGGCTCTGTCTGCTCTCTGTACACTCTGAGCCTGCGCCTCACGACTTCTTCTCTGTCATCTTCCCTCTGGACTAGCTTCCCTCCGCAGCGGTCACACACACCGGGAACCTTAGGGGGATTAAAGTCCAGGTGATAGACCGCCTGACAGTTCTCACACACTCTGCGCCTCGAGAGCCTCATCACAACGGTCTCCTCAGTTACCTGTAGGTACAGAGCCGCCGTTAG
>Ga0180302_10000946_pt1 | contig 13583 bp, 14 predicted proteins | sample GuaBasSediGuay17_FD_121794 | JGI IMG/M metagenome (GOLD analysis project Ga0180302, IMG submission 121794) | Subseafloor sediment microbial communities from Guaymas Basin, Gulf of California, Mexico - Guay17, Core 4571-4, 12-15 cm | ecosystem: Environmental > Aquatic > Marine > Hydrothermal... | reverse complement strand
GGGGCTCTCTCTGCCCAGGGAGTGCGCGAGCTTCGCTAGGGACCCCGAGACCCATCTGAGGAAGAAGCTATTCAACTACGTGTTCGACCTTGTCAGGGGCAGGCTCAGCCTTGAGGACTTCTCGTACAAGGCAAGGGCTGCTATCAAGACCTCGCTCCTTACAAACTCGCGCTCTGCATACCAGACGTGGGTCTACGTGTCGCTTGTCGGCCTTCTGGCGAAGAGAGGGTATAGGCTCGTATACCCTGACGACAACTACCTCCACGTCGAGCGGACAGGGAGGCAGAAGACCGGTAGGATTCCCCCCAACGCCGTGCTGGCCAGGGGCAACAGGGCTCTCAGCTTCTTCATAGAGGCTCCTCGCCCAATAGGCTGGGAGGACTCCTCCGACCTCTCGAGGGCGTGGAACCTCTACGTGGCCCTTAGGCCCGACATGCTCGTTTACGGGGGCAGAGTCCTCAACATAGTCAACCTGTCCGACCCGGACATGCCCATCCTGAGACCTGACGTCTTGGTCGAGTGCAAGGAGCTTGACGACTGGTACCTCAGGGCGAGGGAGCTGAAAGGGCCCCTAATAAAGCCCCTCACCGCCGAGGAGTGGAAGACAAGGTGGCTCGAGGGGCTCTGGGACGGACTCGCCGACATACTCGGCGTGAAGAGGGAGGCCGCGGCCGAGGAAACTAGGAAAAGAAGGGGGCTGAGGCTCAGAGACCAGCAAATAGTCGCTCTCTACGCCAAGTTCTACAAGCCGAGAGTCGCGGTACTGGTAACGAGAGCCGAGACCCCCGCCGACGTCAGGGAATCCCTTAGGAGCAAGGGGGTAGAAGTGTTCGACAATGTGGGCTTCGACCTCCGTAAGCTGGAGCCCGTTGCTGATATTCTTGAGAGCGTATCAGCGCCTGAGGAGGTGAGGGTCGACTTCGTCGAGCTTAGCTTTGATGCCAGGAGAGCCCTTGGCGACGTGATGAAAAAGCTCCTCGAGAAAGGCGTGACCGCCAGTCCCCCCAAGATCGTTGAGGCAGCTCTTAGGCTCGCCGCTAGCGACACACAGCGGTTACTAACCCTTTTAGGCGGAGAGGCTTCAGGTAGGGGTACTCGCAGCTCAGGCTAGCCCTTGCTACGCTCGAGCTCTATGGCTAGCCTGTCCCCCGTCCTCAGTAATTTTCGCTGCAGTCCCCGGCCTGCAGCGACACTACTGCAGCACCGCACAGCGGGGTTAGAGGAGCTTCGCTGCAGAGGAAACTTTTAAGGGAGCCGTTTTTAACTCGGCGCCCAGCCTTACCGTTGGGTTATAGGGCTTGAGCGCGCTGAGGTACTTCCCGTACACTCCCAGGCCCTATCAGGGCGAGGTTCTGAGGAAGCTAAGCAAATCTATCACTAAGTGGCACGTGTGCCTCCACGCGCCGACCGGGTTCGGCAAGACCCCGGTGGTGCTGTCGGCCCTCATGCCGCTCATAGAGCGGGGCTACACAGTGCTGTGGGCCGTCAGGACGGGGAACGAGACCGACAGGCCCATTGAGGAGCTGAAGGTCATGGTCGAAAGGCTGGGGCTGGACGTGTTCGGCATAAGCTTTAGGGGCAAGAAGGACATGTGCCCCTTAGCTCGCAAGTACGGCGAGCTGGACCACAGCGATGTCACGTACCTCTGCAGCCAGCGCAAGAAGAGCTGCCCCTACTATAGGAACTACAAAAGGTACTTCGACCCCACGCCGTTCCTCGACAGAGGGCCGCTTACGTACGCGGAGGTCTACGAGGTAGCGCTGATGGAGGAGGTCTGCCCCTACTTCGCCCAGCGCGGGCTCGCCCCCCACGCGGACGTGGTATCGCTCAGCTACAACTATGTCGTCAACCCCATCTTCGAGTGGAGCCTAAAGAGTCTCGTGGATCTCAAGAGAACAGTGCTCGTGGTAGACGAGGCGCACAACCTCCAGCGGGTCGAGCTGGGGTCTGCGGAGATAACCCTAGGCACTATCAGGAGGGCAATGAAAGAGGCCGAGACGAAAGGAGCTCCCGAGAAGCTGCTCAGCCTCCTAAGCAGAGTGGAGGAGCGGGCCCTCGAGCTCCTGAGCGGGCTCGGCGACGAGGACGACGCAGAGTACAGGGTAGTCGAATTCGTTGATGGATCCGATAAAGTCTTGCTGAAAGAAGCCCGCAAGATAGGCGAGAGGATAAGAAGGAAACGGTTGGACGAGGGGAAGCGGCCGCACTCCTCACTCTACAGGTTCGCGTCCTTCTGGCTCTACGCGCTGGAGGTCGAGGGGACCCGCGGCCTGGCCTTCATAGCCGAGAGGGACGGCGACAACCTACGCCTCTGCATCTGGGACATGAGGGCGGCGGAGATCCTAGCGGATAGGTGGCAACGCTTTAAGAGGTGCGTGTTCATGTCAGGCACCCTCAAACCCATAGAGGCCTTCGCGGAGACTGTGGGCCTCACCAACTACGTCTCGATCGCCGTGCCCTCTATATACAGGGCCGAGAACATCAGGGTGTATCTGGTGAAGGGGCTCACTACAAGGGGCGAGGTCCTATCCCCAGAGATGAGCAAGGCCTACGTGAGGGCCATAGTCTCGCTCCTCAGCAGGGTGGGGGCCAGCACGGCCGTGTTCACAGCGAGCTACAGGATTCAGGAGGAACTCCTCAAGGCCGGCCTCGCGGAGAAAGCGAGGGAACTCGGCTACTCCGTGTTCCTCGAGAGGAGGCACATGAGGGGGCAGGAGTCTAGGAGGGTTCTCGAGGGGTTCAAGTCCTCCCGAGGCAGAGGGCTTCTGATCGCGCCCATGGGTGGTAGGTTCGCGGAAGGCGCAGACTTCCCTGGAGAGGAGCTCCAGGTAGTTTTTCTAGCTGGTATACCCTTCGACAAACCCACTACTCGTATCATGCTCTACCTCCAGTACTACGAAGAGCTCTACGGGAAGGAGAGAGGGCGGCTGTACGGCTACATTGTACCTGCGCTTAGGAGGGCAGCTCAGGCCCTTGGGAGAGCCTTAAGATCGCCTGACGATAAAGCTGTGCTCGTGCTGGGCGATGAAAGGTACAGGAGGTATCTGTCCCTCCTGCCAGACTACGTACAGGAGAGAGTCGAGGAGGTAGAGGCAGGGGAGCTCTCCAAAATCGACGTCCCCTGGCTGTAGAGAAGCGGTCTCGGCGCGGGAGCAGCCGTTCTTCACCCTGTCTATGCACGCCAGCAAGGCACGCTTAGGGTTAAATACTTGCCCACGCTATGTTCATCGGCGAGGGGATTTGAGCGAGACTCTCGTGGAGGTCGTGGATCTCCACCTGCGCCCCCAGCCCAATAAGACCCTCTTCGTTCCCTTGACAGACCCCCTCATGATACTTCACGGGGCGTCCGATTACATAATCAAGAGCCTCGGGCTTAACCCAATATGCTACATCAGGGCGCCGTTCCTACCACCCACAATGTTCGCCATGAAGGGAGTCGCTGTGCACCCGGTCACGGTCTTCGGCGCCTCGAACACCCCGCTCTACGTGCTCAAGGCCCCGCCTAGGATAGGGGAGGAAGCCTTCAAGCTGTACGGGGCCCTCGCCCGGACGCTGGTCGACTGGGCCGAGAGGAACGAGTTCGAGCGAATAGTGGTCGCCGACATAAAACAGGCGTCGGGAGAGAAACCAAGAGTATTCTTTGCGGCGGAAGAGAAGCTGGCGGAAAAGCTCGCCAAGCTGGGCTTTGAGCCGTTCACGGGAGTCTTCACTTCAGAGTCCACGTACTTCCTAGACGAGTGCATGCGAAGCAGGGTGGACGGCGTGGTGCTGATCATAGAGTCCGTGGCCCTTGGCAGGTTCTTCGAGCTGTTGGGGAAGCTACGCAAGGGGCCGCCAGGCGCGCTTAAAGCCCCGGAGGAGCTCGTTAGCGCCGTGACCGAGCATGACGAGGTCGCTGTGAAGAAGGCCGTCGAGGCCGTGGCTAAGATATCAGGAGTCGAGATACCGCTTGAGGGTGTGCCCGCGCTCATGAAGGATCTAAGAAACTCGCTCAAGGCCTCACTGGGTGAGATCCTAGAGACCCTCATCAGGTTCGGCCATCCAACGTTCGTACCTGTGTAAAAACAGACCTGCATCCTTTGCTCTTTTTTGTATCTATATCGGCAGCTAGAAAGCCCCTCGCTGGGGTTCAGCTAACCGCCCCAACCCCTCCGAGGCTTCCGAGCAAGGCCAGCATCTCGCGTGCGTTGTCCAGCATGTCGTGGTCGTTGTTGAAGAAAACGTAGAGCCTATCGGCCCCCAGGCTCAGGGCTTTCACGGCGACACTGCGCAATTCCTCTTTAGAGTACCTATGCGCGTACCACGCTGTTCTTCCGTGCATACGCAGGTAGACGCTGTTGCTTGTTCTCACGAGCCACCTGAACTCTGGCGCGTCAACGGAGACCATAGTCGCTCCAAAGTCCCTAAGCGCGTTAATGACGTCCTCTCTTAACCACTCCACGTTCCTGGGCTCTAACGCCATCCTCTCCCCGAGCTCTTCGGCAAAACGCTTCACTCTCCTGAGAAGGCGGGGCGAGGGTACGAGGCGGGGCGGCAGCTGAAAGAGGTAGAAGTCGAGCAACCCTTCCCTCTCAAGGGGGTGGAACCTGGATTTGAAGGTCTTCCAGGCTCTCTCGCAGCCTTCCCCCAGCTTGCGGAGATGGGTTATGGACCTGTGGACCTTCACGGCCCATCTGAGATTGCCGCCTATCCTGCTCCACCTCTCAACCTGCCTTGCCCTGGGGTAGGAGTAGAAGCTCATGTTGAGCTCTACTGCGTTGAGCCCGGAGAGTCTGGCGTACCACTCTAAACCGTCCGGGTTCCAAACGTAGGACCAGCCGCTGGTTCCAACGTATATGACCGGCCTCACGTGTCTTAAAGTAGAGAACTGACTAATAACTGCCAGGTGCTGACTTCATCCTCCAAATAAAAGGCTAAGGCAAAGGGGCTTGGGCTTTCAAGATAACGGAGAAGAAATATAGAGTATTTTCGCGTTCTAGATAGTGGTGGAGGGGGGTGAGCGAGGAAGCCAAAGTAACTCTCGAGCAAGTGGTCGACAACCTGAAGAACCTCCTCTCAATGATCGAGACTGGGCTTAAGGAAGGCTCGTTCCCCGAGGTCTCCAGAAGCTACGTGGAGAGGCTTGGGCGCGGTATAAGAGACACTCTTAATGTCCTCGAGATCGTTGGCAAGCCTTACACCATACAGTCGCCCCTCAGCGCCAGCGGTCGCGGCGCCATGTACAACCTCAGGAAAGCGTTCTACGCGACCCTCTCCAGGCTTGCCAAGGAGGAGGGCGTGAACAAAGACATGAGCGTCGAGGAGTGGAGGAAGGCCGCTAGGAGGATAATCGACTTCATGAACGAAGAGGGCATAACGGAGTCGCCCTCGAAGATAGTACTAAGCTATGAGATAGCCGAGGAGGAAGGCAAGAAGTACGTCAAGCCTAAAAGCGCGCAGATACTGTTCTTCGAGCTGGAGGGAGTAAAAGAGCTACCTCTAGAGTAGTCGAGGTGCAGGCCAAGGCTTGCACCTATCGATACTGAACCTGCTGGGCCCCGTAATACTGGACGCGTCAAACATAGCTCTGAGGTATGGGGAACAGCCCCGGATAGCCTACGTCTGGGCAGTGGTGAGAAGGCTATTGGAGGAAGGCGTGTCTGCAGGTAAGGTATGGGTGATCTTCGACCACGGGGTTGCGGAAAAAGCCACGGACAAGCTCTTCTTAGTTAAGCTCCGCAGGGTTGTTGGGGACCGCTTTTATGAGTGCCCGCCGGGCGTTGACGCGGACGACTTCATACTGGAGCTCGCCAGTGATAACGAACACGCCGTGGTGGTGTCCAACGATAGGTTTCTCGATAAGCTACACAGTTACGGCGACGTACTGCTGGCGCCTCGCGTGGTGAGGTTCGAGATAGTCCGGACTAAGAAGGGCGTCAAGGCATACCTTCTACCGCCGAGAGCCTTCTGGAGCTGGGTCTCGCGCACCCTCTCGCAGTTGGGGGACAGCATAGCCGTCCTCTCCCTGTTCTATGGCACAGAGCCCGCGTTAGTGGAGCCTAAGATATCCCCGGAGGAGGCCGTCCGGATAGTGGGCGAGAGAGTTCCATGGGCTGAGAACGCTGCAATAGAGTCTTTGTTCTACGCTCCAGTGCTCGTCTTCTGGGCGTCCGTAGTGTGCAGGGAGCGCGGAAACAGGGGCATGAAGGCTTCCTATCGGGGCTACTACGCCCTGGACACAATAACGGGGCATGTAAGGTACCTAGGCAAGGTCGCGGAGCGCGACAATTCCCTCCTCAGAGAACCCGGCCTAGACGGAGTACGTGTCAGAGTAATACTGGTAGGCTCGGTGATGGCTGCCAAGAAGCTAGAGCAGTACTTGTCCAGAGTCTCCGCTAGGGCTTACAGAGGCAGGTGGAGATGCAGAATACGTGCCTTGAGGGGAAGGACCGTGTACCTAAAGCCGTACTACAAGGTAAGGTACACAGTGCTCGATAGGAGCGTCGTGACATACGTAGACGCCGAAAGAGGAGAGGTCTTCGGGAGAGGCCTGAGAGAGTGCTGGCTATGCCATAAGCTCTACCCCCGCGAGGTGATAGTGGAGTGTGAGTTCTGCGGGAAACACGTCTGCCCCGACTGCGTCGGAAGGGAGGAGGAATTCTTCTCCTGCAACGTCTGCGGCGCCGTTGTATGCAAGAGCTGCGTCGAGTTCCGCGGCGTGTTGCTGTGGAGGAAGCCGCTCTGCCCCTTCTGCTCCAGGGGAGGAGAGAGAAACACAGTTAAGCGCCCTTGACGAGTGACGTACCGGCCCGGATGATGGCGGGGGCTGAGCACCGCTTATGTGAGGAGCGGGCTAGATCCTGAGCGGGCCAACACTCTTCTCAACGAGCAGCCTTCGGCTGAGGGATTCTAGGGCATTAAGGCGACCACGTAGAGGAGCAGCAAAAGGAGAACCCCAAGCACTAGCCAAGAGACAAGCCTGAGAACCCTCCTCTCGGCCTCCTTCTCAGCGATGGCGCGCAGCCTAATCTTAGCCTCAATGTCCTCTAAGCTTGCGCGGTACTCCTCTTCAGACAAGGCGATCAATAGAGGGTCCGATGCGAAGACTCTTTAATGTTACCTCGCAGCCCCGGAGGAGTAGAGATATTTGAGCCTGAGAGAGCATCAACAATGGTGATCGCATGCCGGAAGTCGCGATTCTCGTAATCGATATGCTTGAGGAGTTCGTGCGAGGCAGGCTCAGAGCCGAAGCTGCCGAGAAGATAGTGCCGAATATCGCTAAGCTCCTCGATGCCGCTAGGGAGAAGAAGATCCCGGTGGTATACGCGGTCGACACCCACTACCCGGATATAGACTTTGAGACCAAACTGTGGGGCCCCCACGCGTTGAAGGGCAGCCCGGAGAGGGAGATCGTAGAGGAGTTAAAGCCTAAGGAGGGCGACTACATCGTGGAGAAGAGGAGGTATGACGCCTTCTTCTCCACAGACCTCGACATACTACTGCGGGAGTTGGGCGTGAACAGGCTCATCCTGACAGGCATTCACACCCACATATGCGTGCTGGCCACCGCGCTGGGCGCCTTCTACAGGGGGTACGAGATAGTCGTGCCGAGCGACTGCGTCGCAGCGGCGACTAAAGAGTGGCACGAGCGGGGGCTAGAGTACATGAAGACTGTCCTAGGCGCGAAAGTTACAACACTAAACGAGGTGCTCGCGTCACTCTAGCCCAGCAACCCTTGACCATATCCTCGCATAATCGTTGTAGAGTCTACGCCTGCTCACGTGAGTGTACACTTGCGTTGTTTTCAGGCTGGCGTGCCCCAGGAGCTCCTGTATCTCCCTGACATCCATGCCCCGCATTAGGGAGTGCGTGGCGAAGCTGTGCCTGAGTATGTGAGGGGTCACCTTTTTCTTCAGCCCCGCCTTCTTGGCCAGGCGCTTGAGTATTCTCTCAACGCTAACGTAGTGCAGGGGCTTGCCTTTCCTCCCAGGTATGAGGGGCTCGTCCGGGTCGCGGCCCCTGATGGCCCTCTCCAGCAGCGGCCGCAAGGCTGGGCTGAAGAAGACCTCCCTTTCCTTAGCCCCTTTCCCCCTGATCCTTATGGCGTGCCTCTCCAGGTCGACGTCGCCAACCTTGACCCCCACGAGCTCACTAACCCTCATGCCGGCGGTGTAGAGCAGTAGCACTACCAGCTACTCCCGCTCGTTAGCCACGGAGACCAGCGCCTCGATATCCTCCGGCTCCAGGTACTTAGGGAGGTTTGCCGGCCTCTTGGGGTACTCGAACCCCTTCAGGGCTTCCGTGAAGCCGAGGTACTCGAGGAACCTCTTAACGGCCACGGCGGCCGTGTACACGCTCCCCTCCTTGTAGCCCCTCTTTCTGAGATGGGCGAGGAACGCGTCGAGGTCCCAGACGCTCGCCTCCGACACATGCTTGCCATTTAGGAACTTGACGAACCGTCCCAGAATGCTCCCAAACGTCTTAATCGTCCTTTGCGACTTGTTCCTGGCGAGCAGGTGGTTCAGGTAGAACTCGACGAGTTCCTCGTTGCTGAGAGCCCTCGGGTTCAAGGGGGGGAGCCCCCGAAGAGCTTCTCCTCATTAACCGCATACTTCCTCAGGTTGTTCGAGACGTATATAGGGGCGCCTGTCCTGAGAGCTATCGCTATGGAGTCGCTGGGCCTCGCGTCGATGTGGTGGTAGACTTTCTTCCCGTCCCTCTCCTCGGACAGCACTATTGTCGCCGTGTAGATGTTGTTGATCATCGCGTCTATAGTGACCTTCTCCACCTTGACACCCAGGGTCTCGAGGACGTTGACAAATAGGTCGTGGGTAAGCGGCCTCTTGGGGACATACCCCCTGAGAGCTATGTCTATGGACATTGCCTCGGGTTCCCCTATGAATATGGGGAGAACGTCGTCGTCCCAGTTAAGCCCCTTGACCAGAACAACGTACACTCTCTCGCTGCCGAAGGGACCTGAGCGGACACCCCCGTAGACTCCCACTATATCCGCTCTCGAGTACTCCTCCATGCTCTCAACCTAGAACTACATGCTGCGTTATATAATAGTTAGTAGGTAGGGTACCGCCATAACATGTTCTCCCTCAACACGCTGCCCACCCACACGGTGACCAGGGGGCCCTTGTAGTGCCTCAACTTCTTCACCTGTCTAAGCACTTCGTCGAGCAACACGAAGGGGTTGTCCTTAAGCACGCTAAGAAGGCGCCTCTCGCTACCGACGTCCCTGAGCATCTTGGCGAGGCTGTTCCTGATCATGTTCTCAGCCAGGAAGTTTGTGAAGCAGACCTCGCCCACCTCTATAAGCGAGCCTATGGTGAGGTCCTTAAGCTCACTTATGAACGGAAGCCTCGCGTAGACGGACGAAGCTAGCCCCTCGATCCTCTGAGCCTCCGTCCCTGTGCGAGACGATGTGAGCACAAGCCTCACTCTCTGCCTCCACTTGACAATCCAGAGGTCCAGCCATTCGCTTAGGTCCTTAACCGTCTCCGCGGGACTGTTCTCGAAAGCCTCTTCGAGGAGAGAGATTGCCGTCTCCGTCGAGTCCGGGAGCCCTATTAGCCCCCTCTTCACCTTAACGTAGTTGAGGTAGTCGGTCGATGAGACATCAAGCATCATTCTTAGCTCGGGATCGGAGAGGTCGCCCAGCTTGCGCTTAAGAAGCGAGGCTAACGAGAATTCCAGAGTCGTGACTCTGCGGGACGCATAGCCCCAGCGGGGCACCACGCTAACACTCTCCTTTAACCTACTTGCGCTCTATTCCCCCTAAACCCTCTCCGCGGGGTATAAAAACCTTAAGCAGGCACCTGGGAGGCGTTTAACCGTTTTTACCGTGAGGTAGGGGAACGCCGCCAACTCTAAAACCCATTTGAGACCTCGCCCGCTGCCTCGGCACTCTTACTAGGAAAGTTAAATACTGGGCGTAGATCTGCTTGACTGGTGCCTGCCTTGAGCAGGTACGTCTCCTTCGAGGAGTTTAAGCGGCTGGACTTGAGGGTTGGGCGTGTCGAGATTGCAGAGAGGGTACCTGGGACTAAGAAGCTGCTGTTGCTTAAGGTGGATATGGGCGGTGAGACTAGGCAGCTTGTCGCGGGGCTGGCCGGGTTCTACAGCCCCGAGGAACTAGTGGGCAAGCACGTGATCGTGGTCGCGAACCTAGAGCCCAAGGTTATAAGGGGGCATAAGTCGGAGGGGATGCTCTTGGCGGCCGTTCACGAGGGGAAGCCCGTGCTCATAGTGCCAGAGAGCGAGGTGCCCCCAGGGACCCCAGTGCTCTAGGCAGTCAGCTCAACTCACGGAGCCCCGAGGGCTCTGAAGGCTCGCGGGAGAGCCTCAAGCACGTCCGTCGCCGTTATGTGCTGTCCTTTCTCCCCAGCGACCATCTCGCCGGCCAGGCCGTTAACGTGGGCCGAGGCACATGCCGCTAGGAAAGGGTCGCCCGTCTGAGCAAGCAAGGTAGCTGCGACTCCCGTAAGCACATCGCCTGTGCCGCCTACAGTCATGGCGGGGGACCCCGTTCTGTTTACCTTGTACCTCTCCCCGTCGCTAATGACATCCACGTGGCCTTTGAGCAGCACAACGCTCCTGTAAGTCCTAGCCGCGCTTTTAGCGGCCTCCACTCTCTCTATGACGTCCGTGGATACTGTAACGCCTGTGAGCACCTTCAGCTCGCCAGCGTGTGGAGTGATTATAGACTTCTTCCCCTTGAGGCACTCCGGGTCTCGCGGCAGTGCCTTGAGCCCATCCGCGTCGACCACGACGGGTCTGTCGAGCTCGCGTAGTAATTTGGTTACGGCGATCATCGTCTCCTCTCTAAGCCCTAGCCCCGGCCCAATAGCAATTACATCAAAACGTTTTGAAAGCTTTAGCAGAGCTTCGACATCCTCAAGCCTCAGGTAGCTTGACCCCAAGGGCCTGGCTATTATGTTGGGGGAGAACGTTCTGATTGCCTGGGCGGCCTCCCTAGGCGCCGCAACCACCACCAGATCGGCACCCGCTCTCAGGGCCGCCATTGCCGCCAGCGCGGGCGCGCCCGTGTACTCGTTCGAGCCTCCCACGACAAGCACCCTTCCGTTGTCCCCCTTCTTGGACCAAGCTGGCCTCTTGGAGACCGCGGCCTTTACATCCCCAGGGCCGCAGACTATCTCGGCCTCTGGCGGTATGCCTATCGGTGCCACCACTATCCTGCCGACGTACTCCTTAGCTCCCTCCTTGACGAGACCTGGCTTAAGCGCGTGAAACGTCACGGTAACGTCTGCCCTAACCGCAACACCGTGCACCTCCCCCGTGTCGGGATTCAAGCCTGAGGGTACATCAACGGCCACTTTGACGCCCCTCGACTCGTTGATCAGCTCTATGGCATCTCTGTAGACACCACGGACCTCCCCTCTCAAGCCCGTACCGAATATCGCGTCAACGATCGCCCCCGCCTCCTTCACTAGGCCGGAGAGGTCTCTCAAGGCCTCTGTGGTAGGGGCCTCGTACGTCTTGATGGTCAGCTGTTGGCTCTTAACGGCCCTCCAGTTGGCCCTCGCCTCGTCGGTCCTTATCCACCCCTCTCTACCGAGGAGAACCACGTGGACCTCGTAGTCCCGCGCGAGGTGGCGCGCAGTGACAAATCCGTCGCCGCCGTTATTCCCTAGCCCTGCCACAACAACAACGCGCTCCCCGCTAGCAAGCTCCTCCCTCACGATGTCAGCTACAGACCTACCGGCATTCTCCATGAGAAGGAGCCTCGGCACGCCCAAGTACTCAGAGTTCTCTTCGAGCACACGCATCTCGAAAGAGTTCAATAATTTAGAACAATGCATACTCTTCGAAGAGTTAATCAATAAGAGGAGGTAAAAAAATATGGCCGCCCGCCAGGGGCCCGGGGGGTTCGGAAATTTAAGCCAGAACTAATCCTGGCGGGCGGCTATACAGCCTTCTGTGGTAGTCGATATAGAAGCGCAGCGCAGCCCTGATTAAGTCGCTCAGGTGCACGTAGCCGCCGGTCTCCATCAGCTTGAGCAACTCCTGATACAGGCCTATCGGCAGGTTTACGCTGATGACTATTCTGCCGCTGTTCCTCCCCGCTCTCGTGCCCTCTTCCTTGCTTCTTCTTACCCTCGTAGCCATGGCTCTTCACGCCGGTAGTATTTGGGCTCTGTGAGTATATAGCCCTGGTACTGAGGCGCGTGTAACGGGTTGTAGGACATTTTCGCTTATTCTACTGCCCGGCGAGCACATAGGCACTTATGAAAGTTTCGTTAGGGGCCGAATGACGAGCACATATCTGAACCGAGGGCTTTGAGAGGCTTCAAACGGGGCTTTAATTCCTGACGCCGCCTAGAACATTTTAATGGGCGGGGCTGTGCTTACTGGAGCAACATGTATGACGTGATAATTATCGGGGCAGGCATAGCCGGCCTTACAGCGGCACTCTACTCCGCGAGACAGAACTTGAAAACCCTGGTTGTGTCGAGAGACGTGGGCGGCCAGCTGCTTCTAACGCCTGAGATACAGAACTTCCCGGGGTTCACCTCGATAAGCGGCTTCGACCTCGTAAGGAGGGTTGAAGAGCAAGCCAGGCTCTACGGTGCCGAAATAATATTTGACGAGGTGACAGAGGTAGGGGAGAGGGACGGCAAGTTCTACGTTAAGACCCTAAGCGGCGAGTACGAGTCGTTGGCGCTTATACTGGCCTTCGGTAAGTCCCCGAGGGAGATGGGCATCCCTGGCGAGCAGGAGCTTAAGGGTAGGGGCGTCTCCTACTGCGCGGTATGCGACGCCGCGCTCTATAGGGGAAAGCATGTGGCCCTGGTCGGCTGGGGACACCACGGTGCTGAGAGCGCGCTCCTGCTCAGCAGCTATGCCGGCCGGGTGTACTGGATCTACCCCGGCAAGACCCCTGGAGCAAGCGAGGATCTGGTAGAACTAGTGAGATCAAAGGGCACAGTGGTTGAGCTGCCGAACCATACTCCGGTCCGGGTCTTAGGAGATAGAAGGGTCACAGGCCTCGTCGTGAGGGACGCTAGGACGGGGGAGGAGAAAATGCTTCAAGTGGAGGGAGTGTTCGTTGAAATAGGTTATGTGGCTAAGACAGACATTGTGAAAGGGTTCGTTGAGCTAAACGAGAAGGGCGAAATAGTCATCGATAAGCAGTGTCGCACGAGTAGAGAGGGTGTGTTCGCGGCTGGCGACGTGACGGATACTCCGTTTAAGCAAGCCGTAATAGCCGCGGGGGAGGGGGCCACAGCCGCTCTCTCGGCCTACCAGCATGTCATGAGCAGGAAGGGTAAAACCGTGGTTCGAGCGGCAGACTGGAGGCACATCAGTATCAAGAAGAAGCCTGGAACCGGGCTCTCCCTCAAGCTCTAACCTAGGTCAGCAACTCTATAAGTTCACTCAGTGTCTTTTTCCCTCTCTCGAGCTTCTTCTCCATGAGAGAGGCTAAGGCCTCTATCCTTGCAGAGTCCTTCTCTAGGCTTAGGTCGTCGGCCTTGTCTCTGAGCGAGAACGCCGCTGACTGTATGGACTCGAGGAGCTCGATGGCCTTGGGGGAGCCTATGGCTGGCTCCTCGGTTAAGGCCTTCAGCTTGGAGCTC
>Ga0180302_10000945_pt1 | contig 13601 bp, 11 predicted proteins | sample GuaBasSediGuay17_FD_121794 | JGI IMG/M metagenome (GOLD analysis project Ga0180302, IMG submission 121794) | Subseafloor sediment microbial communities from Guaymas Basin, Gulf of California, Mexico - Guay17, Core 4571-4, 12-15 cm | ecosystem: Environmental > Aquatic > Marine > Hydrothermal... | reverse complement strand
GGGAGAGGAACTCCTTTGCGGCAGAGCGGAATATCACGGCCGTAAAACAGGGCCTTTCCGGACCGAAGTGGAGGAAGTAGGTGTCCGTCCTCTCGGAGTGGTACACGTCGTACACCTTCCCCCTGACCACGACCTCCTTCCCTGCGTGCTCCTTCAGGGCCTCCGCGTCCTGGGCGGACAGGACGACTTCGGGGACGGCCTCGACCGGCTCCCCCCTGGTCCAGAGTTTGACGAACTGGCTTTCGTACTTCCTACAGAGCTTGGGAGCTTCGGTAATTATGAGGAGGTTCTCGTCGTTCCTGTGCTCTGCCGAGGCCGTCCAGTTGTAGGAACCGGTTATGACGACCTTCCCGTCTATGACTGCGAACTTGTTGTGCATGTGGCCCTGGACCTCGCCTCCCACTATGTGGCTCCTGTCGAGCTTTACTTTCACACCGTGCCTCGAAAGGAAGGTTCCTTTGGAATACTTGCAGGAGGCGTCGAAGTCCCCGTCTAAGAGCACCCTGACCTTGACTCCCCTCTCGTGCGCCCTGACTAAGGCCCAAGCTATCTCCCTGTTGGTCAAAGCGTACATAGCGACATCTATCGTGCTCTCGGCAGAATCTATCCTCTCGACTATCGCATCCTGCGCCCCGCCATCCGGGCTGAAATAGACCTCTACCTTGGCCGGGAATACGGGGGAAGTGGGGGAGGATGTGCAGAAAGCTGTACATAACAGGAATCCCACAAGCAAGGTAAGCCTGAGCCATGACCTCATAACTTTACCCCCTTTCGCCTATCCCAGCTTGTCCCTTATGAGCTGGTTTACCAGCTTGGGGTTGGCCTTGCCACGGGTCTTCTTCATCACCTGCCCCACGAAGAACCCCAAAAGCTGCACCTTCCCGGCCCTGTACCTTTCGACCTCCTGCGGATGTTCGGAGAGGACCTCTTCCACTATCCGGGAGAGTTCGGCCTCGTCGGATATCTGCGCCAGTCCCTTCTTCTCCACTATCTCCTTGGGGGAGGAGGGGTCGGTCCTCATCTCCTCGAAGACCTTCTTAGCTATGCTCCCACTTATGGTCCCGGCCTGCACGAGCTTTATGAGCCCTGCGAGCCTGTCGGGCCCTATCCGCTCCCTGAAGGCCTCCATCCCTATGTGCTCCTCCTTTAGGACCCTCAGCACCTCCCCCATGACCCAGTTGCTGGCGGCCTTGGGAGGGACGCCGAAGGCGACCACGTCCTCGAAGTAGTCAGCTATCTCCCTCTCGGAGGTGAGCACCTCGGAGTCGTACTCCGGAAGGCCGAGCTCGGCCACGAACCTCTCCTTCCTCCTCCAGGGAAGCTCGGGAAGCTCGGAGCGGACCTTCTCTATCCACTCCTTTTCTATGTACAGCGGCACGAGGTCGGGGTCGGGGAAGTACCTGTAGTCGTGGGCGAACTCCTTCGAGCGCATAGGTTCGACTACCTCCCTTTCGGGGTCCCAGAGGAGGGTCTCCTGCTCTATCTTTCCTCCAGCCTCCAGTATCTTTATCTGGCGGGATATCTCGGCCTCCAAGGCCCTCTGCACGTTGCGGAAGGAGTTCATGTTCTTAACTTCCGTCTTGGTCCCAAGTTCCTTACTTCCCTTGGGCCTTACAGAAACGTTTGCGTCGCACCTTATGCTCCCCTCCTCCATGTTCCCGTCGCAGATGCCCAGGTACATGACCAACTGCCTGAGCCTCACGAGGTAGTCGTGGGCCTCCTTGGGGCTCCTGATGTCGGGCTCGGATACTATCTCCAGTAGGGGGACCCCGCACCTGTTCCCGTCGAAGAGGGAGGTGCCGGCCTCCACGTAGGCCTCCTCGTGTACGAGCTTGCCCGCATCCTCCTCGAGGTGTATGCGGGTGATCCCAACACGCTTCTTCCCCCCGTCGGTCTCTATCTCTATGTATCCTCCGAGGCAGAGGGGAAGCTCGTACTGCGATATCTGATATCCCTTGGGAAGGTCGGGGTAGAAGTAGCTTTTGCGGGCGAAGACGCAGAAGGGCTGTATCTCACCTTCTACCGCCAAGGCCATCCTTATGGCGAACTCCACAGCCCTCTTGTTCAGCACGGGGAGCACGCCCGGAAACCCCAAGCACACGGGGCAGGCCTGGGTGTTGGGCTCGGCCCCGAACTTTGCGGAACATCCGCAGAACATCTTGCTTTCGGTCAGAAGCTGGACGTGGACCTCCAAACCTATCACGGCCTCGTATTCCATGGATACCTCCGAAGCTACGGCTCCGATCGACCCTTCAGGGACCTCTCCACGACGTGTGCTACCCTCAAGAGGGTCTCCTCGTCGAACGGCCTCCCTATAAGCTGGAGGCCCACGGGAAGCCCGTCGGAGGACCCGCAGGGTACGGATATCCCGGGAAGTCCGGCTAAGTTGACCGAGACCGTATAGACGTCCGAAAGGTACATCGTAAGCGGGTCGGCCACCTTCTCGCCCAAACGGAAGGCCACGGTGGGGGATGTGGGCGTGGCTAAGAGGTCGCAGGTTTCGAAGGCCTCTTCGAAATCCTGTTTGATCAAGGTCCTGACCTTCAAGGCCTTGAGATAATACGCCTCGTAGTACCCTGCGCTCAAGGTGTAGGTCCCAAGCATTATCCTCCTCTTGACTTCCTCCCCGAACCCCTGACTCCTGGTGTTGCAGTACATCTCGTATAGGTCCCTGCCCTCCGCCCTGAAGCCGTATTTTACCCCGTCGTACCTGGCAAGGTTCGATGAGGCCTCGGCGGGGGCCACTATGTAGTACGTGGCTATCGCGTATTTCGTGTGTGGGAGGGAGACCTCCACGACCTCAGCCCCCTCCCCCTTCAGGATGTCCACCGCCTCCAATACCTTCTCCCGAACTTCGTCTTCCAGCCCCTCGGCGAAGTACTCCCTCGGAAGCCCTATCCTTATCCCCTCTATTCCTTCGTCCAGGGCCTTTGTGAAGTCCGGGACTTCCACGGGGGCGGATGTGGAATCCCTCGGGTCGTATCCGGATATGACGTTCAAAAGCAGGGCCGTATCTTTCACGTTTTTCGCCATGGGCCCTATCTGGTCGAGGCTCGAGGCGAACGCCACAAGCCCGTACCTGGAAACCCTCCCGTATGTGGGCTTGAGCCCGACCACCCCGCAGAAGGAAGCAGGTTGGCGTATGGAGCCCCCGGTGTCCGATCCCAGGGCGAGGACCGCCTCGCCTGCGGCCAGGGCCGCTGCCGACCCCCCGCTCGAACCTCCGGGGACCCTCTCAGGGTCGTGGGGGTTCCTCGTGGGGCCGAAGTAGGAGTTCTCGGTGGAGGAGCCCATTGCGAACTCGTCTAAGTTCGTCTTCCCTAAGAACACAGCATCTGCGGCCTTGAGCTTCTCTACGACGGTGGCGTCGTAAGGGGACACGAAATTCTCCAGGATCTTAGAGGCGCAGGTCGTCCTCATGCCCTTTATGCATATGTTGTCCTTGACGGCCACCGGCACCCCGGCCAGGACCCCCACCTCCTCGCCCCTCGCCACCCTCGCATCCACCTCCTCGGCCTTCCTCAAAGCTCCCTCCTCGTCCAGGGAGATGTAAGCGTGCACGAGCGGCTCCACCTCCCGGATGCGTCGGAGGACGGAGGCGACGAGGTCCTTCGCCCGTAGTTCTCCACTGCGTATGCGGGCCGAAAGCTCGTATGCGCTCAGTTCCCAGAGCTCCATATCCCTCAGCCTGCCAGTTTCTTGTCCTCCCCTTCCTCCGATGCTGACTCTATCTCGTCCTTAACTTCGTGCATGGCCTTCCTGAACTCCCTTATACCCTTCCCGAGGCCGTGGGCTATCTCGGGTATCCGCTTGGCCCCGAAAAGCAGCAACACTATCAGGAATATCAGGAGTATCTCACCGTACCCTAGACCTCCGAACATTTCCCTCACCTCCTATCGGGCTTCGAAGTTACGACCTCGAACACGACCGTACCCCCACCTGTGTAAGCCTCAGGGTCCATACACTGGATGTAGGCCCTCTCCGGAGCTTCCTTCCCCGCCAACCCCCACCTTCCCGGAGGGGACACCCTCAGGGCGTTGTAGAAGGGCATGAGCGAGGCGAGGGCGTGCATACAGAGGGGAACATCCGAGACGAGCTTATACCCTTCCTCAAGCCTGAAGCTGTCCCCGACCTTATATACCGGACAATGTCCCCTGATCTCCACGACCCGAACTATCAGGTCCATCCTCAATAGAAGTACTTGAAATAGTACCAGGCCACAGCCAGACCGATGAGGCTTATAAGGTTAACTTTTAAGGAGAACCCTAAGGTGATGGTAAGGACGACGAGGTTTAGGGTGAAAGGGGGGAAGACGTAGGTGTATGAGTTCACCAGGACCTTCTCCACGACGCTTCCGTCCGGGAGGATCGTCCCAAGTATGTTCCCCACGACCGTGCCCATCAAAAGCCCCACAAGAAGCGAGACTACGAACATCCCTGTCGTCTTGCGCCTTATGGGGATATCCCTAGCCAAGCTCTCCCCTCAGGACCTTGAGGACCCCGTCTAAGGGGACTTCCCTCTGCTCGGAAAGCTCCATATCCCGCACGACCGCCGCACCCTTGGCCAGTTCCTCCCCTCCGAGTATCACCGCATACCTCGCCCCCATCCTGTCGGCCTGGCGGAGCTGGGACTTCAGGCTCCTTCCTGTGTAGCTTCCATCTGCCCTGAGGCCCGCCCTGCGAAGCTCGGAGAGGACCTTGGGCAGGGCCTCCCTGCCCGGGTCGTCCAAGTACGCCACGAAGACCTCCACCCTCTCGTCCAGCTCGGGGAGCTTCCCCTCCGCTTCCATGGCCAAGAGGGTCCTCTCTACCCCGCCAGCGAAGCCCAGGGCCGGGGTGGGGGGGCCTCCCAGCTCCTCCACGAGCCCATCGTACCTCCCGCCCCCGCATATCGCTTTCTGGGCTCCGAGGCCTCTGTGAACGACCTCGAAGACCGTCCGGGTGTAATAGTCCAACCCCCTCACGAGCCTGGGTTCCTCCCTGTAAGCTACTCCGAGGCTCCTGAGCCCCCTCTTCACCTCCTCGAAGTGCTCCCTGCACTCGCTGCACAGGTACTGCGAGATGACGGGAGCTTGGGCCATGACCCTCCTGCATCCCTCCACCTTACAATCCAAAAGCCGCAAGGGATTTGTCTCCATCCTCCTCCTGCAGTCCTCGCATAGTTCCTCCATGTGGGCCCTTGCGAACTTCAGGAGCTCCTGCCTGTAGGAGGGCCTGCAGTTGGGGCATCCTATGCTGTTGAGGAGGAGGGAAATTTCCGAGAGTCCCAGCTCCCTGTATATGCTCAGGGCTAAGTCTATGACCTCAACGTCCAAGGACGGCTCCCCGGAGCCTATCGCCTCCGCTCCGAACTGGTGCGACTGGCGGTAACGTCCTGCCTGGGGCTTCTCGTAGCGGAATATGGGAGAGATGTAGTAGAGCTTCGTAAGTCCTCCCCTTTTGTGTAGGCCGTGTTCGAGGTACGCCCTAAGCACCGAGGCCGTCCCCTCGGGCTTGAGGGCCAAGAGCCTCCCCCCTCTATCCTCGAAGGTGTACATCTCCTTGGAGACTATGTCCGTGTCCTCCCCTACGCTCCTGGCGAAGAGCTCCGCCTCCTCGAAGGTCGGGGTGCGCACCTCCCCGTACCCGAAGCGGGAGGCGACCTCCCTGACCTTGCCCTCTAAGAACCGCCAATGTGCAGCCCCTTCGGGCAGGACGTCCTCGGTGCCCTTAGGCCTGCGGAAGAGGAGCGCCATCATCTGCCCCTGTACGCCAACAGTGCCCTGTCCTCGGTGAAGATGTAGTTTATCGGGTTCACAGGACGGCCGTTGTGCCATACCTCGTAATGCAGGTGGGGGCCTGTGGACCTTCCCGAGTTCCCCATCTCCGCTATCTTCTGCCACCTTTTGACCTTCTGTCCTCTTCTTACGAAGGTCCGCCTCAGGTGGCCGTACACCGTCCTGTACCCGTAGCCGTGGTCTATGATTATGACCCTCCCCAAGCCTCTGGTGTAGAAGTTGGCTATGACCTTTCCGTCTGCGGTGGCGTATATTGGGGTTCCCGGCCTGTTGGCTATGTCCAACCCGTAGTGCATGGTCCACCTGCCCGTGAAGGGGTCCTTGCGCATCCCGAAGCCGGAGGAGTAATACCCGGCACAGGGCTTTATGGAAGGGGTGTGGTCCCTGAGGTTCTTGTCGGCCTCGAGGCGGCGTTTTATGGTCTCGAAGCTTTCCCTCTCGAGTTCGGCCTGCCTCAGGAGTCGGTCCAAAAGTCCCCCGACATCCTCTAAGGTCGCCAGAGCGTCGGGGGAAAGGAAGCTTCCGGAATCCCGAACTGCCGGTCCTCCAGTGCCAGCGGCCCTGAGGTCGTCTCCGAGGTCGGGCAGGCCTGCCAGGACCCTGAGGGCCTTATCCTGGGCCATAAGCTCCCGCATGTGGGCTTCCAGATCGTTGAGCTTCCTGCCCATGCTCGCCACCCTGTCCAGCAGTTCATCCCTCTCGGCCCTCAGCTTTCGGAGCTCCTCCTCCTGGACCGACTTCCTGTAATATCCGACCGTATGGAACACGAATGCCCCCAGTAGAACCGCAGCTAAGGCCACGGCCGTCCAGAACGCCTTGGCCGAGACGTGGAGAACCTTCGGGGGGGTGCGGTCGTGGGGGAGGAACCATAAGGTGAACCCACCCTTCATGGTGCGCCAGCCTCCCCGGAGGCCTTCTCCCCCTTCTTGAGGACCTCAAGCTCGGCCTCCCTTATCTTCAACTCATCCTCCAAGGCCTTCACCCTATCTATCAGCTTCCTGATATCTTCCCTCCCCCCCAGCTCTCCGAGGGCTCCCTCCCGGTCCAAGGCGTATATCTTTTCCCCCAGCTCCTCTAGGACTGCCCCTCTGTCCCTCTTTATCTTAGCTATGTCCAGCCTGACCTTCCCTATCCGGCTCAACTCCCCCGCACGCTCCGCCACGACCGCCGCCCCCTTCAGGACCCTGTCCTTTATCTTCCACCATATACCCTCCATAGCTCCTCCTCTCGAGTTAGACCTCGGTCCCACATCTCCTACGCCTCTATCGCTCCCTCTACCTTCGTCTAAGATAACATCTCCTTACTTTCGAAGCAAGGGTTTTTTATCCCGTGAGCTAAGGCGGATCAGGCCGAAGGCCAGGACGGGGTACCCGACCAACACCACCCCCCATCTGAGGACGGATGGGAGGAGCGAGGCCAGGAGGAAGGTTCCCCCGGCGGCGGATGCGAGCCCTCCCACCCTCAGGAAGTCGTAAGGTACAGGGTAAAGCTTCCTGGCCCGCAGGAACAGGGTAAGGGCCATAGCAGAATATGCGGCCAGGGTCGCCCACGCAGCTCCTATCATCCCGATGCGGGGGATCAGGAGGAAGTTCAATCCCAGGTTCAGCCCGGCGGACGCTCCTACTATGGGAGGGAGGAGCCTGGTCCTCCGCTCTGTATATACCCCGACCAAGAACTGCACGTAAAGGCCGTAGACCAGATAGGCCGAGGCCACGACGGGGACCACGGAGGAGGCATCCTCGTATCCGGGCGCGTACCAAGGAAGGACCAGAGGCGCCCCGAAGGAGATGCAGAGCCATAGGAACCCACCGGCCGCTACGTAATAAAGGAAGACCCTGGAATATAGCTCCGGAGCTTCGCGCTCCCTGAACGTGGAGAGGAAGAAGGGAACCCAGGCCGCCTCCAAGGCCCTGACGTAGAAGAGCACCACCATCCCGAGCCTGTATCCCACGTTGTACACCGCCAGAACTTTCAACCCTGCCAAAAGTTTCAAGAGCGCCCTATCGGACAGAAATATCACCCTGTCGGCCAGTATCGTGGGGACATACGGCAACCCGAAGGACAGTAGCCCCTTAAGCCTCCAAAGCACGAGCTTGGGTCTGATGTAGGGAAGGCCGAAGGGGAAGGAGCACAGGAGCACGAGGCCTGAGGCAGCGAGGTTAGCCTCGAACACCCCCTGCAGCCCCCTCTTCATGAACCCTACAAGCAGCAAATTCCCTGCCAAGGTCGAGGAGAACCTAACCCCGGTGAGACCCAGATATATCCCAGAGTGGCCCCTCGCCCTGAGGGAGAGGAGGAAGGGGAGGGTCAGGGAATCCAAGAACAATATGGAGGCTCCCAGCCCTACGAGTCCCTCCCCCACCCCCAGTAGGGCCCCTATCCTTCCACGGAAGGCCCATATCGCTCCGGACAGGAGGAGGCCACATCCCCCCAAAAATCCCAAGGTCGTGGAGAAGACCTCCCTCCTCTCCCCTTCCTCAGCCGGTGTGAAGTCCCTCAGGAACGCGCCGGATATGCCCCAGGTGTAGAGCACCCCCGCGAATGCCAGGACAGAATAGAGGAGGGCTAAGCTTCCGTAGTCCTCCTTTGGAAGCATCCTGGTGTACAGGGGGATGAGGAAGAAGCCCGTGGCCCGGTTCACGGCGTCCGAGACGCCGTAGACCGACATGTGGCGGACGAGGCTTCTGAGCTTCACCTTCTTCTCCGGACCAGGGCCACCTTTCCGACCTGAACCTCCCCCTGGGGGTCCTTTACCACGTAAAGGTAGACGCCCGAGCCCACGAGATATCCAGCGTCGTTGTCTCCATCCCATGTAACTTCTCCGCTCCCCTCCGGGGATAATGAGCGCACCAGCTCGCCGGATGGGGAGAATATCCTCAGGGAAGAGCCCTCGGGGAGGTTGTGGAAGGTGAGAGGCCCCTCTTCCGGGAAGAAGGGGTTTGGAGAGGCGACCACCCTGGGAACGCTCACCTCGGAGGTCAGTGAGATCTGCAGACGGCTCAGTCCATGTCCCGTGCCTATCCAGAGGCAACCCCTTCCCGCATCGTACTCCAAGGCGTAGACCGTATTGTCCACGAGAGGGCTGTTGCTGCGGGTGTAGACCGTGATGGAATCCCCCCTTATCCTGGCCAGCCCCCCCTCGGTCCCGACCCATATGCTCCCTTCGGGGGTGGGACACACCGAGTGGACGAGGTTGCTCGGGAGGCCGTCCGAGACGTCGTACACCTTCCAACCCTCGAACCGAAGCTCGCCTTCGGAGTAGACCGGCCTGAACACGTTCAGGCCTTCCTCGGTCGCCACCAATATCCTGCCGTCCGGGGTCACATCTACCTCCGATATGTCGTTGCTGGTAAGCTTGGGGAATTTGGCCGTGAATATGTGGACCCATCTATCGTCCCCCTTATCCTCCAAGGAAGGGCCGTAGTCCAGGAAGGCCAACCCCATCCTGAAGGTCCCGAACCACAGCCTCCCCTCGAGAGGAAGCAGGGCCGTGCCCTCCCCGTCCGGGACCCCGTCCTCGTCGGTGAAGGCTACGGCGTCCCCGTGAGGGAACCCGCACAAGACGACTATCGGGGTGTTAGTGGGGACGGGGGACCCGTGGGCCATGTAGTTTGCGACCCATATCCTTCCCATATCGTCCACGGCCAGGTCGGCCACCACGCAGAAGTCCTCGCTCACGGTGGGGCTCAAGGGGCTGTTCTCAGGGGTTATCCAGACGACGGAGTCCGCCTCCACATCCGGGGTCCCGTCGTCCTTCAGCCTGAACGCTCCCCTCCCCCAAGTCCCGGCCCATATGAAGCCTTCGTGGTCGACCTCCACGCACGTCACAGCGTCCCTGTAGATGTCCCCCCAGGCGTACCTCGACCAACTCTCCCCGTCGAACCTATAGAGCCCTCCAGGGGACAGGTCCCTCACGCTCGTGGCGGCCCAGAGCACCCCCCTCCGGTCCACCGCAAGGTCGGTGAACCGGTCCCCCGGAGGCCCCAGGACTATGGGGACCCTGAGTCGTCGGTTTAGGAGGTAGAGCATGTGGTCCTTGACCATAGCATATCCCGAGGAGAGGTAAACCCAGAGCCCCTCTCCGGCGAAGCTCAGGGAGCTGGGGACCCATCCTTCGACCTCCTCTACGGTCCATTCCCCGTCCTTCGTCCTGAGGTATATACCATCCTTCGTCGCTACGGCGAGCGTGTCCCCCCTTACGGCCACATCGTAAGCCTGAACGCCCATCAACTCCTTCCTCCACCCGTCGCCCACCTTCCCGAACGCCCCCCACTCGGAACACAAGAAGATCTCCTTCCCCTCGCCCGCTATCGAATTCACGGGTCCTATGATGTAACCGTCCTCGGACCTGGAAGCCGAGCACCAGCTTTCGGGATCGTAGAGGTTGGGGGCACCTATCCATGCCCATGCTATCCCCTCATCCGTCCCGACGAACAAAGTGTCCTCCGACATATAAAGACTTCTGACCTGGGCACCCCTGGAAAATCTCCCGAGCCTTCTGTAGCACTCCAATACCTCCCCATCCCTTACGGAGAAGAGGCAGACCCCGTTGTGGGCCGTTCCCACGAAGAGGCTGTCCCCGCATATGCAGAGGGCCTGCGCCCTGTCCTCGGCGAAGACGGGGAACACCTCTAACACCCCCTCCTCGGGGGACCAGCATATGAGCCCGTCCTGGGCCGTTCCGAGCCAGAACCTTCCTCGCTCGTCCCTGGCCAACGAGAGGACTTCCGGCCCCTGGACCCTCCCGAAGTCGAAGTAGGGGACGAGCGTGGAATCCTCGGGGTCCCACACGAAGAGGCCTCCGGAAGTCGCCGCCCAGATCTTTCCCCCCACCGTCAGAAGGTCCCTCACCTCCCTCTGGGAAACGTAAGTTGTCCACTGACCGTAGGTCGTCCCTAAAAGCCCCAAGATCACGACCGTCCACATAGGTCCTCCTCAATAGCTCCACCCGAAGAAGAATTCCCTGTGAAGGCCTCCCAACCTCCTGAAGTCGGTGCGCCACGCCCAGTCGAACCTCAGGACCAAAAACTCCGAGACCCTGGCCCTCACACCGAACCCGACGCTCCCCACCAATCCTGGGAACTTCCCCTCCCATGCGTTCCCGACGTCAAGGAAGGCCGCTCCCCTCACGGCCCTCAGCCACGCTACGCCGAACGGGAACGCCACCTTTAGGTCATCTATCAAGGGAAATCGAAGTTCGTTGTTTAAGAGCAGGAGATGCCTCCCCCTAAAGGTCCCCCAGGGATAACCCCTGAAGGTCCAACTTCCCCCCATGTAGAACCTCCAAGGTTCCTTGCCCTCGCTCCACGCTCCCAAAAGCCTCAGGGCGAAGCTCACCCTTCGGGAGATCCTTATGTAGTGCCTCAGGTCCAGGAGCCCTATCGCATAGTACGTATCCTGTGAGATGGGGTCCAGGGTATAGCCCAAAAGTAGGCTGTACCTCCTTCCATCTATCGGCCCCACGGGCCCCCAGAGGCTGGTGTCTAAGACGTAGCCGAGGAATCCGGAGAGGAGCAGGGCCTCCCTCCCCTCCTCCCCCCCGAGCCACCTACGGTGGGAGCGCCTGAGGAGGAGGTCGGCCTCCACCCTACGGAACCTGGAAAGGGGGTAGACCAAGGATATCTCCCCACCGTACCTCCTGTCCATCACCCAGCCTTCGTCCAAGTCGTAATATCTATCGGATAGATGGAAGGCTCCCAACGAGTAATGGAGCCTGTGGGAGAGGTCCGCATATGCCGAGGCGAAGTTTACCCGCTTCAAGAACTCCTTTCCCACCTGTCCAGAGTACCCCAGGAGGAACAGGAGGTGGTGGTCCCCGAGCACGTCCGTGAAGCCGAACTGCACCCCCCCCTGGACGCCGACCTCGGGGTCCCTGACCACCTGGCTTTGAGCTATGTCTAAGCTAAATTTAGGCTTATATGGATAAACCGCCTGTAGGGATGTGCCCTCGAGCTGGGGGAGGACCCATCCCTTCCTCCAGAGGGTGGGGGTGAACGTGGCGACCTGAGGAGGGTCTTCTGGGACCTTGGTCCGATATATCAGGAACTTATGTCCCTCAAATCCCGTAAAGAGGAGCCACTTGCCGTCCGGGGTCCATTCGGGGTCCAGGGCTCCGGTGAGCACCGAGCAAGCCCTGAGTATCCTACCCTTACCGTCCAAAAGATATATCCCGAAGGGCCCCTCCCTGTCGGAGCTGAAGGCTATCCTGCTTCCGTCCGGTGACCAGGACGGGTTCACGTCCCTGTAAGGCCCGGAAGTGAGCTGATATATCTTTCCCGATGGAAGGTCGTATACGAATATGTTGTACTCCCCCATCCTCGTCCTGGAGGAGCTGAAGGCTATCCTGCTTCCGTCCGGTGACCAGCTCGGGTCCCTGTCGTCGTAGTGATCCCGGGTGAGCCTTCGGACCCTTCCTGTTTCCACGTCCACTACGTAGAGGTCCGATGTGCCGTCGTACCCGAGGCCGGAGACCACGACCTTGCTCCCGTCCGGCGACCACGAGGGGGAGGAAAGTTCCACAACTTCAGGTAAGGCTATGTGCTTGATGACCTTTCCCCTGGACAGGTCCCAGAGGTAGAGGACGTCCCTCCCCCCCCTCCTGGCCACGAAGGCCAGGGTCCCCTCCCGGGATATGTCCATCCTGCTCCTGAAGAGGTGGAAGGTCTCGAACTTCTCGGTCCTTCCTCCCCTCACCACCCTGCGGGGCTTGCCGTCAAAGGACTTCACGTATATGTCGGAGTACCCCGACCTGTCCGAGAGGAATGCAAAGCCACTGCCGTCCGGCAGAGGAGCCGGCTTTGCGTCCATCCCCTCCGAAGTCAGGGCCTCAGCCCCGTACGAGGGAAGGTCCCACTTGGCCATCAGGGGATAATATCGTTTCTTGAGGTGATACTCCCAGTCCTCGGCGAACTTCTCCAGGGGCTCCCCGGTGGTTACGAAGAAGACGCCGGAAAAGTCCTTGGCCTTCCACCAGTTGTCCAAGATCTCCGCTAACACCCTCTCCCCGTACCTCTCCACCATAAACCCGACCAGGGACTGCCCCTCCTTGTACATCAGGTAGGTCCCTGTGATGCGGCCTATGTCCCTGAGGGGGACCAGGACCCCCGATAGCACGGCGTCCCTCATGACCATATCCGCCCGGGAATCCCAGCCGTAGGAGAGGTACTCCGCCATTCCCTCGTTGAACCAAGGAGGTGGGGGATGGAGGTTGTAGATGTTGTGCCACTTCGCAGATTCCTCAAGTTTATCGTATACGAAGACGTGCACAAGCTCATGTCTTATGGCCCTCCTGAGCTGGGAGAACGACCCGGTGTGGGGCACCACCACCCTCCCCTTTACGAACTCCGTGAACCCTCCGACGGTTTCGGGAAGGAGGTAGGGAACCACGTTGGTCTGCTGGAAGAAGGTGGGGGCGCTGTATATGATGAGGGGGATGCGACGACGGGGGGTGTGGCCGAGCTTCTCCTCGTACTCCTCGAAGGCCTCCTCGGCCACCGATGCCCCGAACTTGGCTATCCTCTCCTCCTCGGGGTAGAAGTATACCTCGAAGTGTTCGGTGCGCAGCACCTTCCACCGGAAGTTTGTATAGTGAACCTTGTTCTTCCCGAAGTACTGCGCCCGGGCACCTCCACACAGGAGTCCGAGCACGACGACTGCTGCCGATATCCTTCTCATTTCGAAAGGAAATATAGCCCTATATGTCGCTTCTGTCAAGCTACCCGCTCCACCCTTATGGCCGCCTGGCCCTGCACTGGGCAGGCGTGTTCGCATACGCCACATCCCGTACATCTTTCGTAGTCCACCACGGGCCCTTTTACGACCTTCC
>Ga0180302_10000944_pt1 | contig 13616 bp, 16 predicted proteins | sample GuaBasSediGuay17_FD_121794 | JGI IMG/M metagenome (GOLD analysis project Ga0180302, IMG submission 121794) | Subseafloor sediment microbial communities from Guaymas Basin, Gulf of California, Mexico - Guay17, Core 4571-4, 12-15 cm | ecosystem: Environmental > Aquatic > Marine > Hydrothermal... | reverse complement strand
TTTATAAAGTCCTCCATTTCCTTTTGGTTTCTGAAGAGGGCATGCACATGTAGCTCTGACCCACTCATTCTCTCATAGACTCTTACAACTTCATCAAATTTAGCTATTTCAGCCCCTACTTTTTCGATCATAGAGGGCTCGGCTATAACATCAAATATAGCTGAAGTCCCTCTGCCAATCTTAGAGGCGTCAATATGAGCGAAAAAGCCCTTAATTACATTCTCTTTCAATAATTTGTTAATACGTTCTCTGACCGCCACGCTTGATAACCCAACTTTACTAGCTATACTTCTAAATGATGCTCTGCCATCTGATCGCAAAATCTCTATAATCTTCCTATCCAGGTCATCTATCTTGGGCTCTCTCTCAGCACATCCCTCAGGCATCAGCAACCTACCACTTTAATCCTTTAAGTATACCATCTTATCCAGATTTGCACTCTTAAACTATCGTAATATTTTCAGGCTTAACTTACTTAAAAATTTTAGCAAAAGGTTCATAAGTTTTAAGCGTAAGTCAAAGCCGAGACTTAGAGATGATTATAGGTGATTTACACGGAAGAAAACCGCAGATATCCAATACACCCCCTCGTCGGAGTTGGAGTAGTAATCATAAGGAACGGGAAGATATTGCTAGTTAAGCGTAAGAAAGACCCTGGCAAGGGTCTTTGGTCGATACCAGGTGGCCTAGTAAGGTTAGGTGAAAAACTTGAAGATGCTGCTAAAAGGGAAGTTAAAGAGGAGACTGGGCTAACGATATCAATTGTGAGGCTCATAGACGTAGTTGATGTTATTCACGAAGATCAGGATGGCCGAATAGAATATCATTACGTCCTAGTGGACTATTTAGGTGAAGTTGCAAATGGGGTGTTAAGGCCTGGATCTGATGTTGATGAAGTTAGATGGTTTAAACTGGAGGAGATCCATGAAGTACAAGTAACCCCTTCGTTTGCTAAACTGTTTAATAAACTACGTAGTCTTATGAGTTAAAAAATTGAAGAACTTGACTTATTTAACTTAAGTTAGTTAACCTAAAGACTTTCGTAATCCTTATAAATATGTAAGATTACGAGTGGTTAACAGGGGTTCTTCCTTGCCAGAGAAGGAGATGAAAGCTAAACGCGCTAACGTGCCTTCTACCATCGCTGCTCTGAACCCAGAGGATCGCAAGGCTCTCGGGGTCAGCGCAGGTGCTGAAGTTAAGATCATGACGCAGACTAGGAGTTTATACCTAGCTGCTGAAGCGAAGTCAGATGTTGAACAAGGCTTTGTAGGGCTAAGCGAATCTAACATGGATAAGCTTGACATAGTCGATGGTGACAAAGTCTTAGTAGCTGTGACAAAGGCAGCTGCTGGAGCTGTTGAAGAGTATTATGAACCTCCACCATGAAAATTTGTCTGGAGGTGTATAAAGTTGGGTAAGGTTTGGGGTATAGAGGCTGTAGCTAGAGGAGTTACTCAAACGGCTGTTGCAGCAGCCATGGTGGATATAATTGGTTCTTCAGCTATTAGAGAGGGAAAGGCGGCTATATCTTACGAGCGTTACGATGACGCCCCTGATAGAGTTTTCTTAGGCATGAAGTCCTTTGCCATTGTTGGCGAAGCGTGGGAAGATCTCGAAGCCTACGTCATGATGTACGAGCCACCGTACATAAATGTATCGGTAGTGCTTGAGCCCTCGCTAGTCAAGGGTATACAGTCTTGGGCTTTCATAGGTCTAGAGCCTATACATGCTAAGCTTGTGCCAAACGGCGTAATAGTAGTTGATTACAAGGGAGCGCCAGAAGAGCTCTTAAAGCTAATACCGCCGACAAACAAGCCATATAGGCTAGCTGTAGTTGATGCTTCTGGAATCGACAAGCTTGTGACTGCTCCGTTAGCGGGGGCGATAGCGAAAGTGGCTCCTGAAATCGCTAGCAAAGATGCTTTACTCGCACAAATTAAAGACAGATATAAGGCTGTAGCTGAGGCGAAAGCAAAGTCCTTTGAGAAGGGTTATGAGTCAGTTAAGGTTATGGAGGTGAAGCCAAGTGTCTGAAGAGATTAAGCCATTTGAGTTAATTGAACCTGGCAAGATAAAGTTCCCAAGCTGGAAAAACCCATACACGCCGTGCTTCACAATAGTGCCAGCGATGAAGCCAAACGACAAAAACCCGTACTACCCAACTGCATCTGCAAGGCCTAGAAGACCAGTAACTGATCCAGCAAAATGCACTTTCACCGATAAGCTGTGCTGGCTTTACTGTCCTGAGCCTTGCAGAATACCCAAGAAGACTCCTGAAGGCAAAGACTACTACGATATTGACCCAATGTATTGCAAAGGCTGCGGCATTTGCGCTGAAGTTTGCCCATCTAAGGCGATTAAAATGGTTCCTGAAACCGAGTTTGCGGGGTGGTGGTAAGATATGGTCAAGTTATTAACAACTGGAACGTTTGCCATAGCAACAGCAGTCAAACACGCAGATGTGGACGTGATATCGGCTTATCCAATCAGGCCTTACACAGGGGTTATGAACGCGCTAGCCAGAATGATTGCTGACGGCGAATTTGATGCTGAATACATCGTAGTCGATTCAGAGCACACCCAGTTTGAGGTTGCTAAACACGCGGCAGCTTGCGGTGCGAGGGTATTTACAGGTTCAGCTGGTATTGGTTGGGCATACGCTCACGAACCAATCGTAGTAACACCAGGTTGCAGACAGCCTGTAGTAGCTATGGTAGGTACTAGAGCATTAGACGACCCAGGCAACTTCGGCGTAGAGCACAACGATGTCTTAGCTGAAAGAGACATGGGATGGATGATATGCTTCCCAGAAAACCCACAAGAAGCCTATGACCTAACATTAATGGCTTATAAGATTGCTGAAAACCCGAAGGTGCTGCTACCAATAGCTATTGCGTGCGATGGTAACTTCATTACGCACGTGAGGTTCCCAGTAGATTTGCCTGAAGCTGACGTAGCTAGGGAATTCTTACCACCAACGCCTCCACCAAGACCAAGCGTATTACACCCAGATAAGCCGATCATATTATGTCCACACACAGACTACTACTGGGGCATGGAGTTTAGAAGACAGCTCGATGAAGCCATGAGGAACGCTAGAGAGGTAACACGAGAAGTACACAAGGAGTTCAATAAGATCTTTGGCAGAGGCGGTCCACCATTCATTGAGGAAATCGCCACCGAGGATGCCGAAGTAGTATTAGTCGGTATGGGCGGCATGACCATGGTTGCGAGAGCAGCTATAAGGGAGATGAGAAAAGAGGGCATTAAGGTAGGCTTCGTAAAGGTCAGGAGATTTAGGCCATTCCCAGATGAAGAGCTCAGAGAAGCTCTAAAGAAGTACAGAGCTATAGGAGTAATCGACAATGACTTCTCGCTAGGAGCTCCAAACCACGGAGGCATACTATACCAAGAGGTCAGATCCACGCTGTATGACCTAGAAGATGGACCATATGTCATCAACTTCATGGCAGGTCTAGGCGGCAGAGAAATCACTGTCGAGTACATGAGGAAGATGTACGACATAGTTCTAAAAGTCGCTAGAACAGGTAAAGTCGAACAACCTGTGTATTGGATTGGTTTAAGAGAATAAATGTGAGGTGATGTCTCATGTCATTTGATAAAATCGAGATTAAGACGATAAAGGATGTGCCAGAAGACGAATACTATGTAAGAGGTCATAGAACTTGCGCTGGGTGTGGTCCAGCACTAGCAGCAAGATACCTACTCAAGGCAGCAGGCGGCAGAGCTATTTGTATAACAGCTACTGGCTGTATGTACGTTGCGAATAGCAGCTACAACACGGGTCCGTGGGCAATACCCTGGATGCACACGCAGCTTGGTGGAGTAGGCTCTGCTGTAACAGGAGCTGCCGCAGCTTACAAGGCTTTAATGAGGAAAGGTAAGCTTAAGAAGGAGATAATCCACGTGATCGGCTTTGCCGGCGACGGCGGTACTGCTGACATAGGCTTAGGACCGCTATCTGGAGCCTTCACAACAAACTACGACTTCTTAGTAGTGTTATATGACAACGAATCTTATGCCAATACGGGTGTGCAGGCTTCAAGCTTAACCCCATGGGGCGCCTGGACAACATTTACTCCGCCAGGCAAAATGCTTAGAGTTGGCAACGTAAGGGAGAAAAAGAACTTAGCTAAGATGATTGCTGCTGGGCATCCAGGAGTACCATACATTGCTACCGCCTGCGTATCTTATCCAATGGACTTCATGACAAAGGTTAGAAAAGCCCTCGCCATTAGAGGACCAACGCTAATCCACGTGCTATGCCCATGTCCAAAGGGCTGGAAATTCCCACCTGAGAAGACAATCGAGGTCGGCAAGCTAGCTGTTGAAACTGGCACGTGGATCCTCTATGAGATAGAAGGCGGGCAGTTTAGGCTTACATACAAGCCGCCCAAGAGGAGGCCTGTAAGAGACTACCTAGCTCTACAAGGCAGATTTGCACACCTAAGAGAACCCGACATACGCTTCATACAGGAAATGGTAGATAGAGCCTGTCGCGAAGTTGGCATTGAGTAACAAACTTCCATAATTTTTTCTTCTTTTTACTTGATTTTTCCTATAGGCTTATCATCTCAGCCACAAGTTCTGGTATTTTGATAACAGCTATTGTCTTATTACCAGTTAAGTAACCACACGCTTCTCCTGGGTTTACTACGATGGCTTCGCCTATCTTCTCGACTTTTGCTCTATGGGTATGTCCGCGTACCACCAGCGCGTATTCCCCACTTTTTGCCAGCGACTTAACTATAGCTTCGTGCACTCCATGAATTAAAGCAATCTTAACGCCATGGAATTCGACTTCAGCAAAATCCCCAACGATTTCCGCTCCAATAGCATTAAATCTCTCTTTTAAATGTTCCTTCTCCCCGTCAACATTTCCAAAGACTCCAATTAGCTTGCATTTAAGCTTTGAGAAGATGTTGGCTGTAAAAGGAGATACGAAGTCTCCTGCGTGTAATACTAATGCTACGTTCCTCTTATTGAACTCTTCAACAGCTTTCTCAATTGCGCTTAAGTTATCATGAGTATCTGAAATTACGCCCAAAAACATCTATCCCTCACCTGGCAAATAGCTTAGCTACTTCGCGAACCTCATCATCAGATAACCTCTTCACCTTACCTAGAAGCTTAGCTACAAAAGTCGCTATAGCCACCTCTTCCAATACCTCAGTTATAGATAGGGCTTCTTCTAAACTTGGGCCTGAGCATACTACGCCGTGATTTTCCAAAATCACAGCACATTTACCTCGTGCAAATTCCTCCCCAACTTTTCTTGCAAGCTCATCGCTTCCGGGGTATAAGAAGGGTATTTTGCCGAGCTTTTCAACAATTAAGGCTGCTTCAGCTGTTATTGGCTCGAGGTTCGCGTTAGCTAATGTAAGGCCTAGAGTAAAGGGGTTATGTGCGTGTACAATAGCGTTAACGTCCTCTCTTCTCCTATATACCTCCGCGTGCATCTTCCACTCGATCGAGGGTTTATGAACCCCCTTTACTATTCTTCCGTCAAAGCTCATCGTGATTAAATCGTCCCTCTTAATCCAAGGCTTATATGGACCGCTTGGCGTAATGATCATTTGGTCGAGTCCCTGAACCCTTACGCTGATATTGCCCTCAATCCCGGTGATTAAGCCCTTAGCATGCAGTAACGCTAGGCTTGAAATGATCTTTTCCTCGACATCTTCCATTCTCTACTCACCTATCATTTGGATAACTAGCCTCCTGTGCCTAGGTCTAATGTCGAGCTCTAAGAAAACTACCTGTTGCCACGTCCCAAGAGTTAGCTTACCGTCAATAAACGGTATAGTTAAGCTAGGACCTATTAGCGATGCTCTCACATGAGAATGTCCATTGCCGTCATGCCATCTCTTCTCATGTTCATAATAAGCTCCCTTTGGAGCTATTCTCTCTAAGACATTCCTGATATCTACGACAAGCCCTGGCTCGTACTCAATTGTAGTTATAGCCCCCGTCGATCCTGGCACGAAAACTGTTAAAACGCCATTTTTAAGACCTGACTTATCAAGTACTTCTTGAAGCTTATCGGTTAAGTCTATGACATCACCCTCGCCCTTGCTATTAACTTCTAAAAAGCTTGTCTTAACAACCACTTTTATTCACCCTAGGTTAAAGAGCTAGAGGCATGTGCTACTTAAAGTTAAAAAAGAGAAAAGAGAGGGGAGGGGTTCAGAGCTTTAAGCTTTAACAGTAGGTGACTCTTCTGCCGGCATGGCTGCTTCAGGCACTTGCGGTATCTTTTCTTTAAGCCTTTGTTCTGCAATTGTCTTAGCTTCTTCAAGTATCTTCTTAGCTTCTTCGCTAGCATACTCTGTAGTGACGGCGACTTCAGCTGTCTGCCTTGCATCCGCCATCATTTCTTCGAGCATGGTAGCAATGCCAGTAAACGTCTTGTCAGCTTCTGGCGCAATGGCATAAATGCCCTTCCTAATCTCCTTAATTACGTTAATAGCTGGCATTATGGTTATCATCACATCTCCAAAGTCTCTAATAGTGCATAACCTCTCCGCTATCTGCTCTAGTGCAAGTTTAGACGCCATGACAGTCTTCATCATCTTCCTGACTTCGGCAAGCTCGTTAGCGTAGATCTTAGCCCTATTTAAGTCGTTCTTCTCATAGAACTTCACTATCATATCGAAGAGCGCCTTATTCTTCTCCTCTAAGCTAGCGTACTTTTGTGCTAGGCGTTGTACATTGCTTCTGATGATTCTTATAGCGGCGTCTATCCTAGGCTTGAGAGGTCCTGATGGTGTTTTGACTTCCTCGTATTTACCCCACTTCTCAGCGAACTTGCTCACTGCGTCACCATCTCAAAGTCAGCATTTTCAATGTCAAGCGCTTTTAAGACTTACCACCCCCCATGGAGAGCAGGGCGTCATTAAAACACGAAAACCATAGATAAATCTAACTAAAATTTACTAAATGTCTGAAAACAAAGGGTTTTCATAGGAGGTTTTTGCACTTACATAAGGAGGTCTTAATCAAAATATTCACAACTAGGTTAAGGATGTTGGAACTATCATATTGTTTAATGAAAATTCCTAAAGCAGTTAAGCCGTAATAAGCGCTCTACCACTGAGGGTGTTGCAAGCTTCTGGAAATATGAAATGTACTTTTCCATACATGTAAATAAAGCTATAAAAGCTGGCTTAGAGAACGATCGTGAGTCAGCATCTAAGTCTAATGAATGTAAAAAATTGTGTCTTATTGAGCTGAAGAACGATTTCTATACATCTTCTATGGACCAACGCTTTCAAGCAAAACATCAAGTGAAACACAAGCCTATAGCCTTATTTACGTCATAAGATATGCCTAAGACATGTATTAGATGAGCCAAAGATTTTAAAAAGTCCGTGAAGGAAGGAGTATCGATGTAAAGCTTTTTCAACAAAAAGGAGGAGGGGAGAGGTTTTCTTTTATTGCAGGAGGGGGAGGCTGTTAAAAGTTCTCTCAGCAAATGTAATAAACTGCTCTTTGTTTAGCGACCAGCCACCGCCGAAGCAAGCCATTCCTGAGAGGGATTCCACATATGCCTGTTAAGCCATTCATAGATACCTCACGCTGTATTGGTTGTGCCATCTGCGTAAAGTCTTGCCCTAGACAGGTGTTTTCTCTATTATCTGGAGAGAAGCCTGTCGTAAAGTACCCTGAGCGTTGCGATGGATGTGGTATCTGCGTTAAAAGCTGTATCGCTAAGGCGGTATCATTAATTGACATGAAGTGATCACGTGTGATGTGCTTTAACCCGCTGTATTCTATTATATGCGCTATTAGCTGCTAAAGCTCCTTGACCGACAGCCACCGCTGCTTGTTTAAAAACTCCCGTAATGTCTCCAGCAGCATAAACTCCAGGTATGCTAGTCTCCATGGTGTTTAAGTCTACCTTAACATAACCTTCTTCGGTTAACGCTAGCCCAAGTTTCTTGGCTAATTCATTGTTTGGCTCTTCGCCAATAGCTATGAAAACGCCATCTACATCTACGCTCCTTACTTCACCTGTATTGATATCAGCCACTTTAACGCCATAGACTTTCTCCTCGCCGACTATTTCCTTCACGACGGTATTCCATAGAACTTCAACGTTATTCTTGTTGAATAAAGCTTTTTGAAGCGCTTCTTCTGCTCTTAAAGCATTTCTCCTATGAATTAGGTAAACTTTTGATGCTAAGCTACTAAGATATATCGCTTCGCTGACAGCAGTGTTTCCTCCACCAACTACAGCCACTTTCCTTCCTCTAAATAAAGGGCCATCGCAAACAGCGCAGTAGCTAACTCCTCTGCCTCGAAATTCCTCCTCTCCTTTAACACCAAGCTTTTTCCTACGAGTCCCCGTCGCTAAAATTACCGCATAACACTCATATTCCCCTTCATCAGTTTTAACCAAAAACCTACCATCCTCAAGCCGAACAACATCCCTAACTGGCTCACCTTCCCTAACTTCAACGCCGTTCTTAACAGCCTGTTCAACAAGCCTATTTGCAAATTCAAAACCAGATATCCCGCTTGGAAAACCAGGGTAGTTTTCAATCAACGCGTTTTCAGCGATTAACCCTCCCGCCTTCAGCGCCTCTAAGATAATAACCTTGAGACCAGCTCTAGCAGCGTAGATCCCTGCCGTCAAGCCAGCTGGTCCGGCTCCGATGACAACTAAGTCGACAAACAAAGTCAATACCCCTTTTGCCTTTTATTTTGAAGTCTCAATGACCTTATTAACATCTAGGTATTAAGCCTTATGAAGCTTCTTCAACAGTTTTATAAGAAGACTTGTGAAGCTGCCCATCTAAAGGTGGGGCGAAGTTCTGAAATGAGTTGGCAGCCTTTTGATGAATATGCTGAACAATATGATTCCTGGTATTCTGAGAAACGGGAGGTTTTGGAAAGCGAGATCAAAGTTATTAGGGCATTTAACCTCAAGGGTTTTGGAATCGACGTTGGCGTTGGAAGCGGCATTTTCGTTGAGGCTTCTAGAGCATACGTGGGAATAGACCCCGCTTTAAACATGTTAAAAATAGCTAAAAGAAGGGGGATTGAAGTTATTAGAGCTGTCGGCGAGCATCTGCCGTTTAAGGATAGCACCTTTGACTACGCCATAATGGTGACGGTTTTAAGCTTCTTGGAAAACCCTGTTAAAACGCTAGTGGAGGTAGGTAGAGTCTTAGTTGATGGCGGAGTTTTCGTGTTGTGTGATGTGCCAAAAGATTCCGAATGGGGAAAGCTATACGAGAAGAAGAAAGCTGAAGGGCATAGATTCTACAAATACGCTAAGTTCTACACATTAGATGAGATGAGGTCAATGCTGATTTCTAACAACTTCACCGTTGAGGAGATAAAGTCCACGTTAAGTAACCCACCATATTCGCAAATGGTTGTAGAGGAGCCTGTAAACGGCTTTAGCGGGCAAGGCTTTGTCTGCATCAAAGCCAGAAAGAATCCAAGTTCATCTAAGGCTATCCCATCCTAAGCCAAGCAAAATTAAGCATACGATCTCTGGAATAAACATCATTAAGCCTATCAATGCGAGGCTCCAGGTAGCCGAAAGCAAGCTTTCGATAGGGAATAGTTTGTAAGGCGTAAACACGTAGATAGCTAAGCCTAAGAAGCTAAGTAAGCCAATTAAGCAACTAGCCACTCCCAAGATGCCGCCCTTCTTGCTATTGTAAATGAGCAATAAAGCCGCTGAAAACAACGCTAAAACCGCTACACACAAGTCAACTCCCGTTAGAAGCGATAAAAGCATCTCAAGGGACATGGGCAAAACACCTTCTAAGATGAGCTTAATAGCTTGTAATGTTGCTAACGCGGTGGCCGCGCCTATTAAAATGAGCAATAATGTCGCGACGAAAACTTTCCTATCGCGTGTTCCGCGAAATCTGCCAAGCTTAACATCTTTAACAGATAAGTAAGTTGAGATAACTAAACCAGCGAAAAGTGGAAGCGCTAAATAGGTAAACTTCAGTGCCTCAGAGACAGCCTTAGGTTGAACTTCTAAGTCATCTGCGTAAGCAATGCTACCCGAAAACTTCAGAAGAGTAACCCAGCCATCGCCACCTATAAGATCAGCAATCCTATGATCGACAGCTTTTAGCTGTTCATGAGACAGCTTAACTTGCTGGTACACTTTAAAGCCTTTAACTTCACTTAATTCAATACGGCTCTTGGTCACCACGAATAGGTTAACGCTCATCCACCCAGAATACCCTATTGAAGAAATCTTCATCGGATAGTAAATCAAGGAGCTATTAAACACATAGACTAAAGGAGACACGGTCCTAACTTCATAGAACGGCACTTCAACACGATCTACCACAAAGAAGTTATACCCCTTATCAACGTATTCCTGCACAATATACTCTAAGTCGCTTAAATCAAGTGATAGTGCAAAATTATTTTTAGCAGCGTATTGGTTAAGCCACTTGATAAAGCTTGATGCGTTATCCACCTTTAATACATACACGTCGTGTGGTCCAATACGCTTATGTAAAACAATGCTCGCAACAGCAGCGTACTCTTTGTAAGTAGACTTTGATAACACGTAGCTTGCTAATCTACTAAAAGACCTCCAATCACCTTTCTCAACTTCGGGCATAGAAGGCAAAGGTAGGATCTCTAACGCTGACACACTGCCATTACCTTCGCCGCTCACATGTAAGTCGTTACTTAAAATTAACACTTCAACACCGCCATTCCAGGCCACTATAGCCACTTGACCAGTTTCTTCAATAGAGTATGGGCCGAATGGAATGACACCTTTATCGGCAAAACAGCTACATGTCAACATTATAGAAGCTAAGGCTAAGACTAATAGGATGTGCTTAAGCGGCGTCATGTTGAAACCCCAAGTGCTTAGCCATATAGCATAATAAGCCTTAAACGCTATAGAAGTTAACTCTAGAGCTTAGAACACGAGAAAACTTGAGGTGTGAGAAATGCCGGTTAGGGAGGACAAGCGCATCTATAGACAGCTCAAAGGTATTCGCAAAGAGCTTAAATTACAAGCTAAGAAAATAGAAAACGAGCTATCAAAAGCCGATTTAACCAAGCTAGATGTCTTTAAGCTAAAAGAGTTTGAAGAGGAAACAGATAAGCTTGTAAAAACCAAGACAAGGCTTAGAAAAAGGTTTCAACAGTTAACTGGTGGGAAGGGACCATATAGCCTTTAAAGGCTCATAATTGAAGTCAGTCATCATCAATCAGCGCTGCAATGGCTACTCATCGCCTAGAAACTACAGTATCAAGCAGCTTTAATAGCTTTGTGGGGGACTAAAGGTTATTTACTGCTGACAAAACTTTACAGGCAAAGCCATGTCGAAGCGCTAAAACACAAAAGCTTGCGATTGAAATTCTTAAGATCTTGGAGGAAAGTCACCATCAAGGACCTATGGGCGCGTTAATAAACGTGGCTTTAAGGTAGGTCCTTTAGAAGACAAGGTTATCAAAAAAGCATCGGAGAAGTAAGATCTGCTCTCGTCGAGTCGAGAATTGAATTTGTATTATAGAAAATTTTTGAAGACCTAATGTGTGCAATGACTTATAGCTTAAGAAAAGGCAATGGTCTCGTAGCGGTTAACGCGACGTTTATCAATGAACAAGGCTTTAAAGGTCATGAATAAGGTTATGGAAGCTGGCTATACCGCAGCCCTTGGTAAAGTTAGCTTATGGAGACGAGATGTCGGCTAGTCTTCTAGTTCTTAGGGAAAAAGCGGGCATAGCGATGGTGGATGACATAAACCCCTGTAGTCGCAGTGGAGGAAACAGGTATAAAGCTGAGAGCTCAGCTATTGAAGAGTCCTCCAAAAGGGGCTTGAGCCTATATCAGAGTATGTGAAGTAACATTCTCACATCCTAAGCTTGTGCAAAACCTCCCTCCATACGCTACTCTCCTTTCTTTCAAGTAATATGCCTATAACCTCCTTAAACCACCTATGATGTCTCCTTTCCTCCTCAACCTGCAAGTTGAGCATTTGTTCAAGGCTTTTAAGTAGCTTAACTTCACCTTTCATACGCATCTTAGCCCTAATACTTTCCAACGCTTTCATAGCTTGATCCTCAACTTTAATGTGCTTCTCCAATGCTTCCAAAACGCGCTTCTTATCTTCTTCGTCAACTTCCCTGATCTCGCCCCTCAATATGTCAATTAAGACTCGTTGTAGTAAGATGTGTTTTTCAGAATCGTGGATTAAAGACCCTGTTATGAACTTGACAACATTGTTGTCGCTCTCTTCATAAAGCTTAGTAAGCTCTTCAATATTCTGTTTCTCAGCCACTATCATGTTATTTAACAGCGCTATAAGCTCGAGAATGTCTAAGCTCTCCATGACTGGGCATCACCTTATCTAGCATACGCTTCAATTAGGTCGCGAGCTGTTATTATGCCAATGATCTCTCCATCCCTTTCCACAGGTAGCCTCCTGATGTGTTTTACAGCCATCGTTAACGCTGCTCTATGTATGCTCATGCCAGATGGTATTGTTATCAAGGGCGTTGAAGCGTAGTTTTCAACTGGTACATCGATTGGCAAGTCTCTTGAAGCCACCTTTGAAAGCAAGTCTCTCTCAGTAAATATGCCCCAAAATCTTTCTCCTCGCGTAACTAATACGCTTCCGATATTCTTTCTGCCCATTATCTCGACAGCTTCCTTAGTCAACGTATCGTGTGGGACTGACACCACGTTTTTCGTCATGAAATCATCTACCACAATCTCAGCTTCAGCAGCTTCAGGTAAAGCTCGTACGAGATCTGAGGCAGTAACTATCCCAATGGGCTTTCCATGTTCAAGTATTAACAGCCACTTACTATTTTCCCTAATCATCTCTCTCGCAGCTTCTTTAATCGTAGCTGTCGGCTTAATAGTGGTCAAGCTCGTTCTCATAACCTCTTTAACAGTCGTGAGTTTAGGGTCCAAGTTCTGAAGTAATACTCTAGATATGTAATCTCTTTCAGTGAATATCCCCGCAGCTCTATTCCCCTCCTCAACGACTAAACTACCTATATGAAGTTCCCCCATTACCTTAGCTGCGTAATAAACCGTTGTGTCACTCCCAATGGTTATTACGTTTCGTGTCATGATATCTGAAACGTGTTTATACTTGATATATTCTCGATACGCTATGTCGATGATGCTTGGAAACTCATCTCGTAACATTTTAGGCAAAGTTTCTCCTCCGAACTTGTCTTAAAAGTAATTTGAACCCAATATAGTTTAACTATTTAGGCAACTGTTGCTAAGAATTAGCCGACAAACTTATAAAACAAACTTTCTAACTCAAATCAAAGGCTTTGATGGGGACATGTAACGTTTTATTAACTTAAAGCGGTGCATGAGGTGTAATTTTGGGTAAACGTTCTTACGGTACCTTCACCATAATATCCGTTGTCCTATTGTTGGTTGTAGCAGTCTTCAGCGGTATAGCAATATACCCATGGCTCATGAACTTTCTCTCTGAAACCGGAATAAAGTCAGCGTATGCTCCCTCGAAAATTGTTGTTATAGAGTCTGTTAAAGCTGTGCAAGGCGGCTTCATTCTTTATGTGAGGAATGTGGGTGTAAGCCCAGTAACTGTAGATAGGGCTTATGT
>Ga0180302_10000943_pt1 | contig 13640 bp, 15 predicted proteins | sample GuaBasSediGuay17_FD_121794 | JGI IMG/M metagenome (GOLD analysis project Ga0180302, IMG submission 121794) | Subseafloor sediment microbial communities from Guaymas Basin, Gulf of California, Mexico - Guay17, Core 4571-4, 12-15 cm | ecosystem: Environmental > Aquatic > Marine > Hydrothermal... | reverse complement strand
GGAGAAGCTCTCAAGGGCCACCGGCGGGAGGATAGTGACGAACCTAGACGACCTGAAGCCTGAAGACCTGGGATACGCGGAGCGCGTAGAGGAGCGTAAGGTCGGAGACGACAAGATGGTGTTCATAGAGGGATGCAAAGACCCGAGGTCGGTCTCCATCCTCATAAGGGCTGGACTCGAGAGGATGGTCGACGAGGCTGAGAGGGCCATGCACGACGCTCTCTCAGTGGTGGCCGACGTAATAGTCAAGAACAAGATAGTTGCCGGTGGAGGCGCCGCTGAGGCTGAGATAGCTAGGCGGCTACGCGAATACGCCGCCAAGGTTGGAGGGAGGGAGCAGCTCGCGATAGAGGCCTTCGCCGACGCCGTTGAGGTGATACCGAAGACCCTGGCCGAGAACGCCGGCTTGGAGCCGATCGACATCATGGTTGAGTTGAGGGCTGCCCATGAGAAGGCGGATGGACACCTGATGGGGGTCGACGTCTTCACGGGTAAGATAGTTAACATGTATGAGAAGGGTGTGATAGAGCCGCTGAGGGTTAAGGAGCAGGCTATAAAGTCCGCAGCTGAGGCTGCATCGATGATACTGAGGATCGATGACGTCATAGCCGCCTCCAAGCCGAAGGAGGAGGAGAAGTCCAAGGAGAAGGAAGAGGAGACTGAGACCGAGACCGAGTTCTAAACAAACCAGACCAGACTATTTTTAGTCAATTCCCTTTTATCCCAAACCCTCTTCCTCTCAAAACCTAAACAATACGGAAGGATGAGTATGGCGGATATTAGGGAGGTGACCGGCAGGTTACACTTATTCGAGAGGATAGGGGCCCACACCCACATAAAGGGCTTAGGCCTAGACGAGAATATGAGGGCCGTGAAGGTAAAGGACGGCATGGTTGGGCAGGAGAAGGCTAGGGAAGCCGCAGGGTTGATAGTTCAGATGATAAAGGAGGGGAAGCTCAGCGGCAAGACTGTGATCCTCGCAGGTCCACCCGGAACAGGTAAGACCGCCATAGCGGTTGCGATATCAAAGGAGCTCGGGCCCAACGTCCCCTTCATCCAGATGAGCGGGAGCGAGATATACAGCAGCGAGAGGAAGAAGACCGAGGTTCTGATAGAGGCCATGCGTAAGTGCATCGGCGTGGAGATACACGAGATGAGGAAGGTATATGAGGGGGAGGTTACGAGCGTAGATATACGGACAGCACCCCACCCATACAACCCATACCAGAAGGTTCCTGAGAGTGTGAGGCTCACATTAAAGACCACCAAGCAAGAGAAGACCATCGAGGCCGGAGCCTCGATAGCCCAACAGATAATCCAGCAGGGCATAACCGAGGGAAGCGTGATCCAGATAGACGCTGAGACCGGCAGGGTTGTGAACTTGGGGTTGAGCTTGGAGAGCGTGAAGGGCAAGACCTACGATGTTGACACCCGCCAGAAGGTGCCCAGACCGGATGGGGACGTACTCAAGGAGAAGGAGTTCGTCTACACACTGACCCTAGCGGATATGGATGAGATACACGCCAGAAGCAGGATGGGCGGAGGCCTATTCTCCCTACTCTTTGGGGGAAGCGAGACGAAGGAGATCGACCCCGAGATAAGGGCGGCCGTTGACGAAACAGTCAAGAAGATGGTTGACGAGGGTAAGGCCTGCATCCATCCCGGTGTCCTATTCATAGATGACAGCCACCTCCTAGACCTAGAGGCCTTCAGCTTCCTCGGCCGAGCCTTGGAGAGCGAGTTGGTCCCGATAATCATACTGGCAACGAACAGGGGCGTAACGACCATACGCGGGACAGACGTTAAGAGCCCGATGGGCTTCCCACTCGACCTCATAGATAGATCTGTTATAATAGCCACCCACGAGTACGACGCAGAGAGCATAAGGGAGATACTGAGGATAAGGGCCAGGGAGGAGAAGGTAACGATAAACGAGGACGCCTTGGAGAAGCTCACCGAGATAGGCACGAAGTCGTCACTGAGGTATGCGGTTCAACTGCTCAGCCTTGCAGCGCAGAACGCGAAGGTCCTCAAACACGACACGGTCACAGCCGAGGATGTTGAGAGGGTTGACTCACTCTTCATGGACATAGGGGAGGCCACAGAGCACCTAAGGAAGTACGAGGAGAAGTTGATGTACCATTAGGACTCCAACCTAACACCCTATCCGCCCTCTTCAATAAACATCTTATTCTCATCTATCACCTCCACCTGGAACCCGAGTTCATAATCCCTCAGTATGCGTTCAACCTTCTCGTGGATACGCCTCAGCATACTTCTCCTCCCACCTTCAACCCATTCTCCATACCACCCCTAGTATCTTGGCGTCAGTCCTCAACGCCCTGGTACCCCAGACCGGCAGGATCTCCACCAGTATCTTCATGGAGAGATTGTGTATCCTCCTTAACCTCATCGTCGCTCAGAACCCTGACCGTGGATCTGGTTTCCACCATAAACGCCATACTTATGATGCAATTCAGAATTTGTGGGATTCCATACTAGTCTTACCGGTACGACTGTGCATGTTCATCGTCCTAGATGAAGCCGCCCAACCCCCTAGCTATCGGGGTGAAGGCTACATCCATCAGCAGCTCGGCTACAAGCCATGATACGCCGCTGAGTATGAGTAGTATCCCTGTGTACAGGAAGCTTGTCCCATAGAAGCCTCCTCTAACCTCCCTAATCACCTGGGCGTTGATTACCGCTATTAAGAGAGCTAGTATGAGGTTTCCGGTCTCGATCACCGGGACCGGTATCTCCCCAAAGGCGAAGAAGGGGAGGGAGACTAGGCTCTCAGAGAAGAACGAGCATAGGTATCTGGTTATAACTAGGAGGGCTATGACCATCGGTTGGAGTATCAAGATGACCGCTTTAAGGTTCTTAGCGACGGAGAGTCTACGCTTCCTAAACTCAAGGAACTTCACGAAGTTGTTGCCGAGTATCTTCCCAACCTCGAGGGGGTTACCGCCATAACCGAGGGAATCTAGGAACATCTTATTCGTCATGTAGACACGGTATGACGCAGCCTCCGAGGATAGCAAACTCATCGATTTCTCGTTGCTTATCCCAATACTGACGCGGGCTAGGGCTCTCTTTAACAGGCTCTTTAAGGGTCCAAGGTCCATGTAGAGGACGTAGGATAGGGCTGCCCTGAAGCTCGATGTCGAGACCAAGTTCTCGCCTAGACACTTTATGAGCGCTGGGTAGTGCTCGTCAACCTTCATCACGAAGGTCTCGAACTTGTAGGCGAGGATTCCCGGTATGAGTAACGCCAGACCCATCAGGATGAAGCCGTAGGCGTAACCGACCATCTGAGCCACCACCATGGCTGGGGCCGCTGAGGCTAAGGCGAGCGGTAGGGTCAACCTGAAGGCCCTATACAACCTCGGCGGCTCATCCTTGTCCATATGTATGAGTTTATTCTTCGGGACTACACTTTTGAAGCCTAGGAAGATGGCCAGTATGGCCGGTATGGAGATCGCGTATGAGTAGTAGACTATGTTGGGGTCTGAGGTGAAGACGGTCAGTATGCTCAGGGTCATGATTATGAAGATTATGACGCTCTGGAATGTGCTGAATATGCCGCTGAGAACCCTCATCGCCTCTACAGACCTTAGGTAGTACCCGGAGTACTCCTCCATCATGGTCGATGACTCCAACTCTAAGAAGCCCTTAGGGTTGGTTGTGGAGAAGATCTCGGTACACCTGATGAGTATATCCCTAAAGGGCGGCTTAACGGTTCTCGCTATATGGGATGTCGCCTTCGTGAAGCCATACCCGAACTTCTTCGCCAATTCACGTATCCTCCTGAAGACCTCACTGTAGTAGCCGTAATCTTCGGTCTCGGCTATAACCTTCACCAAGTCGTCAGGTCCAACCTCGCCTTGAGAGACCACATACATGTGGAGGATTATCGAGATCAGATGCTCATCGATCCTCCTAGGAACCCTTCTGGTGTTGTAGTATAGGATGAAGGCCGCTATCACCCCTCCGGTCAGGGAGACGGCCGCCAAGCCGAGCATGTCGCCCTCCATAAATAGGTACGCTGAGAAGAGGGCTGTTGGAATTGCTAGGAGGAGTAGCCCCCTCTTCGCCGAGGCTACCCTTCTATCCAATACATATTCCCCCTCTTAATCTCCTCGTATACCCTCATCACCCCAACCTTCTCAACCTCTATGACTGTGTTCCAGACATCCTTGAACCTTGGGTGCTTCTCGGATAGCATCCTCAATATCTCAGCTCTCACCCTCATCTCCTCGTAGAGTTGGGGAACCTTCTCCTTCCCCCAGCCCCTGAAGGGGAGGACCTTCATCTCCATCATGAAGCTCGAGCCTGCGAAGCGTATCACATCCTCATCGGCGTCGTAGATGAAGGCTGGGAGGTAGTTCAAGTTCCCCTTCTCGGTGTCGTAGCCGAGTATCTCATTGACCGAGAGAACCCTCCTTATGAGCCTGTTCCCACGCTTTATACGGTTCTGGAATATCGCTAAGTTCAAGCCGTTTATGTGGGATTTTGGGACGTTTATCGGGTCTGAAGTTAACCTCTGGAAGAGCTGTTGTAGGTCACCGGCGTGTATCGTCGATATGACTGGGTGACCGGTCTCGATGGCTTGGAACGCTATTCTACCCTCCTCACCCCTTATCTCCCCGATTATTATGTAGTCAGGCCTCTGCCTCAAGGCTGCCTTCAGGAGGTCGAACATCGTAACGACGCTTCCAGTGTGCATCCTTGTGACCTCCCTAACCCAGTTCTTATGGGCCAAGTTTACCTCTGGGGTCTCCTCTATGCTTATCATCTTTGCGGAGGGGCTTATGAGCCCGGCTAGGGCGTTCAGCGTCGTGGTCTTCCCTGAGGCCGTCTCACCGCAGACGAAGAATGATATGCCGACCTCGAGGAGCATCCACATGTACGCCGCCATCTCGGCCGATAGGGTTCCCCACTTTATCAGGTGTGCAACTGATATCGGCTCCTTCGAGAACTTCCTGATCGTGAAGTTGCTCCCGCGTAGGCTTATATCCTCGCCGAAGACTATGTTGAACCTTGAGCCGTCTGGTAGGTGTATATCCAGTATAGGGTGTGTGAAGCTGAGTATCTTCCCATACCTCTCAGATATGCTCCTAAGGAGGTTATCCGTCTCCTCCTTGGTCAGCTCTATGTTGCTCTCAAGGTTCCCGAAGAACTTGTGGTAGACAAATATCTTCCCCTCGCCGGGTACGCTTATATCCTCAAGCCATGGGTCGGTTAGGAAGTCGTCTAGGACTCCGTGGCCTATCTTCTCCCTCAAGAAGTGGTATAATACGCTCTCCAGATCCTCCTTCGGTATCTTTATCCTCTTCTTCTTCACGGCTTCATTGAAGAGCCTGACGAGGACCTTCTCCCTCTCCCTTATATCGCCGGCAACCCTCGTCTCCTCATTTACCTGTTTCGCTATGGCGTCCTCTATCCTGTCCAGGAGCTCCCTACTCGGTTTCTTCGGCTCTATGATGTTATACTTGCCTATCTCACCGCCCGTCTCTACGTGGATGAAGACTCCGAAGCCGACGGGATATATGACATTGGCGTTCTCCCTACCTATAGCTACGCTTGGATCCTTCGAGTATAGAGGCCTCTCGTTGAGTTTCTTCACGTAATCGGCGAGGTATGGATACTTCTCCATAGCCTCCTCTAGGGTGTCTGGGGCCTTATAGTCGAATATGCTCGTTATCTCCTCAGCCTTCTCTTGCCTTCCACTATTCTTGAGGCTAAATAACCGAAGGTTTAGGAGTCCCATATAGAACCTCCATCCTCTTTGGGGGTTTACGGGAGCCCTATATCTTGACCCCTCCAAGCGGGAGAACCCTTAGGCCCAGTTGGGGGTTGACCTCGAGGGTTACGGACTCCTTCCTCTCCCCGCTGGTTCCCCACAGCTTTACGACGCTGAGAACCTTCACCGGTATGCCGGCGACCTTCCCGTTCGAGATGACTAGGTAGACATCGGAGGAAGCCTTGAGCTTCATTATCCTGTTCTCACGTAGGCAGCCTGGATGGAACGTTAGTATTATCGTCTTCCCATCTGAGACCAGGTTCTTCATCCTAGTTATGAAGGTTAGGAACTCGTAGGGTGGAGTGTCAACGGTTAACACGCTGAGGCTGTCGATCACGACGACATCGTAACGGTCCTTATACAACTCTAGGAAGTTCCTCGTCACCTTGAAGAAGAGGGATGAAAGGAACCTGCTCCACTTTCCACCCTCGACGTGTAGTGGATATATGTTCAACATCCCCTTCAGGTAGTATGGGTATGGATCCAGCTTTATCGATCTCATCATGGTTAGATACTCCTTCACTGTGCTCTCGCTCGTTATGACGTAGACCCTCAAGCCCTCCCTCAACATGGAGTAGACTATCTGCTGTGTTAGAGCGGTCTTGCCAGCCCCGTGGTCTCCCTCAACCGATGCTAGGGATGGATGTGGAAAGCCCCCACCTAAGCAGTCGTCGAGCTCCCTTATCCCCAACTTTACCATCTTCAACTCCTAACACCCTCCTTCACAGCGCTTACTCCGTAGTGTGACAGGAAGATGATGGTGACCGTCCCGTTCTGCGGAATCGGGGGAGCAGCTGGAGGGAGCGCGGCCTCTATGAGGGCCTCCTCCCCAGGCTTGATGTACCGGTGGGCTGAGTAGTTGAACGTCACGTTTGTCCCCGTAACCCTGATCTCCCTGACGGTGTAGTTCTCTATGAGGTATGAACGCCACCCATCGTTGTTGTAGGATAGGATGACGCTGTTCCATCTGTAGCCTCTCTCCCTGAAGAAGATAGTCTTCGACCCCAAGTTCTTCACATAGAAGCTCACCGATGAGGAGTTTACCCCAGTTATCTCAATCTCAAGCCTAACGTTCAGATCTTCGTCGTAGATGGCGTACCTCAACGTCACGAGGCTCTCCATCATGTATAGGGTTGTGGCTGAGAGGACGCTGGCTAGGGCTACCAGACCGATGAGGGCTATCGCCGAGGCTATGGTTGTTGAGAAGCCCATCCCAATCACCTACGGAGGCGAGAATAGGTAACTGCTCGGTATACCCCTATACGGAACAACCTTAACCTCATACAGGCTGCCGTTCAAGTCCTTCTTCGGGTAAGCCCTAATCACGGCCGTCTCCCCCACCTCCCAAACCCCATCCCCATCGGCATCGTGTAGGGTGAACTTGCCGCTCCCAGCCGTCGCGTTCTGGTCGTATGTGTAGAGGGTAGCCTTCCCATACTCGCCAGCGTACACGTCGAGCAGTGAGAAATCGGTTATGGCCAGTGTTCCTGTGTTCTTAACGTAGATGACGAAGTGGTCTGGGCTTGTGGTCTCATCTATGGTGGCGTAAGCTACCTCAACCCTGGTGTGGAGGTTCCTCTTTATCGTATCTATATTCTGTAGGAGGTTGCTCTGGAGGGTAGTCCCGGCGTATATGGCGTAGGCTGAGAAGGCGCTGGCCAGGACTATGGAGGCTATCAATATTATGGACTCGCTAAGGGTCAGGGAGAACCCCATACCTCATCTACCCCATCAAGCTCTCAACCATCCTATTCTTCCTCAACACCTGAACCAGTAGGCCGCTCAGATCCTCCGGTCTAATCCTCATCCCGAGAGCCTCAGCGATGCCGTAGATGCTGAGTATAACTTCCTCCTCCAATAAGCCCTGAGCTCTAGCCTTCATGACGACCCTCGAGAGGTTCGAGATGTAGGGGCTGGCACCCTTCGGTATGAACCTGAAGAACTCGCAGTACTCGCAGAGCCTCCTGATCCCCTCCTCATCGAAGCCTAGGTCGAGCATCATGTATACCCAACGCAGGAGGGCTACCCCATGCTTGAAAGACGGCCTCTCCATGGGCTCTACGGGTTTCTCCTCCGGGAATACCTCCTCCACGGTCTTCACAGTCTCAGCCTCTTCCTCGGCTTTAGGAGTTTCCTCCTCCAGCTCGATCTTCAAGGCCTCCGGTGGGGCTTCACCCTCTACCCTTGGACGCATCTTGCTTATCTTCTCCAGGTCCTTCTCGTTCGTTATTATCCTCAGGAGGTTGAAGGGGTTCTCGATCTCGCTCACGGCGGTCCTTATCTCGAGGACGGCGTTCCTAAGCTCGGTTATCGCGTTTGTCAGGTCGTCGGAGAGGCTGTCAACTCTGGACTTCAGATCGTTTATCTCCTTCTCGACATCATCAATCCTATCATTCTTCTCATCCATCGCGAAATCCCCTTTTTCCCTTCTTTTACATAAAAAAGAGGGAAGAGGGGTTCAGCCTAGGTCGACGTAGTCGTTTGTTGGTAAGCCGCCTGGTATAGACCTCTCAACCGTCAGGGTTGCACCCTTCTCGGTCTTGACCTCTATCTTAACATTGTGGTACTCGTCGACCGTATGGGTTCCCAGATTTATCACTAGGAAGGCCTTCTCGTTCCTCTCCAGAACTGTATCGTTGTCATCGTTGTAGATTACGAATATGGCCGAGGCAGTGGATGGGAGCGAGTTTATCACGGTATCTAGGTCCGTCGGGTCCGAGAGCGACTGGTTCACTCCCTGGTATATGTCCAAGAGGGCGAAGGAGTCATCGGGTGCATAAACCGAGACCACAGTCGCGTTCTGTCCTAGGTCGACCTCAGACCTGCCCACTGAGAGCTTAACGGGGAAGGCTATATACTTCACCTTCCCCCCACTCGTCTTCGCTATCACAACGCCATCCAGCTCCAGGGCGCTCGTAGCCTCCGAGATTCCCCTAGATATGGTGTCCTTGCTCTTCTGCGAGGCGAAGAAGCCCATATTTATCGCTACGTAGGCCAGAGCTGACGCTATCACGACGAAGGCTATCAGTATTATGGCGGCCTCTATACCGACTATAGCCCTCTTACTCCTCAGGAGGCTTCGTCTACCCCTGCGCAAGACCTCCACCTCAGCCTATGGTTATGTATCCGCTCTGGAGTTCAGGCGGGATGACGAACTCTATGGAGAGTGGAGCTCCCTTCTCAGGCCTGATCTCGATGAAGACGTGGTCCCTGTAGGTTGCGTGTTCACCGCTGCCTAGGTGTATTACTAGGTAACCCTTCTCCTGGGTATCCAGTGAGTTGTCTCCATCGGAGTTCTCGATGAACAGGATCGCTTGGCCGGCTGAGACCCCTGCGACGAGCTGGTCATAAGTCTTGTCGGTTGGGTCTGTTGTGTTTATGCCGTGGTATATGTTCGCGTAGGCTGTTCTGTTCTCTATCTTCAGGGTTACGACGGTTGTGTCGGCTCCCATGGGGACGTACTTAACCCCGACGGTCTTCAGTGGGATTATTATCACGTCTACGCCGTCGCCCGTCGAGTTTCCACGTATGATTATGCTCCCATCCATTGTTAGCGGTGTGCTGGCCTCTTGTAGTCCCTGCTGGACTGCATCCCTGCCCCTCTGGGTTGCGAAGAGTCCCATGTTCACGACCATGAAGCTGAAGGCTGCCGCTACTATGACGAAGGCTATCAGTACTATGGCGGCTTCGATGCCTACCATTCCCCACTTGTTTAGTCGCGTCCTCAAAATCCTCTCCTCTCCTTATTTTTATCAATTAAGGATAGGTTATTGACCGGTTATTAATATTTATGTGACTAGTAATTAAAACGAGGGAGTGACAAAAAGACGAGAGGGTAAAGTCGCTACCCAACCCTCAACCAAGCAGCCCTATCACAAAGCCAACGGAGGTAAGCCTCATCATAACTCCCACTAGTCAAGACGTAGTCCCTAATAAACTCGGAGTGACATCTAACAAGCTCCTCAACCCTCTCCTTAAGCGGCGGCAAACCCCTCAGCCTCCACCTCCTAAACTCGCGTAGAAGAACCTCCAGCGGGGTGAAGTGGTAAGGCTTGAAGACGTAGGTGAACCTCGCATCCAAACCCTCCCTGATGAGGAGCTCCCTCAGCTCCCTACCGTAGAAGTCGGAGAGGCATACGCCGACGCCGTCCTCAAACCTCTCAGCTATATATCGAGCCTCATCCTCTAAGGACTCACCGCTCTCCTCTAGGAATCGGGTCAGCATCTCCCCCCACTCATCAACCTCTATCTTACCGCTCACGTTGAGTCTTAGTATAAGCCTCGCAACCCTCTCAGCCATCCTTATGGATGACTCCTCCATCTTCTGGCTCTTGTAACACCACAGCCTCAACCTGTGGCGTTCATTCATGATCCCCCTAACAATCTTCAAGATCGGCTGGACCCTATACTCCCATGAGGTTAAGGGTTCACGGATAACCATCAAGTCGGACACCCTCCTCATGAACCATTCATACGGTGCGCCCTCACCGAGCGCCCTCACTAAGCCCTCAAGCCTCCTCGGTAGGTTCAGAAATAGATGGTCGAAGCTGGCTAGCCTGAGAAGGTTGGCTACCCTCTCGGATGCAAGCCTCAAGCTGGTTGGGAATATCCAGATGGTTAACCCATCGAGTAACATAAGCCCTAAGGATGGAGCGGTGGGGGTTGTTCAGCCTTCCAGAAATAGGAGGGTTCAGGTAGGGTAAAAAAGGAAGTTAAGGCCTACTCGAAGCCCCCTCCTCCGCCATACCCTCCGTAGCCTTCAGGACCCTTCGAGGTTGACGGCGTCTTCATCTTCCCGGCGGCTATGACGTCATCAATCTTCAGTATCATCGTAGCGGCCTCTGTAGCCGACTTGATAACCTGCTTCTTGACCGCCAAAGGCTCATATACATCGAGCTTCCCCATGTCGTCGACCTTACCCTCGAAGACGTTGACCCCAGCCCATCTCTCACCCTTGTCGTGGCGGGCCCTCAGATCCGAGAGTATGTCTATCGGGTCCAAGCCAGCGTTCTCCCCAAGTGTTATCGGTATGGTCTCTATCGCCTCGGCGAAGCTCTGAACGGCGAGCTGTTCCCTACCCGGCAACGACTCAGCGTAATCCCTGAGGGCTCTGGCTATCTCCATCTCCGGCGCCCCACCACCAGCTAGGATCTTAGGCTCCTGCACTACATCCCTAACCACGCAGAGGGCGTCGTGGACCGACCTCTCAGCCTCGTCTACGATCCTCTCGGTTCCTCCACGGATGAGTATGGCCACCGACCTCGGGTTCTTGCATCCCTCTATGAAGACCATCTTGTCGTCTCCGATCTTGCGTTCCTCTACGAGCTCTGCATATCCTAGGTCATTCGGTGAGAGGTCGTCTAGGTTTGTCACTATCCTCCCGCCGGTGGCCTTTGAGAGCTTCTCCATATCCGACTTCTTAGCACGCCTGACGGCCAGTATTCCACTCCTGGCTAGGAAGTGTTGGGCCATGTCGTCTATGCCCTTCTGGCAGATGACCACGTTGGCTCCGGCCTTCTTTATCTTCTCAACCATGTTCCGGAGCATGTTCTCCTCCTCTCTTAGGAAGGCCTCCATTTGCTCCGGCGTCTCGATGTGTATCTTCGCGTCGAACTCGGTCTTCTCGACCTCTAGCGGGCAGTTCAGTAGGGCTATCTTGGCCTTCTCGATCCGCTTCGGCATCCCCGCGTGGACAACCTCCTTATCTAGGACTATACCCTCGATCAGCCTAGTCTCAGTCACCGATTCTCCCGGCTTCTTCTCGACCATTATATCGTCTAGGTCCACCCTGTAGGCGTCGCCGACCTTCCTGGCTACGTGGAGTATGGCGTCGACAGCTATCTCCGCCAGTTGCTCACGGTTCTCTGATACAAGCTTGCTAGCCATGGATGTCATTGCTACCTTCTTCAAGAACTCCTTATCGGTTGGGTCCACCGGTATGGCTATCTCCTCTAGGATCTCCAGAGCCTTCTCGGCGGCCTTCCGGTATCCATCTATTATGATGGTTGGGTGGACATTCTTATTTATCAGCTCCTCAGCCTTACCGAGGAGTTCACCTGCAACTATAACTGAGGTTGTAGTCCCATCCCCAACCTCGTCATCCTGGGTCTTGGCGACCTCAACCATCATCTTCGCCGCCGGATGTTCAACGTCGATCTCGTCTAGGATGGTTCTCCCATCACTCGTGATCGTTACATCACCCAAGCTGTCGACGAGCATCTTATCCATACCCTTCGGTCCAAGGGAGCTCCTGACAGCCTCAGCGATTATCCTGGCGGCGGTTATGTTCGCGTGTTGGGCATCCCTACCCCTAGACCTCGTTGACCCTTCCTTCAGTATCAGGACGGGCGTCCCAGCGAGCGTGGACAAACCTATCCCTCCATCACTCCGTTTATTATGAATTGATTAGGTTAAGTTTATATATTTTTCGTATACTTAAATATTGTAATGTTGATGATTAATAAACGGAATTCCCCTTTATTTCCGAGTAGGAATTAAAAGGCGGGCGTGAATAAAAATGTTTCGCAGGAATAAGAGGCGGAGGAGCATAATAGACGAGCTCTTCGGAGGCTCACTCTTTGATGAGTTTGATGAGCTCTTCGAGAGGTTTGAGAGTGAAGGCTCAGAGTCAGGCTACTCCATAAGGGTAACCCAAACACCTGAGGGAACCAAGGTCTACGCGAAGGTTGGGAAAAACGTAGACGTAGGTGAGTTGAAGAGGAGACTCCAATCCGAATACCCCAACGCGGAGATAGTGATCGAGGGCGGGAAACCGCTCATAAGGGAGATTTCAACGAAGGATGCCGAAGTAGAGAAAGATAATAAGGGGAAGGACGAGGACGTAATAAGGCTCGGATGAAGATAGATCCCTCCATACGCCAGGGCCTTAAATATCCATAGTTAATTATGGAGGCCTTAAATAATCTCTCAACAACTGATGACGTGATTGTAGGCTCCCCCGACCCAAGGTGAGGTTGAGTTGGTTAAGAGAGTTCTCATACTTGGGAATGATAGCTTCCCCTTCCATAGAATAAGTGACTTCGCCCCACTCATATCCGAGATAGTTGAGAAGGCCGGGTTTGAACCCTCGGTTACGCAGGACCTGAACCAGCTTGAGGGTGATAGGATAAGCACATACGACGTTCTCCTATGCTACTACACCGGAGGGGAATTGACGGAGAGCCAGCTTAGGGGTTTACTCAACTTTGTATCGTCTGGGGGAGGTTTCGTTGGGCTACATTCAGCCGCAGACTCCTTCAAGGACTCGGAGGAGTATCTCGATATGCTTGGAGGGGTCTTCCTATCCCACCCAAAACATCAAACCTTTCACATTGAGGTTGCCGATAGTGACCACCCGATAACGAAGGGGATAAACGACTTCGATATCTACGATGAGTTATACATACTCCGCCACGACCCCACCCGGTACCACCTCCTCCTCTATTGCCTATGGGAGGGTGAGAGGCAGCCGGTAGCTTGGACCAAGGGATACGGGAAAGGTAGGGTCTTCTACCTATCGCTAGGACACACCAAGGAAGCCTACGAAAACCCAGCCTTTAGGGAGATGCTCAGAAGGGGGATACTGTGGGCTTCCGGCCAATTATAAGCGGATGCTAGAAATTACCATCACTAAACCGGTTAAAACCGGTAAGTGGCCAATAACTTTAGGTCGTTTCCCTCTCGAGGGTTGGAAACCTATAAACCTTAGGTAATGCCCCCTCTCCTTCAACTCCTTAACGATCAGGTTGCGGAGCCACTCAGAGGTTGTCAAGCCCTCCATCTGGGACTCCCTCTGGACAGCCTCCTTTATTACCGGCGTTACGCGGGTGCACAAGAG